>Ga0335078_10016485_pt1 | contig 10963 bp, 10 predicted proteins | sample Lox_Sample_32_FD_206711 | JGI IMG/M metagenome (GOLD analysis project Ga0335078, IMG submission 206711) | Soil microbial communities from Loxahatchee National Wildlife Refuge, Florida, United States - Lox_Sample_3.2 | ecosystem: Environmental > Terrestrial > Soil > Wetlands | place: USA... | reverse complement strand
CAAACCCAAAACCCACAAGGCGGCGGCCTAAAGGCCGCATCGCTTTGTTTCACAAAGCGGACAGATCACTAATTATCAAAACCGGACAACTTGACTTGTTAACGAAACGACGGACCGCGGGAGGTTGCATTTCTCGGCAAGTTCAGGCAGGATGAAAGGTTTTCCTCTTCCATCCATGCTAATGAGGGTGCTGTATCACGACCACTGTTTCGATGGGGCAGCGTCGGCTGCCTTTTTCAGCCGTTTCATCGCGGGGGCGGTTCACCCGGATGCGGAATTCCGTTATACGGGTATGGCCCACCGCGCGGCGCAGGCCTTCGCTCCGGAGCTGTTCGACGGCGACGAAAACGCCATCGTGGACTTTAAATATTCGAACAACCCGCGCCTCACCTGGTGGTTCGACCATCATCAGAGCGCATTCCTGAGCGCGGAGGACGCGGAGGATTTCCGCCGCGACACAACCGGCCGCAAGCTCTACGACCCGAGCTACAAATCGTGCACGGCGTTCATCGCGGACGTGGCCCGCCGGCGCTTCGGTTTCACGGCGCCGGACCTCGGCGAGCTGGTCGAATGGTCGCTGGTCATCGATGGCGCGCAATACCCGGACGCGCGAACGGCGGTGGAGCTGGGGGCGCCGGCGATGAAACTGACGCTGGTCATCGAAGCGGCCAAGGGATCGGGCATCGTGCAGAAGATCATCGGCCGGATGCAGCACGCCGGCCTGGAGGAGATCGCCGCCGATGCCGAGGTGCAGGAACTGTACCGGCCCCTGTACCAGCGGCATCTCGATTCGATCGACATCATCCGGCGCCGCGCCGAGCAGCGGGACGGGGTGGTCTATTTCGACTTGTCCGGCTACGACGTCGAGGGCTACAACAAGTTCATCCCCTATTTTCTGTTTCCGGCCTCGATCTACACGGTATCGGTGAGCCCGTCGAGCGCGCGCACCAAGATCTCGGTCGGCTCCAACCCGTGGGCGCCGTCGGAGCCGAAGCACAACCTGGCCACGATCTGCGAGCGCTACGGGGGCGGAGGCCACGCGCGCGTCGGGGCAATCAGCCTGGAGCCGGGCGCGATCGAGAAAGCGCGCGCCGTGGCGGCGGAAATTGTGGAGGAACTGAAGGGGTAGGAGGCCGCGGTCTACTCGCCGACCTCAAAGTGCGTGCGCGGCAGGCCGGATTGTCTGATGATGCTCAGGAGTGTTCCCTGTCTAGCCGGGTTGTGCAGAGGGACAGGAACCGTGACGGTTGTATCCCCGGCCCGTTTCTGCATGATCCGATGGCTTCCGCGCTTGGCGGACCGCAATGAATCCGGTTCGTCCGAGTATTTGGCAAACCTCGTCACCCGAAAGGAAGCGGAGTCTACCCAACAGGAACCTCGACCTGCGTGACGAAGACTTCCCCACGGGAACGCCGGGCGATTTCGGACGGGTCCGCAGTCTCGAAGAACAGAGACAGGGCCTCCACCAGGTTCGCTCGAGCCTCTTCGATCGAGGAGCCTTGGCTCGCCACGCCGAGTTCCGGGCAGAGGGGCACGAATCCGTCGTCTTCCCGCTCAATGATGGCAGTCAGACGGAGAGGCTGCTTCATTATCTGAGTCTACAACAGTTCGCTCTGCCGCATCCCTGCCGACTTGCAGTGAGCCTGAACGCCGCCAGCCGTCATTCCTTCTCACGGCTCCATGTAGACTGGGGAGGACAATGACCTCAGAGCGGATACCTGCCGGACGCCAAGACCTTTTCGGACGTCATCCGGTCGGCGCGTATTTCTCCCTGACATTCGGCGTCTCCTGGCTGGCCGCGCTGGCCGTGGCTTCGCCCGACCTCGTTCGCGGCGAGCCGATTTCGAAGCTCACCGGCATTCTGATGTTTCCGGCAATGCTCCTCGGCCCGAGCCTGTCCGGCGTCGTTATGACGCGGATCGCGGACGGGAAGACCGGCCTGCGCGAGCTGTTTTCCCGGATGTTCCGGGCGCGCGCTCCCGCGCGCTGGTACGCCGTGCTGACGATTCCGCCCATTCTGGTTAAGGCGGTCCTTCTTTTTCTGACAACGTTCGTCTCCCCGGCTTACACTCCCAATCGTTTCTTCGTGGGCATCCTCTTCGGCATTCCCGCGGGATTCCTGGAAGAAATCGGTTGGACCGGCTATGCGTATCCGCGGATGTGTTCCCGGATGAACGGCCTTTCCGCCGGCGTGTTGCTGGGTCTGCTATGGTCTCTCTGGCACGCGCCCGTGATCGATCATCTCGGTACCGCCGTTCCGCACGGCGTATACTGGCTCCCGTTCTTTCTCGCGTTCGCGTTGGCGATGACCGCCATGCGGGTCCTCATCTCGTGGGTCTACGTGAACACCCGGAGCGTGTTGCTGGCGCAGCTCATGCATACCGTCTCGACAGGCTCGCTGGTCATTTTCAGCCCCTCGGCCGCAACCGCCGCGCAGGAAGTGATGTGGTATGCAGTTTACGGCTTGGTTCTGTGGCTTGCTGTCGCGATTGTTGTCAGGGCTTTCGGCCAGCGGCTGCGGCATTGAATTCCCGCGGACAAGCCAGGCTCGCTACGCGCCGCCCGCCACCGCCGCTCAATCGTTCCACCGCCTGCGCGCCCCGCCGCCGAGGCCGCCCACGTCAATTACCACCGCAATGACCAGGAACAGCGCGTTCAGGCCCACCATCGGACGGTGCGAGTTTAACAGCCACGCGTAAACAATGGTCGTCAGCGGAAGAAATACGAAGCCGAGCGCGGGGATCAGTAGGCCATGATAGGCCCGCTCGAGGTAGGTGCTGAACAGGAACATAGCCACCATCACTACGCGCGGGAACGCCAGGACGAAGATCAGCAGCAAGCAGGGCATAGCCTGATGTTATCCGATTGTCCGGCAGGAGAGGCGCGGAATGCTGTGCGGCGCGATACGGACCGCCGCCAGCTCAGAACGGCCGGCGCGCTTTGCCGGCAGCGGCGGGGACGCTGAATCGAACGACGGCGCCGATCGCCTCGGTAAACCAGATTGCGCCGTCCGGGCCCACGGCAAGCCATCCGGGAAACGGCGGGGCCGCCGGCGCATTCTCGAGCAGGGTCGTGGCAATGCGCGTCTGCGTTCCCACCGGGTACTCACTGATGGCGCCGGAGAGTGAAATGCGGCCGATCCGGTTGGTCAGGGCGCCCTCGGTAAACCAGAGGTTGCCATCCGGGCCGGCTACCAGCGCCAGCGGGTTGGAGACGCTGCTCGGAAGCGCGTACTCCACAATGTTGCCGCTGGTGTCGCAGCGGCCGATCCTGCCCGCCGCCCACTCGGTGAACCAGAGCGCATTGTCGGGCCCCTTGAGAATCGCCGAAGGCAGCGACCCCGCCGTGGGAAGCGGAAACTCGGTGACCACGCCGCCGGGCGTGATCTGCCCTATATTGCTGCCCGCCTCTTCGGTGAACCAGAGGTTGCCGTCCGGTCCGGCCGCGATGTTGTAGGCGCCTGCCGGCTGCGTGGGGATCGCATATTCCACGAACGAACCGGAGGTGGTGATGCGCCCGATGTTGTTGGTGGCCGATTCGGTGAACCAGAGCGCGCCGTCGGGGCCGGCCGTGATTCCGAGAGGAAATGCCGCCGGCGTGGGCACCGCGTACTCGGTGATCGCACCGGCCGTGGTGATGCGCCCGATGTTGTTGGCATGATACTCGGTGAACCAGAGCGCGCCATCCGGGCCGGCCGTAATCGAGTAGGGGTGGCTGGCCGTGGCCGGCAGCGTGTATTCGGTGATGGCTCCGCCGGTCGAAATGCGTCCGATCTTGTTGTTGTTGTATTCCGTGAACCAGAGCGCCCCATCCGGGCCGGCCGTAATTCCCTTCGGCTGGCTGTAACTGGCCGGCAACGAATAGACGGTGAAGGTCTGCGCGGACGCGACAACCGCGGCGGCCAGACACAGCGCTGCCGCTCCAAGCCTGCTTGCGATGCCGAATGCGCGTCGACTCATTTGCCTGCCCCTGTTTACCGGCGATGTGCCGGATCTCCCCTCAATAGTAACGCAGGTGCGGGCACTGGTAAGTGTGACGCGCGCGCCCGCTGTTGCGATTTTGGCACCGGCCGAAGGCTGCGATACCATCGTGAACACGGCGGCTGCCTTGCCTGCCGGAAACTACCGCTATGAGGTGATAACGCCCGCCAAAGTCGGACCGCGCCGCCCCACCGCGATGCTCTCAACATTCTCCGAGTCGCCGACCGACTGGACGCATCCGCTGAGCCTGCGGAGTTCTCCCGCTCGCCGCTTCCTGACTCTCGCGGAAAGGACTTCCACGAAATCCCACAACATCGACTTCAGAAGGCCGGCAGGCTTCCCGGCGATTCTGGCGCAAGGAGGACTATTGGTATCTCAGCGCGACGATGGGATCGAGTCGCATGGCGCGGCGCGCGGGGATGTAACAGGCACTTACCGCAACGCCCAGCAGAATGAGGGCCACGCCGCCAAAGGTCAGCGGATCCGTCGCCGAAACGTTGTAGAGCAGGCTCGTCATCAATCGCGTGAGCAGCAACGCGAAGGCCACACCAATGCTCAAACCAAGCAGGGCAAGCTTGGCTCCTTGTCCCAAAATCAAACGCAAAATGTCGCGCCTTTGCGCCCCGACGGCCATGCGAATCCCGATCTCTTGGGTGCGCTGCGAGGCCGAGTACGAAATTACGCCATAAATTCCGACGGCAGACAGCAGGAGAGCAATCGCGCTGAACGAACCCAGCAGGAGCGTGCGAAATCGTTCGCGTGAGATGGATTGGCCGACGGCGTCCGAGAAGGATTCCACATCCGTCACGGGCAGGTTTTTGTCGATGGAGTGAACCGCCTCGCGAACCGCGGCGGCCACGCTCGACACGCTCAACGAACTTCTTGCGACGACCTCCCCGCCATAAAGGGGCGCTTGCGCGAAAGGCACGTACATCATCGGGCCGGGTTTCTTGCCAAGCGCCACATCCCGGACGTCGCCGACGATACCGACGATTTCGCGCGGCACATTGCCGTTGGGCGGAAACCCAAATCTCATTTGCCTTCCGATCGGGTCCCGGTTGGCGAAGTAACGCCGCGCCAGCGTTTCGCTCACGATCGCAACGTTCGGATTGGATGGCGAGTCCATCTCCGAAAACAAACGGCCCCGCAGCAGCGGAATCGCCATCACGCGAAAGTAATCGGGACTCACCGTCGAGTAATCGGCGGTAGCGGACTGGCTGGGAGGAAGCGGGGGATCTCCCACGATGCTGAACTCGAAGGCGGCTTGGCCTTGGCGGTCCATCGGCAGGGGAGCCGCCACGGCGGAGTCATGCAAACCGGGCTGCGCATGGAGCCGCACCAACAATTCGTTTGAGAAAGCCGTCCATTGCTGCGGCCTGGAGTATTGAAATTGCGGAAGGGAAACCTCGGCTTCTGTAACGTTTGTCGGATCGAAGCCCGGATAGACCGACGTAACCAGCGCAAAGCTGCGGATCAGGAGGCCACCCGCAACCAATAAAACCACGGCCAGGGAGATCTCCGCGATGGCGAGAAAACTCCGCACATGGTGACCGCCACGTTGGCCGGAGCGCTCGCCGCCTTCTTTGATGCTGGTCTGCAAGCTGCACGAGGTGGCGAGGAATGCGGGCGCCAGTCCGAACGCAAGCGTGGCGGCCAGAGACAGAAACAGCGCGAACACCAGGACCGGGCCTCCGACGTAAATCGAACTGATCCGGACCACATCAGACGGCAACCAAGGCTGGAAACCGCGGACAGCGCAGGCCGCGAGAAGCACGCCGGTAACTCCGCCGAGCAACCCGAGCAGACCACTCTCGGTCAGCAATTGACGGACAAGGCGGGCGCGCGACGCCCCAAGCGCGCTTCGCAAGGCAATTTCTTTGCCGCGGGATGTTGCCCGGGACAGAAGCAGGTTCGCAATATTGGCGCAGCCCATCAACAGGACGAGGCCCACCGCGCCCAGCAGAATTAGGAGCGCGGGTTTCACGTTTCTTACCAAAACCTGCCGATAGGGCTCAAGCCGGATCGCCAATCCTGCATCTTCCGCGGGAAACTCCTTCGCAAGCCGCGCGCCCAGGGTGTCCATCTCGGCCTGAGCTTTCGCCGCAGAAATGCCTGGCTTCAGCCGGCCGATGACGCCAAACAAACGAACGCGAGGCTGGGACGTTAAAGGTCCGAAGAGCGGGTCCTGCATGACGGAAATCCACACGTCCTGACGCGCCGCGCCGTCGGGATAGCGAAAGCTTGCCGGCAGGATTCCGACAACCGTGAAGGATCGCATGTCCAGAGCGATGGATTGGCCAACAAGATCCGGACTGGAACCGAAGCGGCTGCGCCAGAGATTCTCGCTCAAAACGGCCACCGCCGCCGCGCCTGGCTTGCCATCGCCGGGCAGCAATGTGCGGCCCACCAGAGGCTGTGCATTCAGCAGAGGAAATATCTCCGGCGTCACGGACGCGGCATTCACGATGAATGGCTCGCCTGCCCCGGTCAATGTGAGATCGTGAAATGCATTTCCCGCCATCTCGCTAAACACCCGGTTGTGGCCGCGACACTCGGTGAAGTCGCGGTAGGAAATGGCTGACAGCGCGTCCGGCCGTTTCTCCGGGACATCGAATATCCGGACGAGTTGGTCGGGATCGGGATACGGAAGCGGTCGCAAAAGCACCGCATCCACAATGCTGAAAATCGCGGCATTGGCACCGATGCCCAAGGCCAGAGTGACCACGGCCACGGCGGTGAAGCCGGGTGCCTGACGCAGCATACGAGCGCCGTAGAGGAGGTCCTGGACGAAATCTTGAATCCAGCTGACGCGGCGAGTGTCACGGCAGTTCTCTTTGATTTGCTCGATCGGCCCAAATTCCCGCAAAGCCGTGGCCCGGGCGTCGGCCTCCGTCATACCCGAAGCGATGGCCTCATTCGTGAGTTGCTGGATGTGAAGCTCAATTTCGCCTTGCAGTTCCGCGTCGGAACGGGAACGATGTAGCAACGAATCAACGCGCCGATTGAAAATCCGAATGATCCGCATAAATCTCCCGAATCAAGCGTTTTGGATGAGAAGGCCAACCGCGGAAGAGAGGCGGTTCCAAGTCTTGAGCTCGCGCACCAGTTGTTTGCGGCCCTCAGGCGTTAGAGAATACACCTTCGCACGCCGTCCGAGATCCGACTCCTCCCAGGCCGCGGAGATCCAGCCCTGATTTTCGAGCCGGTGCAGTGCCGGGTACAGGGACCCTTGGCCCACCGCGAGGGCGTCACCCGAGAGCGTTTGTATCCGCTTCGCGATCCCCCACCCATGAAGGGGCCTGCTCGCGATGGTCTTCAGAATCAGCAGGTCGAGTGTTCCTTGCAACAGGTCTGATGGTTTGGGCATCTTTTACAACACCACGACTATCGACAATATACCTCGATTATCGACAATCGGCAAGGGGCAGACCCGAAGGCGGGGCTTCTACGCGGTTAGTTGACGCGAGCCGGAATTCACGGGAGGAATGGCCGACGACGTATCCGGCCGGGATCGCTGGCGCATGTTCGCCATGTTCGCCGAGGGCCATTGACCGCTTCTGCCTTCCCATGATCTAATCTCAACCAAACTGTCTCGCGATCTCAGGACCGGACGTCTCCGATCCTGAAGCGCAGAATGCGCATACTGGAGAGTGCAATGCAAAAGAAGACGTTCCATTTCCTGGCGTTGATATTCACCCTACAGGCGGTCTTACCCGGCGCGGCCTGCCTGGCGGAAGGGCAGGCGGAGAAAGCTCCGTACCCGGCCATGGCTTCGGTGGATCAGTATCTGGCGCCGGACCGAGATTCCGAAATCGCGCTGGCGCGCAGTGCCGCTCCACCATCCATTTCGGGCGCTGCCGAAGTGATGGTGCTGGGACGGAAGGCATACACAACCGCGGTGAAGGGCAGCAATGGCTTTCTGTGTCTGGTGGAACGATCATGGGGCGCCGCCACCGATGATCCGGAATTCTGGAATCCCAAAGTGCGTGCCCCCATTTGCTTCAATCCGGCGGCCGCAAGAACCTTTGTGCCCATTTTCCTGATGAAGACCAAACTGGTGCTGGCGGGCAAATCGAGGACCGAAATCGCTCCGGCCATCGCGTCTGCGCTGGATCGGAAGGAACTGCCCCCGCTGGGGCCCGGAGCCATGTGTTACATGATGTCGAAGCAGCAGTACTTGAACGACCGCGGCAGGAGCTGGCATCCACATCTGATGTTTTTTGTTCCGGGCGACGCGGCGGAAAGCTGGGGAGCCAATCTGCCGGGCTCGCCGGTTATAGCGGCGAACGACCCTGAAGAACGAGTGACTATCTTCATGGTCTTTGCCGCCAAATGGTCCGATGGGACACCGGGTCCGCAGGCTACGCACTGAACTGGGGGTTCGAAAGATCAGCGCGCGGCTGAAGACCGGCAACTTCCGGATCTCTTAGTCGACCGGATCCCAGGAAATGTCGGGGTCGAAGCGCGCAACCGGCGGCGCGGCCTTGCCGGGCACGGGCGCGATGTCTTTCTCATAGACCACGCCGTCCTGGTTCACGATGAACGTGTGGATGCCGGTCACTTCGTATTCGGCCGGCCACGCCACCAGTCCGAAACCGCCGATCAGCTTATTTTTCACCAGGTAGTTATGGGCGCCCCCGGGCGCGTTGGGGCCTTGCCCCTCGAGAATCCGGAAGTAATAACCGTGATAGGGCCTGGCGCGCTCCTTCTGAGCGGGATCCCACGCGGCTTCGGCGAAGCGCTCGGGAACCAGCGGCTCACTCGCGCCATTCCAATAGAGGCCGTCCTGGCGCCCGGGCGTGCTCATGAGGCGGGGCGCGTACTCGAGCATGCCGTCCTTGTCGCGATCCTCGGAGGCATACTGCCGCTGCGCATCCACGTATCCGCGGCAGATTTCGATGGCGTCGAGCTCGTCGGTGCCTATGCGGCGCGCGCGCATTTCGGCCTGCGCCGCCAGGGCGTCGAAACTCCATTCGCCGTTGATGCGGACAATCGGCACCGGGAACGGCCAGTCCTCATCGCCGATAGCGAGGATGGCGCGGTTCGGGTTCATCTCTGAGATTTCGATCCGGTGCTTCGCGCGCGCCAGGCGCGCGAACTCGGTCTGCTCGGCCTGGTCCTGCGTGGCGGCGCCCGAGGTGAGGATCTCCTTGGCCGCGGGGCCGAAGATTGCCGACAGGCGCGCGGAGTCGTGATGCTCCGCTGCCGCGATGGCGGCTTCCGCCGCGGCCTCGGCTGAACCGAAGCGTTCCTGCGCCAACAAAGGCGCGGCGCACGCGCATGCCAGCGCGGCGCATACGACAGAGAGCCTCCGCATAATCGTGTTACCGCCTCCCTCCGCCACGCGCACCGCCTCCGCCGCGCATGCCTCCAGAACTGCGCGCCCCTCCACTGAAACCGCGGAATCCGCCGGACCGGCGCATGGCGCCCATGCTGGAAAAGCCGCGATCGCTTTGCCTGCGGGTCATGCCACCGTTGTGGTAGCCGCCGAAGGCGCTATGGCGGCCTGTCCATCCGCGCTGCTCGAAGCGCGGGGATCCGAACCGCTGCTCGGGCGCGGCCTCCGGGCGATTGGCCGCCCGCTCCGGAGCGCCGCGAAATCTGCCGGCGGCACGCCCGGCCCCGGCAAAGGCATTATTACGCGCGAACCGGTCAGCCACCGCGCGATTGGCGTACGGCACGCCCAGGCGATGCTCCGGATTGTGCATCCACTCCGATCTGCCCAACCATCCCCCGCCCCCGTAGCCCCGGAATCCGAAACGGTGAAAGAAAGAATGGTCGATGAAGATGCCCCCGCCAAACCAATTAGGGGTCCAGCCCCAGCCACCCCAGCCCCAGCCGCCCCAGCCGCCAAACCACAGGCTGAGATCGCATCCCGGAAACCAGCTCAGGCCGACACCGATACCGGGGTAGTACAGCGGAGGGTAGATACCCCAGACCGGCGGTCCCCATACGTATGCCGGGTTGTAATTCGGCACGTACCAGACGTCCGGGTTCGCCGGCTCGATATCGATCGCTGTCTGCCCGCCCTGGGCTTGCGTGGTAACCGTCTCTTGGGGTGTCGAATGGAGCACGCCCTTCGCCTCTGCCTGGGCCCGCATGCGCTGCACTGCCTGCATCACGTCGGCCTGCTGGGCGAGAAAAGCGTTGCCCAGTTGCGTGGTCCAACCCATGTCCTGAGTCAGCCGGGCGAGCACGTCCGGGAATGCAACGAGCCCCTGCACGCTCGGGTCCCAGTTCTGCTTCTTTGCCTCGTCCATCAGTTTGGGCGGCTTCCAGTTCGCATGGTCCCGCACCCACTGCTCGGCTTCGGCGATCTCCATCGGATAAGTGGAAGCGGCCAGCACTTCGCTCAACAGCGGATCGGGGTAGAGCGCGATCGGCGCCACCAGATCGTCAAGCTGCTGGGGAGGCAACGGCGCCGCCGGCGGCGCGCCGGGAGGAGCGTTCAATGGTGGAGGTGGAGGGTTCGATGAAGGATACTGCGCAAACGCGATGTACGCCAGGAGAAGAACGACCCCGGCCGCGATCCAGTATCGGCTTGCCTTTCCCCGCATCACACTATCTTGGATGCGTGCTTCGCGTTGCGGTTCCCCGCTACCGTGTGGGAACTCGCGGCGCAATGCGGAGTCTGTCACGCCGCTCACAGAATCGGCGCGCCGGGTGTTCGCAGCATCACACGGCGGCGCGGAAATGCGCTTTCCCGCCGGCGGTTGCCGAGTCTCCCGCGTGGGCTGTCGCGGTTATGTTCGCGTAAACTGAAACTATGTTCTTCCGCAAGAAATCGCCTCTGCCGCAAGTGGGAACGCGTGCGCCGGAGTTCCGCCTCAAGCGCCTGGAGGGAGGGGAATCGACTCTCGCGGAGCTGCTCGCTTCCGGACCCGCGCTGCTCGCGTTTTTCAAGGTGTCGTGCCCGGTGTGCCAGATGACGCTGCCGTTTCTCGATCGCATGGATGCCGGCGCTCTCCGCGTCTACGGCGTTT
>Ga0335078_10016484_pt1 | contig 10963 bp, 9 predicted proteins | sample Lox_Sample_32_FD_206711 | JGI IMG/M metagenome (GOLD analysis project Ga0335078, IMG submission 206711) | Soil microbial communities from Loxahatchee National Wildlife Refuge, Florida, United States - Lox_Sample_3.2 | ecosystem: Environmental > Terrestrial > Soil > Wetlands | place: USA: Florida... | reverse complement strand
CGGGTGATGCGCGACGTCCACGCGATGCCCCCCGACCGGGGCCGCCTGCGGTTGAACTCGGTGGGCCTCACCGGAATCCGCAAGCCCCTCACGGTCCAACGGCCGGAGGCGACGCGGACCCTCGCCGTGACCTTCCGAGTCGCGGTCGACCTGCCCTCGGAGCGGAAGGGGTCCGACCTCTCTCGGAACGCAGAGATCCTCGCCGAAGTGGTGGACGACACGGCGACCCGCCCGGTCGCGAGCCTGGAGTCCGCGTGCTCGAGCATCGTCCGGGAGCTCCTCGCGCGACACCCCTCGGCGTCCCGCGCGTTCGTGGAGGCGTCGGCCGAGTACTTCCTTCGGAAGGGTATCTCGGAGGAGAAACGGAGCTTCGAGGATTACCTCCTCCTTGCCGAAGCCCACGCGACCCGGGACCCCTCCGGGACGGTCTCGCTCGCGCGCTCGGTCGGCGCGGAAGCGGTGGGTATGACGGCGTGTCCTTGCGCCATGGAGACGTGTCGGGACCGTCTGGCGGCCGAGTATCCGCTCCTGCTCCGGCCGGAGCTGCGCGACCTGCCGATGATCACCCACAACCAGAGGAACCGGACGCGTCTCGTATTCGAGCTTCCGGGTGCGTCGGAGGTCGAAGCGGACGACCTCATCGATGCGATCGAGTCGGCGCAATCGAGCCCGACGTATGCCATCCTGAAGCGCGGCGACGAAGCCCAGGTGGTGCTCGACGCCCATCGCCACCCGAAGTTTGTGGAGGACGTTCTTCGGGACCTGCTCGCCGGTCTTCCGGAACGCTTCCCTGACGTTCCGGATGCGACCCTGGTGCGGGCGAGCACGATCAGCGAGGAGTCGATCCACAAGTACAATGTCGAAGCCTCGCACCAGGTCACTCTCGGCGACCTCCGCCATCCCGGCGGTCGCTAGGGGACCGGGCGGCAACAGTGCGGTACAGTCTCGACGCGATCCGTCGTCGGCCCGGGCGGTCGGCGATGACCTCGCTCGGGATCGGACTCGCCGTGGGACTGGTCGTCCTCCTCCTCGCGCTCTCGAACGGGATCCAGACGAGCGCCACGACGCTCGCGACCGAGAGCGGGGTCGACCTCATCGCGACGAGCGCGAACACCACCCTGGTGTCGGGGGAATTCCCCCCCGTGTCGGAAGCTCACTCCCTCGCGACCCGCATCCCCACAGCGGACCCGAACGTGGCGACCGCGAGCCCGTGGCTCGTCAGTGACCTCGTCTTCGGAAACCTCTCCCTCTGGTCGGCAGCGAACAACAGCTCGGTCCCGGCCGGCTGGACTCCCACGGAATCGGGGACCGTCGGCTGGATCCCGTCCGACAACTCCGGCATCGAAACCCCGGACCTCGACGGAGGTTCCGGGTTCACTGCTCCGGGGGACCCGCACTACGCGAACGGAACGTACAGCGGTGCCGAGACTCACGAGATCGTGATCGACCAGGGCCTCGCGACCGTGCTCCGCGCAAGCGTGGGCAGCGCTGTGTGGGTGGGCGCATCCGAGCCCCCCTCCCCGTCGGCGCTCCGCGGCTGGTATGCGAACGCGACCGAATTCCGGGTGGTCGGCATCTCCGGTCCGTTCTGGCTGATCCCGTCCGCGCTGTTGGCCTTCGTCTATCTTTCCGAACTCCAGGCGATCGTCGGAGGCGGTACACCGGCCACCGACTACGCGTCGCTCGTGCTGATCCACCTGACCGACCCGACGACCGCCGCGGGGGACCAGTCGCGCCTCGAAGCGGCCTTTCCCGCCCTGACCGTCTTCACGCTATCGGACATTCTCGGCGAGATCCAGCACGTCGTGAGCCTGTATCGGACGTTCGGGGAGCTGATCGGGGCGATCGGCGTCGTCGTCGCGGCGCTCTTCGCCACAACCGTGCTCCAGATGTCGGTGGACGATCGGTCGCGCGAGATCGCGCTGCTCCGAGCGGTGGGTCACTCCCGGTCGTCGGTCGGCTCGATGGTGGTGGAGGAAGCGGTCGTGCTGAGCCTCTTCGGGCTCGCGGTCGGGCTCCCGTTGGCGTATCTCAGCGCGTACGGCCTCAACCTGTACCTGCGGCATCTGCTCGCGGGATTGCCGACGTCCTTCTCCTTCGTCTCGTTCGACCTTGGGGTTCTCCTTTCCGGTCTCGCCCTCGTGCTCGCGGTCGCTCTCGTGGCCGCGGTGGCGCCCGCGGCGCGGGCCATGCAGCTGCCGGTGGCAGAGGAGCTCCGGGCGCCGTGACGTCGTGGGGACGGGGGCGGTCGCTCCGGCATTCCCGCCTGCAACTGATCCTGGCGGTCGCTGCGGTCGGCACGGCCGTCGCGCTTCCGGTGGTCCTCCTGAGCGTCGGCGGGGGGGTCTCGGCGCACGAGCTCTCGGACCTCGAGAACGCGGGATATCAGATCGTCGTGAGCGCGGCAGGAGTGCACGGGATCGAGAACGCCCACAATTACACGCACGAGATCCTCGCGATCGGCGGCGTCACGGCGGCCTCGCCGGTGCTGAGCGTCACGATCGATGCGTTCGGGTCGACGGGCGCCGTGACGCCGGTCCTTGGGGAGGGGGTCATCCCCGACCAATTCACGCCGACCCTGGGGCCGGCGGAGTCGGGCCTGTTCCCCTCTCCCCTTCCCCTCGGGGATCCGACCGACGACGCCCATTTTGCGGGCGGGACCTACACCGGCCCGGCGACCTACGATGTGCTGTTGTCGTCGCCCTACGCCGACGCCAATCATCTCGGGGTCGGGGATCGTCTCGTCCTGAGCCCGGTGGCGAACGAGTCCCAGGGCGCGACCTACAATGTCACCGGAACCTTCGGGGTACCGCCGACCGCGCTCGGCCCGACCGCCGCCTTCGCGGTCCTCTTGCCCCTCTCCGACCTTCAGGTGATGACCGGCTTTGCCGGTGGGGCGACGTCGATCCACGACGCCGCGGACACGATCCAGGTCGCGGTCACGGGCACGGTGGCCACGAACCCGACCGCCCTCGGCCAGCTGAGGGACCGAGTCCAGGCGCTCTTCCCGTACTACGGGGTGAGCTCGCTCACCCAGGAGGCGCAACAGCTCCAGTCGGCGACCGGTGTCCTCACCGGCTTTTATCTCGCCCTCTCCTCCGTGGGTCTCTCGGTGGGTCTGCTGTTCCTGGCCCTCGTGCTGCTCCGACGTGTCGAGTCCGACCGACGAGCGATCGGCATTCGGCGAGCGCTCGGCGTTCCGGGAAGGTCGATCGCAGGGGCGATCGCGGTGGACGGCGCCACGCTGGCCCTCGCGGGCGCGGTCGCCGGAGTGGTGGGCGGATACGTCCTCGTCCGAGCCCTCGCGGCCTGGACGACGGGAAATGTCCAGGAAGCGGCCGAGCTCGCGATCTTCGACCCGACGACGTTGGCGTCGCTGGTGGTCGGAGTGGTCGGCCTTTCGCTGCTCGCCGGTGCCGTTGCCATCCGATCCGCCCTGCGGATCGAGATCTCGGAGGCGCTCCGGTGACGTCGAACCGTTCCGCGCCGGCGATCGAGCTCGCCCGTGTGGTGAGAACCTACGGCGCCGGGACCCCGGAAGAAGTGCGGGCCCTGCGCGGGGTCGACCTGTCGATCGCCCCCGGCGAGTTCCTCTCGGTGGCCGGACCCAGCGGCTGCGGGAAGACCACGCTGCTCAACCTCCTGGGGCTCCTCGACAGCCCGACGTCCGGAGACCTCCTCTGGAACGGAGAACCGGTCGGCCGGAGGAGCGACCGGGTGCGGGCGCGTCTTCGACTCGAAGGGGTCGGGTTCATCTTTCAGCGGTTCTACCTTTTGCCGACCTTGACCGCCCGAGAGAACGTCGAACTGCCGATGCGGGCGCTGCACGTGCCCCGTGGAGAGCGGACACGCCGCGCGCAGGAGCTGCTCGACGAGGTCGACCTCATGGGGCGGGAGCGCGCATTCCCCCATCAGCTGTCCGGCGGAGAAGAGCAGCGGGTGGCGGTCGCCCGCGCCCTCGCGAACCGCCCGGGGCTCCTCCTCGCGGACGAGCCGACCGGAGAGCTCGACTCGGCCAACACCCAAGCGATCCTGTCCCTGCTCGTCCGAGTTCGCAGGGACCATGATGCGACCCTCGTTCTCGTCACCCACAATCCGGAGGTCGCGCGCCACGCGGGGCGCCATATCACGATGCGGGACGGTGCGATCGTCGCGGACCTCCGGGAGGCGTAACGGCCGTGGCGCGGATCGCGATCCTTCTGCAGGACCGGTGCCATCCCAAGGAGTGCCAGTGGGAGTGCCAGGCGTACTGCCCCCCCGTACGGATGGGTCAGGAATGCATCATCGAGGGTCCGGATTCGAAGCCGATCATCTCCGAGACCCTCTGCATCGGCTGCGGGATCTGCGTCCACAAGTGCCCGTTCGATGCGATCAAGATCCTGAACACGCCCGAGGCGAACGAGTCCGAGATCGTCCACCGGTACGGCTACAACGGGTTCCGTCTCTACCGGCTGCCGATGCCCCCCGCGAAGGGGATCACCGGTCTCCTCGGACCGAACGGCACCGGCAAGTCGACGGCGCTCCGCCTCATCGCCGGGAACGACGTGCCGAACCTCGGGGACTACGGTCGGCCGGGAGACTGGTCGAAGGTCCTCGCCCACTATCGGGGGACCGCCTTCCACGCCCACTTCGAGCGCGTCGCCCGAGGGGAACTTCGCAGCGTCCTCAAGCCCCAGTATGTCGATCGGCTGGCCGACGAGCCGGTGACCGCGCTCGAGTACGTTCGGTCGGGCGGGGGTCGCGCGGCGGGGATCCTGGAAGAGGTCGGCCTCGGGGGTCGAGGGGACCGTCGGCTCTCCGAGCTATCGGGGGGCGAGCTCCAGCTCGCAGCGATCGCGCGCACGCTGGCGACGGACGCGGACCTCTACCTCATCGACGAACCGTCGAGCTACCTCGACATCGTGCACCGGCTCGGGGTGGCGCGGATCCTTCGTCGACTCGGAGAGTCGAAGAGCGTGCTCGTCGTCGAGCACGACCTCGGCCTCCTCGACTACCTCGCCGACCAGGCCCACCTCCTGTATGGTGAGTCGGCGGCGTTCGGCGTCATCAGCCACCCGATCCCCATGCGTTCGGCCATCAACACCTACCTGACGGGATACCTCAAGGACGAGAACGTGCGGTTCCGCACGGAACCGGTCCGGTTCGTGGCCCACCCCCCCAAACCGTCCGTTCGCCAGAACCTGCTCGTCGAGTTCCCCGCGCTCGAGAAGGAGTTCCCCCGGTTCCATCTGACGGTCGCGGGCGGAGCGCTCGCGAAGGGGGAGACGGTCGGGGTGGTCGGCCCGAACGCGACCGGGAAGACGACGTTCGTCCGCATGCTGGCGGGCGCAGAGACTCCGACCCGGGGGACGCCACCCCCAGGAGTGACCGTCAGCTACAAGCCCCAGTACCTCAAGGCGAACCAGCCGGCGAGCCTTCGCGAACGGTCGAACGCGCTCGCGGGCGACCCGTCGTTCGACGGGAAGCTGTTCGAGCGGGAGCTCGTTCCGGGTCTGCATCTCGACGAGGTGATGGACGTCGCGCTCACCGACCTCTCCGGTGGAGAGCTCCAGCGGGCCGCCGTCGCGCTCGCCCTCGCACGCCCCGCCACGCTGTACCTGCTCGACGAGCCGTCGGCGTACCTCGACGCGGACGAGCGGATGTCGATGGCCCGACTGCTCCGGCGACAGGTGGAACGGCAGGCGGTGAGCGCGCTCGTCGTGGACCACGACGTCTACTTCCTTGACCTCGCCTGCGACGCGCTCATGGTGTTCCGCCCCGACGCCCCGGACGGGTCCCGGGGGCAGGGGGACGGACCGTTCGCCATGCGGGAAGGGATGAACCGGCTGCTCCGCACGGTCGACATCACCTTCCGACGTGACGCGGAGACGCTGCGGCCGCGGATCAACCGGGAAGGGTCGGTGCTCGACCGGGAGCAGCGAGCGAAGGGGGAGTACTACTACGAAGCCGCAGCCTGACGCCGTCGCGGCGCCCGCGCGGTCCTCCCGGACCACCGCCTCGGGGATCTATCGGCAGCACGGGCGCCTCTCCTATGCGGTCATCGGCGTCTACGTCTTCCTGCTCCTCATCGTGATCTTCCTCTTTCCCCAAAGCACGGTCCCCGCGTACGCGTGGGCGCCGTACCTTCTGGTGGCCCTTGCCCTCCTGTTCCTCGCGCGGTACGTGACGACCGCGTACATTCTCGACGACAGCTTCCTGCGGGCCCGGCGCGTCCTCGGGGGACGACGGATCGCGCTCGAACGGGTCCGCAAGATCGAATTCACGAGCATTCGCGACCTCGGGTCGACCGGTGGGATCCTCGGCTCCTGGGGGTGGAGGGGCCGGATGTGGAGTTCTCGGGTCGGGTACCTGGATGCAATCTTCACCGACGCCGCGCAGGGGATCCTGGTCACCGCGGACGGCGTGCCGATGTACATCTCCCCAGTCGACCGGCTCGAGTTCGCGCGGGAGCTCTCGCGACGCGTCCGCTCGTACACGGGTCGACTGACCGTGGACGTGGGAGACCCCTCCGCGGGTTCGGAAGAGCCGGCCGAGGGCGCGGCGGTCGCCGGCGCCGCCCCTCCCTAGTACTGGGGGAGGGACGGGTCGACCTTCTGCGCCCAGGCGTTGATCCCACCCGCGAGCGAGCGAACGTTCGAAAATCCAAGGTCGAGCAGCAACCGAGTCGCGTCGGCGGAGCGGGTCCCTGCGCGGCAGTAGACGACGAGGCTCTGTGCTCGGGTGAGCTCGTCCACCCGTTCCGGGAGCTCGTCCTTCGGGATCAGATGGGCCCCGGGAAGGTGCACGATCGCCCACTCTTCGGGCTCGCGGACGTCGACGAGGAACGGGGGATCCGGAGAGGCAAGCTCGGCCGCGAGCTCTTCCGGGGTGACCTTGGGGACGTTGCCGGAAGGTGTCGGGGCCCCGACCGCCGGGACCCCGCAGAACGCCGGGTAATCGATGAGGCCCTTCTGCGTGGCGTGGGCCGAACAGAGCACGCAGTGGGGGTTCTTGTGCAGCTTGAGCTCCCGGAACGTCAGGCCCAACGCATCGTACAGGAGGAGTCGACCGATCAACGGGTCGCCCTTCCCGAGGATCAGCTTCACGGTCTCCGTCGCCTGAAGGACCCCGACAATGCCCGGAAGGACCCCGAGCACCCCGGCTTCCGCGCACGACGGGACCAGGTCGGGCGGTGGGGGCTCCGGATACAGGCACCGGTAACATGGGCCCCGCTGCGCGTCAAAGACGCTGACCTGCCCTTCGAACCGGTAGATCGAACCGTAGACGTTCGGCTTGCCGAGGAGGACCGAGGCATCGTTCACGAGGTATCGGGTGGGGAAGTTGTCCGTCCCGTCGACGACGATGTCGTACGGTCGAAGGATCTCGAGGGCGTTCGTCGACGTGAACGGCTGCTCGTACGGGACGACCCGGGTGCCGGGGTTCAGCGCCTCGAGACGTTCCTTCGCAGCGAGCAGCTTCGGACGCCCCACGTCCGCGCTGGTGTAGAGCACCTGGCGTTGAAGGTTCGATAGGTCGACGACGTCGTAGTCCACAAGACCGATCTCGCCCACTCCGGCGGCCGCAAGGTAGAGGGCCGTCGGGGAGCCGAGCCCACCCGCTCCGACCAGCAGCACCTTCGCCTTTCGGAGCTTGCGCTGGCCGGCGACGCCGACCTCGGGCAGCAAGAGATGACGGCTGTACCTTCGGAGGTCTTCCCGGGAGAACGTCTCCTCAGCAACTGGAGCGAACTCGGAGAGCTTCGACGTCCCGGAGCGGTCCGCGGCGGAATCCGGGGTTCCCCCCGCGACGGCCGGAACGATCGACACGATGTCTCCCTCTTTGAGCGGGGTGGCCTCTCGCTCCAGGTAGCGGATGTCCTCGTCGTTGAGGTAGACCGTGACGAAATTTCGGAGCCGACCCTCGGCCGTGAACAGGTGCCGCTTGAGGCCGGGATTGCCGTCGGCGAGCGAGCGGATGACCCCACCGACAGTCGACCCTTCGAGGGCGACCTCGCTGAGACCCCCGGTGAGGGGGCGAAGTGGGGTTGGGACCTTGACGGTAGCCTTCGGCATGGTTCGTTCTTCGCTCCCCCGCACTTAGGTTTTCGCTTACCCGCCGGCCACCCGGGAAGGCGAGGCGATCGACTCGACAGCGCGGATGGGGATCTCGTGGAACGTGGCGGATTCGGGGTCCAGCTCGAACGCACCTAGGCCCGCGGCTTCGCCCCCGTTGACAGAGAGGACGATGTAAGCGTACCACGGCCAGGCGTGCTCCTGGTCGAACAGGGAAGGCCGTGCGGGGTGGTCGGGGTGGGAATGGTAGAACCCGACCACGGCACGACCCTCCCGTTCCGTCCGGCGTTCGAGGTCCCGTAGCTCCTCAGGGCGGATCAGGAATCGGCGCCGACGCTCTCCGTCAAAGTCGTTCTGCGCACGCACGAGCTCGTCGACCGGTCGAAAATCGTCCTCGGCCGGGGACGGGAGAGGTCCCAGAAGGAACCCGCAACACTCGTCGGGGTACGTTTCGCGAGCATGGGCCTCCATCTCGACGAGGAGCGGGCGTTCCACCGCGATCGCCTTCACGTCGTCCCCCCCGCCGGGAGGTCGTGCCCGCTGTCCGGCAGGATCGTCACGACGACCGCCCCGGGAGAGGCGCGTCCCACGTCCACCGCGGCCTGCACAGCGGCCCCGGCGGAGGCCCCGACCGCGAGCCCTTCCTCGCGGGCGAGCCGTCGACGCATCTCGAGAGCGTCCTCCGTTTCGACCCGCACGGTCACGTCGATCAGTCGCGCATCGTAGGTCGAAGGGCGCAGTGCGGTCGGGAGGTGCTTCAGTCCCTCGATGCCATGGAGCGGCCCGGGCGGCTCGACCCCGACCACGCGGATCTCCGGACTCTGCTCCTTCAGGAAGCGGCCGGCGCCCGAGATCGTCCCCCCGGTTCCGACTCCCGCAACGAAATGAGTGACCCGGCCCCCCGTCTGGCGCCAGACCTCCGGTCCGGTGGTCGTATAGTGCGCCCTGGGGTTCGACGGGTTGTTGTACTGGTCGGGGTAAAAGTATCGGTCCGGCGACGCCCCGGCCCTGCGCCGAGCTTCCCGCTGGGCGCCGTCCGTACCCTCCGTCGGCTCCGTCAGCACGACCTCGGCCCCGAACGCGTGGAGTCGAGCGACCCGCTCGGGGTGCGCATTCTTCGGGAGGACCAGTTCCACGGAAAACCCGAGCCGCGCACCGAGCATCGCGTAGGCGACCGCGGTGTTGCCGCTCGACGCGTCCAGGAGGGTTCGCCCCGTGCCGAGGCGTCCGTCGGCGAGCGCGTCGAGAACGATCCCCCGAGCGGTCCGGTCCTTCACGGAACCCGTCGGGTTGAGGTGCTCGGCCTTGGCCCAGAGCTCGAATCCCCCTCCCGCGCCCGCCACGATCGAGCGCAGCGGCAGCAACGGAGTGTTCCCGATCGTGTCGACCAGCGGGTCTTCCTGCCCGACGCACCCCGTGCGGAGCGTGGCCCGACGGGACGATGGTCCCGGGTCTACTGCAGCTGGATCAGGTGAGTACATCGCATCCCTCCGTGGCCGATCGAATCGATCAGGTCCACTCCTGCGTGACCGAGGAGCGCCTCGGTGAGATGCTTGTCGAACACTTCGCACAGCAAGAACGGATGGCTGAGGGCACTGTGGCGGAAGACGCAGTTCGTGCGGACGATCCGGATCGACCCGTCGGACGCGTGGTCCGTTGAGCAGCGAAACCCGAGCCGGTTGAGCGACCGCACCACGCTCTCGGCCCGCTCGGTCGGGGTGCCGGAACGGGGTACGTCCTTGACCACCTCTCGGGCCATCCGTTCGGCCGCGTCGGCGAAGAGGGCGCTGACGTACCCTTCGCCTTCCCGTGCCAGCAGCTCGTCCACGACGGTGTCGAGGATGAGGTCGTACTTCTTCGGGAATAGCTCCTGGGCCGTGCCGGTGAGCGCGTATCGCTTCCGGGGACGACCGACCCCTTCCCGCCGGAACGTGGGGACCACCAAGCCCCGCTCTTCCATGCGGTCGAGGTGTCCGCGGGCGGCGCTTTCCTGGATACCGAGCTTGAGCGAGAGGTCGCGAGCCGTCCGCGGCGCGACCGCAAGCTCTTCGAGGATCCGACCACGAGTGCCTTCGAGCTGTTCCGACTCGTCGACTGCATCGAGGCGCATCGAAGCGGACTCCAGGATTTACACACCGCGCCATGCTTAAATAACGGTATCGGCTCGTAACGGGTCGATGACCGAGGTCACGCTCACGGGCCCCCATACGCTCGTCATCGAGGGGCTGCACGCAGAGGTCGCCGGGAAGGAGATCCTGAAGGGGGTCAGCCTCTCGATGAAGAGCGGAGAGCTCACCGCCCTGATGGGCCCGAACGGTTCGGGAAAGAGCACGCTCGCCTACGCGTTGATGGGCCACCCGAAGTACAAGGTCACGAAGGGAACCGCGCTCCTCGACGGGAAGGACCTTCTCAAGCTGAGCGTCGACCAGCGCTCGCGGGCTGGACTGTTCCTCGGATTCCAGTACCCCCAGGAAGTTTCGGGCCTCTCGCTATCGAAATTCCTCTGGACCGCGTACATGCAGAACCACACGGCCCAGACCGCCAACACGTCCCAGTTCGACAAGGACCTCAAGACCCACCTCGACTACCTCGGGATGGACGAGACGTTGCTGAAGCGCTCGCTCAACGAAGGGTTCTCGGGCGGCGAGAAGAAGCGGGTCGAGGTGCTGCAGATGGCCACGTTGCGCCCCGTCTTCTCGATCCTGGACGAGCCGGACTCCGGTCTCGACATCGACGCGGTGAAGGCGGTCGGCGAGACCGTGGCGAAGCTGCACCGGCCGGACGCAGGGATCCTCGTGATCACGCACTACCAGCGGATCCTGAAGTACCTCAAACCGGACCGGGTCCACGTGATGGTGGACGGCGTGATCGCGCTCTCGGGCGGACGTGAGCTCGCCGAGAAGCTCGAGGCG
>Ga0335078_10016483_pt1 | contig 10963 bp, 8 predicted proteins | sample Lox_Sample_32_FD_206711 | JGI IMG/M metagenome (GOLD analysis project Ga0335078, IMG submission 206711) | Soil microbial communities from Loxahatchee National Wildlife Refuge, Florida, United States - Lox_Sample_3.2 | ecosystem: Environmental > Terrestrial > Soil > Wetlands | place: USA: Florida... | reverse complement strand
AGGGCCGTCGTGGTCGGCAGCTCGGTCGGCGCCGGCGGGAGCGGCTCAGCCGGCTGTCCGCCGGCCTGCAGCTTCGGCACCTGGTGCTGGAACATGATCGCGACGTTGAACCAGCCGAGGAACGCGCCCAGCAGCCCGGCCAGGACCGCGCCGGCCGCCGCCATCCACGGCAGCGCGTACATGCTGACGACCGCGGGGAACGGGTGGACGAAGGCGCCGGTGAAGTACACCGCCAGGCCCATCGAGACCCCGTTGAAGAAGGGCAGCGTGTTCTGCCCCCAGATCGGGATGTAGTTCATCAGGAAGATGAAGACGCAGAACCCGACGAAGGCCGCGACGATCAGCGCGAGGTCGTTGGGCTTCACCCAGTGGGTGGTGCCGAACTCCGTGGTCAGCCAGACGTAGAACGTCATGATGGCCGCGGCGACGCCGACTCCGGAGATGTAGGCAGGAACGATCTTGAGCAAGGCCTGCCACTTCGCGCCCAGCGCGAAGTACTCGGCCCACACGATGAACGACGCCCAGATGGGCAGGTTCCACCGGTTGAGCCAGATGCCGAACGGCAGCGACACGCAGACGGTAACGGCTACTGCGAGCCAGAGCGGGACGGTCGCCTTGGTCTCAAACTCACCAGGATCGGCCATCGATGCATCGGTTGCCATCTCGTTCGCCCCCCTTCATGTTTAGGGAGTTATCTAACTTCCGAGAGTTGATCCTGGTCAGGGTGTGATATAGGGCCGAAAGACCTGACATCTCAGGGCTGTTGGACCTTGATCAACTTCGCGGTCCCGCCGATGGTGACCACTGATACCGACGCCGTGGACCGGAAGGATCGGTGAGCTCGATGCCAGCGGTGCAATCCCCCCTGCTGCAGACGGCCCGGCTGGGCATGACCGATTACTGGAACGACTCGTGCGCCGTGGACGAGCTCAGCTATGCCATCGACCGCGGCGCGACCGGCGCCACCTCGAATCCGTCGATCGTCGTGCAGGTCCTGGCCAGGGAACGCGGCTACTGGGCGGGACGGGTCGGTGAGCTGGCCGACGCGAACCCGGAGTGGAGTGAGGTCGAGCTGGCCTGGGCGGTCTTCGAGGAGATGGCAGTACGCGGCGCGGCCGTCCTCAAGCCGGTGTATGACCGGGAACACGCCCGGAAGGGCTGGCAGTCGATCCAGACGAACCCGGCCAACTTCCGCGACCCGGCGCGGATGGTGGCGCAGGGCGCGCGGTTCGCCAGCCTGGCCCCGAACATCCAGGTCAAGTTCCCGGTGACGACCGGCGGCCTGATCGCCATCGAGGAAGCAGCGAGCCGGGGCATCAACACCACCGCCACCGTCTCGTTCACGGTCGCCCAGGCGGTCGCGGCCGCGGAGGCCGTGGAGCGCGGGCTCGGCCGGCTGGAGCGTGCCGGAGGTGACCCGGCGCGGCTGGCTCCCGTCTCGGTCATCATGATGGGCCGGCTGGACGACTGGCTCAAGGTCGTGATCGACCGTGACGGTCTTCCGGTCGATCCCGGGGCGCACTTCTGGGCCGGGCTTGCGGTGGTCAAGCGTGCCCATGAGATCTTCCGCGAACGCGGCTACCGGAGCAGGATCCTCGCCGCCGCATACCGCCATCACCTGCACTGGACCGAGCTGGTAGGCGGCGACCTGAGCATGACGATCCCGCACGACTGGCAGGTTCGCTTCAACGCCAGCGGCATCGTCCCGGTGCCGCGCATCGACGTCCCCGTCGCCCCGGCGATCCTCGCCGACCTGCGGCGGGTACCCGACTTCCGGCGCGCGTACGAGCCGGACGGCCTGTCACCCGAGGAGTTCGACAGCTACGGCCCCACGGTCCGCACGCTGCGCGGCTTCATCGCGTCCTGCCACGATCTGATGGCCGCCGTCCGCGACATCGTGCTGCCGGATCCGGACCGGGCCGTTCCCGTTTCCGCCGTCCCTCGCCCGGCGGTTCACGCCGGGGCACGCCCCTGACGGGAGGATCCTCATGAACCCACTGGCAGCATTCAGCCTCGATGACCGGGTCGCGTTCGTCTCCGGCGGCGCGGGCGCCATCGGCTCCGCGATCGCGCAGGCGCTGGCCGCGGCCGGCGCGCGGGTCGCGATCGTCGACGCGTCGCCCGACCGGGCCGAAGCGGTCGCGGCCAAGATACAGGCCGCGGGCTCGGCGGCGCTTGCCGCACCCGCCGATGTCACCGACGAGACGGCGGCACGGCAGGCGGTCGCGATGACCGTCGAGCGGTTCGGGCGGCTCGACATCGTGGTCAACGCGGTCGGCGGCGGAGCCGGCAAGGTCATCTTCGACGCGGAGAACTACCCCCGTGACGCCTGGGACTGGATCATGGAACTCAACCTGCGCAGCACGCTGGTGGCGACGCAGGCCGCCGTGCAGCCGATGATCGCGGCGGGCCGCGGCGGCCGCGTGCTGAACATCTCCTCGGTCCGGGCACTGCTCGGGATCAACTCCGGCTATTCCGCCTACGTGGCGGCCAAGGGCGCCGTCAGCTCGCTGACCCGGCAATGGGCTACCGAGTGGGCCAGGTACGGCATCACCGTCAACGCGATCGCTCCCACCTTCGTCGATACCCCCCAGGTGGCAATGCTGCTCGGCGACCCGGCGTTCAAGGCCGGCGTGGTGAGCCGCATCCCGCTGGGGCGCGTCGGCGAGACGGGGGACCTGGTGGGCGCCGCGATCTTCTTCGCGTCGGACGCCTCCGCGTTCGTGACCGGCCAGTCCCTCACCATCGACGGCGGGCTGACCGCCACGCAGTAGCAGACAGCCACGGGAGGTCGCAATGGACCAGGTAACGCGCAATATCCGGACGCAGACGAGCTACCGCGGCTGCAACCCGAGCTACGTGATCACCTCCGGCGGAGTGGTGGTCATCGATACGCCCCAGCTGCCGACCAAGGCGGTGGCCATGCGGCGCGAGGCGGAGTCCCACGGCCCGATCCGGTACCTGATCAACACCGAGCACCACGTCGACCACATCTTCGGCAACTATTACTTCAAGGGCGCCGGGACGGTGGTCAACCACCAGGGCGTCTACGACCGGTTCATGACCGTGTACCCGGAACTCGATCCGTTCGCCTACGCCGCCGAGGCAATCCCGACCGACGATCCCGGCGGCGCGGCGATCTTCCCGGACCGGGAGGAGTACTACGCCGACCCGAACAAGGGGACGCTCGTCTTCACCGGCGACCTCACGCTCCGCGTCGGTGACCACACCTTCGACCTGCTGCACACGCCCGGCCACACCCCGGGCCAGATCGCGGTCTACGTGCCGGAGGAGAAGGTGGTGTTCACCGGTGACACCGTGTTCTGCGGGTGCCAGACCTGGCTGATGACCTCCGACGTCGGGCAGTGGCTCGCGTCCCTCGACCGGATCCGGCAGCTCGAGTTCGACTGGCTGGTGCCCGGCCATGGTCCGGTCACCGGCCGGCGGTCGCTGGACGCGCAGCGGGCGACGCTGCTGGACTGGCTGACCGCGGTCGCGGACGCGGTGGCCAGCGGCTGGTCGCGCGAGGAGACGGTGGCCCGGGTCAGCTTTGCCGACCGCTGTCCCGTCGATGTCGGCCAGGGTCACATGATGCAGTACATCCAGACCCTCAACGCAGGCTCGTTGTGGGACAAGCTCACCGCCGCGCCCGCGGCGGCGGGAAGGTAGGCAAGCGATGAGCGTCACGACCGTCCTCAGCCCGTCCGGATACGTCTACGACCTCGACGACCCGCCGCCCGCGCCGCTGCCCGAACTCAGCCGGCTTATCGGCGGTAAGGCGGCCAACCTCATGGTCATGACGACCGAGCTCGGGCTGCCCGTTCCGCCCGGCTTCACGATCTCCACCGCCGCCTGCAATTCGTACCTGACCGCCGGCTGGCCGGCCGGACTCGACCAGGTGCTGCGCGCTCACCTGGAGCGGATGGGCGAGCGGATCGGCCGCAGGTTCGGCGACCCGGCCAATCCGATGCTGGTGAGCGTGCGCTCCGGCGCGCCGGTCTCGATGCCTGGGATGATGGACACGATCCTGGACCTAGGGCTCAACGATGCCACGGCGGCCGGGCTCGGCGCGGTCTGCGCAGATCCCCGGTTCGCCGCCGACTGCCTGCGGCGGCTGCGCGGAATGTACCGGGAGATCGTGGGCAGCGAGGCTCCTGACGATCCCTGGCTGCAGCTGCGCGGCGCCGTGGAGGCCGTGTTCCGGTCCTGGAACGGTGACCGGGCGCGAGCCTACCGGGCCCGTGAGGGCATACCTGATGGCCTCGGCACCGGCGTGACCGTGCAGGCGATGGTGTTCGGCAACCGGGGCGCCGATTCAGGCACCGGCGTGCTGTTCACCCGCAGTCCCGCGACTGGCGACAAGGCGCTCTACGGCGACGTCATGTTCAGTGCGCAGGGCGAGGACGTGGTGGCCGGCACGCACCGGCCGCTGCCGCTGGCCGCCCTGGACGAACGCCTGCCCGCCGTCGGCGCCGAACTCCGCCGGTACGCCCGCATCCTCGAGCGGCATTACGCGGACCTGTGCGACATCGAGTTCACCGTCGAGCGCGGGAAACTGTGGCTGCTCCAGGTGCGGATCGGGAAGCGGAGCCCGCGCGCCGCCCTGCGCATCGCCGTGGACATGGCCGAGGACCCCGACTTCCCCTGCTCCCGCGCGGAGGCCGTCCGGCGGACCGCCCGGTACCTGGCCAGCCCGCCGTTCGTCTTCCTGCGACGACCCGGCGGCCAGCCGCCGCTGACTACGGGCCTGCCCGCCTCGCCCGGCGTGGCGATCGGCGAAGTCGTCACCACGCCGGAGGCTGCCGAGCTCGCCGACGCCGCCGGGCGGCAGGTGATCCTGGTCCGCGAGGAGACTTCCCCGTCCGACGTCCGCGGGATGGCGCACGCGGCCGGCATTCTCACCGCCCGGGGCGGGCTGGCCAGTCACGCCGCGGTGGTCGCGCGCGGCTGGGGCATTCCCGCGGTGGTGGGAGCCTCGGCCGTCGAGATCACCGGCACCCGGCTCACGGTCGCGGGCCGCGTCCTTAAGGCGGGTGAGCATATCTCGATCGACGGCGGCACCGGCGAAGTGTTCGCCGGAGACCTGGCAGGCAGCCGGGAGATGGTGCCCGAGGCGGCGACCCTGCTCGCCTGGGCGGCCGGACTCGGCATCCAGATCGGGACATCCGACGACGACGGCGCCGCCGGGGTGCCGGCCGGCACCGAGACGTCCGGCCCCGTTAGCCGGGAGGATCTCCTCCAGGTCATGCTGATCAAGGGGACGGTGCCAGCTGGCCAGCTGGCCACCGCGCTGTCGAGCGACCTGGCGGCGGTGAGCGCGCTGGCCGGCCCGCTGGCCGCCGGCGGGCTCGCGGAGGCCTCCGGCGACTGCTACCGGTTGACCGGCGCGGGCCGGCTCGAGGCGCTGGCGGTCTTCGCGGCCGACCGGGACCGCTTCGGCGCCGACAGGTCCGTCGCGGCCCTGGAGTCCTTCCGGCTGCTCGACGGCAGGATGAAGGACACGGTGACCGCCTGGCAGGTTCGCGCCGACGGGGACGAGCAGCAGCTCAACGACCACACCGACGCCGCCTACGATGCCCGCGTGCTGGGCACGCTGGCCCGGCTGCACGCCGACACCGTCACCTGGATGACGCCGCTGGCCGGAGCCTTCGCCCGGTTCGGCCGTTACCGTGGCCGGCTCGAGCAGGCGCTGGAGGCGGCACGCAACGGTGATCAGAGATATGTCACGTCGCCGCGGGTCGACAGCTACCACAGCATCTGGTTCGAGCTGCACGAAGACCTGATCCGGCTGGCGGGCCACGAGCGCTCGGGCGAACCGGCCGGGCGCTGACCGGGTCGGGACTTTGGTCCCTGGCGCGGCGCTTACCCGGCTCGTTACGTGGAATAAACCGGGGCGCAGAACGCCGAGAAGGGACTTCCGTCATGGGCAGAACCGTCGTAGTGGTGGGCGCGCTGGACACCAAGGGGGCCGAGTTCGATTACGTCAGGCAGGCGATCCGGCGGGCCGGGCTCAAGGTGCTGACGGTGGACTTCGGCGTGCTCGGCGAGCCGGCCTTCGCCCCGGACGTCGGCAGGGCGGAGGTCGCGCTGGCGGCCGGCGGGGACCTGGAGCGGTGGCGCTCGGGAGAGCACAAGGACGAGGCGATGGCGGGCATGGCGGCCGGCCTGGCCGTCGTCGTCCGGCGGCTGTACGAACAGGGGCGCCTGGACGGCATCGTGTCGATGGGCGGCAGCGGAGGGACGTCGATCGCGACCACGGCGATGCGGACGCTGCCCGTTGGCGTGCCGAAGCTAGTGGCCTCGACCGTCGGCGGCGGCGACGTCAGCGCGTACGCGGGCACCAAGGACATCACGTTCATGCCCTCGATCGTGGACATCGCCGGGTTCAACCGGATCAGCCGGCGCATCTACGCCAACGCGGCCGCGGCGATCGCCGGGATGACCGCCGCCGAGCCGCCGGCGGCGCAGGACGCCCCGATGATCGCCGCGTCGATGTTCGGCAACACGACGGCGGCGGTGGACCATGCGCGGGCGCGGCTGGAGCGGCAGGGCTACGAGGTGCTGGTGTTCCACGCCACCGGCGCCGGCGGCCGGACGATGGAGGACCTGGTCCGGGACGGCTACTTCCAGGGCGTGCTGGACCTGACCACCACCGAACTCGCCGACGAGGTGTGCGGAGGGGTGTTCAGCGCCGGGCCGGATCGCGGCCGCGCGGCACCGGACTGCGGCGTGCCGGTGGTGCTGGTTCCCGGCTGCGTGGACATGGCGAACTTCGACGCCCCGTCGAGCGTGCCCGCCCGTTACGCCGACCGGAACTTGTACAACTGGAATCCCAACGTCACCCTGCTGCGCACGAACGCGGAGGAGAACGCGCGGATCGGCACGATGCTTGCCACCGCGGCGAACGCGGCCACCGGCCCGATCGCGATCTTGCTGCCGCTGCGCGGGGTATCCATGCTCGACAGCCCCGGCGGGCAGTTCTGGGATCCGGCCGCCGACCGCGCCTGCTACGAGGCGATCCGCTCGCACCTGAAGCCTTCCGTGCCTGTCGAGGAGATCGACGCCAACATCAACGACGAAGCGTTCGCGCAGCGGGCTGCCGACCTGCTGCTCGACATGACAAAGGAACTCTCCCAGCAAAGGAAGTGAGCCCCGATGGCCTTCACTCGCGAAGAAATCCACGCCCGGCTGCACGAGCAGATCGAGGCGGGCAGGCCGATCGTCGGGTGCGGCGCCGGCACCGGCATCTCGGCCAAGTTCGCCGAGGCAGGCGGCGCGGACCTGATCATCATCTACAACTCCGGGCGGTACCGGATGGCCGGACGCGGCTCGCTGGCCGGCCTGCTCGCCTACGGGGATGCCAACGCCATCGTGACCGAGATGGCCGCCGAGGTCCTGCCCGTGGTGCAGGACACTCCCGTGTTCGCGGGCATCAACGGCACCGATCCGTTCCGCCTGATGCCCGTCTTCCTGCGGCACCTCGCCGACATCGGCTTCTCCGGCGTGCAGAACTTCCCGACCGTCGGGCTCATCGACGGCACCTTCCGGGCGAACCTCGAAGCGACCGGGATGGGCTATGACAAGGAAGTCGCGGCGATCCGCACCGCGCACGAACTCGGCCTGTTCACCTCGCCGTACGTGTTCGACGCCGAGCAGGCTGCCGCGATGGCCGAGGCCGGCGCGGACATCCTGGTCGCGCACGTGGGCCTGACCACGGCCGGCAGCATCGGCGCGGCGGTTTCGCTCAGCCTTGAGGACGCGGCGCAACGGGTGCTGACCATCGCCGAGGCCGGACGCATGGTGCGCGGCGACATCCTGGTGATCTGCCATGGCGGCCCGTTCGACGAGCCCGACCAGGTCGGCAGGGGTCTGGCCATGATGCCCGGCATCGCCGGCTTCTTCGGCGCGTCCAGCATCGAACGGCTGCCCACCGAACGCGCGATCCGCACGCAGGTGGAAACCTTCAAGAACCTCAAAGTGGCGCCGTAGCATCGACGCCCTGGCCGCCGCCTACCTCGGCGGCTTCCAGCGGGCGTGGGAGGGCACCGTGCCGCTCCCATGAGGCCGCCGCCCATTTAGCAGAACGGGCGGTGGTTTCCCGGCACGAGCATCTGACACGGACCGCGCAGCCGGCGTCAGTCCGGATGCTGCGGGCACCGCGGCCGTGCCGCCTGGTCACGTGGGTGACGGGCAAGGGTCCCGACCATCGAGTCGTCCTTCTCGGGGCAGGTCGCGGCGCAGACCGGGTTCGCGAGCGCGCGGGCTCAGCGGCCGCGGCGTCGGCCTGGGCGCGCGCGCCGCACCGGAGCGTTCCTGATCACGCGCGGCCGGGAGGAAGCGGCGAGTACCGGTTCGGCGACGAGGGCACCGAAGTCCTCGAGTGTCTCGCGCGCCGGATAGCCGGAGTCGCGCACGGCGCGGACCACATCCTCCCGTTGCGCGCGGGGCAGCTCGTCGAGCTGCTGCCGGACCATGTCCGGCCCGGCCATCTCGAGCAGCTCCAGCAGGCTCCCGGCCATCAGCCAGGCGGCCTCCGCCGGGCTCACCTCGTCGGGCCCGCGGTCTTGTTTGTCCGCGAGCAGGACGACCGGCCCGAGTACCGGGTCGCTCACCAGGCCGGCCATTAGCTGGTCTCCCGCCGGGACGGCGCTGACCAGGGTCTGGAGCAACGCCACCCGCCGGGACACGAACGAGCAGTCGCGGATCGCCTGCACCAGCGGGTCCAGCGAGCCGCCGTGCGCGGCCCGCCAGATCGCGATCTCCTCGGCCGCGGTCCCCGGCGTGTAGTGCTCGGCGACCGTGCCGAGCACCTCCGCGGCCGACGCGCCCGCGAGCTCGCCCACAAGCCCCGCCTCCCGGCCCTCGGCGAGCATCCACCGCCGCATGGCGCGCGTGCCCAGCGGCGTGAGGCTCACCAGGCGCCCCGGCTCGGCCAGCCGTTCCCGCAACAGCGCGGCCCGATCGCCGCCGAACGGGCCGTCCGCCTCGTCCAGGTCCTCGGCGAACACCGGGCCGGCCACGCCGTGCACGGAGGTCAGCGCGCCGAGCGCCTCGAAGGCGTCGAAGATCTGCTCCACGTCGTTGTCCACCCGGCCGCGCAGCCCCAGCCGGGCCAGCGGGCCGAGAGAGCCGACGTCGAAATGTGCCAGGACCGAGTCCCAGACCGACTCCGCGAGCCTGGCCACCGGAACCGGCTCGTCCATGCTGTAGATCGCGGCGAGCACGTCGGGCACGATCACGTCGTAAAGCAGGCGCACCGGTGACGCGGGCTCATCCGCCCAGATGGGACGGCAGACGGCGGCGCCGAGATCGAAGGCCGCCTCGAACGCGCGCTGCCACAGGGCCTCGGCGTCGGCCAGCAGCGGCCGCGCCTTCGCCACCGGCACCAAGCGGCTGCCCTGCTTGCGGACCAGGCGCGCCTTCTTCGCCCAGGTCACGATCAGCTCCAGGCCAGGGAGCTCGGCGGCGCTGTGGAACCGCAGCCCCTCGTCACCTGTCGCGAGCAGCACGACAAGCTCCCTGGCATCCGCCGGCCTGATGTTTCCGGCCGGCGTGAGCACCCGTCCTGCCGGGCCAAGCCATTGCGCGAAGGCACGCAACTGCCCGACGACCTTGCTGCGCCCCGCCGCCGCGGTGAGTTCCGCCGGGGCCGGCAGGCGGACCGGAAGCTGGGCGAACTTCCGCTCCTGTCCCACGGCGAACCCGCCGAGCTGCCGGTCGAGCGCTCGCGCCAGCAGATCCTCTTCGAGAACCAGGCGGCCGTCCCTGACATCGTCGAAGAACGCGGTCAGCGCGTGGGCATCGCCGATGTCCACGCCGCGGTCCAGGGCGGACATCACCACCGTCTTCGCCGTCCCGTACCGCTCCCGGTCTGCTATCGCGGCGGCGAACTCGTTCGCGGCCGCGTCGATGGCATCCTCGTTCTCCTCGACGGTGGCGCCGCGAGGGTCGCGCAGCCCGTGGGCGCTCAGGTAGCGCAGCAGTGCCCGCAGCGTCCCCGGAGCGCCGAGCAGGTACTTCTCGGGTGCCGAGACCTTCTCGGGAATCCACTCAAGCAGCGCCCGGCGCACCTGCGCGGGGGTCCAGTAGCCGAGCCGCCCGTCCGAGCTGAAGTGCCGGGAGTCGAGCAGCGCCTCGGCCAGCGGGGGCGTCATCGCCAGGCCATTCGCGTCCGCCCAGGCCGCGCAGCGCCTGACGATCAGGTCGCGGGCGGCGAGGTAGCCCTCGGTTTCCTCGATTTCGTAACACGTGCGCACCGCTCAACCGTAGCCACCCGGGCACGCTGCCCGGCGCGTTTCACCGACACGCTTCACGGAGAATGCCGCCGGCCTTTGAGCTCTCCCGCCAGATCGGCGCTCGGATCACCAAAGGCCACCACGCACCGGCCCGCCGATGCCTACCGTAGGGTCCGCCGGGTGCCGGTCGCGATTATGGCCCTCATCCTGCCGATCTACTGGGCCGTGCCGGAGTCGCCGCCGCGTTTCGCCCTGCCGGGTGTCATCGACAGCCGAAAGGCCGCCCACAGTGACGACTGGGCCGGCGAGCACGTAAGGCTTGGTTTCCGAACGCTTGCGGCGACCGAGCGCAACGAGCCGGACGCCGAAGCGCCCGGAGCCGTACGACATCGCCCTGAGTGAGGCTTCACCCGTAGAGTCCATTGGCGGACGAATCAGTAACTAACCGGTGATGAGCGACCCAGCAGCCCGACAATCCCGCCTACTCGGCGTGATCGGCACTCGATCTTGGGGACGCGTATCCTGCCGCCGCGTCTGCGGTTAGCGTGTCTGAGTAGCGACGCGGTTCGGGAGGGAAGGCAAGGTGCAGACTGCACGCTTCCGTCGCCGCCGACAGGGTCGAGCGTTGCCGGCCCAGCAGAACCCTGGCCGTCGGCGCTCGGTGGCCTCGAACTCGGCCAGCTGAGGTCGCAGCCAGCGGGTGAACTCCGTCACGGACAGTAATCTCT
>Ga0335078_10016482_pt1 | contig 10963 bp, 5 predicted proteins | sample Lox_Sample_32_FD_206711 | JGI IMG/M metagenome (GOLD analysis project Ga0335078, IMG submission 206711) | Soil microbial communities from Loxahatchee National Wildlife Refuge, Florida, United States - Lox_Sample_3.2 | ecosystem: Environmental > Terrestrial > Soil > Wetlands | place: USA: Florida... | reverse complement strand
ACCAGCAGGAGCAACCATCGCCTTTGCATTTTTTCACCTCCCGATGGGCGGCGGCGCCCGCCGTCCGCTCTATTGCGCTATACGCCAGATCGCTATGGAATGATCGTCGCCGCCGCCGCCCACAGCCAGAAACGCGTCTTGGCCGTCGCTGAAGGCGGCTGTGCCGGAGATCGCATTTCCGAACGAGAACGGCGGGTCCCTCGTCATTTCGGTGCTCGTGTAGCGCCAGGAGAATACGGAATCCGCGTAACTGACGAACAGACGCGCGCCGGGGGCAATGGCAGTCGTCTGCACCTTTTCCTGGGCCGGGCGCTCACGCTCACCCGGCGGAAGATGTTTGCCTTCGGCGTAGTCTTTGAGTTGCCAGGTCAGGACCTCTCCATCCGCCGTACCGGCGAAGAAGAGGCCCGCTGCGGCGTCATAAGCCATAGCCGTAACGGCGGCCATGGGCGGGCCTGGCTGAGAGCCATCGGGGGTGTCGGCGTCGCCCGCCAGCATGAACGGCAAATTGTGTCCCGGGAGCCACACCTTGATACGCGCCCCGGGCGTGGTCGCTTCGCCCGCCGCCACCAGGTTTCCGGCGACCAGAAGCGATTGCAAGGGTTTCCGATCCTGGTCCGCCAGATCCTTCACGTAATCGCCCTGGACCTTCCATTGGCGCACGAAACCGTCGGTCGCCACCGAGTAGAGGAATTGCCCATCGGGTGTGAACGCCAACGCCGTGATGGCTCCGTCGTGCTGGTATTGTTGAGGTCCCATGGTTCGCAACGGAACATTGTTGGTCCCGGTGATGGTGGGCAAGCGGCCGTCTGCGGAACTCCAGGCTGCCAGCGTTCCGTCTGCGGAAACAGCCGTGGGACCGCATGATGCGGGCAAAACCACCGGGTTATTCCATTGCGGCGCCTGCCAGATGCGCAGGCTGCAGGGTTGGCCGTTGGCGCTCTGCGCGACCAGCCGGTCGGTCCCGGGAACGCTCCAGACGCTCAACACGGGCTCGCCGACGGCGACCGTGGCGACGTGCTTGAACGGCCTCGGCTTCAAGACGTACGCGACCACCAGCAGTGCCGCCAAGGCGCCCGCCACGAGCCCGACGTGCATCCATTTCCGCGGGCGCTTGACATCGTAGAGAACCACGTCCACTCTCGGCGGCCGGACGACTTTGCCGTCGATCTTATAGCCCCGATGATGGATGGCGGACACCTTCCTACGCCTTCCCGTGCCCGTTCTGCCAAGCACCTCGAGCTCCGCAGATGGCAGAATCTCGCTGCCAATCAGGAGATCGATGGGTTCGATCCCGGCTTGGTCGAGGATTTCGACTGCCCCGGGCTCATCGGAGCGGAATGCGTCCAGGAGCCCGAAGAAATCCGTGGCCTTGAAGCGCTTTTCGAGACCGGAGACGGCGCCGCGGAAGCTATTGAGCTCCTTCCGCTGGGCATCGCTGTCGCCGCGCTCCATGATTTCCGACAGCCGATCCGATTGCTGGGCCAGAGTCAGGTACGGCTTGAGGCTCTGGCGGTGCGCCGCGCCGCGCGCGCCCAGGGTTTCGACCAGCGCCGCCGCCGCCTTTGCCAAGCGCACCACACGCTGGCTTTGCAAGCCGTTGGCTTCGGGTTTCAGGTCGGTAGGCGGCGGTGGCGGCGGCGGCGGCACATGCACGGCAACTGGCGGCGCCGCCGACACAGTAACTGGCGGCTCCTCAGCAGTCTCCTTCCGTTCCCGGATAATTGGGGGCGGGGTTTCCTTAACTTCAACTGGGGGAGCGGTCACGGCAACGGTGGCGACTTTATCCGGCTCCGGCCGGCTCTTCGCAAACGTCCACGGCGCCGCAGGCCGCTTCTGGCCGGGAGCCGGATTCTCCCATCCGTAGTCGATCAGCCCGGCCACCGATTCATAGAATCCGGAGCCGTTCGGACGCGCGATCAAGCTCAGGTCCTCAAACTCTCTTCCGAGCTTCACGGCCAGGTCCCAGTGCGCCGCGGATGCCCACCCGCTCACTACCAGCTTCGCGGCCTGTTTTGTTGGATCAACGCTGTCGCGCAAACGTCCAAAACCGTCCTTCACCAGGGCTACCGGAATGCGCGCAGGTGTGGGCATCCAACGTCCGCTGCCAACCGGAAGCGTTTTCCCATGCTTGAGATTCGATACGAAGTTCTCGAATGCCGCCGTGCGCTGCTGCTCGTCGCGGTATGACATCCAGGCCTGTAAGCCGGGGTTGGTCGCGGCGAAGTGCTGGAAGATGCCCGGGAGGGTAAGTTGCGTATCGGTATTCTCCGCAACCACCTTCTCGCCCTCCACCAGGCCGCAAGCGGCTTGCTTTCGGCCCATCCAGAACACGAGGCAAGGGACACCGCCGATCTCCTCGCGAAAGGCCCGGGCCACGGACACCAGGCGGGGCACGAACCGGGCCTGTATCCGCGGCGCGGCGCGCGTCAACTCGTCTTTGCACTCCTCGGTCGCAACGACGGCGGCGGTACCCACGCACGCCACTAATTGCGACGCATCGCGGAGGACGCGAGTCTCACCGCCTCCCGCAGTATCGCCGACGGCTACATACCAATCCTCCTGATCCAGGTCGATGGCGGCCAGGGCCGGCTCGGCATGTTGCTTGGCGGGTTCAGCGCTCACTGCCATGTGCTTGTGCCGCTCCCCTTCAGACCTCGGCCGTGGAGCCGCTCTCCAGCCGTACTGCAATGGCCGGTTTTCGATACACCTCACCGGTTTCCCGCGACCGGTACCCGCTGGAAAGCACCTTATCGAGAATGGATCGCTTGCCCATGCCCGTCGTGCGCTCAATCTGGTATGATGTCAAATCCAGAATTTCCAGACCGGTTGACGGGGTAATCTCCTCGATGCCCAGCGCCGCCAGCAATTGCCCTTTCTGGGGCATGCCCAGGCGTCCGGCTTCGTCGATCACGTCGAGGAAGAATACCGGATTGTGCCTGGCCTGCAAGGCGCCGATGGCCCGATTCAACGCGGCCCACTCTTCATCCAGGCCAGCGGACCCGCGCGCGGTTTCGGTGAGCATCCGCTCCGCCCGGTCCAGCGCCGCCAGGTAGCCGCCGAAATTCCGGCCGAATTCCGTTTCGATCGCGCCGCCCGCCCGCCGGGCCACGTCCCGCACCAGTCGCGCCGTGACAAGCGTCGGCTCGGTGGCCAGGAGTTGCTGGAGACGAGCCACAAAGGAATGCGCGGGCGCCTCCTCCTGGCTCGCAGCGGCGGGCGCTTCTTTAGAACGCAGGTAATCGGCCAGCGCTTCGGGCAGATCCGCAATAGATTTCTTGAGATCCCGCAGAGAGTCGGCCACCACCCCCAGGGAGTCCAGCGCCGCCCTGATATCCTTCGCATGGCTACGGGCGGATCCGATGCCGTGGAGGAAAACCAGGCCGAGGCAGGAAAAAGCGGCCACCCATAGTACCGCTGCCCGCCTCTGCGGCGCGAGGAGCTGGGAAAAGAAGGATGGGAGCTGGGATTGCTTCTCCTGGCGCTGGACGACCGCTGGGACTGCGGTGGCCACGAAATAACCCCCGGCCGGCGCGCCGGATTCCAACCTGAGGTAGTAGGTTCCAGCGCGCAGCGGAGGAGAAGACGGCGCCGGAAAATCGACGGACGTCGATCCCGTCACCGCGTGATAGGAATATTCCGCGCGATTGCTTCCCGCCTTCGCCGGCAAGACGCCGAACGAGAGATAGGCGTCCAACGAGCCCGCGCCCGCGACCTGAAACTTCAGGGTGAGGCGCTCCGGATTGTCCGGTACCTGAATCTGGAACTCGTTTGCCGGGGGAACGGAGAAGGCAATGGGCGCGCCGTTTGAAACCAGCGGCGGCGCCACGGGGGCAGGCGAGGCCGGAGCGGCCGCTGCGACGGTTGCTGCTTCCTGCGCCGCTTCGGGACTGGCCGCGGATGTCGTGGTGTCAGTGGTTTTCTGGGTGGGCTTCGCCTGCCGCTGGTTATGGGCGGGCTTGGAACTGGCTGGGCTGGCCACCGGGATGACGGCCAAGGACGCCAACGCCGTCAGCGCCGCGAATCGCTTCGCCCGGAACAGGATAGTATCAGTGCGCATATTCGACTCCAACCGCCTCACCCTACGCCGCCGGTTGCGGCGCGGAACTCCATCTCTCGCTCATGGCTCTCATCCCCGAATCGGCAGAAACCGTGGGCCAAAGCCTGTTCATCCAGATGGAGCTTGAAATAGAACGGACCTGGCGCGTCGCCAACCTGGATTCGGAACCGCCCGAATTTGGCCAGGGGATGGAGACCGTCCAGGCTCATGTTCTCCAGGATTTCCACCTGAAGCCAGCCCTGAAAGACCTGGTACCGGGACAGTTCGATCTCTGCGGAGGAGACGGGATACCGGGTGCCCCAGCCGATAAGGTCTTGAAACCTCGCGCCGGGCACGTAGCCGAGGCGCGTCCACAGCCGGTCTTCTCCCGCTACCTTGATTTGTTCGCCGACCAGCATCAGGGCGCCCTGTGAAACGCATTCCTTCAGCAGGATCTCGCCCTTCTCGTTGGTAATGAAGCTGATCTCCTCGCCGAACTCATGTAGATAGTCGCGCACAGTGGGAAACCGCGACGACTGTCCAGCCAGCAGCACCTGGTCTACCTTCTGCAAGCCGATGCGCTGCAGCAGGGCGAGCAGGCCGTCCTTAAGCCTTTCCAGCCTGGTCTGATAGGCCTTGATGACCTTCTCTCCAGGGAACTTAACGACCGCGTTGGCGCCGTACCACTGGGACTTTACGGAAAGAGAGCCGGAGGACAGGTATTCCTGCACGCTTTCGCGCAGTTCGTCTGGCGTGACCGCGCTCTTCACCCAGCACACGTATCCTATGCGCTCGCGGGCGCGATCACCGAGCTTTTCGATAACGGCGGAGACTTGTGGCTGGGAGCCACCCGCCTGCCGGCGCGCCTCCTCCAATTCGGAAACGGCCACCTTCAGCCGCTCGGCTTCGACCGCCATCCTGCGGATGCCTCCGGGTGAGGATTCCACCCTTCCCGCGAACTCGGCCAGCAGCATCTTGGCCAGTTCCTGGGTGATCTCTTCTCCGCCTAACTCGGGGTCGCCCCAGGCGCCGATAATCTCTGCCGCCAAAAGAACGTTGGTGGCAGGATCGCGCTTCACGCGGAAGACCGTGACATCGGTGGTACCGCCGCCGAAATCCACAACCATGACCGTGAACTCGGCCTTGCCGGCCCCCACCGTCCCCGCGCGCAGGCTGAATACACCGGCCGCCAACGATTCATCCACCAGGCGAACGGAGATCTCCATGGAAAGCTGCTTGGCGGCTTCCTGTAGAACCTCGCGCAGTATGTCCTTGCGGCGCAGCGTGAACCTGGTGGGCACGCACATGGCAAACTGGGTGGGCTTCTGGTGGAGCGCATACTTGGCGCGGACCAGCAGGGACCGCAGCGCCAAGGTCACCACCTGCTCCGGCTCGACTTCGCAGAATACCCCTTTGGCGCTGAACTGGATCGTCTCCTTTCGCCCCGTACCGACGCGAACCTTAACCGCAGTCACCAACTGCCCGCGGTAGGAGATGCCGAAGGCCGACGCCCGCCCGCCGATCTCCCATTCAAAGGGAGGTGTCTGGCCAGGCAGGTAGTTGGAGAAGAAGACGTTGGAGTAAATCTTGGGGTCCTTATCCTGCCGGCGCTCCAACAACAGGTTGACGGGCCCGCCCGTCCGGTTGTCGAAGACCGCGATCGTCGAATCGATGGTTCCGTAATCGATCGCGATGCACTGATAGAAGGCGTCGTCGGTTACGCGCACCGCCAACGCTCTGCGATTGTTTTCCGCCGACGGGTCGTTGGAGCGGACGATCACGTCGTACCAATAGTTGCCTGGCTCAACCGGGCCGGTCGGTCGCGCCAGAAAGACAAACTGGACGGACTGTCCCTTCTCGATGGATGCGCGCGTGGGTTCCCGCGAGAAACCGATCGCCGTGGCCGCGGTCCCCGGCCGGGGCACCAGCGCCATTTCTTCCACCAGGAGGCTGGCCCCCCTGCCGCGATTCCGGCAGGTGAGCACAAATTCGCCCTCGGCGTCGTTGAGCACCTGCGGCGGCTGATCATCGTCGATCTCCTCGATACTGAGCGACGGCGGATCCTGCAGGGCCAACTCCACGGTGCCGGTCAACGTGTTCGGCAGCCCACCCAAGGTCATCGAGTAACCGATGGACCGGATACTACCCTCCTGTCCCGCGGGAATCCGGGCCGTGACCGGTATGGTGTTCTTGCCAATCGAGAGCTCGATGGGCAAAGGCGCATCCAGTTCCAGATATGGCGGACGGAAGATGAGGCTGCTCACCGTGGCCGGCGAGTAGATTTCCACTTCCAGCAGCGCCGGCGTCCCCGAGGTGTAGCCCCTGGCGAGAGTGAGCGGCCGGACGTCGGGAACCGGCACCGGCGCTACCGAGATCCGGATATCCCGCTCCACGTCGGTCCCGCGCGCGCGGATGGTCACGACCTCGCTGGACAGGTCGAACACCGGAAGCTGGTCCGCTTCCACGGTCAGCGTCAGCGTGCCCGGATCGAAGCGCAGCCAATCGCGCGGGGGGTCGCATTCCAGCACGGGATGGCCCCACCCCCCATCGCTCACCTTCAATTGGCGGTGCATCGCGCCGGGGCAATCCGGGTCCACGTAGTAATTGAGGGACGTCGGCTCAACCAGAAATTCGAAGAGCCGGAGCCCGCACGACGAGCAGTAGAGGTCGTCCTCGACCACTTCGTACGAGCAATCCGGACAGGGCTTTTTGCGGCCGGTCATAACGAGACTAAGTGGCGGTGGCGCTGGTGGGCAGCCACTTCTCCACGTCCTTAAGGATCGGCAGCCCGCAACTCCATACGACATCGTCCTTGATCTTCGATCTGGCGAACTCGGCCTCGGCCTTGGCCTTCGTACGGTCGGCTTCGGCCTTCGCTTTGGCGTCCCCGGTGTGGTCTTTCGCGTCATCGGCAGGCGCCCCAGTGCGGAGATCGAGCGCGCCCTGGGCCACCCCGGCCTTCGTAAGCCGGGCGTAGACTTGGCCGATACGCTGCTCTAGAAGGGTAAGCTCAGTGGAACGGTCCGGAAAATCGCCGGCCCGGCTCAGATATTGCAGCGCCCAGTAGTAGGTTTCGAGGCCTTTGTCTTTTAGCAATTGCTCCCGCCCGAGCACGGTCTGGCGGAATTCCTCGCGCTGGCGCCGGTCGTTCTGCAGGGAGTCGACCGCTTCGCGCTTCGACCCCAAGGCGCGCTGTTTATAGAACGGCGGGCCGGAATTGTATTGGTACTCTGGCCGCCCCTGTTGATCGGTTACCTCGAGCACCTTGAGCAGTGCGCCGAAGAGGAGCACCTCGCGCGCCTCCTTGATCTGCTGGGCCGTGGCATCGTCGTACACTACCAGGTCCTCGAATTTGCCTTCCCACCTGGAGTCCAGGTGGAGTGGGATCTGGTTGCGCTGGCTGGATAGCGTGCGATAGAAGTCATGGTACGCGGTATGGCAATCCCGCGTGACCACTGGCAGGGAGGAAAGCGGGAAGGCGTACACCACCATGTAGAGATAGACCTCGTAGGGCTTGCCGGTAGGCTGCACATCGATGTCCCGGTCGGACATCCCCATCTTGGCCACCAGATGCTTCTTGACGTCCTCGATGAAGGCCTCGTCCTGCGATCCGGAGCCCACCCCGGGAACGCCCACGTACGCTTTCTTTTCGACCTGAACCGAGCGCCCGCCCAACGTTTTATCGCGGCGCGCCAGGGGCATCGCCGACCGCGCCAGCCGTTCTATGGCAAACTCCCAGTTTTCGGTCATCTGCGGGTGGGACAGGACATCGATCTGGCGCGGGTGGGCTTCGAAATCCACCCAGAAGCGATTTTCCGCGTAGGCGCGCAGCTTGGATCGCAATTCGCGCTCTCCCTTGCGGATGAACAACTCCACCAGATCCCACAGGGTGGCTTCGCCGGTGGCCGGCCGGGGCAACCCATGGGTGAGGAACTTGCGGTACTCGGTGCGCGGATCGACCTCCAGCGCCTGACCCTGTTCGTTCACGTCCAGCCGGTAGAACCGGGGCCAATCGGTGGCACGGTCGAAGAACTGGATCAACAACACGCCTTCGCCGAAGCTCAATTGCTTTTCGTATGCCTCCAGGAATTTCTGCGCACCGGCGGCCACCGCCGTGGACAGAGCTTCCAGGGGCTGGCGGCGTTTGGAGAGCCCGTCGACGGCCGCCTCGGCGACCTTCTTCGCGCATTCGAGCACGCAACGCTCCACGCTCGCCAGGCAGAACTGCTCCTCGGCTTCGCGCAGACGCTGCAACAACGCTTCTTTCACCCATTCCGCGCGGCGCAGGATCACCAGCCCCTTGCTGCGCACGGCCTGGCGAATTTCCATCAGAATACCGTCCCGGCGGCCCGCGTAGTACTTGGCGTCCCCACTGGCCTCGGCGATCATCTGATCCAGGGCCGACGCCACGCCCGGCCGCGACGGCGCGTACAAATCCTTGAGGTACTCCAGCATGTGACGCAGGTAGCCGTCGCGGCTGTCCGCCTGGCTCTCCTTGCGCTCCGACACCAGAGCCTTAAGGCCCCGGGAATCGTTCTCCAGCGTGTCTCTGACCCACCGCAACAGGATCTCGTTGACTTTTTGCGTGACAGCGCCGGTTTGGTTGCGGACCATCTGGATGGCCGACCCCCACCGCACCGGGTCGCTGCCCTCGGCGTTGATCAAGCGCTCCTCAGCCTCTTTGATCTGGCGCTCGAGATCGTCTACTTTGTCCATGGTGGCCATGCCGCTCTTGGGGATCACCGCCCCCATGCCGCTGCGAATGGCGTCTTTCCACTCCGCGCCAAATTGCTTTTCGAAGCCGTTGGCATCCAGTTCGAGCCGGGCCATGTCCCCGCGCACGTTTTCGCCGATCCGCGGGTCGCCGGAGTCGCGGTTGATGTAGGCGGCTATAGCATAAGCCAGGTGGGACGCGCACGCCGCTTTGACCTGGTCTACCGGGATTTCAATCTTGGACATGCCGCATGAGGCGTAGCGCCGGGCGAAAGCCTGCGGCAGAACCACCTCTTCGAAGGCGATGTTGGTTCCGGAGGTAGTCGACAGGCTTTGCGCCACATTTGAATAGTGGGAGCGCTTTGCCGTGGAGAACGGACCCGGCATGAAGTCCAGAAACAGCGATTCGGCCACCACGTCGAAAACCTCCGGGCGGTGCCGCGGCTCCATGGGGATGGCGCCTTCGTTCTTCATTTCCAGGATATAGGAGATGGCAAAGGGCGGACCCTGCACCTGCAGTTCCTTGTCCCGCTCCCATTCCACCTTGAAATCCACGCTGAAGTCCTCCTCTGTATTCGGAAGCCGCAGCGTGTAATACTCCAGTTCCTTCAACGCTGCATAGGCGTTTCCGAAGCTGCGGAGCGCCAGCTCGTTGTTGGTGGCCGCGTTTGGGTAGAAGATGTTCGGCATGAACAGCATGCTTATGATCCGTTCAATCGGCACGCCGCCTTTTTGCGCCAGGTTGCGGAGGTGGAAGGCGGCGTCCAGGAACGTGCCGCAGCCGGTACCGCCCGCCAGCGAACTGACCAAGACGATCTGCGTGGCGGAGTCCAGAATATCCACCGCTCCGAGTTTCCGCTCCTCGAAGAATTTCTTGGTCCGGTTAATCCGGTCATGCCCGCGGACGCTGTCGATCGCCTCGCTTAACATGGGGTTGATCTTGTCGGCGAAATGATGGAAATAGGTGAGCCGCCCAACCGTCCGAACCCCGCCGGCCCCGTCGCTGATCTCGTTGCCATACCGCTGCACCTCGGGCGGAAGCCACCTGTGGATATGACGCCAAGGGTCGCGGCTGGTGAAAATCTGGGACAGATCTTCTTTCACGGACCCGCTCAGCAACTCGACGGACTCGTCCGGCTGGAAGGCCACAGCCGAGAACGTCTCGTCGATTTTCTCCCCCACGGCCAGACAGTTCCGGGTATCGGTGTCCAGCCACAAATATGCAGTGCACGGAAGGCCCATTACGCCCAACCGCTCGTAGAACTTGCGCCGGACGCGCAACAGCACTTCTTTTCCCGTGCCCCCCAGGCCGAGGAACAGCGTCGGCCGGATGGCGCCAACCTTCAAATCCTGTTGATCTGGCATAGTCGTCTCCTCTTCCTCTCGCTAAACCCTGGTCGTCAGGAAAACGGCCGCGCCGCCCAAGACCAGGCACAGTAACACGATCAGACCGGTGCGTCTGCCGCCCACCAGCCTCCAGAACGCCGGGATCGTGTAGAACATGGCGATCACCAGCAGCACCAGCATAATCGCCCAGTGGATCGCCCCCGCGAACGCCAGGACGATGAAAAACAGGACCAGGTAGAATACGATGCTCCAGGCGGCGGTCACCGCCGAGGCCACCTCGACCTCGCCGCGCACCAGTGTCTCCAGCATCAGCCTTCCGCAGATCCATGCCGCGCCCACGCCAACGAGAAACAGCAGAAAGCGCAGCGCCGGCGGCGAATCCTCCGGGAACACGTTCAACGGGTGTTCGCCGCGCAGGGCCAATCCCGCCGCCGCGGCGCACAAAACCACGTTGAGCGCCAGCAGCAGGAGAAATCCAATCGTTGCCCACGTTTTCCAGCTCGACTTCTTGTTGGTTGCCATCGTTTTTCCCTTTCCTCAGTCTCTACGTCTCGGTTCGTAAGGTTTATCAATCGGCGCGCTGGTGGCCGCGGCAGCTTCGCGGAATTTCAGCATGGCCGTCCGGCGCCCGATCTTGACCACCATCGGTTTCTCGGGCGCAATCCGGCCGTCGCCGTCAACGAACACGGTCCCCGCCCCTGGGACGAAGGTGTTGCCTTGGATGTGCCCGGCCGGCTCGCCCTCCACCAGCAGTTCCTGGTCTTCGCGGATGGTTGCCGCGAGCGGTTGTCCATACTCGGAGCTAGCCGTTACGCTCCATGTCTTCTTGGGTTGCAACGAGCCGGCCAAGCCCAGAATCACCCA
>Ga0335078_10016481_pt1 | contig 10963 bp, 11 predicted proteins | sample Lox_Sample_32_FD_206711 | JGI IMG/M metagenome (GOLD analysis project Ga0335078, IMG submission 206711) | Soil microbial communities from Loxahatchee National Wildlife Refuge, Florida, United States - Lox_Sample_3.2 | ecosystem: Environmental > Terrestrial > Soil > Wetlands | place: USA... | reverse complement strand
CCAAATCCGTCTCTGCCAGATCGAATTCGAAGAGACTGAAATCGCGCAGATCGGGCGTCGCCAGGTGCTCGAGAATGGCCTCGCGGCAACGCTTGCGGAAGAACACCTCATCCCCGACGAACACGTACGCCGGACGCAATTTGCGCGCCTGCACTTCGGAGACGAAGCGGTCGGCCTGCGCGAAGGACCGCATCAGAAGCCCTCCAGAATGTTCGAGACCAAAGTCTGGGCGAAGTCGCGCGACAGCCGTTGAAAGGCCGGAGAATCTTCTTCGAAGAAACTGGTGGGATCGCGCGAGACTTCATACTGCTCGCGAAATAAATACGACGGATTCTGATACAGAACCTTGCCGTCTTTATCCTGCAACGCCACCTTCATGGAGATCACCACCAGCAGGCTGGCGGCGCGTCCGGTCTTCGAATCATAGGTCAGAGGCGTGGTGTAGGTGGAGAGAACCGTGCCGCGCAGAGTCGCGTCGGCATCGGCATCCGCTTGATCGACGACGTGATAGTGAGTGCGCGTCACCATCTCCCGCACAACAGCCGTAGTGAGCATCTGTTCGATTTTATACGTCTGCGTCTGGTTCACGAACGCTGGAATGGCGATGGTGCGAACATTCTCCGGGATGGTGCTGGTGTGGCCGGCGGTGTGGTAACCGCAGCCGATTGCAGCCAGGCACAACAACACCAGAGCGCCATTAGCCACCACACTTCGCCGGAACAAGGCCCACTCCGCACACGAGCGCTCCGGCGCTAGACGCATCATTGGATCTTGCCCCGGGGCCTGGTCGCGGTCATGGTTTCGGCGCATTCCACGGCGGTGGAAGCGGAGACCCGCAAATTATCTGACGCGGCCCACAACCAGAAGCTGCGGGGGTGGCTGGCATCGGGAATGATCGAGACCTGAACGTCGTTCTGCCCGGCCGCATTCACATTGGTGGGAGCGTCTTCGCTGCTGTGCGTGATATTGAGGTGCTCTCCGGTCAGCGCCTGCGAGATTTTCTCGATGTCCGCGACCTGCCCGGTTTCCACGTGCAGGGCAAACGCGTGTCCATGAAAAATAGGCGCCTGCAACAGGAGCAGGGAAGGCGCAGGCGCGTCCTTGCCGGCGATCTGCCGATAGTGTTTCAGCACACGGCTCTCGACGGTGGCGAGCGCCGGCACGGCCTGCTCCCCGTAACGGGACACCATGTTGAATGCTACCTGGGTGTCAAAGATCTTCTTCGGCAGCTGCTGGAAGGAGAGCAGGTTTACGGTCTGCTCGTGCAACTCGTCCATGCCCTTCTGTCCGTGTTCGGACGCCGGTTCGAAGACGATTGCGGAGACACCTTGTACGAGGCCGGCTTTCTGTAGCCGTAGCAGCAGCAACGCCAGAACGACGGATGCCGGATGAGCGACCACCACCGGACCCGGCTGCAGCTCCAAGGTCAGCGCTTGCCCTAGTTGGCGCTCGATCCACGGCGCTCGTACCGCCGCTTCCGGCTCGTCTTCCAGGGCAAACGACAGATCGATGATGGTGCTGCCGGCGTCGCGGGCCAGCTTCCAGCTCTTGCGGGTGGACGCCGTATCCCCGGCGAAGAAAGTGAAATCAAGGTGGCGAAACTCCTCGGCACGCACCTTCTGGATGAAGGTAACCTCATCGCCCACATTCTCCAATTGTCCCAGGGATTCGTCGTCATCCAGCAGCTTCACCTCGGTGGAGGGGAAATTGCGGTCGCTCAAAACCTCGGCCACTTCCTTGCCTTTAATGCTAGCTGCGCCCACAATTGCCACTCGGTAAAAGTTGCTGCCGCGTACCGGCTCCGTCTGCGACGAAACTGTGGGTTTCAGGTTCGACGTCATGAGGGTTGCGACGCCTCCTTGTAGGCGGGAGGAGTGGGTGGGCTGGGTTTGCGGCGGACGATCCATTGCAAACGCCAGAATACGCCCGACGCCATGTAGGCGAGCGCAATCACGAATAGCACCCACCGCGAAAAGAACCAGATCCCGGCGAAGAGCAAGCCAAAAAGGATCACCAGGCGAAAGGGCTGGCGCGCGCGAAAATCGATGTCCTTGAAGCTGTAAAAACGCCAGGTGCTCACCATCAGGTAACCCGCTGTCACAATGATCAGCATCCAGGTGATACAGCTCCACAAAGACTCAATCGGATCACCGGCAGAGAAGTGCACGACCGCGGCTACCACTCCCGCCGCCGCGGGAATCGGCATGCCGACAAAATATTTCTTTCCCGGCCGTCCGGGATTCGAGGGCTGCGGATTGCTAGTGATATTGAAGCGAGCCAGACGGCTGGCTCCGGCCATCAGAAACAGGAAGCTGGCAATCGCTCCCAGTTGCGCCATCTTGCCGGTCAGCTCCGACGATCCCAGGAAAGCCGGCAGTTGCCGGAATCCCCACATCCACGCCAGCAACGCCGGCGCCACGCCGAAAGTGATAACGTCCGCCAGAGAATCCAGTTCGCGGCCAAAGTCGCTGGTGGTGCGAGTCATGCGCGCAATGCGCCCGTCCAGGCCGTCAAACAGCACGGCGAATCCAACGGACTTTGCAGCGTTGTCGAAGTGTGAGTAATCCTGAGCCGAGCCGTGAGTGACCTGCAGGATGGCGTAGTATCCCAGCGCGATATTCGCCGTGGTGAACAGCGACGGCAGAATATAGAGTCCCTTGCGGAGGCGTCGCGGTTGTTTGTCTTCCAGGCGCCTTTTTGGAAACTCCACCGTTCCCGGGTCCATCACTTGACTCCTTGGCTGCCTTGCCGACCGCCCGCCGTTGTCAGCTGCGCTTCAGCCGGCAGGTACGCGAGAATGCTCGATCCCCCTTTGACTCTGTCCCCCACCTTTACTTGCACGCTGGCCGCACCGTCCAGCAGCACATCCACGCGCGAACCAAACTTGATAAGACCGACCCGCTCACCGCGCTGCAACGTGTCGCCGACTTTCTTGTCAAAGACGATCCGACGCGCCAGCAGACCGGCGATTTGCTTGAACACCACTGTCTGGCCATCGCCTTCAACGGTCACCACGTTCTGCTCATTCTGCTCCGCCGAAGCAGCATTCATCGCGTTCAGAAACTTGCCCTTGTGGTAGGCAACCTGGCGAATCACGCCGCTGACGGGTGAGCGGTTCACGTGCACGTCGAAGACGCTGAGAAAAATGCTGACCCGGAGCCGCGGAACCCCATTCTCTGTGACCGGCAACACTGCCGTGACCTTGCCATCGCCCGGCGAAACCAGTGCTCCGGCCGCGTCCGGAATCACGCGCTCGGGATCACGAAAGAACCAGAGAAAAAAGAAGGCCAGCAGCAATGCCGGCAGACTCCACGCCGCGCCGGCGAGCCATGTCAACAGAACGGCGGCGGCCACCAGCGGGACGGCATAGAAGTAGGCGTCACGAACCATGGGGACAGTTCATTATAGTAGGGGAAAACTTCGCTGGCGATTGTTTGCGTTAAGTAACAACAAAAAAAGGCGCTTACAAGCGCCCTGTCATCGGGTAAGCTACGCCCTCAGCGGTCTGAAGCCGCGCCGGCGAGCGGTGAGAATTATGCTACTTGGTTCGCGTGCAATTCGTGCTGGAACTGCCGCTCGATGCTATGCATCTGATCTTTCAAGCGCAGCTTCAGCTTCTTCAGCCTTATTTCTTCTAGTTTTTCGTCGTCTGTGAGATAGCGCTTCTGGGTGAGTGAATCAAGACGTTTTTCGTACTGCGTATGCTCCGTCGCCAATTTGCGGAATTCCTCGTGGCTGGCGAGGAGTTGGTCACTAGAAGTTAGCATCCAGCAGACCTCCTAACCGGGTTGTACACACAAGAGAAAGTTACCACAGGAGTTGGGGCGCTTCAATCCGAAATTCCATAGGTGGATGTACTGAATAATCAGCCGTTTCTGACGGTCCGTTTCAGATTGCACCGTAGCCAGTGCATACGTTTCGTGCGGCCGCCATAGGTTGGACCCGCACGGGATCACGTTCAGGTGAAGGTGAAGCGATAGATGATCGCATTTTCTTTGGGCTCGCGATAATACCACCGCCGTACCCCGCTCTCGACAAACGCCCACTTCTCGTACAGTCGCCTCGCCGCCAAATTCGACTCGCGCACCTCGAGGAAAACTGCCTGCGCGCCTTGACCGCGGACCGTGTCCAGAAAGCTGCCCAGCAAACGGGTACCGCATCCGCGACGGCGGGCCGGACCTGCGACCGCAATATTCTCGATCTCCCATTCGTGCTCCACTGCGCGGGCGATCAGAAAGCCATCGATTTCCGTCTCCTGCTCGATTACCAGCGCAATACGGGGAACGTCCTGGTCGGAAAATATCGCGTGATATTGCTCCGCGGTCCAGTGCGCCGCGGTGGCCGCAGCTCTCTCCAGCGTTATGAGAGTTGGAACGTCAGCTCGGGCGGCAGGGCGGATGTTCATAGAAGTCTTGTGATCCCGAGCGAAGTCGAGGCACCTGCTGTTTGCCTTACTTGGCCAGAATCTCCGCGTCCGTGCGACGAATATAGTTGGCGTCCAGCGCTTCAGCTGACGTGATCTCGTCGGCCTGGAGTTTTTTCCACCCGATGCGTGCGATGGCATCACTGCGTGGCCGCTCCACTTCGCGGACCCGAAGCCCGGCAGCCTCCGCCACGGTCGCGACCGGCTTATCCGGAGTGAGCACCAACGCTCCTCTCGCCGCAACCAAAAATTCATCCTTTGTGAGCAGACGCTCGCTGCCGGAGATAGTTGCACCGTCCTGGTATTCGCCCACGTAGAGATCGCCTCTGCCGGCGTCCAAGGCGGCGAAGATTCTTCCGCTCAGCTTCGCTTCCACGGCCACGGCCTCCAGTAATGAAACCGCTGCGATAGGCTTCCCCAGAGCCTCGGCGAGCGCCTTGACCACCGCCAAGCCCACGCGCAATCCGGTAAACGACCCCGGCCCGGAGGCGACCGCGAATCCGTCGATGTCAGTCTTGCCCAGGCCATGCTTTTGCAGCAACGTCATGATTTGCGGAACCAACTCCGCCGAGAACGTTCCTCCGCTCAGCGGAACCACTTCAAGAACCTCGCAGTCGGAACTCGGACCACACCGCCCCAGCGCAATGCTGCCCAGCTTACCGGAAGTATCAGCGGCGAGAAGGATCATGTGGGAACGAGGCCCGATTACGTGGCGTGTGACGATTTCTCTACGATTTCCTCTACCAGTGAGTACGGATCGCGCTTGCGTTCGGCGACTTCCGCAGCATAACGCGCCACGCTGCCGTCTGCCAGCTGGACGCGCGCTTTCTCTAACAGCGCGTCTCGCAGCATCTCCACCAGGCGCTCCTGCCAGTTTTCGACCTTGTGCTGCATCGCGAGATCCCCCTTCTGCAGGTAGGCCTGATAATCGGCGACCGCCGCTACCAGTTCGCCGATGCCCGTGCCCTCGCTCGCCACCGTCTTCACAACAGGAGGCGTCCAGCGGTCGGTGCGCAGCGCCAGCGATTGCAAGGCGCGAATCTCGCGTTCCACGCGGTCGGCGCCGCTACGGTCGCTTTTGTTGATCACGAAAATGTCGGCAATTTCCATGATGCCGGCTTTGATGCTCTGCACATCATCGCCCATCCCCGGCACGAGAATTACGATGGTGACGTCGGCTAGGCGCACGATGTCGATTTCATCCTGTCCGACGCCGACGGTCTCTATCATGACCAAATCGCGGCCGGAGGCATCCAGTACGGTGGCCACATCCGCGGTCGCGCGGGCCAGGCCACCCAGCGAACCTCGTGTAGCCATGCTGCGAATGTAGATCCCGGGGTCGGAAAAATGATCCTGCATGCGGATGCGGTCGCCGAGAATGGCTCCGCCAGTGTACGGACTGGTGGGATCCACAGCGATGATGCCCACGGTTTGCTTCTCCTTGCGATAGTGCTTGGCCAGCCGGTCAACCAGCGTGCTTTTACCTGCACCGGGCGGTCCGGTCAATCCCAGAATTTGTGCGTGTCCAGTGTGCGGAAACAGCGCTTTAAGCAACTCCCTCCAGCCCGGGCTGCGATTTTCCACTGTGCTGATGGTGCGGGCCAACGCGCGCGCATCGCCGTTGCGCAGTCGCTGAATTAAGGGTTGGAAGTCGGGAGTCAAACTGCCAGTGTAAAGCAGGGGAGAGGCAAACAGAAATCGCGGAGAGCGTGAATTTGTTTCGGCGAAGGCGGGGCTCCCGGTCAGGGCAGGTTCGCGAGGGCGCGCGTGCCTACACGATCTTTGCCTGCCGGGGCGCGGACGTAGCGCATCAGGATTCCGTTTAGCAGAATCGTGACTAAGGATGCCGCCAGGGTTGCGTTGTACACGTCGTCGCCGACCAGTTTGGCGTCTCGCGCGACCTGGATCAAAACATAAGAAAACTCGCCGATCTGCGTGAGCCCCACTCCCACCAATACTGCTGTCCAGAGGGAATAGCGGAACGAGCGTACGACGCCCGTCCAGATCACAAATTTGCCAGCCACCGTCAACCCGACAATTACCAACAGAAGCGAGGGCCGGGAAAACACGATCCTGGGGTTGACGAGCGCGCCCATGGTCACAAAGAAGAGCGCGACGAAAGCGTCGCGTAAAGGAAGCAAGTGGTTGAGCGTTTCGTGCGCGTCACTCGATTCACAAACCAGCAGACCGGCCAGGAAGGCGCCCAGAGCCAGCGAGAGCCCCACCGCCTGGGTAATGGCCGCGATGACGAAACTCAATGCCAGCGACACCAGCACCAGAAACTCCTGACTACCGGTGGCGATCACGCGTCGCATCAGCGGTGGGACCAGTTTGTACGCCACGAACGTGACCGGCGTGAGAATGAGCAGGGCCTTTCCCAGTCCCAGGGCAAGCGAAACGAGTCTGTCTCCGGTGAGGCTGCCGAGTGAGGGCAGAAGGATGGTCAATATGACAACAGCCAAATCCTCGACCAGCGTAATTCCGACCATGACCTGTCCAGGTTCAGAATGCAGTGCACCGCCTTCCTTCAGGAAACGCGTGAGCACCATGGTACTGGCGACGGAGATGGTTGCACCCACTGCGACCCCTTGTTGCCAACTCCAACCGAGCAGCCACCCTACACCCAGGCCCATGGCGACAGAAAGCCCAATCCCGATAGGGCTGCCAAGGATAGCCACCCAGCTTACTTTGAGCAGATCGCCAAAGGAAAACTCCAGGCCGATGGAATACATCAGCAGGATCACCCCGACCTCGGCCAGGACCTCGAACTGATGAACGTCGGAGATTGAGACCCCCGGCGTAAACGGGCCCACCAGAATTCCTCCAACGACATAGCCCAAAATCATGGGCTGCCGCAGGGCGCGGGCCGCTCCGCCGCCGACCACCGCCGCGCCGAAGACATAGGCCAGGTCACGATAGAAGGTGATGTCGCCGGTCATGGGAGGGATCATGTTACCTCAAGGACGAAGGCGGCCGCTTGACCGGCTTGCGGAATAGTCATGATTCGTATCAGGGGGGAGTATATGCGCAAGCGTCGGCCGAGCCTCCCTCGGGCGGGAGCGGGCGAGAGCGAGCATGCCCACACTAGCTGGAAGCCAGAAGCTAATCCTTCAACAGCTGCCGCGCAATCACCAGGCGTTGCACTTCGCTGGTGCCTTCGCCGATGGTGCACAGCTTTACGTCGCGGTAGAACTTCTCCGCTGGATAATCCTTGATGAAGCCATATCCGCCGTGAATTTGCACCCCTTCGTTGGCGCAGCGCACCGCCACTTCGCTGGCAAATAGCTTTGCCATCGAAGACTCTTGGGTAGTCTTCATGCCGGCATCTTTCATCGCCGCGGCGCGGAAGGTCAGAAGCTTGGCGGCTTCAATTTCAGTAGCCATGTCGGCGAGTTTCCATTGAATGCCCTGAAATTCGCTGATGGCCTTACCAAATTGCTTGCGCTGCTTAGAGTACTTCAATGCCGCTTCGTAAGCCCCTTCGGCCATGCCCAGCGACAATGCCGCAATCGAGATTCGTCCCCCATCCAGCACCTGCATGGCGTCGATGAATCCATCGCCTTCCTTGCCGAGAAGATTTTCGGGGGGAACGGCGCAGTCTTCGAAAATCAACTCCGCGGTGTCGCTGGCGCGCAGACCCAGCTTGTTCTCTTTTTTTCCGGGACGGAATCCCTTGGTACCCTTTTCCACGATGAACGCCGAGAGCCCGTGGGTGTGCGCGGCGCGGTCAGTTACCGCAATCACCACCAGCACGTCCGCGTAATGGCCGTTGGTGCAAAAAGTCTTGGTGCCGTTCAGTACCCAGGCGTTACCTTTGCGCGTAGCGGTCATGCGCGCGCTGCCCGCATCAGAACCCGACGAGGGCTCGGTCAGCCCCCACGCTCCGATGTATTCACCGGTCGCCAGCTTGTTTACATACTTTTTCTTCTGAGTCTCGTTTCCCACCAGAAAAATATGGTTGGAGCACAGAGAAGTGTGGGCGGCGACGATGATTCCCACCGAGCCATCCACCCGCGACAATTCCTCAATCGCGGTCACATACTCGATGTAACCCATGTCCGCACCACCATATTCCGCGGGAAAAATCGTTCCCAGCAATCCCAGCTTGCCCAACTCCTTGATCGTCGCCAAAGGAAAATCGCCGGCCTCATCCCAGGTCATGACGTGGGGAAGAATTTCGCGCTCGGCAAACTCGCGCACGCTCTTCTTGAGCTGCAACTGCTCTTCGTTCAATTGAAAATCCAAGGCCCCTCCGGCGATTCACCGCCTGTTACGCTAATTGCAATTCATGCCAGGCGGAACTTTGATTAAAACACAGCGCCGAAGAGCGGAAAAGTTACGACGAGGGCGGGTCACTCGAAGTGGCTGAAAGCCGCAATTCGATTGACGATTCTCGACTTTTTCCCGCGCCCACAGACCGACCGATTGGTCGTTGAACGACGCTCGTCACGTTCGTCTCTGAATGTTATTCCGTGCAAAAGCGTGGCCGCGACAAGTCGCAATCCCAGTTCTCGCATCACAGTTGTCAGTTCTCAGTTCTCCCCGGCTTACCGAAGTGCATGCACTTCCGCAGCAGCTCCGCCGAGAATGCCCGTCTGGCGTGCTTTCTGCGAGGAGTAAGTGCCTCACGCTTCTGCCTTACGCGGTACAAGTACCAAAGTTACTGGTGCAGTAACGCCTCTGCGTTGACAATTTATGTCACCGCCCAATACGCTGCGGTTTCCCCCTTAAGCGTAGCGATTTGTGCGGGCCAAGCGAAGGCCTTGGCATTCCTCTGCCGCACGGATAGGAGATCGAGGTATGTCTCAACGGCTGGGAGATCTTCTGGTTAAAGAGAAGATCATTTCCCCAGAGCAGTTGGATCAAGCAGTCAAGGTCCAGAAGGAGTCCAACGTTCGCCTGGGCGCTGCCCTGGTGAAGCTCGGATTCCTCAGCGACGAAGACGTTACCAACTTTCTTTCGCGGCAGTATGGCGTTCCCGCCATCAATCTCTCTTACTTCGAGATTGACCCCTCCGTCGTCAAATTGATTCCGTACGAGACCGCGAAGCGTTACCAGATTCTGCCCCTGAGCCGCGTGGGCGCGTCGCTCACCATCGCCATGGTTGATCCCACCAACGTCTTCGCCATGGACGACATCAAGTTTATGACCGGCTTCAATATCGAGCCGGTGGTGGCGTCGGAGAGCTCGATCCTGCAGGGCATCGATAAGGCCTACGGGACCACCAAGGAAGAGGATCTCGAGCAAGTGATGCAGTCGATGACGGAGATGGACGAAGCCGACGTCGAACTGCAGGCGGAGCAGGAAGAAGTCGGACTGGCCGATCTGGAGCGCGCGGCCGACGAAGCGCCCATCGTCAAGCTGGTCAACCTGATTCTCACCGACTCGGTTAAACGGGGCGCCAGCGACATCCACATGGAACCCTACGAAAAAGAGTTCCGCGTGCGCTTCCGAATTGACGGCATCCTGCAGAGCATCATGTCGCCGCCGCTGAAATTGAAGGACGCCATCATCTCCCGTATGAAAATCATGGCCAAGCTGGACATCAGCGAGAAGCGTCTGCCGCAGGACGGCCGCATCATGCTGAAGATGCAACTCGGCGGCCGGAAGAAGCAGCTCGATTTCCGCGTCAGCACGTTGCCCACTCTGTGGGGCGAAAAAATCGTGCTCCGGTTGCTCGACAAGGAAAACCTGCGTCTGGACATGACCAAACTCGGCTTTGAGCCCGAGTCCCTGGTCAAATTCGAGAAGGCCATCTTGAAGCCTTACGGCATGGTCCTGGTGACCGGGCCAACCGGCTCCGGCAAGACCAACACCCTTTACTCTTCGATTTCGCGGCTGAACACCATCGACACCAACATCATGACCGCCGAAGACCCGGTCGAATTCCAGCTGGGCGGCGTCAACCAGGTGCAGATGAAGGAGCAGATCGGCCTGAACTTCGCGGCCGCGCTGCGCGCCTTCCTGCGGCAGGATCCCAACATCATCCTGGTCGGCGAAATCCGCGACTTTGAAACTGCAGAAATCGCCATCAAGGCCGCGCTCACCGGCCACCTGGTGCTTTCGACTCTGCACACCAACGGCGCTCCCGAGACGATTACCCGCCTCATGAACATGGGTATTGAGCCCTTCCTGGTGGCCACGTCGGTTCACCTCATCTGCGCCCAGCGCCTGGTGCGGCGGGTCTGCAAAGACTGTGCCGAAGTCGTCGATGTTCCCGTGCAAACCCTGATCGACGAAGGCTACACCCCGGAAGAAGCCAAGACGGTCAAGATTCAAAAGGGCAAGGGCTGCACCATCTGCAACAACACCGGGTACAAGGGTCGTACCGGCTTGTATGAAGTCATGGAAGTGGACGACGAAATCAAGGAGCTGGTTCTAGTGGGAGCTTCGGCGGTCGAGCTGAAGAAAAAGGCGATTGAACGCGGCATGATCACCTTGCGGCGCAGCGGTCTGATCAAAGTAGCTTTGGGACAAACCACGTTGGAAGAAGTAGCCCGGGAGACGATTCACTAAGCCTCCGGCAGAGAAGGAAGGGAC
>Ga0335078_10016479_pt1 | contig 10963 bp, 9 predicted proteins | sample Lox_Sample_32_FD_206711 | JGI IMG/M metagenome (GOLD analysis project Ga0335078, IMG submission 206711) | Soil microbial communities from Loxahatchee National Wildlife Refuge, Florida, United States - Lox_Sample_3.2 | ecosystem: Environmental > Terrestrial > Soil > Wetlands | place: USA: Florida... | reverse complement strand
TATCAAATCCCTGGAACTCTCCCCGTTGGCACTGGGACGGTAGTCCGATTTACTTCAGATGATGGTGGTATTCTCGCTGAGTCGCAATCTTTTACTATCCTTTCTGCGACGGGAACGTTGCCTGCTACTACTGCTTCTGCGACAGCTACTAGTTCGAATGGTGCTTCTGCATCTTCGTCTTCCGGGGCTCATAGTGGTGCTGAGGGTCGTGTTCACGGAAGCATGGTGGCGATGGGTGTTGCAGCGGGTATTGCTGTTGCTCTTGGGGCATACTTGGCTTAAGAATGAGTATAGCTGGATAAGGTTTCGAATTTCTTTGGGAATTAGATCTGTATTTGGAATGGGTATTTAATTAATCTTATCATGATCTGCCGTGAATTTGCCTTGGTATCATCCACCTTTTCGTCCCTTTTATTAGAAGCCACGAGACTGTTGCTTACAATGAATCATGTTGCGTTAGACATCAGTATAGCGACTCATCTCCACTAAAACCTCGCGTACTTTATTCTCCACTTCCTCTACTTCCTTCAAACTTTTCCCCCCCTCTCCGTCCCGTTTAACCCACGTCTCAACTCTCCGTTTCAATCGCAAGACCTCCTTGACTTGTCCTACTGTTCCCTCAGTCGTTGAGTGCTCCTCGACGAGTTCGTCCTCTTCATTCATCGCCGATTCCGACAAGGTAGATAACCCCGTGCCATTCTCAGATAAAACACCTCCCCTCAAAGCAGGCGGACAAGCTCTCAATGATCCCAGATCAGATAAAATCGCCGCTAGCGTCAATGGCGGTGGAGGTTGAGTTGTCATCGTAGCGGTCTTGCAAGGAATAACAATGCATGGACCCCTGAGCATTGTGTCAAAAGCTCAGGGTTTGTCAACCCTAAGGGTTATAATTTCAGTTGAAATTTCCTTCTTTTCTTTCCCAAGTTGTCCAGCGTCCAAAGAATCGCAATCGTAGCTACACACGGAAGATTCCTAGTAATCTTCATCTATGTTAAAGGCTATGGGGAAAATCCCCGGACTAAGGTGTTCCCATCTGGGAACCCGCCGCGGAGACGCACTGATGTAGTAACATCAGTTCAGGAAATCCTTGTAATTCCTGTGGGATATTGGCGAGGAGGTTCCGTATTCGTCGAAGCTGATAGTTATGCGATTGCCTGTGTATACGGGTAACTCGATGGGTATACGCTTCGTGAGAAAGGGAGGCTAATGGTAGGGCTTACTCTTGGTACGCTGGACACTTTATTTTTTCCTTGTAGGCTTGTGCTTTTGAGCATCGCTTTCAAATTAGAAGCGAGAGTCCGTTCGTTCGGATCGAGCTATTTTTCTGTTTTGTTTTAAATGAGAGAAGGTGATGATATTGAAACCAAGAGTCAAGCACTGATGTGTATCTCTATACGAGATACATTCTTGATGAGTGTTTTTGTCTGATTCTCTCCGTCAAGTCAGATTTGTTTAAGATGCCAGTCTCTTTTCTTAGAATAGCCAACGCCCATTATACTTCCGGGCGATCACCTACGCTTTACATGTTTTTTTTTGGAATAGAGGATTCTTGGAATAATTCCCTTCCGTTCAATAAATTCATTAAAAATGCTATATGCACATGTCATATATCCCAGCCCATCAAATCTCACTCACCGAAAGAACCTTCCCATCACAGCACCCAATACTCTCCCACCAATTCCTCCAGTTCCACCACTCAAAACACCCACAGCAGCTCCCGTAGCCCACTTCCTCTTCTGATCCTTATCGCACCTCGTAAACGCCAATACATTCGCCATATTCAATATCAACGCGACAGCTTCATTAACCACGATCTTCAAAGGACTTACCAACAATCGTCAACCAAAAGAAATGGAATTTGAGAATGGCTACAAGAGCGAGAAGGAGCCATAATACAGGGACTGTATATAATGCTAACCAGAATACTTTCGAGTCCGTTGCGTTGACTTGTCGTTGTGGCTGAATTAGCAGGGAAGAAATAGGGAGGTACATCTGCTGATTCAAAGACCCAGACTGATTCACCGTCTGGACCGGTTTCGTTCCACCAGCGTAGTCCTACTAATAATCGACCCGATACATTTTTCACCGTCCAAAAGTCGAAAGCGAGGAGTAAGACGATGATTACGAATAAAAAGACACTCGAGTTAGTTAAAGTAGTGGAAAAGCGGTACAAGCTGTCTGTGAACAGGACCCCGAGTAAGTAGGTTAATAAAGCGGCTATCATTAGTTTTGGTTGAAGATTAAGTTTAGTACCTGTTCTAAAGAGGAGGTAGAAGAAGAGAGCCAAGGGATGGGCAGAAGTTTTGAAGATAGATTGGCTTGGGGCAGATTGTGATGCGGTGACAGGAGGGGGAAGAAGATTCTCTCGATCTTCAGCCTAGATAAACAGTTAACATTTCCATTTATCCCCAAAGAGAATACCATTCTGATGATGGCTTTATCTTGGACGAGGATCGCACTCACACACTGATGATGCCAAGGAGGACTGAAGGACAGGGAACAAAGACGCGATGTTGGCACTTTCAGATTTTCTAGGGCTTCAAAATTCCAGGGCACAAAATTCATGTCGATCATTTCAATGCCTCCTACGCCTGAGGAATCGCAGTGCCCTTGTGGATCCTTTTCCTATCGTCGAAGCATACCATTATGGCTCCAGCAGTGCCCGCGTCGTTGAAACCAGTACAGCCATACATAACAAAAGCAGACGAGATGAAAACGGCCGATCCGGTCGTATCTTATTATTGTATGTCCTTTCTTGATAGAATTAACGCTAAGGCAAATACTGGGCTGTCCAGTATGCAATCACGCTTGGTCTGAAGGATGCAGAAGTCAACGTGTTCTTGGCAAATCTGCTTGATTCACTAGAAAAGCAAAAGGTGAACATGTCGAACGTCGAAGCTATTACGGATGATATTGTCGGAAAGGCATACATGGAGAACTTCGCAGGGAATATATTCCAGAAAGCAGACGATGAGGAAAGGGCAAAGAAAGCTACGAGGGCAACTGCCACAAAATTCCTTGCCGCTGCTCAGTTCATGGAAGTGTTGAGATGTTTCGGGGATTTGGATAAGGAGGTTCTATCCTTTTCGAAATCTCACACTAATAGTAGACTTCGGATAAGATTAGATATGCGAAATACCAGTGTGCGAGAATTCTAAAGGCTATAAAGGCAGGGGACGATCCGAATGGTGGGGCCCCAGTAGCTGAAGACGAAGAACCTGCACCCGTTCAACCTTACGTCTCCCCGGGGAAGGTAGTCACACCGCCAACTATTGAGGCCCCGCTTATGCTACCCATGGACCGACGGCCTTCTGACCAATCTCAACACTCGACATCCTCTATACCCCCCATAATACCCGATAAACCTAGTCCTCCAGTCGTTCAACCGCCATTCTTCCCATCTCAAGTTCCACCTGCAGCCCCGCCATCATCGTTCACTCCGATCGATTCTCCACTACGACCAGCTCCACCATCACATATTCCGTCTTCCCCGCCAACAAACCCATATCAATCTCCTCCCCCACCGCCCATAAATCCATATGCCTCACCCTCTCAACAGCCCTCTCGATTCTCCCCTCCTCCACCACCTCCCCGCCCTGACCTCTCACCCCAACATCATCAACCTCCTCCCCCACCTTCAAATTACTACACCTCTTCCCCTGCACCAATAGCACCCGCCATCTCACCTGCTCCTACAAATTATTACACCCAACCACCACAGCCGAGTCCCTCTTACTTCCCTCCACAACCCCAACAAACGATCGACGATGAGGATATTGCGAAGGCGCAGAAACATGCACGATGGGCTATAAGTGCTTTGAATTATGAAGATATCGAGACTGCTGTGAAGGAGTTAAAGAATGCTTTGAGTATTTTGGGCGTTAAACAGTAGGTCCGGTAATTGGGCGTTAGATGGTATGTGTGCATAGTTTTTAGATGAATGTCATATATGAAGCTAATATTTATACATATATGTTAAACTAAGGATAGCCTTGTATTTCTTCGACTCGAATTTTACTAATATACGTATACATCGCCTTGTTATATGTACTTAAAGGAGAGTTCGCCGGAGTCGCCTATCATATTTCTCCCTGATCGACATTTCCCCTAGGGATTCGCTTGTCACCCCATTCCATCTCGAAGACCGTCTTCCAGGATATCTTCCATGCCTGCTACATTAACAACCTCAAATCTCCAAAAATATACAGCTCATGAAACACCACGCACAAAAGTCTTGCGTTATTTCAATCAAGTAGAAAATCCACCTTCTCCCATAATCAAACAAACTCAAATCGCACACCTGCGTCCACAACTGGACCCATGGCAATTAGCAAAACAATTTTTACCTGGTATTAAAAAGTCGTTTGAAGCTGATGCAGGGCCTTGTGAAAGTCCAGTTCTCGGGAGGAAGGAGCGTCCTTTGATGGATCGGGAGGATGGTCCTGGAATGATGAAGTCTGCTTTTGAATCTGAGGATAGCGATTTGCTTGTTTATATTCCTCCTAAACCTACTCATCTCAACCGTTTTTTAAACAAGGGTGAGGAGGATAATGCGTCTGATTACTCTTGGTCAGAAAGTCGATATTCGACTTCATCGAAAGGTGTTCCTTTTTGGAACTAATTAATTGGAGTTAATCCTTTCGAGAAACGTCCACGATATAAAATGGTCAAAGATCCAGTAACGGGAATCGCCAACAACCTTACTTCAAAGAACAAGAAGAAACCGGCAAAAAGAGAAATCAAAGTCTCGCAACAGCAAGCTTTCGTGGACTTGCGTCCACTAGAACAATTCCAATCTAAATTGATCACGAGGAATCGAATTACGGTATTTATCCCCACGACCAAAACTTAAGAAAGATCGAGTCCAAACGTGGAAAGGCATGGGATGGAGGTATATTCCCGAATTCCGGCTGAGTGCAGTCAGAGATCTCAATTTCCCCAGCCTGTCGGAGTTGGGGAAGAGAAAGTCTGCAAAGACAGCGGAGCTCGACAGCCACACCGATGGCACAGCCAAGAAGCGGAAGGTTGAGACAGACGAAATGGAGAGCACCAATTATTTTGAACGCGCAACCAGAGATGCAGCCGTCTCGGCCACGTCTCGGGACCCGGAAGCCGTGGGTGACAAAATTGAAGTTGTGAAGTCTCGCAAGATTCATCAGGCAGAAAGAGAAGAAACGTCAGATCAAACTTCAACCGACAGTGGGAGCCAGAACCTAGAGAAGGAGAACCAGTCTCAGCAGCAAGCGATAAAAGATTCCAATAAAGACGTCCTTCCTAAGAGAGCGGTCGACGCTGCAGTCCAAACTATGAGAGTGGACTCCGCCGAAGACATGCAGCAGTTCCCTGTCTCGGGCACTTGTATTCCTTCACCAAAAAGTTCCGAGTCAAGTGTAGGTGCTAACAATATTATCCCAGTCAAAACACCTACAGATATCAAGCTCTCAGGACAGAAGTCTTACGTCCCAGTAGACCCAGCTCCTGCTGAGCAGAAAATGGAATTAGATGAACTTATCCAAGCTTGCGCCGGGGTGCTTCCTGCTCCCCAGCTTTCGAAATCAAAGGCAGCAGAAAAGACTCGGAAAGATTCCAGGCAGAGAATACCGTTACGAGAATTGGGCATCAATTATGTATCCGCTTTGTCTGCGAATTCTACGAAATATTCATTAAATACCCTTTCATTACAATTCCCTCGAGAATCACATAGCGAAGTCTTCGGCTGTGATGATGAGTGTGTGAAAGAGATCTTACCCAGTTATATTGAGCGTTCCGCTCATTATATGTCAGGCCAACAAACAGAGTGGGATTTTGCCTGGTATGAGGATGCCTTGACAGAATATGAAAACTCTGAGCATCGAGAGTACTTCGGGCAGTCACTCCAAAAGCACCAATGGACAGTAGAACCAGTCATTCAATCAACGGCGAATAAACCAAATGATCTCCGTGCTCAAGTTGCAGCAATGGAAATGGCTTACTTGGAAGGGGCGGACGATCTTATATCTGACGACGACCTCGACGAGATAATCGCACAAGACCCCCAACTCGATATCGACAGACTCGTCCAGACGACAGAAGAGAGGGAAGAAGATGGAGGATGGCCTCCACGGGATGAAAGGGAATGGTGGAAGAACCATATTAAGAGATTTTGAATCCTCTTTGTAATTTTCTGCTTATATCTCTCTTATCCCACCTGTACGTTAAAACTTGCACATTGAGTTTATTGCGATAGCGGGATTTCTTTGAAGTAGCTTAAATGTTGTTGACTCTATTTTCACGGGAAAAATGGCGCTGATACTCTAACCCAAATAGTGCTTTTGAAAGATGATTTCGGTCCACAGCTGACTCAAGTATTCTCAACACCCTCGTTTCCCGCCTCTTGGATCTCCAGAATTCTAGCCGAGCCGCTGTTAACGTAGAGATAAGCGCAGACTAGTAAACATAAACTCAGATACCCAGTCAAGTCCAGCTCTGCAAATGAGGACCCCCTAGAGCCCTTCCAGGTGTAGTAACAAGTTCGTTCTCATAAAACAGAACCACTTCTTGTCCAGCCCGTTTGAAAGTAGCGCTAAATATAAGAAACCGAGGACTGTCGAGGTGAGAGCAAAAAGCACGTGTGCTAATATTTTAAATTTTAATCGTATTAACCTAATCTTTCTCGATGCCTATCATTGTGAGAAGTGCATTACGTGCCTCACCGCTTAATGTCGTCTCCTTGATTTTGCCGATAGACATTAGCCTGCCACTTTCAGAATTTCGCCATATCCACCGCAACTGTAGCCTATTTCCAGCAAATGAATTGTACGGTTGAATGTCTCTCTGAAAATCCCTCGATAAGAGATAACTTGGCGATCCGTCCCAGATTGTTAGACTGCAGGCACCCGAGAGCAATGTCTTCGTTTTCAAAGGGCGGAAGTGCTGAAGTTAGGTCCACATGAGTACAGATGTTCCCCTGCCTACAGAAACGAGTTCGTAAGATAAAGCGGAGTCCACCTGAGATGCCGATTACGGGTCCCTTGTGAGGGGCCAGGTATTGCGAAGGAGATAGCGGCCCGTGCACGAATTCCACGTCCCAGGATCTCTGAATCTCGCCACGAACCGTGTGCAATCGCTGGTGGAAGGCGGCGCCCTCGTCCCTGAGCCATTTATTCGACTTCCGGGATCCATTTATCTGAGTTGTTCGGACTATTCTGCCGTGGAAGAGGCCGCGCGAACCCGAATCGAACTGACTAGGCTCGTAATATGCGTAGCGGTTAGCAGAACGGCTAGTGCGTCGCAGGCCACTTGGATTTCTTTCTATTGAGCCGAAGGACAAATCTCAGGACTGTTTATCGTCTCCTGTGAAATTATCAGTTGAGATCCAGATGTTGGCCACACTTTCAGTACGATTCTCGCAGGAATATTCTAGCCTCCTACTAATGATCGCATTCGATGTATCCAAAAAGGTTCAACGAGTGCACCACAGGTTTCGTTTACTGCTTCTGCGAGGGGATAGGGTCAACTTCCGGTAGACCGTCATCACCGTGTCGATCTTGGATGCATTAACGCTTTGATGAGTGGCAGGATTAATAGTTCTGACACGTAAGTAAGAAGAGGATGGGAGAAATACTTGACAATCTTTGCCAAGTCTTCAAGCACACCGTCTACAGTGGCTTGGCGATGAGGTAAGTCAGGTCCATATTACACTGGCCCAGCCTTGTACATCTTAGCTTGCTGGCAAGCTTACAACGTTAGTGCCAATACTGATAACGAGCTCTGTCCGTGAGGCGCTAGGATGGTCGGAAACCATTTCCGGTCTGGTTCAGATGACCTCCAAGGTGCATAATCAATTGCTTTCCATACTTGCAGCTTTGGCTTAGACGTTTCCTCATGCCCCAGCGTCCAAATTGTAAAATGTATTCCAATTGAGAATATGGTGAGGTAGTGACTTAGTTCCAAGGTTCTGACATTGGCCACCCCGGATTTAAGGGGTAAAGTTTCGCGGTGGTTGCCTGGCGCGGAAATCGATCCCCGGCGGAACAATTTGCCCCTTACGGTGTAGAGCCACATCTTCTCCCTTGCAATATTGGAGGACCGAGGACTCGGAGAACGAGGTTGACACAATTGCCATCTGGCAAACTTGCATTTGGAAGGGAATCACAGGACGAAGTATAATTCGGGTTTTTGTAGCGGAAGTCGGCTCAGACTTCCCGTGCGACGAATCGGGGCTCCGCTTTAAAATTAGCTTTATCATTTACGTGACATTAACATGCATATTTCTATGCGTTGGCCTATCGATTACATTTCTCAGGTGTGTGTCTGAACCTTCTGGACAAACTAGCGCGTGTGTGTGTGGCCTTCTAGTAAAGAATCCGCCACATGCAGTTGCCGTTACCGGCCTTTCAAAGGACTTATCTCTTTCTTTTGTCCCAACTCAACTCTCTTCTTTGATCTTCATCCCCTTTTCTCGCTCCATTTATCCCGAGGACCGTGCGCGCACATGCTGTGCATAATTAATTACAACGAATGAGAGGTTCCGCAGACGGAACTCAACTATTCAAACACATGTATCGGATTCGATTTCACGGCGGGAAGCTCAAAGGAGGGTCATTAGAGAAATGTACGACAAAGTCGTTCTTTCCTGCAACGTTCATGCTATATGCAGACACGAGAACCTGGAAATGAAACCTTACTTTTTTAATCTCTCCACACTTTCGTTTAAAACGGTATGCTGATGCTTAATAGTTCCCCATTTGGGAAGGAGGAACCCCGCCAGTCCCGCATATCCTTTTCGGAAGTTACATTATGTGTTCATTGAATATTATGACTCTGACTTATGAGCAAAGCGATCTCAGCAGTTCATTGTATTGTCGCCAACGAGGGACTCTCAATTCAATGAATTGTTGTCACAAGATCCCCTTCATGACCCCCTTGCCGTACCGCAATAATCGGTTGGAAACTATGCTTTGGAGGGATAAGAGCAAGAATTCGCCACATGGTAGCGGACCTCATGGCTTCAGATACAGCAATAAGAACAAGAGAGTAATTATTCATCAGACTAATGTCTTTTTTCATTGTCAAATGTATTTCTTTGTATCTCAGTACGGTAACAAAATATAGTGTTCTTCTAATCCATTGTGCTCGATCCTCGCACGAGATAGGAAGCGTCATCGACTTGAACAACAATCTTACGGTGCTCTTCTGCATGTATTGAACTGGTGTCAGCGCATGCGAGAGCTTAGGTCCTCCAAAGTTTCATTCGAGATCCTTATCAACTTGCCATTTATTTTCGTCTTGGCAGCCCATTGAATTTTTGAATTCTTCTCAAGAAAACTGTAGCAACTACTAGAGGCAAGAAGTTAATAGATGACTCAGTATCTCAAGCCTTTTGGTACGATATATGCAATAGCTGAACTGTACCAGCGTGACTACTCCCAAATGCACTGTCCTACCAAATTTGCCTCCAGATGGCCTGCTGACAAGGCCGAATACGTCAAAACTACGTAGAATTGGGTGTATCTGAAGGCGAATCAGCGGAAAGACCTCTTCCTCACGAGAGTATTGCGCTCTTAGGTTAATGCACAGGCCTCGCAGGAAGACGGAACAGAAAAAGTGGGATATGATAAGCTGCAAAAAATTAAATATTGAAATTATCTTTATCTGCTTTTTGAATTTGAAAACGCTAAACCAGAATTCTGGAAGACCTAGTTTCAGCAAGTTTATAGTTGGTAATTCCCGAAGATCCGGTATGGTACTTTGTGCTTTCTGCCGTCGGCGTTATGCCGCTCAAGTGGATTTCCTCATCTGTATTAAATTATGATGCATCTGTAAAGCACGGGCCGTCGTCCCAGCAATCGTTGTTCCCATGACCTTGAATACCATACCATTGGAACTAGCGCGGCCCCTGGTTTAGCATTTTTCCGGAGTCGAGGAATTGGAACCGGTCGATTGCCAATATTAAAAGCACTATGTCATTCGTACACATCTAATGGCTATTAGTATGTAATTGTTTCGTTTTGCGGGGATGTTTAATATGCAAACGTGGGGGGTGGCAGAATTTGTTGGGAATTTGAAGGTTGATTGGTTTTTGGAAGTTTTGAACGAATTTTTCTCAACAAAATTCCAGTTCAACTTTTAGCTTCCCGGGTCATGAGACGGGAGGAAGGCCAGTAGGGTATCTGCTGGCGATTTGAGCTTAAAAGGGAGGAGATAGATCGGCAGAAGTGGAGGTGGACCCGAGAGCTAAATACTTCGGTGCTACAGTTGTTGTCTCGATTCTCTTTTTCGCTGTTAAAATTTTTGTTTCAAATCCAGTGTTGCTCAGACTGAACTCAATTTCCAAGTTTCTCCCCCTACAAACCTGGCCAGGCTGGATAGGTTCTTTTGACTGTATTTGGCGAGGAGGAAGGCTGGACTTTTTAAAGTTTTGTTACCCGACGCCACGAATAGAAAAAATATTGGTCTAAATGCAAAGTTCCGCACAGACCGTTTTTTGACTTGGGCGAATATAGAAAGGTGGGGCGAATTAGGTTCCGTCTGTGTGTAACCATAGGCTTTCGTTTGAGGAGGCGATCACTAAGAGGCTGTTCTGGCTGGATTAGCAAAAGGATTTTCCCGGCATAGCGTGAATCCGTAGTTCTGGAATGCGGTCACGTAGCAGGGAGATAAGACCTGCACGTTTATGCAAATCTGATGCATCGTTGCCTTGACTGCACAGATTATGCGGTGCGGACTGCAAAACTTGCCGCAAAGAGAGATAAATATATTTTAGGTTGAGTACGTTAAAATATGCAGCTGCAGAGGTGGTGTTCAAAGAGGTCAACTCTCCGACAGGCCGTTTTAACCGAAGATTTCATAGTTGTTAAGGTTCGGAAGGAGAGTTTAAAAACTATTATAGTATCTGAATATTACGGTCAGGTTTGAAACCAATTCATCCTCTTTTTCCCGGCTCACGTTCATCCCACCCTTAACAGCCCCTTCCCCCACGCTT
>Ga0335078_10016478_pt1 | contig 10964 bp, 8 predicted proteins | sample Lox_Sample_32_FD_206711 | JGI IMG/M metagenome (GOLD analysis project Ga0335078, IMG submission 206711) | Soil microbial communities from Loxahatchee National Wildlife Refuge, Florida, United States - Lox_Sample_3.2 | ecosystem: Environmental > Terrestrial > Soil > Wetlands | place: USA: Florida... | reverse complement strand
TGAGCCATTTCGATGCAGTTTTGAAAGAGGATGATGACGCGAGGGCGTTTTTGGCGGCCGACATTGAAGGCGCCGTGAGGCGACGTGGTGTGGATGTGCAATGCCCAACGGGAGAGGCGTCGGCGGAAAGGTAAAGACCGTTTAGGCGGCGGAAACCGTCCAACTTCTTTCGGCGCGAGGGCAGGGCCTACTTGCGGGTATGGTATGAGCTTCCTTCATAGACCGACCGAGCGCGGATTTGATATTCCTTTATTCGATTAATGCGGTGACAAGGCTGCTGCGCGGCGGCGGCGTAGCCGCGGAGAGGGTTCAGGGGCAAGGTCCGAGGAGGCAAGCCTTCCCGCGGTGCAGGCGCCGGAGGCGCGAGAAAAACAGTTGGGACCGTCTTTTGGGGTGGATCATCGGGCTTTAACGCGCGGAGAACACCAAGCAGTCTCACGGCTAAGGCGCTGGAGGACTGTTAAAATGGCAGGTCATGGACGGGGAGGCGGGTCGCGCAAGTCTGGCCGAAACTTGTGCGAAACTACGCCCACTTGACAACGTTCTCGGCGACATGTTAAATGATGCACATACTTTGATAATTCGTTCTTAGTTTCCGTCAGACTCAGTGGTTTATGCACACGGTTTTGTTCGATTTATACAGCATAGCTCGTAGGGACGTGCGCTTGGTCCCAGGTTATAACAATTCATACAAACCGTCCGTTTATGGGCGTAAGCACTCATGGAGAGTCCGGTATGGACAGCGTTCAGGATCCGACATCAAATGTCGCTACCGAGGAGAAAGCTAAAAAGTCCACAGTTGTTACTGAACAACCAAAGGCAGCAGTAGAAAAAGCAGCAGCACCCCCAAAGCCAGCCAAAGCCGCCGTCGGCTCGTCAGCCGGCGCGGGAAAGACCAAAGTGGTCGAAACCGAGAAGCCGGCTGATCCCGTCAACAAGTTGCGACGCGGGATCATCTGGAGTCTGGTTGGGGGCTTCCTTGCGACCAATTTCCTGATGTTTCTGCGGTTCTTCCTGCCGCGAACGCTGTTCGAACCCAACACGGTCTTCAAAGTAGGGTTTCCCTCCGACTTCGGAATCGGCGTCGACACCAAATTCCAACAAGAATATAGAATCTGGGTTGTGCGAAACGCGGAGCGGCTGTTCGTAATCTATGCGCGGTGCACTCATCTGGGCTGCACGCCTGACTGGAAACCAGCCGAAAACAAGTTCAAGTGTCCTTGCCACGGCAGCGGGTACACGAGCGAAGGAATCAACTTTGAGGGACCGGCGCCCAGACCGATGGATCGAGCTAAGGTTGACCTGGATCCCGAAGGACAGATAGTGGTCGACACCAGCCATCTGTATAAATGGCCCAAAGGCGAAAAGGACGAGTTCAACGATAAAGGCGCCTATCTGCCGGTCTAACAAGACAGGCTGAAGGCGGTATGCCTGGAGCCTTACGATACGAGGGCTTTTGAGAGAGGGGCCTGACAGAGCAACGAATTCGTAAGTGGGGTTTGAAATGGAACCTGACAATCCGGAGAAGAAGGAACTAACGGGCGGGACAGGCGTAGGCACAGTTGGGACGGGCGAACCTGGCTTTCAGGACAAGGTAAAGGAAGAACTGGAGCTCCTGAAAGATAAACTGAGCAAACAGAATGTCCTGGACGAGCTGGAGACCTACAAGGACCCGACAAAGACCCAGATCTATAAGTCGATGTTTCGGGTCAAGCACGACGAGACGCCGCGAAGCCGGTCTCTAGGCGTGCTAACGAACGTGTTCCTTCATTTGCACCCGGCTAAGATCAACCGGGACGCGGTGCGTTTCAGCTACACCTGGGGGATGGGCGGGATTACGTTCTATTTATTTATAGTCCTGACCTTCACTGGCATTCTACTGATGTTCTACTACCACCCCTCAAAGGGCCAGGCATACCGTGACATCCTTTACCTGGAAGCTGACGTTCCATTCGGCAAGCTGCTGCGCAACATGCACCGGTGGGCCGCGCACTTGATGGTGATAACCACGTGGTTGCACATGTTTCGAGTGGTGCTTACCGGCAGCTATAAGACGCCTCGCGAATTCAATTGGAGCGTCGGATGTGTCTTGCTGGTTCTGACGCTGCTGTTGAGCTTCACCGGGTATCTGTTGCCCGACGATCAGCTCGGGTTTTGGGCTGTTACGGTCGGGACGAACATGGCTCGTGCGACGCCTTTCCTGGGGCACGAAGGACCGTTTGGGCCGCAACTGGGCATGACTCCGTACAACGACGTGCGGTTTGGATTGCTGGGCGGTTCGATCGTCGATGCGAATGCGCTGTTGCGCAGTTACATATGGCATTGCATTGCGATACCGGTGATCGTGAGCCTGTTGCTGGCGGTGCACTTTTGGAGAGTCCGCAAGGACGGAGGGATCTCCGGGCCGGGGCCAGTTATGCTTGAGTCCGAGATGAAAGCGCCGGGCGCCAGAGCCGTAAAGCAGCAGGTGAAGTAGCGGCCGAGGCCCGGCCGTTTCCGGTGTGTCTCGGCGCAGGCCTGCTCGGGCCACGCGGGACGCCAACACGATACAATGGAATAGCTGTTAGTTTGCCTGGAGGGCGGAATGGATTGGGCTCAACTCTGGTCGATCGTCTCAGCGCCTGATAACGTGCCAATCGTGGCGATGCTGTTTCTGGTGCCGTTTTTCACCTGGCTGGGATTCCGGCAAGCTCGGGCCAATGACAAATTGATCGAGCAACTGGAAGCGGATCCGAAAGCGGCAAAGACGCATCACCGCAAGACGTGGCCGTGGAAGCCGAACTGGGCTCGCGAGTTGCACGTGTGGCCTTACCTGCTTCGGGTCGAGTTTCTAGCGACTATCATAGTCACGGTGGTCCTTTTCGTATGGTCGATCGCACTGAACGCGCCGCTTGAAGAACCTTCCAACCCCAACCTAACAATGAACCCGGCCAAGGCGCCATGGTATTTCCTGGGATTGCAGGAAATGCTGGTCTACTTCGATCCATGGATCGCGGGCGTTGTGATGCCCAGCCTGATAATCGTGGGGCTGATGGCCTTTCCGTTCGTCGATTCAAACCCGCTCGGGACGGGCTATTACACCTGGCGCCAGCGCAAAGTGGCGGTCGGGTCCTTCCTGTACGGCTTCGTAATGTGGATCGCGTTGATCTTCATCGGGACCTTTATCAGGGGCTATAGCTGGATATGGTTTTGGCCGGGACAGACGTGGGATTTGCACGCCCAGATTTATGAGGTCAACAGAGACCTGCCGGATCTCTTCGGTATTCAAGGCCAACCCTGGAAGGGCATCTTCGGATTGATCGTGGTGACGCTTTTCTATCTGGTGTCGGGGCTGCTGATACACTTCCTGATCACCCATACTAAGTTCGACAAGAAGCTGTTCGCGCGGACGTCGGCCTTGCAGTATATGGTGTTTCAGTTCTTTGCGATCACGATTCTTGTGAGCATGCCGGTCAAGCTCGTTCTCCGGCTGGTGTTCAGGATCAAATATGTGATGGTGACGCCCTGGTTCAATATCTGACGGCGCCTGGGGCGGCGCCGGCCAAGGATAAGGAGCCCGCGAAAGAAGTTTTGACGACGGATTTTGCTTTGAGATTGCGCCCGGCAGGGCGTCCGAAACGATTCAGCCGCACGCGAGGATCTACTGGCGGCAGGCTTTGAGCAAGCGGAGGAACGAGATGGCTGACGAGAAAAAGGGCGAGGAGTTGGAGAAAAGAGCAGTGGAGGAGCCCGCGAAAGATCCAATAGCGGATCAATCGATGAGCGGGCTGCTGCTGGTGTTTTCGCTCCTTCTCATCGTCACGTTGATATGGGCGTTGTTCGACGAAGTCTATGGCCAGCGGCCCTGGAAGACGATGCAGAAGCAGTTCGTCTCGCTTTACACATCCCGCCTAGAAAAAATACGGCCCAATCAGGCAAAGCAGGAGAAAGAGGTCAAGGACTCCGAAGACTATCAGAAGTTGAACCAGGCAATGGAAGATGCCCAGGCCGAGGCCAAGCCAGAGGTCACGGCTATCGGAGCGCGGGTCTCGCAAATAGACCAACAGGTCGACGATATTACCCCGGTGTTTCAGGACGTGAGGGCGAAGCTGGCCGCGCTTACCTATCAGGTAGAGATCAGCGACAGCGCCTCTAAGAAGAACTCGCTCAGGAAGCAGATTGACGAGGTCAAGAACCAAAACAACGACGTCGAGATCCACAACAACAACGGAGGCGTCGATAAGAAAAAGCTCAAGTTCAATGAGCTAGAGACAATGTACAACAGCCTCAGGGACGAAAAGGGCTCCCTTACCACGAAGTTGATCGCCGCCAATGAAAAGAGCGCGCGGCTGTTGAAAGAGCGTGACACATATTTTCAGCAGCATATGGAAGGGCTGTCCGATTCCCAGGTTGGCGGGTTGATCGACAAGATGAGGAATTTCAAATACGAGATAAAACAGATCAACCTTCCTGAGGCGAACGTGGTGGACCGCTGCGAATCGTGCCACCTGGGCGTACGCGAGCCGGTTACGTTGACAAAGCAGGACATGGGCGGGCGCGAAGCGTTCGTGTCGCATCCAGACCGGGAGCTGTTGAAGATTCACGATCCGGAGCGTTTCGGCTGTTCGACCTGTCACGGCGGAAACGGCAGGGCCACTACATCGGAGGAAAAGGGACATGGCCGATACGAGCACTGGCTGTGGCCGCTGTACTACAAAGAAAACACCGAGGCAGGCTGTAACCAGTGCCACAACAACGATCGCGTTGTTGCGGGAGCCGATGTGCTCAATCGCGGCAAAGATCTTTTCCAGACACGCGGATGTTATGGCTGCCACCGATATGAAGGGTTTGATCGAGAGACCGACGCGCTGAATGATGCGCACCAGACTGTTAAGCAACTCGATCTGGACCGGGACGGCAAGCAAAAGGAAGTCAGGGAAACGCTGGACAAGGCTAACAACGCCCAGAGCGATGAAGAGGCCCAGCGGCTGTTCCATCAGGCCGACGCGCTCCGCCAGAGCATTGCTAACGTGGACGGCCAGATCGATCAGTTGGAGGTAAAGGCCAAGTACCTGATGGAGGACCAAAAGAAATTCGGGCCGAACTTGAAGGACATCAAGCTGAAGCTCCACAAGGAATGGATACCGGTTTGGCTGCAGGATCCGCAGGCCTTCCGGCCGGGAACAAAGATGCCGAGCTTCCGCCTGGAAGCCGATCAAATCAAGGCCATTTCAGCCTTCATTTGGCAGGATGCATTGACGGGACCGGCGCTATCAACGCAACCGCAAGGCGACGCCAATCACGGTAAAGAGCTGTTTAAGACCCTTGGTTGCCTGGCCTGTCATTCCATAGACGGCAGCCGAATCGACCAGGGCGACATGAAGATCGGCGGAACGTTCGCCGCTGACCTAAGCCGGGTTGGTGAAAAGAACAATTACGATTACGTCGTCAGATGGGTGCACAATCCGCGCGAGCGAACTGTTCCTTATTGCCCGACCGAAAAGCGCGATCTTACTCCGGACGACTACGCCAAACACGGACTGCCGTTTGTATTTGATCTGGATCACTCAAAGTGTCCGAACGACGGGCGAGAAATCCAGGTGCAGAACATGACGGTCATGCCAAATTTCAGGATGTCCGACCAGGACGCTCGCGACGTGGCGACGTTCCTGGTGTCGGGCAAGCGCGACGCCCAGTACCCGGACGCCTCGTTTATGGACGACGGGTCGCTGAAGGACCAGGGCAAGCAACTGGTTCGGGCCTATGGATGCGCGGCCTGTCATGAGATCGCCGGCCTTGAAGACGAACAGCGAATTGGAACGGAGCTGACGAAAGAGGGCAGCAAGCCAATTGAGCGTTTAGACTTCGCGCTGCTGACGGAAGACGCCGAAGGCGGCGTAGACCCGTTGACGGGAAAGAAGGCGCCTGAGCCGTGGTACAACAGCAAAGGGTTTTTCGAGCATAAGCTGGCGAACCCGGCGGTTTATGATGCGGGCAAGGAGAAGGAGCCGCAAGACCGGCTCAAGATGCCGAACATCTTCCTGCAGGACCAGGACATCACCGCTCTGACTACCTTTCTGCTGGGCAGCGTTGATACTTCGTTGCCTCAGTCAATGCAGTACAACCCGAACGGCTCAAAGAAGGACGTTCAAGACGGCTGGTGGGTGGTAAAGAAGTACAACTGCATGGGGTGTCATAACGTCCTGGTCGGACAGGACTCAGTATTGATGGGCCTGCCGATGTATCAGGCCGACGCCAAGGAGCAGTTGCCGCCAAGGTTGACTACGGAAGGCGCTCGCGTAAATCCACAATGGCTGCTTCGCTTCTTGAGGGACCCGTCGTTGTCTGACCAGAACGGCGGGCCGCCTGCCAAAGGTACGGATGCGGCCGCGCTCAGCCAGCAGCCCGGCCTGAATCGCGACGGGGTCCGCGCGTACTTGAAGGTGCGCATGCCGACCTTTAACTTTTCTCCAAACGAGGTGCAGGCGCTGGTGAACTTCTTCATGGGCGCTTCGGACCAGGCGCAGCCGTATATTCCCGAGAAGCTGGATCCGCTTGCTGGGGACGAACAGAACCTGGGCCGCGCGTTGTTTACATCCCAGGCAGCTCCTTGCCTGAAGTGTCATATGACCGGGGACGCAGCTCACGATTCACATGCGACGGCGCCGAACTTCCTGTTGGCGCGCGAACGGTTGAAGCCAGACTGGATAAAGCGGTGGGTGGTCGATCCGTCGCTCATCAGTCCAGGAACCTCGATGCCGTCGGGGCTGTTCAAACGCGACGCAACACACGATCGCTGGGTGCTGAACGGGAACTTGCCGCCTGAGTTTGAGAAGTATGACAAGGACCATGTGTCCTTGTTGGTTCGATACATGTTCGCGATCACGCCGGAAGAGCAACAACGACTGAGCGCTAGCCTGGCGTCGTCGCAGAGCAAGGCGGCGGCGAGCGCGGCGGCGAAGCCCACGGCTAGACTGAACGGTCCGTCGAATCACTTGACCGCTAGAATTCTGAACAAGTTTGGGTGGGGCGCCGGGCGTTAGTTTGCCCGGCCGTTTTGAAGATGCGGCGCGGCTAGCGCCGTGACCACGAAAGTGTAAAAATGGCCAGCTCGGTTTCCGCACCGGACGCTTACACAGATCTAGCCGGGAAACGGACCCGGGTGATAGGGGGCTGTGGCAAGCCTGCCGGGGCTATTGCGGATCCAAGGCTGGATACATACGAGGAGACATCTAAATGACAAAGAGAATTGGTTTTAGTTTGGTTATGGGGCTTCTGACGGCGTTATTTGTAGTGAGCTGTGGAGGCGACAAGGGTGGTGGAAATGAAAACGCAACCGCCGGTGGGGGCGGTGATAGCGGCTCGAAGCCGGCTTACCAATCCGCGGGCGACGAAGGAACCGTTACGGGAAAGATTGTCTTCAGCGGCGCCGCGCCTGCGGCAAAGAAGATCGACATGGGCCAAGACCCGGTTTGCGCAAACGCCCAGGGTGACAAGAACACTGAAGACGTCGTCGTTGCCGACGGCAAGCTTGCAAACGTTTTCGTGTATGTGAAGAGCGGCGGAGCCGTTGACAAGTACAGCTTCAGCAAGCCGTCCGGCGATGTTGAACTCGATCAAAAGGGGTGTAGATATCATCCTCATGTTCTCGGCGTACAGACCGGACAGACCATCAAGATCGTCAATAGCGATCCGACGACGCACAACATTCACCCGACGCCTGCTCACAACGCAGAATGGAATCAATCGCAACCGGCCGGCTCGGCTCCACTAGAGAAATCGTTCCAGCGTGCTGAGACGCTTATTCCGGTCAAGTGCAACCAGCATCCCTGGATGAAGTGCTACGTCGGCGTCCTGGCTCATCCGTTTTATTCGGTTTCAAGTGATAAAGACGGCACGTATACGATCAAGGGGCTGCCCCCTGGCGATTACGTAATTGCGGCCTGGCACGAGAAGTATGGCGAGCAGACGGCAAAGGTGACTGTTACCGCGAAGGGCGCTATCACCCAGGACTTCACGTTTAACGGGCAGACTGCGTATAACAAGACCTCGCTGTCCGTTCAGCCGGCAATGTCGCTTCCGTAACCGTTTGAGGTGCTTCGCATCCGGGCGGACGATGGATTCCGCCCGGGTGTTTTCCGATACCAACCTACCGCCCTTATGATTACCTTGGCCGAAGATCGGGAAAAGAGACCCGCGTCTGATAGCATTGTTGGTGAGGCAGCAGGCGTTCACCGCCTGATTATACTGCTTGCATGTCTGACCGTTGTGCTGTTGGTCGCCGGGGCGCTTGTGACCAGCAACGAGGCGGGCGATTCGGTTCCGGATTGGCCGATGTCGTTCGGCAGGTTTTTGGTCGGCTCCCGGCAATTCGTCGGAAATGTCCGCTACGAGTATTCGCATCGAGTTGTCGCTGGGGCTGTCGCCTCGGTTACGTTCCTGGGGGCGCTATGGACCTGGAGTCGGCCTCGGCTGAGACAGACGTTCGGCTGGTTGGCTCTGGCGGCGCTGTTGGGAGTAGTTTTTCAGGCAGGTTTGGGCGGGGTCCGAGTTCTGCTGCCAGGCTATAAGATTCCGATTGCAATAATTCACGCATTTGTTGCACAGAGCTACTTCTGTCTGGTAGTTTCTCTGGCTCTTGTAACATCCGCCGGCTGGAGCGAGCACGGGCGCGCGCGTACGAATAACCCGAGCGAGCCATCTTCGCTGCCAGCTCTGTCCGGCTTTGCGGTGACGGTGGTGATGGTGCAACTGCTCCTGGGCGCCGGGTATCGCCATGGAGCAATCCCGATTGGATGGCACATAGGGGGCGCGGTAACGGTGCTTTTCGTTATTGCGGCCACCTCAGTGGCGGTTTACAAAAACCATTCCGGCGACCGATATCTGATGCGGCCCGTGCTTATGATGTGCACGCTTTTGTTGCTCCAGATTGGACTAGGTGTTGGAGCGTACGCCGCCCGGTTGGCGTCCGTCGATGATCCACAGCCGCTGGAGCCTATGGTCTCATTGACTGTGGCCCATGTCGTCGTGGGAGCGCTCACACTGGCCTCCGTTTTGGTGCTTGCGCTCAGATGCTATCAGACATTGGACAGGCCGCTTGGAGCAGAACGACTGGGAGCATCCGGATCGGTGGCGCGGGCTTAGACTTATGCGGGCATAGCGCGACGAGGGGCAGTGCGATTTCTGGGGCAAGTGCGCGAGACGCGTGCGGTCCCAGGGGAAATAATGGAAGACACAGCAGTAGTTGAATACAAAGCGACGGACCATCGGCGAAGTCTGGCATCCGCCTATATGGAGCTGACCAAGCCGCGAATTACTTTGCTGGTGGTTTTGACCGCGGCCGCCGGTTATTGCCTTGGGGCAAGAGGCGGGTTCAACTTGGGGCAGTTCGTGCTGATGTCGATCGGCATATCTCTGCTTTCGGCCGGAATCTCCACGCTGAATCAGTATATCGAAAGGGATCTGGACGCCCTAATGAACCGGACCAGGATGCGCCCGCTACCTGCCGGAGAATTGCCTTCTCCAAGGGCGCTCGGGTTCGGGATAGGCTTGTCGGTTGCGGGCATAGCGTTTCTGGCGGCCTTCATAAGCGTCTTAACCTCGGCGCTTGGATTTCTGACTCTGGCCGCCTACCTGTTCGGCTATACGCCGCTGAAGACCAGGTCGTCGCTATCGACCGTTGTTGGGGCGTTCCCTGGGGCTATGCCTCCGCTCATAGGATGGGCGGCGGCGCGCGGCAATGTAGGGATTGAGGCCTGGGTTTTGTTCGCGATTATCTTTTTGTGGCAATTCCCGCATTTCCTGGCGATCGCCTGGATGTATAAAGACGACTACGCGCGGGCTGGAATCAAGATGCTGCCGGTGGTCGAACCGGACGGCCGGGTCACCGGCCAGCAGATACTTACTTACACCCTGATGCTAATCCCGGTCAGCATGCTGCCGACGTTGGTGCATCTTGCGGGGAACGTTTACATGGTCGGGGCATTGGCGTTGGGAACTGCGTTCTTATACTTCAGCGTGCGCGCGGCGGCGGAAAGATCCAAATGGCAAGCCCGCCGCCTGTTGCATGCTTCGGTGCTGTACCTTCCGGCTCTATTCGTTCTTATGGTTTTGAACCCTTGATTGGAAGGACTCAGGAAGAGACTTATGGGCAAAGCTCTAGGACTTGCAATGTGGCTCTTGGTGATCGGCGTGGTGCTATTATTTTTGGCCCACGTTTATTGGCAGCCGACCTGGTGGTTCCCAGTGGGGATCTCAGCGCATGCCGGCGAATATGACTCCCAATTCTCACTCACGCTGGTGGTGGTTGCGGTCGCATTTATTCTGGCACAACTAGCGCTTGGCTATGTGATTTTCAGCTATGGGTCTAAGCGGGCCGGCAAAGCGACGTATTCGCATGGCAGCAACAAGCTTGAGGCGACCTGGACTGTTATTACCCTGCTAGTATTCGGTACGCTGGCAGTGATGGGCCAGAAGGTGTGGGCCGAGTTGCATTTCAATGAGGCGCCACCCGGAGCGATCACGGTGGAAGTCACCGCCGAGCAGTTCGCCTGGAACTTCCGCTACCCGGGTCCCGATGGCGTATTCGGCAAGACAGATCCCAAGCTGATTGATCCATCATCCGGAAATCCTTTGGGCATTGAAGACCAGGACCCCGCCGGCAAGGACGACATAGTCAGCAGCACGCTGTCGGTGCCGGTCAATCGTCCGGTCCACCTGATACTGCGGTCGAAGGACGTCACCCATAGCTTCTTTGTTCCAAACCTGCGATTCAAGCAAGACCTGGTCCCCGGGATGGGGATTAACGTGCATTTCACGCCGATCACGACCGGCCGTTATGAAATCACCTGCGCTGAACTATGCGGGCTTGGGCATTACAAGATGAGAAGCTTCCTGGATGTAATGTCGGAAGACGATTTCGCCAAATGGCTGAAGGAGAGGGCCGCCCAGTAGGGGTCTCTCCAGCAAGTAGGAGAATAAATCAT
>Ga0335078_10016477_pt1 | contig 10964 bp, 4 predicted proteins | sample Lox_Sample_32_FD_206711 | JGI IMG/M metagenome (GOLD analysis project Ga0335078, IMG submission 206711) | Soil microbial communities from Loxahatchee National Wildlife Refuge, Florida, United States - Lox_Sample_3.2 | ecosystem: Environmental > Terrestrial > Soil > Wetlands | place: USA: Florida... | reverse complement strand
GAATAGCCTTGTAGCGAGCCGTTCTGGTAAAGAAACGGCTGAACGGAAAGGCCGGCTGAGCTAATGCTCACGTACGCGCCGGTCACGACGCCGGAATCGTTCACACCGAACGGGACCAGGGGCGCCTGTGCCTGCGGATTACCAAGATCGGTCATCTTGCCATTGGCATAGATAAAGCCTCGTGTGGTGGCACTCGAGAGACTGTAGATGGTCTCATCCGGCGGGTAGCAGTATCCGGCCACATTTCCGGACTTACTGATGGCCGTGGCGGCGCAGAACGTGTTCGGCGCGGAAAGCGTGCCGAGGTCCTGAATGGTGTACATCGGCTGAGCGAGCAGCGCAGCCGGTAGAAGCAGAATAAAAATCCATATATACAGACTTCTCATGGCAGCATTGTAGCCCCGGCAAGAAGCGATGACGCAAGTATTTTCGGAATTTCTTCCGATGAGTGTAGAGAATTACTGCACTGCGAGAAATGCCCCAGTAGGCGTCTCGACGCCATTCACGGTGAGAACGATCGGCTGATTTCCCGCGGCGAGTCCCGCCGGTACCGTGAGGTTAATCTGGTACAGCCCGGCATAGGTCGGCGTCAGCCCCGCGTAAGAAACAGCCGCCTTCTTGCCGCCCACCGTCAGAGTGTATGGCGCGGTAACATTAGCCGCACCTGGCGCCAGACTGCCGACCGCGGCGGCCGGACTCGTCGCACCCAAGCCAACGCAGTACACCGTGAGAATTTCGCCTGCCTTTGCCGGAGCAAAGGTTTCGCCGGCAATCAATCCCGGCGGCCCGATCTTCGCGCCGGTCAGCGCATCCACTGCGACCACTTCGTTCTGGCCGCTGGGATTCTGAACGTCGAAGAGAAATTGCGGCGTCTCAGCCGCTGCATTCACGTTCACGGCGGACGATGCGAGCTGGCCGGTCTGATCGCAATTGCTGATCACCGTAATCGGCACGGATCCCGATGTCGACAATGGATCCGCAACGGCGTTGATCTGTGTGGCGGAGACGTAAATCAGCGGCCACCGCGTCCCCCCGCCTTCAACGCACGTGTTTGCGAGATTCGTGGGCAGCGTGTTATTGACCAGATTGGACGCTCCCACGCCGGGACCCGACGCGGCAAACCCGGTGCCGAATAACGTGAACAAACCGTTTGCGGAGAGATTCTTGACGGGCGGGACACTCAATCCCGCGCCGACCACGGAATTCAATTGCGGAGGCGTCGGGGCCGCGACTGGCGTCAACAAGAAAGCGTGCTGCGCGCCGTTGATAAGACCTGCGCCGACAATTTGCCCCGCGTCGTTAATGGCGTTTGCGAAGCAAAGTTGCCACCCCGATCCGTTCGTCACTTGTTGGGTTAAGTTGTACATCTTGCCGTTGGTGTAAAGGAAGGCGTGGAAGTTGGACGCACAAGCTTCCAAGTACCGCGCTTCGAAGAGTGTCAAGTCGGGCATGCTGCTGTTGCTGAAACCGACGATATCTCCAGAATTGTTGATCGCAATCGCCGCGCTGCTTACATCGCCACCTAAAGCGCCCAGCACAGTGGGGCCGCTTTGGCTGAACATCGCAGCCATTCCAGCGCCGTTCGGATCGGGGGGGAAAACGTCGTCGAGATTGTATGTGAACGCCATCCCAACCGCCGCGCCAGAATCGTTTACTCCTACGGCCGACGAGTATTTAAAGCCCGACGCCGCCGTCAGCACTTGAGCCGACCCGTTTTTCCATAGGATCGGATCGGCAGATTCCAGATTGTCGCCTGACACGGTGGCGCTAGCTCCAGCCACCCAATCACCGCCCGCGCTAATGCCAAACGCCGCACCTTGGTTTGCGCCGCCAGTCAGCGTGAGATTTGTTGCCGTACCTCCGGTGGTGACTTGAAGAGGCGTGCTGTGGGTGAAAAAGTTGGTCCCGCCACTAGTCACTTGCGTGGCTGCCGATTCGCCGGAGTTGCTCAGCCCGAAAAGTACGGTGTTGGTGGGAATCCCGGAAAATGCTTGAATGGCGCCGTTCTGGCAGAGGAATGGCTGCACCGACAGACCGGTTAGCAAGCTGATGCCTACGTAAGCGCCTACCACCACGCCCGAGTCGTTCACGCCCGTCGGAACGATTGGCGCCTGTGAAGGCGGATTGCCAAGATCGGTCATCTTGCCGTTCGTGTAAATAAAGCCTCGCGTGGTAGCCGGGCTAAGACTGAAGATCGATTCTCCGGGCGGGTTGCAGAATCCCGTTATGTTTCCTTGCGGGCTGATCGCCGTCGCCGTGCAGGACAAGTTCGGCGCGGCCAGAGTGCCAAGATCCTGAATGGTGTACATCGGCTGAGCTAGCAGCATAGCAGGCAAGAAAAGGAAGATTATCCAAACATGACGCATTGCCGTATTGTATCGCCCTCTCGAAATGATGCAAGTTTCCCTGGAATTGCGCTGAATAGTCAGGCGGGGTGGACGGCCGCTCCAACATGCTCGCGGAGGTTCAATTTTGAGATTCTTATCGACTTCTATCAAAATCGCAGCGTTTTGCCTCTGCTCAGCCGCCTTCGCGCAAGTGGGGCTGCTCTACAACTACACCATCAGCACCACGGCGGGCGATTCTCAATTCGGCAACAACATCCCGGCCACACAAGGCTTGCTCTACTTTCCGTACAGTGTCGCCGTCGATAGCCAGGGCGCCGTCTACATCGCCGATACCGATGACAACATCGTGCGCAAGGTTGCCGGCGGGCAAATCTCGACCATCGCCGGTAACGGTGTGGCCGGATTCAGCGGCGATGGCGCAGCAGCCGCCCAGGCGCAGTTGGATGCCCCCGTCGGCGTTGCCGTGGACAAAACGGGCAACGTCTATATCTACGACGCGTTGAACTCCGTCGTCCGCAAGGTGGACACCAACGGCATCATTTCCACCTTCGCCGGGACTCCCAAGCAACAGGGCTTGTCCGGAGATGGCGGCGCCGCCACAGCAGCGCAATTAAACCTGAGTTTCGGCGGAACTGTTGCGACCGACGCGACCGGGAACGTCTATATCTCCGATTTCGGCAACGGCGTAGTACGCAAAGTTACCGTGAGCACTGGAGTCATCAGCACTATCGCGGGAACGATCGGCAAACACGGGAATTCGGGTGACGGAGGCCTGGCCACATCGGCGATTCTGAGCTATCCGGAAGGCCTGGCACTAGATTCTGCGGACAATCTCTACATCACCGATACCTACAATCAGTCCATCCGCATGGTGTCCGCCGCGACAGGAATCATCTCCACTCTCGCGGGCAACAACCAGATCGGCTCCGGTGGCGATGGAGGCCCTCCGAAGTCGGCGTCGTTGCAATATCCACAGGATGTCGCGGTGGACAGCCAGGGAAATATCTACATCGCAGACACCTCGAACAACAAAATACGCAAAGTGACGGCCGGAGCCAACGCCACCATCAGCACGCTCGCCGGAACTGGTGGCTCCGGACTGGTCGGCGACGGAGGGCCTGCCAACTCGGCAGAATTGTCGTCTCCTTCCGGCGTTGCCGTGGATGCATCAGGGAACGTGTATATCGCGGATCGAGGAAACAACCGTGTTCGCCAGGTTTCAAGCGGCATCATCAACGAATTCGCCGGGGCCGACCACGCGCAAGGCGATGGCGGCAAGGCGACCGCGGCGTATTTGTTTTCCCCGCAACATTTCGCCTGGGACGTGAATGGAAATCTGTACATCGCCGATACCGGCAATAATCGCATTCGCAAAGTGACGCCTGACGGCACCATCAGCACTTTGACGAGCGCGATCTCCGGGCCGGCCGGCATCGTTATCGACACCGCTGGAAACATCTACGTTTCCGGGCTATACCAAGTACACAAAATCGACACCCAGGGAAACATCACCACAATCGTGAACGCCGGGGGGACTGGAGGTTATAGCGGTGACGGACAGGCGGCGACATCGGGACAATTGAGTGACGCGCTGGGTCTAGCTATCGATGCATCCGACAACCTTTACATCGCCGATTCGTTCAATCATCGCATTCGCAAAGTTTCGGGCGGAATCATCACCACAGTTGCCGGCAGCGGAGCGGTCTGCGGCAATCCCTGCAATAGTGGAAGTTTCGGCGGCGATGGAGGACCAGCGACTTCGGCGAATCTCGCCTTTCCAGCCGATGTTGCCTTCGACTCATCCGGAAATCTGCTGATCGCGGATTCCGGCAACTCGGCCATCCGGATGGTGGATAGCGAAGGCATCATCCACACGATAGCTGGCACCGGCGGGAAATCCGGATTTGGAGGCGACGTCGGTCCTGCGACATCAGCGCTGCTGAACGATCCTTCGGGCGTGTCTGCCGACGCAGAGGGCAACCTTTATGTGTCCGACACGGGTAACCAAGTGGTCCGGATTGTGGATGCTCTAGGAGTAATTTCGAGCGTCGCCGGGATTAACACAGGAGGTTTTTCCGGTGACGGAGGGCCGGCCACATCAGCCGAGCTCCATAATCCAGACGGCATCGGAGTGGATTCCAGCGGCAACGTGTGGTTCGCCGACCGCCTCAACAGCCGCATCCGCAAACTCACGCCCACAGGGCCCTCCGTGCCGGGAGCCAATGCTGTCGTCAATGCTGCCAGCTTCGTTCCCGGCGGTCTTGTCCCCGGCGGCATGGCCACGCTCTTCGGCTCGAATCTCACAGCGCAGAAAGGCATCAATCTATCCTCCGGCCTTCCGCTCGCAACGGCACTTCTGAACTCATCCGTGAAATTTAACAACACCGTCGCCGCGCCCATCTTCGCCGTCGACAATGTCAATGGCCAGCAACAAATCAACTTCCAGGTGCCGTGGGAAGTGGCGCCCCTGATCGGTTCGACGGTGGTCATGCAAGTGGAAAACAACGGCACACTCGGCGTACCTGTTCGTGTTCCGGTTATTGCCGCGCAACCGGGTGTCTTCAACTACACCGTCGGCTCGAATACGTTCGGAGTTGTGCTCCATGCCAATTTCCAGCTTGCGGACTCGGCACATCCGGTGACTCCCGGCGAAGTGGTTCTGATCTACTGCACCAATCTTGGCGCGGTATCGCCCACCATCGCCGATGGCGCGCCCGGAACGGGCAAGGAGCTCACGGTCGCGAAACCCACGGTGACCATCGGCGGCGCAACGGCCGCAGTGAGCTTCAGCGGCCTGGCGCCCGACTTCGTCGGCCTTGATCAAATCAACGTCCAGGTACCCGCGGGGCTATCCTCCGGAAATCAACCGCTGGTGGTCTCCATCGCCGGCGCTTCAAGCAAAACCGTCCTGCTGCCCGTGAAATAAACGCGCCTGACGCCAATTACGTCCGGATCGCGCCGTACCCTTGTGAGGCGAGGTTCGGCGCGTCGCCGCGCTCGCCCGATGATCGCACTCGGAGGAGCGTCTTGAAGACATTGGCGTCAATCGCGGCTGTGTTAACGCTGTGCTTTCTACTGGCTATCAATTCCTGGGCTCAACCGGCCCCACTCTATAACTTCACCATCAACACTGCGGTAGGAACCTATCCTTCCGGCGACGGAGGTCCAGCCACCGCTGCCTTGCTGGGTTTTCAAGAAAAAATCGCCGTTGCTCCAGGAGGTGTGGTCTACATCGCGGACACCTTCAATCACAGAATTCGAAAGGTAGTGGCCGGGCAGATCTTTACTTTCGCCGGTACCGGGGTACAAGGTTTCAGCGGCGATGGCGGGTCTGCCGCCAGCGCGCAGCTTAACAACCCCACTGACGTCAAAGCCGACGCGTCCGGCAACGTTTACATCTATGACTCAGGCAATGAGGTAATCCGCAAGGTGGACGCCAACGGTTCCATCAGCACCGTCGCCGGAGTCCCGCAGGTGGGAGGAACGAGTGTCGATAGCGGACCGGCGAATCAGATCAAACTCGGTCTGAACGCCGGTGGCGGCATGACCATCGATTCGGCGGGAAATGTCTACTTCTCCGATATCCTGAACTGTGCCGTCCGCAAGCTCACCGTGAGTACGAGTTCCATTAGCACCGTGGCCGGCGTTCCAGGACTGTGTGGCAGGCTTGGCGATAAGGGGCCGGCTTTACAGGCCTTCTTGGAGAATCCGGCCGGCCTTTCGCTCGATTCGTCGGGAAATCTCTACATCGCCGACTACGGTAATTCCGCGATCCGCATGGTTTCCGCTACGACTCAAATGATGACCACCGTCGCGGGCGTGCTGAGTGCAAACGGCAGCGGCGGCGACGGCGGGGCGGCGACATCCGCGAATCTGTACGGGCCGTTGGACGTCGCCGTTGACGCGCAAGGTAACCTCTACATCGCCGATACGTTGAACAACAAAATTCGAAAAGTTACCGCCGGCCCGACCCCTATGATCGACACCATCGCCGGATCCGGCGTCCCGGGCTTTTCCGGAGACGGTGGACCCGCTGCCTCGGCCGTCCTCGGCCAACCATACGGTGTGGCCGTGGATTCTTCCACAGTCTATTTTTCGGATACGTTGAACGGCCGCGTACGCACCATTAGCGGCGGTATCATCAGCGAGTTCGCCGGCGCCGACCACTCCGCCGGCGATGGCGGAAAAGCGTCCGCGGCCTATCTGTATTTTCCCGAAGGTCTCGCCTGGGATTCGCAAGGCAACTTGTATATTGCCGACTATAAGAACAGCAAGGTACGCAAGGTTAGTCCGGCTGGTGCCATCAGCAGCGTCGCGGGCGACGGGTCTTTTCTCACGTCCGGCGATGGCGGATCCGCCACTTCGGCGGGCGTCCAGCCTCAGGCGGTGGCCGTGGACAAAAGCGGCAATCTCTACATCGCAGCCGGGAACCAGGTACGCATGGTCGATTCGCAAGGAAACATCAGCACCGTCGTCAACGCTTCCGGAGCAGCAGGTTTTTCAGGCGATGGAGGCTCAGCCGTCCAGGCGGTGTTAGACAATCCCCAAGACCTAACCACCGACTCCGACGGCAATCTCTACATTGCCGACTCCGACAATCATCGTATTCGCAAGGTTTCCGGTGGAACGATCTCCACCATTGCGGGCTCTGGTCAGGTCTATCCTCAGAGCAACGGATCGTTCTCGGGCGACGGTGGTCTGGCCACCTCTGCCAATCTGTCTTTTCCTTCCGGCGTGGCCTTCGATAGCGATGGTAATCTCCTCATTGCGGATACGGGAAACTCCGCGATCCGGCTGTTGAATACGACTACGGGAGACATCAGCACAGTGGCCGGGACACCTACCAAACAAGGATTCGGTGGCGACACCGGCCTGGCCACGTCGGCACTATTAAGCGGCCCCTTAGGAATTGCGGCCGACCAATCCGGAAATTTCTATATCTCCGACACGTCGAACAATGTGATTCGGATGGTGGACGCCTTCGGAATTATTTCGACAATCGCGGGAGATAACCACGCCGGATTCGGCGGCGATGGGGGCACGGGAAGCTCGGCGATGATTAACTATCCTTTCGGGGTCGCGGTGGATGCGGGCGGAAACGTGTGGTTTGCCGACCATAATAACCAGCGCATTCGCGAACTCGTGCCTTCCGGGCCTTCCGTGCCAGGACCCACCGCAGTGGTCAATGCCGCTAGTTTCGCTTCCGGCGGCCTCATCCCCGGCGGCATGGCTACGCTTTTCGGCTCGAATCTCACAGCGCAGAAAGGCATCAACCTGGCCTCCGGCCTTCCGCTGGCAACCGACCTCTTGAAATCGTCGATCAAGTTCAACAACACGATTGCGGCTCCGATCTTTGCCGTGGACAACGTGAACGGCGCGGAGCAAATCAACTTCCAGGTACCTTGGGAGTTGAGCAAGCTGGTGGGATCCACCGTGGTGCTTCAGGTCGAAAATAACGGCGCGCTGGGTGCGCCTGTGAAGGTGCCGGTGCTTGCGGCTCAACCTGGCGTCTTCTCCTACACGGTGGGAGCCAACACTTTCGGAGTTGTGCTCCATTCCAATTTCCAGCTTGCTGACTCGGCGCATCCCGTGACTCCCGGCGAGGTGGTTCTGATTTACTGCACCAATCTCGGCGTCGTCGCTCCAACCATCGCCGATGGCGCGCCAGGAACGGGTAAGGAACTGACAGTCGCGAAACCCACGGTGACCATCGGCGGCGCGACGGGTGCGGTGAGCTTCAGCGGCCTGGCGCCCGGATTCGTCGGATTGGATCAAGTCAATGTGCAGGTCCCGGCCAGCCTGCCTTCCGGAAATCAGCCGTTAGTCGTTTCCATCGGCGGCGCATCTAGCAAAACGGTTCTACTGCCGGTGAAGTAGCCCGGCGCGGGCTTGATCGAGATATCCTTTAGCGCGCAACGTACGGTAGTCGGCCGGCCCGAACGCAGGAAAAGCCGTGTCAATACGAAAGGCGTCTTCTAAGTACGGCACGGCTTCCACGTAGCGTCGGAGTTTGGTGAGCGCCACGCCTGCCTCTACATCGCTCTGTCCTAAACGCGGGTCGGACGGAGTGGTAGGTCCCAGAGATCCCAGCGACTCCTTCGCAATCGACAGGGCCTCCTGGGGCTGGTCTGCTTGGTTCAGTATGTACGCGAACGTTGCCAGGGGAAACCAGAGACCAAAGGATCCCGGAGCAAATGCTTTGCGGCAGTAGGTCATGTTGTCACGCATTTCCTTTAGTGCCTCCGGGACATAGCCACGGCGCGCCTGTAAGGCAGCCCAACGTGATCGCGCATCCATGGTCCATCCGTTGTCAGGGCCAGCCAGCCTCAGCATCAGTTCGCGGCGCTGGTGGAAGTAGCGCTCCGCTCCCTCCAGGTCGCCGCGTTTCGCGCTGACTGCGCCCAGTTCCGCCAGAACATCACTTTCGCTGACGGTCGGACGCGAGGAGCCCAACGTGAGCGCTTCTTGCAGCAGCGGCTCAGCTTCGTCAAGTCGATTTTCGTAGCGGAGGTACTGACCCAAAAAAGCAAGAGCCCCAATGAAACTGGATTTCTCCACCGCATGAGTTCGGCCGATACGGACCGCCTCCCGAAGAAGATACTCTGCTCGGGGAGAATGCTGGTCCATTCCCATGCGCTGGCCCGACTCGGAGAGAATCCTCATCCGCACATCCGGCGAAACTTCATCGCTCTTGGTCTCGGCGATCCGCAGCGCTTCCATGTACGCCGTTTTGACATGCGCGGAATCATCCAGGACATTGGCCAGAGACAACAGAGTGGACGCCAGCATCTCGTTATTCCCGCTCTGGCGAGCGAGTGTCTCGGCCCGCCGCAATTCCTTCTCCGCCTTGGGCAGCAGCGAGTTCGCCATGTAAACATAGCCCAGCGCAACGCGGATGCTCAGTTCCACTTGTGGATCTTTCACATCGCTCAGCCGTTCCCGTGCGATCTCCATCGCCTGAAGAACGGTGCGATCTTTCACATCATCCGGATCGCCCGCATAGATCACGTCTTGCAGAAAATGGGTGACCGCTTGGGCCCTGGTGGCCTCTTCGCGCGCCAGCTTCGCTTGTCGAATCGCTACCGCAGTGGCAGCCGTCAGCCCGAGAATAAACACCACGGCCAGTGTCACCGGCAACCAGTTCCTGCGAACAAATCTGTCGATGCGATAGAGCGGAGTCTGCGGGCGGGCCAACACGGCGCGGCCCTCCAGATATCGATCTAGATCCGCGCCCAACTGCTCCACCGATTGATAGCGGCGCTGCGGCGACCATTGGATGGCCTTCCCGATGATGCTACGCAGTTCTCCATCCACCGCGCGTGCCAGCTTCGCCTTGGAAGTGGAACGTGCCTCGGCGGCTTCTTCGGTGATCACCGCCGAGGGCCGGGCCGGCTCCATATCTTTGGATGCTCGTTCCAGCCCGATGAGTGGCGAGTTCGGATCGCCAAACGGCCATGCGCCGGTCACCAGTTCGTAGAGCAGTACGCCGAGCGAATAAACATCCGACACGGTCGTAATCGATTCGCCGCGCAGTTGCTCGGGGCTGGCGTAGCGCGGGGTCATCATGGCGAAACGCGTGGTGGTGGAATCCGCCGTGCCGGTCAGCAGCAGCTTGGCGGTCCCAAAATCCAGCAACTTCGGGACGCCTTCGGCGGTCACGAAGATATTGCCGGGCTTCAAGTCGCGATGAACGATCAGATTGCGATGTGCATACTCCACTGCCGCGCATACTGGCAACAGCAGCCGGATACGGTCGGCCACCGTAAGCTTCCGTGAGTCGCAGTATTGATGAATCGGAAGCCCGTCCACATACTCCATCACCAGGTACGGATCGCCATCCGCGCTCACTCCGCCATCCAGCAGCCGGGTGATGTTGGGATGGTTCAACTGGGCCAGAATCTGCCGCTCGGTGCGGAATCGTTCCTCAAAAAGCTGCGAGCGCAAATGTGCGCTCACCACTTTCAGCGCTACCTGCTGTTCGAACTGGCCGTCGGCCCGATGAGCCAGATATACCGTCCCCATGCCGCCCTGGCCAATCTCCCGCTCGATCGAATATTCGCCGAATACGCCACGTTGCGGCCGGGCTGGCGGAGTCGCCGCCACGTGAAATTGCGGAGCCTGCTGGAACGCCAGGAGCAGTTGCTCGATTTCCGCCGCGAGCTCGCGATTGCCATCACACGCCCCCAGAATGAAATCCGGCCGGCGCGACTCTTCCACCTCCAGCGCCGCATGAAAGATGGATTCCATCTTCCGCCAGCGTTCGGCGGTCAACGTAGCCGCGCTTTTGGGATTCATCGCTGAAACTCCACATTATAATTCGCGAAATTCCCGGCGAAAACCCCTCACGCGGGCGCCGACTCAGGCCCGGGAGCCTTCGGGAGCATGAGTTTCGCATACAGCCAGCTCTTCACCATGGTCAGATCGCGCTCCACCGTAGCCGTCGAGACATCCAGCAACGCAGCCGCTTCCGGCACCGTACAGCCGAGGAAATAGCGCAGTTCCACCAGCCGCACCTTGCGTGGATCGACGGCTTCCAGCTCATCCAGCGCTCGATTGACGTCGATCACGTCGTCCCCATTCACGTTTACCCAGGGCATCTCGTCGTTCAAAGGGATG
>Ga0335078_10016476_pt1 | contig 10964 bp, 13 predicted proteins | sample Lox_Sample_32_FD_206711 | JGI IMG/M metagenome (GOLD analysis project Ga0335078, IMG submission 206711) | Soil microbial communities from Loxahatchee National Wildlife Refuge, Florida, United States - Lox_Sample_3.2 | ecosystem: Environmental > Terrestrial > Soil > Wetlands | place: USA... | reverse complement strand
TCCGACAACCGGCTGACACACCCCGATAAGCTGTTGCGGCAAAGGCCAAATCTCGGCGTCCGCCGGCCCGTTTTAATGCAGGCGCCCGCCGTTGAACTTGACCCCATCCTTCGCTATAGGGAGCGTTCACATTGAGGGGCCCGTCGTGCAGCGGGCTTGCTCGCGCCGGTCTGGGGCCGGTGCATCATCCTACGACCAACGAGCATGCCCGATGTCCACCACGTTCGATAAAGTGGCTGAAATCATTGCGGAAACCTGCGATATTCCGCGTGAAAATATCAAGCCGGAAAGCCACGCCATTAACGATCTTGAGATCGACAGTCTCGATTTTCTCGATATCGCTTTCGCCATCGACAAAGCCTTCGGCATCAAGCTTCCGCTCGAGCAGTGGACGCAGGAAGTCAACGACGGCAAGGCGACCACGGATCAGTATTTCGTGCTCAAGAACCTGTGCGAGCGGATCGACGAACTGATCGCTGCCAAAGGCGCCTGAGGCGCCGCACATGCGCCTTGAATATTTTCAGATGATCGACCGCTTCGTGGCCGTCGACGTGCCGGGACGCGTGGCGCGGGCTGTGTGCACGGTGCCGAAAGAAAGTACGGTCTTCGAGGGTCACTTTCCGGGCTATCCGCTGATGCCGGGCGTGTTGCTGATCGAATGCATGGCGCAGACAACGGGCTGGCTGGTGAGCGCGGTCACCGGCTTCACCGGACTGCCGGCGCTTGCCGGCGTCAAGGAAGGTAAGATCCGCGGCGCAGTGTTTCCCGGCGACGAGCTCGAATTTGAAGGCAGGGTGATCCATGACGGATCGGGCTACGCGATCGGCGAAGCCAAGGGTTGGCGCAAGGGCACCGCGGTCTGCGACGCGACGTTGACCTACCGCATCGTGCCGTATCCGAGCGAAGAATTGCGCACCGGATTATGGGAATGGGCCGACCGCATTAATTTCCCGGCGCGGGAGTTCGCGAAGTGAGCGAACGCCGTGAGGTGTGGATCACCGGCGTCGGTCTGCTCACCTGTCTCGGCGAGGGGCTGGAAGCGAATTGGGCGCGGCTCGAAAGCGGCGATGCGTCGGCTCACGACGACAAGAGCTTCGCACCGTATATCGTGCATCAGCTCGCGCCGATGAGCTTCGACAAATACATTCCCAAGAAAAGCGACCAGCGGCAGATGGAGACCTGGCAGCGGGTCGGCGTCTACACCGCCGGCATGGCGCTGGCCGACGCCGGTGTCGCCGGCAACGCCGAACTCCTCGACCGCGCCGACATGATCGTGGCCGCTGGTGGCGGCGAGCGCGATACCGCGGTCGATACCGCAATCATGGCCGGCGTGCGCAAGACCAACACACCCGGCGCGTTTCTCAACGAACGGCTGATGAGCGACCTGCGCCCGACTTTGTTCCTGGCGCAACTGCCGAACCTGCTCGCCGGTAATATTTCGCTGGTGCACGGCGTCGTCGGCTCATCACGTACCTTCATGGGCGAGGAAGCCGCCGGCGTCGATGCGATCCGCGTCGCGCAGGCACGCATCGCGGCCGGCCAGAGCGACCTGACGCTGGTCGGAGGCGCTTACAACGGCGCACGCTGGGACGTGCTGCTGGCCTTCGAGCTTGGCGGCGTAGTTCTGAAGAACAAGTTCGCGCCGGTCTGGGACCGCGGGCCCGAAGGCGGCATAGCGTTCGCCATCATGGGCGCATTTCTTGTCCTCGAAAGCAGCGAACACGCCAAAGCGCGCGGCGCCAGACCGCGGGCAAAGATTTCGCGGGTCTATTCCGACCGTAACGTGCGCAAAGTCGGCGAAGCCGAAGCCTCGCTACGCCGTCAATGGGATGCCATCGCGCCGAAAGTCGACCGCACGCATGCCGGCGTCATTTCCGGCGCTTCCGGCTTCGAACCGGCGACTTCCGCGGAGCGGTCAGTCCTCAAAGACATTGGCCTTCCGGTACGCAATACCGGTACGTATATCGGGCATGGTGTCGATACCCAGTTCATGGCCAATCTGGGCATCGGCTGCGGAGCGATCGAGCACGGCAAGCTGATTGCGCCGGCCGGATCGGGAGATACCGGGCAAAGTCCGCCCGGCCTGTCCCAGATCGTCGTCACCAGCGTCGGTAACTGGCGCGGCGAAGGGCTCGCATTGCTCGAACGGGTGAATTGAGGGAGAGTCTCATGGCAAGCGCCAAACGCGACAAATCCGGCAGGCCCGTCATTGCCGTCACCGGCATGGGCATCGTCACCTCTCTCGGCGTCGGCAAGGCCGACAACTGGGCGAAACTCTCCGCCGGCATTTCCGGCATCCGGCGCATTTCGCGCTTTCCGCTCGACAGCTTGCGCACCACCATCGCCGGCACCGTGGACGACGTTTACAAGGACTACATGCCGCCGGCGGAATTGTCCGAGCGCATCGCGTTTCTCGCTTGCGAGGAAGCGATCGCGCAGGCCGCCATTGGTTCCAAGGGCCATTTTCCCGGTCCGCTGTTTTTGGCGTTACCGCCGCTCGAAATCGAATGGCCTTATCGCATCCAGCTTGCCGAAGACGCCGCGCCCGATCGCGATGCGAGTTACCCCGATCTGATGCAGGTGGCGCACAAACCGCAATTCTCGCCGATCTACGAAACGATTAAATACGGCATCATCGGCGAAAATCTCGCGGCGCATTTCGGCACCGAAGGTTCGCCGATTTCGCTGACCACGGCTTGCGCCTCCGGCGGCACCGCAATCCAGCTCGGCGTCGAAGCGATCCGCCGCGGCGAGTGCCAGGCCGTGCTTGCGGTCGGCGCCGACGGTTCGATCACGTCGGAATCGCTGGTTCGCTTCTCGCTTCTTTCGGCACTGTCGACACAAAATGATCCGCCGGAGCAAGCGTCGAAACCGTTTTCAAAGAATCGCGACGGCTTCGTGCTCGCCGAGGGCGCGGCCGCGCTGGTGCTGGAAGACTACGATCACGCCGTGGCGCGTGGCGCCAAAGTGCTGGCCATTCTCGAAGGCTGCGGCGAGAAATCGGACTCGTTCCACCGTACCCGCTCGAGCCCTGACGGCAAGCCGGTCATTGCCTGCATGCGCAATGCCCTCGCAGACGCCGGCGTCGGCCCTGAAGACATCGACTACATCAATGCGCACGGCACCTCTACGCCGGAGAACGACAAGATGGAGTGCCTCGGCGTCTCGACTGTATTCGGCGAGCGCATCCGCACCATCCCGATGTCGTCGAACAAATCGATGATCGGCCATACGCTGACCGCGGCAGGCGCGGTCGAGGCAGTGTTCACCGCACTGACGCTGGACCACCAGCGCATCCCGCCGACCATCAATTATCGCGTGCCCGATCCGGCAATCCCACTCGATGTGGTGCCGAACGAAGCGCGCGATGCGAAGATCAACCGCGCGATTTCCAATTCGTTCGGTTTCGGCGGCCAGAACATTTCGCTGGTGCTGACGCGGGAGCCGGCGTGACCGGCGCCGCCACAGACACTTTGAACAAGCCGGGAAGCGTCAGCCCGGGGCGCACCATGCGCGCGCTGACGCTCGTCGCCGACCGCAAGATCGAACTCCTTGAAGTCCCCGCTCCGCCCACGCCGGGCGCCGGCGAAGTACAGATCGCCATCAAGGCGATCGGGCTCAATCATATCGACGTCTGGGGCTGGCGCGGCATGGCCTTCGCCAAGCGTAAGCTCCCGCTCATCGTTGGCGTCGAGGCGGCTGGCGAGATCGCCGCTGTCGGCCCGGATGTCACGGCATTCAAACCCGGCGACCGTGTCGTTGCTTACGGCGCGCTAACTTGCGGCCAATGTAAAGCCTGCCGCGAGGGCCGCGACAATCTCTGCGAAAACGTCGCCTCGATCATGGGTTTCCATGTCGATGGCTTCGCCCGCGATCTGATCAACATGCCGGCGCGGCTGGTGGTGCCGATCCCCTCAGGCGTGAGCTTTCGCGACGCCGCTTGCGCGCCGGTCGCATTCGGCACCGTGCAGCACATGCTGTTCGACAATGCCAAGCTGGAACCCGGCGAAACAATATTGGTGCAAGCCGGCGGCTCCGGCATCGGCACCAGCGCCATCAAAATGGCCAAAGCCATCGGCGCGACCGTCATCACCACCGTCGGCGATGACGAGAAGGCTGCGAAGGCCAAGGCGCTCGGCGCCGATCACGTCATCAATTACAAGACCGAGCGCTTCGAGAGCATCGTGCGCAAGCTCACCGGCAAGAAGGGCGTCGACGTGGCCTTCGAGCATGTCGGGCCCGACACGTTCAACGGCTCGCTGCTTTGTCTCAAACGGGGCGGCCGGCTGGTGACCTGCGGCTCGACCTCGGGCCAGTCGATCACGATGAATCTGTTCCAGCTTTATTTGCAGCAATACCGGATCTTCGGCTCGTTCGGCTGCTCGATCCGCAATATCCGCGAAAGCCTCGCCAAGATGGCGTCCGGGATAACGCCGGTGATCGACACCGAAGTGCCACTCGCCGATTTCGAACGCGGACTAAACCGGCTCGAAAGCCGGCAAGTGTTCGGCAAAATCATCGTCACGTTCTGAGGCATGATCTTTTCGGAAAACCGGCTTCCACTTTTCCGGATCATGCCCTGATGCGTGGCAGCCGCTTCAAGCATCTGCTCGATTCTGCAGCGGGCGCGCTGACGGTTGGGCTTCTCTCCGCTATCAAGCACACCGACCGGCGGCGCATGGCGAATTTCGCCGGCGGCCTGATGCGCAAGATCGGTCCCCTGTTCAAGGAGCACCGCATCGGCCGCGAGCAATTACGGATGGCCTTTCCGGAAAAATCCGACGCGGAAATTGAAACAATCCTCGATGGCGTCTGGGACAATCTCGGCCGCATCGTGATTGAGTTCGCGCATCTCGACGAATTCTGCGTCGAAGGTTTTGGCCGCCAGACCGCGGACGTCATCACCTATCCGCCGGAATCGCAAGAGCGCTACGACTGGATCATGAAAAGTGGCAAAGCCGCCATTGGTTTTGCCGCGCATCTTGCCAATTGGGAATTGCCCGGCATCGGCGCCAAGCTCATCGGTGTCAAATCCGCAGTGCTCTACCGGCGCCCTAATATAGAATCCGTCGACGAACTCATCATCAAGCTACGCGAACCGTTGATGGGCCAACTGATCCCGACCGGGCTCGATGCGCCGGTGCGGCTCGCCCGGTTCCTTCAGGAAGGCGTCCATGTCGGCATGCTCGCCGACCAGCATTATACCCGCGGCGTCGAGGTGATTTTCTTCGGCCGGCCCTGCCTCGCTAATCCGCTGATCGCCATGCTGGCGCGGCAGACTGAGCTGCCAATCTATGGCATGCGCGTGGTGCGCAAGCCCGACGGTAACAGCTTTTGGGGCGAAATCTCGGCGCCGGTCGAGCCCGCGCGTGATGCGAGCGGCCGTGTCGACATCAAAGGCACAATGCAGGCGATCACGTCGGTGATCGAAGGTTGGATTCGGCAATATCCAGAGCAGTGGCTGTGGCTGCACCGGCGGTGGCGCTGACGGCTACTGGTTCTTCAGTCGCAGCAACACGTAGCCGTATTTAACCTGATGGTAGGGATCGCCGACGGCCTCAAGCTTGAATTCGCCGGCGGTTTGAAACGTCTGCACGCCGCGTCCGGGAATGACCGTCACGCGTGATGCGCCGCCCTCGAGCGATTTCCAATAGATTTTAGTCTGGGCATCGGCTTCCCACACCGTGAAAATGACGGTGTGCCGTTCGCCGTCTTCGATGATGGTTTTCGGCGGTGAGCCGACATCGAGTGTGCCGGTACCGAACGACTCGAATTTATCGATCTGGTCGAAATTGATGTCTTGCGCGAGGCTCCGCGACGGCGGCAGAGCTATGCACGCCAACGCTAGAACCGTCGCCAAAGTCAGGAGCCGAGGAGAGCGCAAACGTCTCATGAGCATCTCAAAGCCGCGCCGCCCCCGTTATTAACGGCCGGGCGTCAATATCGTTCGGCGACGAAACGCCGGCCTTTGAGTCCGGCCTGGTCGTCATATTTGTTCTTTCTCGATCGCTTCGGCAGTTTGACCTTGTCGCGTTTGATTTTCTTGTACGGAATGCGCGACAGGATATGGGAAATGCAATTGAGCCTGCCGCGACGTTTGTCGTCGGTGCGCACGACATACCAGGGCGCATGTTTGGTGTCGGTCGCCTTGAACATCAGATCGCGCGCCTTCGAATACTCGTCCCAACGCGTGTAGGACTCCACGTCCATCGGGCTCAATTTCCATTGCCGCAGCGGATCGTTTATGCGCGCCTGGAAACGCTGTTCCTGCTCCTCCTTGCCGACCTCAAGCCAGATTTTGATGAGGATGGTGCCGCCATCGACGACGAATCGCTCGATTTCCGGACACAGTTGAAGAAATCGCTTGTGTTGTTCCTCGTCGGTAAAGCCCATCACAAATTCGACACCGGCGCGATTGTACCAGCTACGGTCGAAGATCACGATTTCACCGCCGGCCGGAAAACGCGAGATGTAGCGCTGGATATACATCTGGCTCTTTTCGCGGTCGCTCGGTGCCGGGAGCGCTTCGATGCGGAATACGCGCGGGCTGACACGCTCGGTGATGGCCTTGATCGTGCCGCCTTTGCCGGCCGCGTCGCGGCCTTCGAAAACGAGGATCACTCTCACCTGCTTCGCTTTGATCCAGTCCTGCAAGTGGCAAAGCTCGACCTGGAGCTTACGCAGCTCCTTTTCATATTCCTTGCGTTTTAATTTGCTGACTTCCGAGTTCTTTCCCGACATCGCAATAATCCTTGAAAAGTGAACTCGCAGCGGATTTACTATTGTGCATCAATTGCCCGCGGTTTGCGATAGATCAAGCAAAGCCCGGAAAATAAAGCCAAAACTTATCGGAAGTCATCTGATCGCGAGGGAGCATGCCATGGCTGACGCGAAGCAGACTGCAGGCGCCGATCCGCTGGCCGGTTTACCGACGGCAAAAGACATTATGAAGCAAATCGCGCTGCGCGAGGCGGAGAAAGCCTCGGCTGCGGAGCGCGAAATGAACGCCGCGGAAGCGGAGAAAAAGGCGCTGCTGGAAAAATTCTCGAAGGCCTCAGGCGTCTCCGACGAAGATCGCATGGCCCGCGCCGGCGCCATCATCCGGCGCGCCGCCAATAACGGCCTGACCGAGGTTCTTATCATGCGTTTTCCAAACCAGCTTTGTACTGACAAAGGCCGCGCCATCAATCAGCAGGAAGCCGGCTGGGAAAATACCCTCACCGGCCTGCCGAAAGAGCTGTTCGAATTTTTCGAGAAATATCTCAAGCCGCGCGGCTATCGCGTGGCGTTTCAAATCGTCGATTTTCCTGGCGGCATGCCGGGCGACGTCGGCATGACGCTGAAATGGGGTTGATGTTTCGCTGAATGGACCACCCGGCCAACGGCAAGGATGCAGGCATGTTGGGACTCTTGCGCCGTCCGCCGGTCGGTTTTCTCGATCCGATGGAAAGGATTTCGGAAATCCTTTTCGCCGTGATCATGGCGCTGACGTTCACCTGCACTTTGGCGGTCGAAACCGCGGACAATCTGCAAGTCCGCACCATGCTTTTCGCAGCGCTCGGCTGCAATCTCGCCTGGGGCATCATCGACGCCGGCCTCTATCTGATGACGCGGGTCAACGAGGAGAGCGGCAAGATTGCCGTTCTGCGCGAGATTCGTGACGCACCCGACAGCCGCGCCACGGAAGATATTCTCGCCGGCGCCCTGCATCCGCTGCTGGCATCGACTTTTTCCGCCGACCAACTCGATTCGACGCGCAGGAGCCTGCGCCAATTGGCGAAGCTGCCAGAACGCATCGGTTTGACGAGGAACGACGGTCTCGGCGCGATTGGAGTGTGCCTCCTATGTTTTTGCTCGACGCTGCCGATTGTGGTGCCTTTCATATTTATCGGCGATGCGAGACTGGCCTTGCGCCTCTCCAATGCCGTCGCGGCGGCGATGCTGTTCGTGTGCGGCTACGTCTACGGACATCGCAGCGGGCTTTCGCCTTGGGCCATGGCGATTTTCATGGTCGCCTTCGGTGGCGCCATGATCGGCGTCGCCATCGCGCTCGGCGGTTGAGGCATTATTTAGTGATAATTGGCCTCGGCTGTGCGCTTGCAGCAGGCGCGGACGGCGACAGCGAGAATGTTACCCAAGCGTTCCAGCCTTCGGGACGGTTCTCAGCGGCGAACTCGTCGTAAACCTTGAGATTGAGATAGCCCTCCATGCTGCCGACCGGAAAAATGAAACCGACCTGAGGACCGATGCCGACCACCTGGGACTGGAAGCAGCCGACACGATCGCCCGAGCCACCGTCACAGCCGATTTGCTTATAAACGTAACCAACCAGTCCGGCGTGGAAATCCTCGGTGAAGAAGTGCGATGCGCCCCAATCGAAGTGAATGTCGACGCCGCTTTGATACTGCGTCGCTGGGTTGATCAAATTGTAGGTGAAGCCGAGCGTGCCGGAGAATTCGTGTCCGGTCTCCGAATTGTAATACGTGTACGCTCCGCCAGCGTCGATGGCGCCGTAGCCGAGGCCGATATTGGCCAAACGTAGCGCGTTGTAGGCGCCGACCGGAATGTTGCCGGCGACGTAGGTCATGAAATTGTCTGCGCCCTTATTCCAGCGCAGCGAAAATACCGGGGACAGGTCGCCGAAGCCCCATACCGACTCGCTCGTAGTTTCGGAAAGCGCGAACGGGGTCGCGTTCAGAGTTCCGCTCAGCGTGCCGGCAAGCGCACCACTGTCGCGGCCATAGGCTCCCGACAGTCCGACCGACGCCTGGCCGCCGAAAAACGGCGTGGCGAAGACATAACTCGGCTCGATCATCACCATGTCCATAGTCTCGTTGAAATTGGCGTTCGCGGTGGCCGTCAGGCCGACAGGAAATCTGCCGATCTGGATTTCGCGCGATTGGGAAATGGAGCCGCTCGCAGAGACTGAGGTGTGATAATCGGTCAGGCTCAGCGACCAGCCAGGCACCTGCTGCTCGGCGGCAAGGCTGCCGTAAGTACCGGGCAGCCAGAAACTGACGCCGCCTTCGTCGGCGAAGCTCGCATTCGGCACGAGCCATGCCGCGACGATGCCCATAACGGCAAACGTAAATCGCGATGCCTGCCTGAGCCCGATCTGCTTCAAGGCCGCCCCCGGCAACGGAATTCACGGGAGCGTAGCTCACGGCGCCGACGCGGCAAATGGCCGTTTGAGTGTCGAACCCTGCCCTTTGAGGGAACCATGCTATTGATGCGGCATGAACGATTTTGCCGCCGCCTTTCACACCGCCTTTGTACTGATCGCCGGCTTCGATCCTGAAGTGCGGGACATCGTTCTTTTATCGCTACGCGTGAGCCTCACGGCGAGCGCCTGCGCATTTCTGATCGGCGCACCGCTCGGCACGGCACTCGCGGTGTATCGTTTCAGGGGACGCGGCGCACTGATCGTGATCGTCAATGCGCTTCTCGGCCTACCGCCGGTCGTGGTCGGACTTGCCGTTTACATCCTGCTGTCGCGCTCCGGGCCATTGGGCTCGTTCGGCATCCTGTTCACGCCAACCGCCATGATCATCGCGCAATGCGCACTTGGAACGCCGATTGTCATCGCCTTGGTCCATCGCCCCGCTGTCGGCCTTTGGGCCGCTTACGGGGACGCGCTTCTGGTCGATGGCGCGTCGCGGCTGCGCACCATCGGCCCGCTGATGAATATCGGCCGCGAGGGATTGCTCACCGCGTTTCTCGCCGCTTTCGGCCGCGCCATTGCCGAAGTCGGCGCCATCATCATCGTCGGCGGCAATATCCGCGGTTACACGCGCACTATGACGACGGCCATTGCGCTCGAAACCAGCAAAGGCGATTTGAGCTTGGCGTTGGCGCTCGGAATCATCCTCATCATGCTGTCGATGATGGTGAGCGGCATAGCCCTCTTTGTAGGGCGCGGCCTGACCGTTCGTTAGTGCGTGGCGGCACTCAGCGGCGGAAAGAACAGTTCCTCGCCGTTTATTTTGTAAGAGGTGATCGCGGAGAGGCCAGGCTTCGTGGTCAGCCACTCGTGCCAAATCTTGGCGTCGTTGTACTTGACTTGCGGCCACTTGGCCGGATTGACCAGAATGCTGCCGTAAGGATTAAACAGCTTTGTGTCGCCTTCGGTCAGAATTTCCAGGTTTTGGCGGTTCTTGAAATTTGCCCAGGTCGCGCGGTCGGTGAGAGTATAGGCGTCCATGCCTGCGGCGACATTGAGCGTCGCTCCCATGCCCTGGCCGAGGTCGCGATACCATCCACTGTGCGGATCGGGCGTAATGCCGGCCGTCTTCCAAAGCCGCAGCTCCATGCGGTTGGTGCCGCTGTCGTCACCGCGGCTGGCGAACGGAGCGTTCGCGGCTGCGATCTGCGACAAAGCCTTGAGCGCATCCTTCGAGCCGCGGATATGCGCTGGATCGCTCAACGGGCCGACAATGACGAAATCGTTGTACATCACATCGCGGCGGTCGATGCCGAAGCCGTCGGCCACAAATTTATCTTCGCCGGGCCGGTCGTGGACGAGGAGCGCATCGGCATCGCCACGCTGCCCGATCGCGAGCGCCTGGCCGGTGCCCACGGCGACGACGTGCACGCTGATGCCAGTCGCAGATTGGAAGATCGGCAGGATGTAGCCGAAAAGTCCCGAGTCCTGAGTCGAGGTCGTCGAGCTTAGCGTAATGAACCGCTCGTCGGCATGAGCCGCGTTGCCGATAAAAACCGATAGGAACAGGGCCGCAATGCCAAGCAACTTCGCGTTCATGCCGCGTCCATACAACAGAAGCGCGGATGCTGTCACGCTCCGGCGTCGTTCAGTATTGAACGACCTCGATGGTGCGCCGTTCGATGAAGACGCGAACGAGATTGCGCTGGCCAAGAAGCTCACCGAGCGAACGAAAGGCGAAGAACGGGATCAGGATCAGCATGCCGAGGAAGCTCGTGGTGATGAGCTGGTCGAACGTACCGCC
>Ga0335078_10016475_pt1 | contig 10964 bp, 9 predicted proteins | sample Lox_Sample_32_FD_206711 | JGI IMG/M metagenome (GOLD analysis project Ga0335078, IMG submission 206711) | Soil microbial communities from Loxahatchee National Wildlife Refuge, Florida, United States - Lox_Sample_3.2 | ecosystem: Environmental > Terrestrial > Soil > Wetlands | place: USA: Florida... | reverse complement strand
CGCGCAGGCCGCGGAGTTCTCCGAGTGGCTGACCGCCACGCTCGCGTCGTGGAACATCGTCAAGACGCCGCCGTCCTCGCTGTTCCCGACCTTCCTGCCCACGCTCAACTCCAGTTCGTTCACCTCCCTGACCTACCCGATCTCCGGCACCTCGCAGCCGAACCAGGTGTTCTCCGCGGCAGCCAAGAACATCCCGGCCACGCCGTGGCCGCCGTTCATGACCCAGGCGCTGACCCAGGCCAACACCACCTTCGGCGGCGTGCTGTCCGGCAAGGAGACCATGCAGCAGGCGTTCGCAGCCTTCCAGGCCGCGGAGGTCAACTACGCCAAGGCGCAGGGCTTCAACGTCTCGACCTGACCTTTCGATGCGCTGGCTCGCCCGGTGCGCCGTCCGGCCCCTTCGGGCACGCGGTGCACCGGGCCCTGCCCTCTGAAACAGGGCCGGTGAAGGGAGACTTGATGTGACCGCTACAACGATGAGCGCGCCGGCCGCCGAGCGGAGCCGGGCGCGTCCGCGCCACTCGGCCTGGGCCCGGCGACGCGACCGGCGGGGATCCGCCTTCGTGTCGCCCTTCCTGCTCGCGTTCCTCCTGTTCATGGTCGTGCCGCTGGGGTATGCGATCTACGAGTCCGTGTTCACGAGCCGCATCATCGGCGGCACCGTGTTCAGCGGTTTCGGCAACTACTCGCAGATCCTCACCTCCGGCATGTTCTGGTCGGGCGTGATCCGCGTGATCATATTCGGCGCTATCCAGATCCCCGTCATGCTCATCATCGCGTTCTTCTTCGCCACCGCCTTCGACCTCGGCGTGGCCAAGTACGGCCGCTTCTTCCGGACGATCTTCTTCATCCCGTTCGCGGTTCCCATCGTGGTGTCCGCGCTCATGTGGGGCTTCCTGTTCGAGCCGGCCTACGGGCCCTTCTCCCACCTGGCCAACCTGCTCGGCTTCCACAACACGGACTTCCTGTCCAACAGCCTCATGCTCCCCTCGATCATCGTGATCGCGATCTGGGAGTGGACCGGCTACAACAGCCTCATCCTCTATACCGCGCTGAAGTCGGTGCCCAGGGACATCGTCGAGGCCGCCATCCTCGACGACACCCCGCTGTGGAAGATCATCGTTCGCGTGAAGCTGCCCATGGTGCGGCCTGCCATCGTGATGCTGATCTTCCTCAACACGATCGGCGCGCTCCAGTTGTTCGTCGAGCCGCTGATCCTCAACAACTACTCGGCCGGCGTGGTCACCCTCAACTGGACGCCGGTGCTCTACATCTACAACACCTCGATCAACGACGCCCAGTACAACCTGGGCGCCGCCATGGCCGTGGTGCTCGGCCTGGTCATCGTGGCCATCTCGGTGTCCTCGCTGCTGTTCCGCCGGAGCAAGGGAGAGTTCTCATGACCGCGTCGACGCTGGCGCGCCCGGACGCTACGGAGACCCAGATCCATCCGGTCGAGTCCAGGAAGCAACGGCGCAAGCGGGAGCGCCTCGAAGAGCGCGACGGCGTCATCCCGGTGCAGCTTTACGGGCTGAAACGCGGCACGGTCTCGGTGATGACCGCCTGCTGCGTGCTCTTCGCGCTGTTCACGCTGGTCCCGATCGCCTGGATCGTCATCAACTCGACGAAGACCCAGGCGAACATCTTCGGCACGTTCGGCTTCTGGTTTGCCCGCCCGTTCGAGTTCTTCCACAACTTCCGGATGCTGTTCCAGGACGTTGACGACGACGGGACGTACATCAACTGGTTCGGCAACACCGCGTTGTACGCCGTGCTCGGCGGTGTCGGGGCGACCGCCCTCGCCGCGTTCGCCGGCTACGGGTTCGCGCGCTTCGCGTTCCGCGGCTCCAAGGTCCTCTTCTACATCATCATCGGCGCGCTGCTCGTGCCGATCGGCGCGATCACGCTGCCGCTCTACCTGGTCTATGCCAAGGCGCACCTGATCAACTCGATCTGGGGCATGATCCTGCCCAGCCTGGTAAGCCCGGTCGGGGTCTACCTGATGCGGACGTACATCAGCCTGTCAGTCCCGCGCGAGCTCATCGACGCGGCCAGGATCGACGGCGCCAGCGAGACCAGGATCTTCTGGCGGATCGCGCTGCCGCTGATGGTTCCCGGCCTGATGACGGTGCTGCTGCTCTCTGTGGTCGGGGTGTGGAACAACTACTTCCTGCCGCTGATCATCTTCAGCAACAACAACCTGTTCCCGCTGACGGTCGGGATGGGCCTGTGGTCCCAGCACGCCACGACCAGCGGCGACCAGAACCTGTACCCGCTGATCGTGATGGGCGGCCTGGTCACGATCGCCCCGCTCATCATCTTGTTCCTGATCCTGCAGCGGTACTGGCGCGGCGGGATGCTGCTCGGCAGCATCGCGAACTGATCGGAGAAGATTGTGGTGGCTGCCATCTCGCTCAGCGAGCTGACGAAGGTCTACGCGACCGGCGTGAAGGCGCTTGACGCCCTCACCCTGGAGGTCGCGGACGGCGAGTTCGTCGTGCTCGTCGGGCCCTCCGGCTGCGGCAAGACGACCGCGCTGCGGATGGTCGCGGGCCTGGAGCTGATCACGTCGGGCACGGTCAGCTTCGCCGGCCACGTGGTCAACGACGTGTCCCCCAGGCACCGCGACGTCGCCATGGTGTTCCAGAACTATGCCCTCTACCCGCACCTGTCCGTATACGAGAACATCGGCTTCGCGCTGGAGAACAAGAAGGTCGGCAGGGCCGAGCGGGACCGGCGGGTCCGGGACGCCGCTTCGGTTCTCGGGCTGACGGAGTTGCTGGGCCGCAAGCCGCGGCAGCTATCGGGCGGGCAGCGGCAGCGGGTGGCGATGGGGCGGGCCATCGTCCGCTCCCCCGCCGTCTTCCTGATGGACGAGCCGCTGTCCAACCTGGATGCGAAGCTGCGGGTGCAGATGCGCTCGGAGGTGCTGCGGGTGCACCGGTCGCTCGGCGCGGCCACGCTCTACGTCACCCACGACCAGGTCGAGGCGATGACGATGGGCGACCGGGTGGCGGTGCTGCGAGGCGGCGTGCTGCAGCAGTACGGCACGCCGCGAGAACTGTATGACGGCCCGGCGAACGTGTTCGTTGCCACGTTCATCGGGTCACCGGCGATGAACCTGTACGAGGCCGGTGTCGGCGCGGCCGGGGCCGCCTCTACGACGCCCACCGTGGCGCTCGGCTCGCAGCGCCTGACCCTGCCGGCCCCCGTAGCCGCCAGGGTCGCCGCCTACCAGGGGCGCAAGGTCATCGTCGGGGTGCGGCCCGAGGACCTCGCCGTCTCGGGAGGCAGCTCCGGGTCGGCGTCCGGCTCCGGGTCGGCGTCCGGCTCCGGGTCGGCGTCCGGCTCCGGGTCGGCGTCCGGCTCCGGGTCGGCGTCCGGCTCCGGGTCGGCGTCCGGCTCCGGGTCGGCGTCCGGCTCCGGGTCGGCGCTGGTTGCGGACGTCAGGCTGGTCGAGGTGCTCGGCAGCGAGCAGCACGTGTACTTCTCCCTGGACGCGACGCCGGTCGGCGGCGCGGGGGCTGGCTCCGCTGATTCTGGTGCCGGCCTTGCCGCGATCGCCGGCTCCGTCGGGGCGGATGAGTCCGGTGAGGCGGGCATCCTGGTGGCCGGCGCGCCCAACGGGGTGGCAAGGGTCGATCCACGCGCCGCGGCCGCGGTCCGGGTCAGCCACCGGGTCACCTTCACGGTGGACCCGGCGCGCCTGCACTTCTTCGACCCCGACACCGGCAACGCGATCGATTAGCTGCCCGTGCACCGCGGGCTGGCCTGTACCAGGCTCACGGTCAGCTCGATGCTGTCGCGCGGTCCTGAGTAGTTCTGCATGGCCGCCGCGATCGCCAGGCCCGCGCCTGACGGGAGCGCCGCGGGGTAGATGGTCATGACGTTAGGGCTGCCTTGGCGCACCGTCGCTACGCTGCCCAGCAGCAGGCGCCGCTGGCTCTGGGTGCCCGTGCCCGGGTAGCCCTGGCACGCCGGGTTTCCCTGGCCGGTGAAGGTGACGCTGGCCGGGACGCCGTCGGCGCGCAGCGTGCTCTGCAGCCCGGCCGGGTCCCGCAGCTCACTGACCGTTACCACGATGCCGTCGCCAGGCTGCCTGACCACCGTCCAGGCCGCCAGCTTGGCATCGTGCGTGCCCGCGGGGTGGCTGGCGGGCAGCGCCGTAACCGCCGCCGTCACGGCCGCGGCCGTCAGGACCGCTGTCGCCAGGACCGCTGTCGCCAGGGCCGCGGCGGGCAGGCGGCGCCGGGACCGTACCGCGCGGCCGCGGCCGATGATCTGCTCAACCGGCGTGTCCATCGTGATCGTGCCACGCTGCTCGCGCAGCACGGTGATCAGCTCGTCGTCGTTCATGACCGGCTCTCCTTCCGGATGGGGACGAGGTCGTCTCGAAGCGCGGCCAGCGCGCGGCCCAGGTGAGCCTGGACCGTGCCCGGCGCGATGCCGAGCACCTTCGCGGTGCCGGCCGTGTCCAGGTCGAGGAACAACCGCAGCGCGACCACCTGCCGCTGCCGTTCTGGCAGCCGCAGCAGCGCCGTCATGACCGTCGGGTCCACGGGGCCGCCCGCGGCCGGGTCGGCCGCCGGCTGGTCGGCGATGCGGGCGGGATCCGCCACAGATAGCTCGCGCCGACGCCGGCGCCACCGGGAGATGCTCAGGTTCAGCGCCGTGCGGACCACCCATGCCGTCGGGGCCGGGTGCCTGCCGACCGTCCGCCACGACGCCCAGGCGCGTGCGAAGGCCTCGGCCACCAGGTCCTGCGCCGTGTCCCTGTCGCCGACGCTCACCAGGACGGTGAGCAGGCACTCATCCTTGGCCTTGCGGTAGAACTCGGCGAAGTCCAGTCCCTGGGTTCCCACATCCCTTCTACGCGCAGCCGCCTCCTGTCGGTTACCGGTCCTTGATTCAGGCCTCTCCGGGTGCCGTTTGGCCCGGCGGGCGAGGCGGGAATGCGATCCGGGCCCGATTATCGTGGTCGATCGGGGCTTTGGGGTGGAATTTGTGCATCATAGTGCCCTTGATAAACCACTAAGCCCGAATCAACCACGTTAAATAGCAGCCGATCGAACTCAGATATGAATTTTGATTCAGACATGGCAGGTGAGGCCCGTCAGATCTCGGCTATGGACCATCTCGCCGAAATCCACGAAGACAGGTGGTGGCACGCTGGTCGCTGGGTACGTGGCACGCTGGTCGCTGTCTACGTGGCACGCTGGTCGCCGTCTTCGTGGGCCACTGGCCGGTCAGTGCTTGGTGAGGCAGGTCAGGTCCTTGGCCGGTACCTGGCCCGGGTCCTCGGGGAAGAGGAACAGCAGCGGGAACCCGAGCGGGACCGCGACCCAGTGCGTGAAGTTCAGGCACCGTTCCTCGACGGATCGGCTGGTACGTGCCGGCCAGCACGGCGAGCACCACGAAGGCGGCGGCGAGCAGGACGGCCAGGCCAGCCACCAGCCGCCCCCACCAACGACGGCGACCCTGGGCCACTGCCAGGCCGTCGGCGGGCGGCTGACCGGCTGCGTCTCGCGCGGTTCTGTGACGGCCATCGCTGCCTCCACGGTCCCCAGGTGGTGGCACGACCATACATGGCCGGTTCACGCACTAGATAATTCGGTTGCGCCGGACCGGACCTGTGTGGCAACCTGCAGCGGTCCGGGCTGGTGTGGCCCGGCTGAGCGGAAGGGAGACGCGAGATGTCTATGCCCGTCGCGGGCGTGCTGTCGCCTGCCCTATCCGACGCTCAGCTGAGGAGCACCACCTGTGCACGACTATCATTCCGCGTACGAAGGAAGGTTCACCTCCGGTCGCGGTAAGCGGCGCTTTGACGACGACGATCCGATCGCGCTTAAGCGGGTCAGGCGCCGACGGCTGCCGCAGATAAACGACGCGGCCGACGGCCTGGCCGACGGCGACCGCTGGTCAACATGGGATCAGTCCACGCCGACCGAACGCGGTCCCAAACCCCACCCGGGCTGGCTGGTCACCGAGCTTGCCGCGGTCGACACCGAACTCGGCATCCTGAAGACCGGCAAGGAGGCCGACGTCTTCCTGCTGCGGCGGGGCGTACCTGGGACGGACCGGTCCTGCCTGCTCGCGGCCAAGCGATACCGGTCCACCGAGCACCGGATGTTCCACAGGGACGTCGGCTACCTGGAGGGACGCCGGACCAGGGAGTCCCGGGTAAACCGGGCGGTGGCGAGCCGCAGCGCGTTCGGGCGGGAGGCCATCGCGGGTCAGTGGGCGAACGCCGAGTTCGACGTGCTCTGCAGGCTGCATTCGGCTGGGATACCCGTTCCCTACCCGGCCCAGATCGTCGGTACCGAGCTGCTGCTTGAGTTCATCGGCTCGGCCGACGGGATCGCCGCGCCGCGGCTGGCCGAGACCAGGCCGAGTCCCGCCGAGCTCGCGGACCTCTGGGACCAGCTGGTGCGGGCGCTCGTCGCGCTTGCCGGGGACGGCCTGGCGCACGGCGACCTGTCTCCCTACAACCTGCTGGTGCACGAGGGCCGGCTGGTGCTGATCGACCTGCCGCAGGCGGTCGACGTGATCGCGAATCCCCGCGGCGCCTGGTTCCTGGCCCGCGACGCGGAGAACGTCGGCCACTGGTTCGCCGCCCACGGCGTGTCCGGCGTGCGGCCAGAACCCGCGGACCTTGCCGATCTGCTCCTCGGCGAGGCCCGCCTCGCGCCCTAGCGGGCGGGAGATCGGCCCCGGGGCGAGAGGAGCCCCGGGGCCGAGGACCCTTCGACCGGTCCGGGGCGACGGCGGCCCGGGCGGAGGGCAGGGGCGAGAGGGCCGGCGCCGACGGTCGGTCGAGCGGGATAACCGGCCGGCGAGCGCACTGGATGGCAACCTTGGCGGCGCGGAGGCCGCCCCGGGAGCGGACTCCCGCGCCACTTCAGAGCATGCCAAGGCCAGCTGAACGCCGGCTGAGTTGAACCTGCGGGATTGCCGCCGAAGCCGGGAATGCCTCAGTTGCCGCGGGCGCCTTCATTACCGCGAACGCCCTAGTTGCCGCGGATGGCCCGGATCGACTCGCGCAGCGAGCCCATTGTGGCGAGCACGGCCGAGGGCTCGTAGCCGCAGTGCGCCATGCAGTTGGCGCACCTGGGGTCCTTGCCTCGCCCGTAGGAGTCCCAGTCGGTGGTCTCGATCAGCTCCTTGTACGTCTTCACGTACCCGTCCGACATCAGGTAGCAGGGCCGCTGCCAGCCGAGCAGCGAGTAGGAAGGAATCCCCCACGCGGTGCAGCCGAAGTCCGTCTTGCCCTCAAGGAAGTCGAGGAACAGCGGCGTGTGGTTCAGCCGCCACTTCTGCCGCCGCCCGTCCGCGAACGCCTTGCGGAACAGCTCGCGGGTCTCGGTCACGCCGAGGAAATGCTCCTGGTCCGGCGCCTTCTCGTAAGCGTAGGCCGGCGAGATCAGCATCTGGTCGATGCCGAGGTCGTCGTTCAGGTAGGTCAGCACGTCGATGATCGTCTGCGGGGTGTCGGTGTTGAAGACCGTGGTGTTCGTGTTCACCGTGAACCCGCGCGACTTGGCGAGCTTGATCGCGGCAATCGCCTCGTCGAACACGCCCTCCTTGCACACCGACTCGTCGTGCCGCTCGCGCAGCCCGTCGATGTGCACCACCCAGGTGAAGTACGGCGAGGGCTTGAACTTGTCCAGCTTCTTGGGCAGCAGCAGCGCGTTCGTGCACAGGAACACGAATATCTTGCGCTCTATCAGCTTCGCGACGATGACGTCGATCTGCGGGTGCATCAGCGGCTCGCCGCCTGCGATGGACACCATCGGCGCGCCGCACTCCTCGATCGCGCCGATCGCCTGCTCGACGGGCATCCGCTGCTTGAGTATGTCGTGCGGCTGCTGGATCTTCCCGCAGCCCGCGCACTTCAGGTTGCACGCGAACAGCGGCTCGAGCTCGACCAGGAGCGGGAACTTCTTCTTGCCAGCCAGCTTCTGGCGCATCAGGTATGAGCCGACGCGCAGCGACTGACGCAGTGGCATGGGCATTATTGCCGTACCTCCTTGGGCAGGCCGAACCGGATGGATTCCGTGGTCGTGACGCGCTCGGACACCGACAGGGGCCCCAGCCCCGCCAGCGCCGAGATGATCTCCTCCACCACGGCCGGAGGGGCGGAGGCCCCGGCGGTCAGGCCGATCGTCGATACCCCCGTAAGCCAGTCGAGCTGGATGTCCGCCGCGCCGTCGATCAGGTGCGCCGGCGTGCCGACCCGCTCGCAGGTCTCCACGAGCCGGACCGAGTTGGACGAGTTCGCCGAGCCGGCCACCAGCACGAGGTCGGAATCGGCGGCGACCGCACGCACCGCGGCCTGCCGGTTCGTGGTCGCGTAGCAGATGTCGTCGCTGCCCGGCGCGCGGACGGCGGGGAACCGCTCCCGCAAGGCGCCGGACACCTCGGCCGCCTCGTCGACCGACAGCGTGGTCTGCATCAGGAAGGCGACGCGCTCGCCGTCGCGTGGCTGCATCGCGGCGACGTCCGCGGGCGTCTGGACCAGGATCGTCGAGTCCGGCGCCTCGCCGAGGGTGCCCTCGACCTCCTCGTGCCCGGCGTGGCCGATCAGGGCGACCGTGTACCCGTCGGCGGCGAACCGCCTGGCCTCGGCGTGCACCTTGGACACCAGCGGGCAGGTCGCGTCGATCACCGCGAGCCCGCGCCTGGACGCGTCGTGCCGCACCGCGGGCGACACGCCGTGCGCGGAGAACACCACGGTCGCGCCGTCGGGCACCTGGTCGAGTTCGTCCACGAATATCGCGCCCCGGCTCTCCAGGTCGCCGACCACGCGGGTGTTGTGCACGATCTGCTTGCGCACGTAGACCGGCTCGCCCTGGCGCTCGAGCACTCGCTCGACGACCTCGATCGCCCGCTCCACGCCCGCGCAGAACGACCGCGGCCCGGCCAGCAGCACCTGGCGTGTCCCGCACGCCGCCGCCCACCGCTGCGCCACCGGCGCGGCTGCCCGCAGCGACGCCAGCGCGGCGAGCCCGCCGGACACGATGCCGGCCAGCGGGTGGCTCGGGGTGTCGGATATCGCCCGGATCACCGCGATCGGGCGCCCGCCCGCCGCGGCGGCAAGCGGTGCCGACTCCATGTCGGCGGCCAGCGCCCCGTCGGCCGCGAGGGCGGCCCGCTCGCCGCGCCTGATGAGGTGGTCGACGGTGGTGATCCGGCCGGTCCGCGCCGGTAGCCCGGCGCGGCGCAGTTCGGCGGCGAGCAGCGGCGCGGACGCGCAGGCGACGCCGTCGACGTCGGTTCCCACGACCAGGTCTCCCGGGCGCAGGTCCGCGCTCAGGCCGGCGCCGACGCCCATGATGATCAATTGGCCGAACGAACGGTGGCTCAGCGCTCCGGCCGCCTGCGTGGCCCGCGTGGTGCCATACCCGGTACGGATTACCCCGGCGGCGCTCCCGCTGTCGCGCAGGCCCCGCCTTACCGCCCTGGCCTCGATTCTCATGGGACTGCAGATGAGCGGGGGATCTGCGGTACCCGCGCCGGCGGCCACGCGGGGCCTTGGGATCGTCTCGGTCATGCGTCGCCTCCGTGTACGTACCTTCCGAGCGCGGTCAGGGGGAACGCCAGGCGGTAGAGGTGGTAGTTGATGTAGAAGTCGCCCGGGAAGCCGGTGCCCGTGTACTGGGGCTCGTCCCAGGAGCCGTCACGCCGCTGGGTGGCGGCCAGCCAGCGGATGCCGCGCTCGGCGGCGTCGCCGCGCTGCTCGCCGGCGGCGAGCAGGGCCAGCAGCGCCCACGCGGTCTGCGAGGCGGTGGAGGTGCCCTGGCCCGCCAGCGCCTGGTCGTCGTAGCACCGCAGGTCCTCGCCCCAGCCGCCGTCCGGGTTCTGCTGCGCCTCCAGCCAGGCCACCGCGCGCCTGATGCACGGCTTGTTCGGCTTGACCCCGGCCGCGATCAGGGCCGGGACCACGGCGCCGGTGCCGTAGAGGTAGTTGGCGCCCCACCTGCCGAACCAGGATCCGTCCTCCTCCTGCGCCTTGAGCAGCCAGGTGACACCGCGGCGGACCACGAGGTGATCGGCCTTGCCCTCGAGCGCGAACGCCTCCACGATGTGCGCGGTCACGTCCGCCGAGGGCGGGTCGATGACCGCGCCGAAGTCGCAGAACGGCAGCTTGTTGACAAGCGCTCGGGTGTTGTCCGCGTCGAACGCGCCCCACCCGCCGTCGGAGGACTGCATCCCGGTCAGCCAGCGCAGCCCGCGGTCGATGGCGGGCGGGGCAGCGGGCAGGTCGGTCCGCCGCAGCGCGAGCACGACCTCGGCGGTGTCGTCGGTGTCCGGGTAGTTGTCGTTGTCGAACTCGAACGCCCAGCCGCCGGGCTCGACCGACGGCCTGCGGACCTGCCAGTCGCCGGGCCCGCGAATCTCCTCGCCGAGCACCCAGCGGCCGGCCCTGCGCAGCGCCGGGTCATCGGGCGGCAGGCCGGCGTCGGCCAGCGCGATCATGGTCAGCACGGTGTCCCAGACCGGCGACTGGCACGCCTCGAGGCGGCGCACCGGTCCTTCCGGGCCTTCCTCGGTGATCGTGAACCGGTCAAGCCCGGCCAGGCCGCGGGCCATCACCGGGTGGTCCAGGTCGTAGCCGAGCAGGTTCAGCGCCATCAGCGAGTAGACCCACGGCGGCTGGATGCCGCCCCAGCAGCCGTCCCGCTCCTGCCTGGCGATGATCCACTCCGCGCACCGCCGCAGCGCCGCCCGCCTAACCGACTTTACCGGTCGGTAATGGTGAAGGGCCTTGTCCAGGGCGGTGAAGACATGCGCCCAGGGGTCACGCGCGGGTCGGCGGGATGCGCCGCGGAGGGGCAGCGCGGGGTGGCGGGGTGATGCGCCGCGGAGGGGCAGCGCGGGGTGGCGGGGTGATGCGCTGGCGGGGGTCCAAGCGGGCTGGTGAGGAAGGGCGCCTTCATGATCGTGGCCAGAAATGGTCCGTATTT
>Ga0335078_10016474_pt1 | contig 10965 bp, 12 predicted proteins | sample Lox_Sample_32_FD_206711 | JGI IMG/M metagenome (GOLD analysis project Ga0335078, IMG submission 206711) | Soil microbial communities from Loxahatchee National Wildlife Refuge, Florida, United States - Lox_Sample_3.2 | ecosystem: Environmental > Terrestrial > Soil > Wetlands | place: USA... | reverse complement strand
GGCGGTCTCCGGGTACACGCCGAGTTCCCTGGCGATCTCCGTGATCTTTGGGCCCCGCTCCTGCAGGAGCATTGCGAACCTGGTCTGCTGCTCCCTGAGGCTAGGATTCATTCAGCGACGACCCCTGCGCCGAGGTTCCATAGGACACGTTGCTCAGACGTTTATGGAATATATATTTAAATCTGCCAACCCGGAGAAACCGGCGACGTCAATCGTTTTGCCTTTGGAAATCGGCACGTTCCGGTTATTAGATGAAGGGACGGTGTCGGTGGGGGAGCGCGGATGGTTCTAGAGCCGAGCGCCAGAACTGAGCAGGTCAATGCAAGCACCGTCCAACTTGCGGAGTTAATCACACAGATTGGGCCCGAGATCCCGGAAATCTCTCGAAGGCTGGGGCAGTTCAAGGAATCGGTCAGGTACAGGTATAACGAGAAGATCCTCGGCAAGGGGATAGCGGTACAAGCTGCGATCGACCACGAGAAACTCGGACTAAAGCGGGTCGTCTTCATCGTCGAATTCGCGGCCGAGTATGAACGCTACGCTCAGTCCATACTGATCGCGATGGGTGATCTTTGCTACGTGGCGGGGTTCGAGCTTACGATGCCCGAAGGAAGCTACACGGTAAACGCGAGCGTTCCAGAAGAGTTCGTGAGCCAGTACTCCGATTTCCTACGGGCTCTGGAAGAGAAAGGCCTCTTCAGGTGCGTCAAGATTCTCGCCTTCGACTGGTTCAGAACGGTGCCAATGCGGGCGAAGTTCTATGACTTCGATTCTGGGAGATGGGATTTCGAGTGGTCCACCCTCAGTAAGCCGGAAGTGTGGGAGTACAAGCCCTCAGAGAGAAGCAGGTTCGACTACACCGACTTGTTGATCGTGAAAGAACTCAGAATTGATGCGACCAGGCCCCTAAAGGAAATGGCAGAGAAATTCGGCGTCGGCTACAAGAAACTCGCCTGGCACTACAATACCCACGTTAAGCAGAGGCGTCTCATAAGAGGGTATACTCTCAACTGGATGGGCACGCGCTATGACTTCAAACTCGAAAAGGCTCTGCACAGAAAACACAGATACTTCAGGGTCGATCTCCTTGCCGAAGACCTTTCGGTTTCGGAAAGGATGGAGCTGATGGCGAAAACCAATGCCTTGCCTTTCCTGTGGTCAGAAATGGGAGGACGAAGTTACTGGGCGCAGTTCGCATTCCCTGTGGATAACATAGTCGAGGCGTACCAATACCTAACAGGTTCCGTCGCACCCATCAAGGACAGGGCTCGATTGATTGCCATGGATCAGACGAACGCCCTCTCCTTTACGATTTCGTTTAAGCTCTTTGACGCCGAGCGAAAGGTGTGGACGTTTGAACAGGAGCAGCTTCTTGCAAAATTCGAGGTCCTGATTCTAAAAATAAGACAAGGAGCAAGCTAGCCAAGTACCTGCGCCAGTTCTCCGTCTATGGAGACCGACTAACCCATTCCAGAACCGCCCGCTATTTCTAGCGGGTTGAAGTGCACCCCAAGTGTGGCGAGAATGACACTCGCTCCACCAAGAGCCAGCACTCCGTATCGGATCTTCTCATCGAGTGTCATGTTGACCAGGGCAACGAACGGCCTGCAAATAAGGCTTAGCAGGCGCCAAGAAACGCCGTGTCGTGTCCATGCGAAATCTAAAGACATGGTTGCGGGAGTTTCTTTGGCCGGTGAACGACATAGAGTGAGGAGCCCACGAACCTTGACAAGTTGGTTCCTTCATCAAGTTCGACTTCTCGTAGTAACCAATAATGATACCGCGCCCATGGACGGATGCGTCTCTAGGACCACTGATATCGGGTCAAGGATCAGAATCTGCTTTCTTTCACGCGAGACTTGCGTATTCAGAAGAACAGGTAAGCTGGGATGTCAAGGTAGATTCGTAAGAAGAAATAAACAGCCAAGACAGATCCCGTGGCAATAATCGAAACCCCGAATACCCTAAGCGACCTCTTGATGAAGAAGAACCCAAGTATCAGATTCACAACCAGTATGGATATCGGAATGAGAAAGAGGCCCAAGATGCTGAAGATTATGATGGTGAACGGGAACATCATGAATGAGAATACGAATGAGATAGCGACGCCACTGACACCTTCAACAGCCAAGCGTGCGATTTTCAAACGGAATCCCATGAACGTAGTTGGCTTAAAGCCTTCACCTTTTCCCAAAAATGAGGGAAAGCCGCCAGCGACGCATTGGCGGCTTGTCAACAATTCACGCCGTTGACTATGCTATTGTATTGACACAAGGCTCCGATTGCGACCAAGGTTGTTTCGGTGTTCCCCGGGACCACGGCGTTGTCTGGGTATTCGTTATTCATTCCCCACCAATTATCAATCCACTTCGATACCGTTCCACCTGACGGAACGGAATTGAAAGGGTCCCACGCGACTGAAATTACGCCTGCGAATTCTGGTCGGTAGTAGCTTGTTCCTCCAAATGTGAATTGACCAGTCGTTGGGATCTGGACCTGTGTGAGCACCCAATCGGCCATATTCGCATTCGAGCATTCGGATGTCTGTCCGAATTTGTAGCATAGGGAGGTCTCTAATGCAGCGAATGAAGCTGTTCTCACTCCAGACGCGAACCCGCTGCAGTAGATCTTGAAGGTGTCCAATTCGACGCAGCTTTCAATTCCTTCCCACGTGCTTCCACTGTATATGGCGTAATGGTTGTTGATATATTGCGCAACCGCCAGTGGGGTCCAACTTGATTGCCCCGTCCCGAACAATGGCTGGTTACCCCATATGCCTCCCTGGTACGTTTGTGCCGTGTAAGATGTTGTTGGACTCCCACCTGTATTCAGAATGTGAAGCGCCCAAAGTGCTGGAATGAGAGAGTCGTCGGCTGACCCAGTAATGTACGTGTCCAGACCGACAGAACAGACCTTCGAGAGATAGTCATAGAATCTTGTACTTCCTAGGGTTCCCGTAACTGATGCACCATACATATTCGCCTTTACGTTACCGTAGCAGTCGTAGTATGGCTGCTGGTTGGCCGTTCCCGTCGTTGATGCATCCTGGAGAACGAAATTCTGTCCCCAGAAACTGGCGTGATCAGCTCCGCTTGACGTTGCATAGGAACCCCAAATAGGCTGGTAAACCTCGGCGACGGAGTTGAATCCATTGACTGAGCTATCGAAGTTGGTATATGATGTAGTCGCTGTTGGTGATATGTAGCTGTGGCTGTTCGCGTATCCCACGATGTCAGCGATCTCCATGTTCACATGTCTTACCGTATACCTGAATGATGCTAGATCTGCGGCGTATGGATAAGTGACCGTTACTGAGTGAGCTGTATTGTAGTTCGAAGCTGTAAGGCTCGTGGCCATGGTCGCGCTACCGATTCCAATTGTGACTGGATTAGCCTCCCCCCAACCTATTCCTTGTTCCGTGACCACAATGTTGCCGTTAGATTGGTATGCCAGTGTAATTTGGAAGTCTACTGACTGCCAAGCAGTTGTACAGCTTCCAAATGGCAATTGGTTGCTAGGGATGTAGAAGTATTCGTCAAACTGGTCTTGCGAGTAACTTGCGGAATATGATGAGGTCGCGGAGTCGAATGCGCTGGAGGGGCATGAAGAGTCGGTGAAGATGTACTCTCCCGCTCTCACAATGACACCAGTCGTCTGGTCTTTGACCCAGACTGGAGCGGCTGGCAGCTCTGAAAGGAGTGTGCTCGAATAGCCGTTGATTGTGAGTCCGGTTGTTTCCACGTTTGGAATGTACTTCTGCTCGGCTAGTTGGACCACCGAACCTATGTTCGTGCTTGATGCCTGAACCCCGACCGGATTTACGGAGATGATGGCCCAAGTGCTTGGTGCCACCGAGTTCGAATATGATGCCTTTGTAAGTGTGCTGCTCCAAGTTGCGTATTGTATGTCGTTCCAACCCCAAGCCGACCTCAGCCGCGTATAGCCACTGCCATCAGTAACAGTGTTGCTAACGGCATATCCGGCTCCAGCTGTAAACGTATTGACTCCGGGTGGGTATGTTAGCGTCCAACTGCCTGTGGAGATTGTCGAGCCGCAGGAACTTGTGCAACTACCTACAAAGGTGGAGATGCCCCAATAGCTTATTGTCTCCTTGCCCAAGTCGAAGCATCCAATCACGTCCGGGCCTGAGGTATAAGTCCACGTAATTGTTAAGCTTCCTGTAGACTTGGCTGAGGCGTATGCAAAATTGGCAGCGGCTGAACTACTCGAGCCTTTAACCGACACTCCTGTGTTCATGAGGAAATTGTCGCTAAACGTGTCGCTTGGTGTATTGAAGGTGATTGTTATGCCATTGACGGAGATTACGCTCATCAAAACGAGGATCATATCTCCTTTGTTGGTGGCGGAGACTACGCATGTGTCTGATGTCGCGGAGCCCCCACCGTTCTGGTTCGAGCCAGTATTATTGACCGTTGAAGCGTGTGTCACTTGGACTGGTAGTAGTGTGACCATTGAAAGAAAGAGAATAGCCAATGCAATCATGCTTAGGCTTGCCTTGTGTTGTTTGTTCTTCGTCATCATCTATTTTCGGTTGTATGTTGGCGTGCAAGAGAGCAAATCTAATCAGGCACAGGGTGCAGGCCCAGTAGACTGACTACGCTTGTCTACTTGCACGGTAGAGGACTGGACACGTGTTCCTATTGACCGTCCATCGGCGAATACCAAAATCGTCGTTCCGTTGCACAGCAAACCCAGCCAACTCCAGCCTTGTCAGCGCCCTGTAAATTGTCGACTCGTTGTAATGCAGATTAGCCCTCAGGTCGCGTATGGTGACATCGTTTTTCAGCAGTTGTAGCACAACGTCGACTACAGATCCCCAAACGCCCGTCTGCCCTTTTATTGCCCTCAGTAAGATAACGAGTTCGTCGGTCAAGTGAGCGAGTTCTGTCAGAGAGATTGATTTGTAGTGGATTCGTTCGAGGAGGATGTCTAGTATCCCATCCCATAGCAAGCTGATTTCGTCGTCCTTCTTCTTCATTAGCCGGAACTCGGCTTCAGCAACCGTGGCTCTTTGTAGAGTCAATCCCCATCAACTTCCAGCCGCCATCGCCAGTCGCCTGTATTAGACCAGAATCCAAGAGATGCTCTATGTGAGTCGCAATCAGTCTGTCCGAATAGCCTGTCTTTTCCGCAATCATCTCGATTCGGGCGTTCCCCCTACTCCTGAGAACAGCCAAACAAATCAGTCCGCATTTCATGCACTCGGCAACCATCTCAGAAGGTTTCTTGCGCCAGCAAACATTTAAATCTTCCGTAGTTTTCACGTAGCATATGCCAGACAGAGGGTTCCGTACAATTACTGTGACCGAAGCGATCTACGGTCAGGTCAAGCAGAGGGCCAAGAAAGAGAACAAGAGCGCCGCCTCCTACGTCAGCGAGATATTGGAGGTCATGCTCTACATCGAGGATAGGTTCTCCAACTACGCGCCGTTCCTTGAACTGATCTCCCTCGGCGAAGATGAAGTCGTAGTGCGCGACAACAAGAAGGACAGGATAGTCGGTGTGAAGGCCAGGGCAGCGGACGGGGGGAAGGTCAAGTTCTACTGCGAACTTGACTCCACCGACTACTGCCAGCACACGGCCTTCGTGGCCGCGCTCCCTCAGGTAAGGAACGCTATCCGCCGCTAGAGGCACTCCCGCGGCGATCTCCACGCTTCCGCCAGGCTTCGCCAGGTTCTGGGAGGGGAAGGGCAAAAGAACAGCGCGTCAACCATCGTCGGCTACGAAGGACCGGAATCTCTCACAAGCTACACACTGACAGGCAATACTGGGAGTACAACAGATAGCTCCAAGTTCTGCAATACGACTGCTGGTCACTGCTATTCTGCGACTGGCTCCGACTACCTCACCCTCTACCCAAACAATTGGTGGGACACTGAATTCAACATCTTCGGATACGGAGGTGGATCGCAAGCGAACTTCAACGCAGGAACTTCCATTGGCATCAAGATTGACAACTTTGAACCCGGAGAGAGTTGCGGCAGTACAGGTACAACGGGCGAGACTAACAACTTGAGCCTTGGCACATGCACAGGTAGCTCTACTCTCCAATACATTACATTCTCAGAGAGCTGACGCCGAGAAAATCCCTCTTTTTTTTTCCATTTTCCTTTTTTCAGGGAATCAGAATTTATCCGAGTATCCGGCCGAAGTTGCAAGAAGACCGGTGGCATGTTTCCTCGAACGACAACGGCGTCTGCTTCAAGTTTAGGGGATTCAGGCTCCAGAAGCAAATCGGTTGGCGTCGTCTTTCCCACCACGAGACTCGGCAGACAGTCTCTGGACAGATGTTGGGACTTGGCTCAAGCGCATGTTTCACAGTATACGCAAATTGATGAATGACCGCGAACGCTTCCATGTTCCGTGACCCTCCCGCTGTTATTAACGGACAGACGCTTCCTTTACATGGTAAGCCGGGATGCTCACCAACCGCGTGACCTCAGGGCGCTGAAGCAGACAGCCAGGTCCATCCTCCCCTCCGACAGCCTCTCTCTGCGGATGATCGAGTCCCAGGAGGACATCCTGCCCGACGACCGCGCCAGGGTGGTGGTCCCGATGCTCGCCAGGATGCTTTGGGAGGAGCTCAGGGGGAGGCCGACCGCTTCATGACCACTTCGTGTGGTACTAGGGCTGGACTAGACAACATCGAAATGCACGAGGGCAAGGTTGCCCCACTCGTCCCCACAGACGACGGTGTAGACGCCTGATGAGAACGGGTGCAACGTCGGAGATGTCCCTGAATTGGTGACCCAATATCCCGTGAAAGCCATGCTGAAATTCAGCTGGAGCGTCCGGCCACCATCGATGACGGCCAAGTCACTTTGCGGATTGAAGTAGTAGTTTGGGACTGAGAACAACGCCGGGTTCGGGCAATCTGGTCCGGTGACGCTCGAAGCATTAGAGCCGGATGGGGCGAACATGTCGAGGGCCCTAGCGGTCGTGAGATTCCCTTGGCTGTAGTCCCCTTTGAAGACATCCAGCCCATAGGGCAGAATCGTGCGTCCACACGCCGAAAGACCAAGGTTGGCGACAGGCCAGAGGTCGGCAGAAGTTACATTTACCGGCTCGCTGAGCGTATTGTACAAGTCGATGGAGAAGTCTATCACGCCGCCATTCGTGACTCTGACGGTGTTCTCGGAGAGACTCAGTCTAAGGCCGTTCCCCGAAAGGATAGATGTGGTTGCGCCCGATTTGATGGCCGTGCTTTGACCGTTCATAGAATAAATGGCCACCCCAATGGCAACAAGTACCACGACCGCCGCAAAGACTACGACTATCCTGGAGGTGTCCCTCGTATTCATACTCGTTGATAGACGGCCGTCATTAATTTAACGACTTCCCCGACAACTCTGGAAACCGACAGATTGTGACGCCATATCCTCGACCACGCGGCGGGTTCGTCAAGAGTCGGTCTTGGTCACTTCGCCGCCATTGCTGTAGAAGAACTCTGAAGATACGACCGTGTACAGGTACTTGCTACCATAGGTGGTAGAGTAGTACCCACCAGTTGACGGTATCTGGTAGAGATTCGAGCCCTCGGCCGTCTGAGTTGTCTTTACCGAGCTCGACATAACGTTGTAGTTGCTTACCAAGTCGATGAAGGCGCCGAAGATGTTGTGAGACAAGGGGCTGAACGATACGTTCGTCCCACAATTACTCGATCCACACCCGGCGATGACACCTTCAACCTGGTACGCGTAATCGACGGGCGTTGCCCCTGTAGGCATGGAGCAGGTCTGAGAGAGCGAGTAGAATACAGTGTTATTGGTCTTGTCTTCAACCCACAGCTGGAAAGTCAGGCCCGAGGTTCCGTTGGTCACCTGTTCGATGGTGTCGAAATTGTATTGGTCGATGTTCACGGACTTCGGAATCGTAAGCTTGCAGAAACTCCCTAAATCGTTGACCCCCACGAAGGGTTCCAAGTGGGCGTCGTGAACCCAGTATCCTCCGGACCTTCCGATAAGCGAGCCAGCGTCTATGCCTGTTATCATTTGAATCCACCAAGTGCAGGATCCACCTACCCCACATTTGTTAACAAGGGCGTTCTGCTGCAGTGTGAAGGCCTTGGTGCCGATCGAGAAGGTCGTGTTCGTCCGAACATTGAAGGCCTCCCACCAGCCCAAGTCATTCGAAGTGTTGGTGCTCGTTATCTGACGATTGTTGTACTGGTCGTTGTTGGTCGCAAAGACCGCAGTTGGAATGAAAGCTGTCAGTGAGAAGAGCGCCAGGACGACCCCTAGAGTCACATATTTCGCAAGCGATTCACTGGTCGCCAATGCCACCTACCTCTGGACAGCCGTCCCGTTGACCGAAAGCCCTGGAGTGAAATCGATGCTCATTCCCGACAGGTTGAATGACCCGTCCCCGTTCTGCGGGACGCTGGCGGAAATCACTCCAACGACTCCCGTATCCCTCAGAGGGTCGTCGGCGCAGTAAGTCGCCGAAGCGCCTCCATATGAAAAGAACACTAACACCATCGACGGCGGGTAGTACACTTGCGTCCCTCCCACCATGGCGCTGCTGGCGGGACCTGTTCCATTTGCTTCCGCGTGTTGACCCGACGAGACGATAACCGCATTCGCCACCCCGGTTTCAGGACCTTGAGAATAGGCGTACTCGAGCGCGTAGCTCAGCCCGTTTTCAGCTTTGATGAATTTAGGAGCCTGCGCTACCTGACTTGCGAGCGTCAGCGCCTGCGATGTGAGCCCACAAGTCCCTGCCGACAGGTTAGTGGAATTCTGCGATGCGGCGTTGGCGGTTGACTGAGCGTACACGCCCACCATCGCGAACCCTAGGATCGCCAAGAAAATCGAAGCCACCACTAGTCTCGGGTGAATGTGCCTTTTCCGTGACCCCTTTGCCACCCTCATTGCTAACCCGATGAGTCGGGTGGCGGGAATATGTGACTTTTCCAGAGTAGTCGGGAAAATCTATTTATCATCATGCGATCGTTTTTGGATGATTGTCCAGGTATACTGTTATTCTTCTTATTCTTGTGATGTTCGGGGCTTTCAACACCATTCTTCTTGGTTTTCAACTTGTCAATTTTTCCCCATGGACTCAACAGGGCACCAACTCGAGCGGGATAGGTCCATCAAATCCTGTCAACAGTTCACTTGCCCTCTTACAACAAGGTTCGTTCGTCCTCGCACCAGTCACCTGGGGCGCCGTACTAGGCGCGTGGCTATGGAGAGGCAGAATCAAAGCTGACTGGACTCGGCTCGGCTTGAGCGAGGATACATTCAGATTACTGACGAGGATGAGAGGGAGCGGGACCAGGACCTCGATCATGCGTGCCCTCGAGACCCCGAAGGATAGGTTCCAATTGTCGAAAGACTTGGGCCTTGACTGGACAACGGTCGACTATCAGGTCGGGGTTCTTCTCAAGTACAACCTGGTAACGGAGAACGCAGCATATGGGAACGTCAAGCTTTTCGCCCTCACGCCAATGGGAGAGAACATCCTAAAGGCCTTGAACGAGATGCAGGGGGACAACGGTCGCCTGAACGCACGGTAGATAGCGGCTCAAGGGTAAGGCGCATCGACCGCGAGCCCATGCGAGTCCGGTGGTCTAGCCTATTCCCGTAATTTCGGCCGGGGTTATTCAGAACGTCGATGCGCTGGGAGGGGTGACCAAGTCCCAGGTGGTTGTCCTGCCCGACGACCGCGCCAGGGTGGTGGTCCCGATGCTCGCCAGGATGCTTTGGGAGGAGCTCAGGGGGAGGCCGACCGCTTCATGACCACTTCCCCGTCCTTCACATGAAGCTCCCAGCCGTCGGGTACCAGCTCCCTTATCCTGCCCAGGTCGGCCTTCGGCATGCCTCCCGTGGAGGCAGCCGTCTCCTCAGCCTTTGGCGGCCGCGCCTTTCCATCCTTCGTCGCGATCAGCTTCTGCAGGTCCGCCGGGGAAAGCCCCGACAGGTCCCCCATGCCCCTGATCTCCTCGTCCGTGAAGCTGAACACCTGGAGGAACCTCCTGTTCATTGCCGAGAGCACGTCGGCCTGCCCGGGGTCCACCCTTCCGAACACCGTGAGGTGCGGGACCAGCTTCCTGTAGTCTGCCGCCCTCTCCTCCACCGACTTCTTGTAGTAGGTGTCCATGTAGAAGCCGTGCCCGCAGAGGGCGTGGGCCGCGTGCTCCCCGATGACGTCGCTCCCCTTGGTCAGGAAGAACTTGCGGAAGAGGTGGAAGTGCACCACATGGGTCCTGTGCCCCTCGATCAGCTTGTCGTACCCCGCCCTTTCGCACACCCTCCGGAAGGTCTGGATGGCCACCTTCTCCTTCAGCCAGATGTCCCCGGCGAGCTTGAAGACGTACCTGTCCGCCGGGGCTGGGACCACCTTCGCCTTGGGGGCCCGGGGCGCCGGGTCCCAGTCCCAGAGTATCCTCTTGATGGCGTCCCTGGCCTCGTCCGTCATGAAAACGACCCTCAGCCTCCCGTTCTTGGCGTTCTCGGCCCTGACCGTGGCCGTGGCCGGGTGCGAGTCCAGGTTCAGGTCCGACACCTTCAGCTTCAGCGCCTCGATCAGCCTCATCCCCGACGAGAGAAGCAGCAGGACAAGGGCGAGCATCTTCCTGTTGGGCCTCCCCATGGTGAGGACCCTCCTCACGGCCTCCATGGAGAGGGGCTCGTCCTCTATCTTCAGGATCCTCGGCTGCTCCACCTTCTCCCTGAACAGCTGAGCATCTATTCTCACGTCCAGGAACAGGAGGAACTTCTTCGCGGCGTGGACGTACCCCGTCAGCGTCTTGGGCTTGATCCCCTGGACGTCGAGCCACCCCACGAACCCGTCGAGGACCCTGTAGACGCTCTCCTCGTCCACCTCGGTAATCTGCTTCTCCTCGCAGTACTGCCTGAAACGCCTAATCCCGTTCTCGTAGTACCTCTTCGTGTGGAGGCTCTTGCTCCGTCGGAACTTTTTTTCAACGAATTCAGGCGCTTG
>Ga0335078_10016473_pt1 | contig 10965 bp, 9 predicted proteins | sample Lox_Sample_32_FD_206711 | JGI IMG/M metagenome (GOLD analysis project Ga0335078, IMG submission 206711) | Soil microbial communities from Loxahatchee National Wildlife Refuge, Florida, United States - Lox_Sample_3.2 | ecosystem: Environmental > Terrestrial > Soil > Wetlands | place: USA: Florida... | reverse complement strand
ACCGACCTCGTATTCGCCACACGCAAGGCGCGCAACGATCGGGAAGGCGCACCCGCTCGGAGACGAAGGCGGGGCGGTCGAAGCGAGTCGGAAGCCCGCCGGGCGCAGCAACGCAGCTACCGCCCCTTCCCGCGCCGTCGACGGAACGGGTCAGTCAACCGCTTGACCTCGTCGACGTCGAGCGGGCCCGGGTAGTCGGGAGCTCGCGCCGGTGGCGGCAGTGGATCGCCGGCGCGCTTCGCGGCCTGCGCTTCGGCGTCGAGGTCCTCACCCGCCTGGGGCTGGTCGCGCTCGAGCGCGGCTTCTATGCGCGCGAGCTCGGCGCCGAGCTCGGTCTCGATCTGCTGGGCGCGGTCGAGTTCGCCGCGGGCGCGGTGCACGCGGCCGAGCTCTGAGGCGAGCAGTGCAATCTCGCGCGCGACGATCGCCCACCCCACAGGAGTGTCGGGCTTGCCGGCGGCGAGCATGAATAGCGCCAGTCCCGACGCGCGCGAGAACTTCTTGGTCGGCGCTGGGGTGTGTGCGGGGAGTTCGGCGGATCGAGCGAGCTGACGGGCTGCGCGGGCGAGCGGCCCCGGCTGCTCGCCTTCGAGTGCGAGCGACCAAGCGGCGAGGACGCCGGCGCCTTCGCGGGCGGCGTGTGCGATCGCGGCAGCGTCGCCGCCGGCGGCGCGGAGCTGCTGGCGGACGCGCTCGAGCGCCATCGTGCACCGGTGCCAGATCAGGGCACGCTGCTCAAGCTCGGCCTGGCGCTCAGCTGCCCGCCGAGGTCTCGCCGGCGTCTCGGCTTTCCAGTCGCCGACCGCCTTACGCTTGGCATCGGCGCTCTGCCCCCAGGTGCGCCGTAGCGCGGGAAGGGTCAGGTCGCGGGCGAGCCTGCCGCCGCCGTACCACACGCTCCGCCGCGAGCCCTGATCGGCGCCGGGAAGACGGACGGAGTAGCCGACGACGACATCGGCGCCGCCCTCCTTGTAGCGGGGCCGGTAACGGATCCCTTCGTCGCGGAGCCGGCCGATGAACTCGCTCTCGTCGCGGCTGGAAGCAGCGCAGGCGCGGACGATTCGCTCCAGCGTCTGGCGGCTTGAGCGCTCGGCGTGCTCACCGCGGTCGCCGAGCTGGCGGCCGCGCCTGCGGTCCGCCGCGAGCTCCCCGTGCTTGAGCCCGCGACTGCCAGCCTGGCGGGTACGAGCCTCGAGGCGCCGTAGCCCGAACCGCTGCTCGAGCTCCCGGCACGCCTTTTGGGCGCGTGGCCGGTCGTTGTGCACCGAGGCCTTGCCGCCATCCTCCGCGACGAGCGTTACGACCAGGTGGGCATGGTCGGAGCCGCCGGTGGAACGGCCGTGTCGGATCGCGACCCACCGGCACTGGGCCTTGGCGCTCTCGCCAGCAAAGCCCATCTGCTTGATGAAGGCCTCGCAGATCTCCGCCCAGCGCTCGGGCGCCAGCTCCGGCTCCTGCGGATGCAGCGAGAGGGAGCAGTGCCAGACGTGCGCGTCCCGGGTTCCGATCACCCGCCCGCTGTCCTTGTCGCGCTCGGAGACAGTCACTCGGGTGCCGAACGCCTCCCGTGGCTCGTCGAGGAACCGCGCCAGCGCGATCGCGTCGGACCGCTCGAGGAGCTTCCCCTCCGCCATCCGGATCGCCTCCGGTGAGCCGGCCACCAAGCGCGGGTCGTGGTGCTCCTCGCGCTTGCCGTTGCCGACCAGGTACAGCAGCACCCCGTGCGTCTTACCGCCGCGGGTCACGTTCGGAATCACCGCTTCGCCTCGCCGGCCAGCCGCGTTCGCCCCTTGACGGTGAGGCTCCATGCCTGGCGGCCGGTCTCCATCGTCTCGCCGTGAATCAGGCCCGCTTCGCTCAGCGCCCTCAGCTCTGCGGTGACCGCAACCGGGATCACAGCGAGCTCCGCGGCGAGCTGGTGGACGTCGAGCGGCTCATCTCGCAGCGCGCGCAGGACGTCGCGTCCCAGCTCGTCGAGGCTCCTCACCGCCGGACCCCTGTCAGCTCGCGCAGCTGGGCGATGAGCTCGTCGACCTTGGCGAGCGTCTGCTCGAGCCGCCGCTCTGAAGCCACCTGCCCGGAGATGTTCGCCGACCGGGCGAGCTGGTTGACGTTGTTCGCCACCGTCGAAAGCAGGCGCCGGATCTCGAACAGCTCGGCGACCGTCCGGCGCCGCTCGGTGGGCGTCTCCACACCCGAGAGCGCCGACTCGACCAGCAACCGCGGCACGGACATCCCCAGCTCCGCCGCCCGGGCCCGGAGCCGGTCGCGCTCCTCGTCGGTCAGCTTGACCTTCTGGATCACTTCCCGCCGGAGGGGTTCCCGTGCTCGGCGCGTGCGTCCCTTCGGGCGGCGGTCGGTCTCGGCGTTCACTGCACTCTCTCCCCTTCCCGCCGCCAGGCCGTACATGCCCAGCGCAGCGACCCGGCGTCAGCCGGGACCCCGACGGCGGCCGCCACGCGGCCGCTGGTGTTCCGGATAGGAGGCACTAAAGGTGCCCCTTATCCTATAGCTTGCTCCCGCCGGAAACCGCCGTCGTTGACGGAGACCGACATAGTGACGTAAAACCACTGCTCGCGAACAGCCGCTGCGGGCGCTCACCTTCGTGGCAGCGCTTCGGTCACGTCGTTGGGAGCACTCGAGCTGCGGCTCGCGCTGCTAGCGAGGGGGGCCTCCGGTTGACGCTGCCGACCTTCATGCGAGGACTTGCGCTATCGACTCGCTGGGCCGCGCCTGAGGTTCCGGTGTGGCGAGGTGGCAACCGCACGGACCAGGACGCCGCGGGGCTCCCACACCCCGATATGGTCGCTGACATGGCCACCGAGACACCTCCGCCGAGCAGCCCCGAGGCGCCGTACGACACGGGCGAGCGCTACCCGCAGTGGGAGGCGGCCGTGAGCGCGTGGCCGTGGACTGGGTCGGCGACGGACGGGTGGCGAAAGTCGGGCGCCTGCCCTCGCTGCGGCCATACGATGGTGGTGCTTGCGAGCGGTGGGATCCTCGCTCGCGGTGTGCGCACGATCACCCGGCGGGTGCTGGCACGCTGCGCCTGCGCGGGTGAGCACGCGGACCATCCCGAGCGGTCAAATCGCGACTGGGGCTGCGGCTTCAGTTGCAGGGTTCCGCCGCCGCCGTGACGATCGCCGCTACGAGCGCGCTGGACATCTTCTACGCCGGCGTCGCGCTGCTCGCCTTGGCCGCCGTGATCGTGGCGATCGCGATCTGGCGCCGCCGACCTGCCGCTGCCGGTGATCTCCCAGCGACCTGGGGTCAGGCCGCGGATGACAGACGCTGGGACGACGAGGCCGCAGAGGCCCAGCACCAGCAGCTGGCGCTCGTGCGCGCCGCCGCGGCCGCCTGGGGCACGGCGATCAGCAGCCTGCTTGGCGTGTTCGCGCTGGTGGCGTTCGTGAAGGGGCCGACGACATTCACGGACGTGAAGGGCAGCGCCGCCAGCGCCGCCGCGCTGTTGGTCCTGCTCGCCGCGGTCGCCGCCGCCGTGGCGGTCTTGTTGGCCGCGCTCGCGGCGCAGGGCGTCCCGCGAGACCTCGCGATCCTCGACGGCTGGGAGCTCCGTCATCAAACCGCTGTGCGCGCTCGAACGGCGACGGTCCAGCTGGCCTGGTCGCGGATCCTGGGCGTGCTCGCCGCGCTGATCGTGCTCGCCGCGGTCGGGCTCACGTGGCTGACCGCGCTTCACCAGAGCCAGGCGGAGAAGTCACAGCAGCTCTTGCTCGTGACCAAGGATGGCGTCGTCCATTGCGGCACCCTGGTCAAGCTGCCGCAGGGACTCGCGTTGAAACAGACCGACGGCACGATCATCGACGCGACCAACGCGCGCGAGATCGAGACCACGCAGGCGTGTCCGTGATCGTCCGCTAGCTCGAATCGCTTCCGGCGGCAGGCACGCGCACCGGCGGCGCGACTACGATCGGCGTCAGAGCGGCGAAGCGAACGTCGTTTCGGATCATCTCGTACACCGGCTGTGCCGTGACAGTCTCGACGGTCATTACGAGCGCGAAGTCCACCTGCATGCCTTTAGCGCGCGGTACCAGCTGCCCGCGATCGCGCTCAAAGCACTGCAGCCAGACCTCGGGTAGGTGCAGCGATGACGCCCGCTTGCTTCTCTGAAAGCGCGTCAGCGTCTCCCAGTGTGCGTGATCAGGTGCCGTTGCAGAGGAGCGGATCGCCCCGGGGGTCTCCGTGATCGGATTGGCGCTCCGTGTCCACTTGGCGGCGGTGAGTCGCGCGATCTCGGCGGACTGCACTCGGCGGTCGAGCGTTTTGGTCGTGATCCCGTCTGGGCCGGTGAGCCGGAACAGCTCGACGTTGGGCCGGAATTGACAGCGTAACCCTGCGAGGGTGTACTCGAACGGGTCCGTCGGATCGGTCGGCGACATGAGGGACACGGTCCAGCGAAGAAACACGTTGCCGCTCAAACCGGCGGTCGGGTAAGGCAGGGGGTAGGCGAACGTGTCGCCGCGCGGAATTGTGTGGGAGACGATCACTGTGGCGCTGTTCTCCGGGCAGCTGAGCAGCGGTCGCAGATCGTCTGGAAGCCGCCCGTGACCGAGCTCGTCGACGGCTGCTTCGTCGAGCTGTTCGGCGAAGTGTGCGAGCAGCGCGCGCCGGACGGCCGCGTCGATCACGGCGTCCGGCGCGAGCGCTTCCGCGCCCAGGGTGGCGACGGCCCGGGCCATCGACGGCGTCGCGTAGCTGGTGCCGAGATGGGCCTGTAGCCCGCCGCCGGGCTCGGCTCCGACGAACCCGGCATCTGCGGTGCCGCCGAAGCTGACGCCCACGGGCTGCAGATTCAGTCCACGACGTCCTGGCCCGACGCACGAGTACACCGCTTTGCGCAGCGCGGCCCGAGGGTGTGGGTCATCGCAGGCCCCGACGCCGGTGCCGTTCACGGCATCGGCCGGCGCCATCACCCGGTCAGCGCCGAGCGGGCTACGGATCGGGAGGTCGGTGTTGCCCACGGCGGTGAGCACGGTCAGGTCGTGCTGAAAGGCCAGCTCGTCGAGCGTGGCCGTGAACAGATCGGGCACCTCGTCCTCGTCCACCGTAACCTCCGGACCGTAGGACAACGACACGATCGCGTAGCGGCCGGATTCGATCACCGGCTTGATCTGTTCGAGGAACCAGTACGGCTCGTCCTCGTCTGAGATCCCCGCGGGGGCCGGAAGCACGCGGTAGTGGTCGACGTACGCGGGCGGCGTCGGCGGCGTGACGCCGAGCGCGAGATGCCCGTAGAGCGCCGCGCTTGTCACGAGGGTGCCGTGGCTGACCCAGTCGTCGGTTCGCGGCGCGGTGGTCAATGGGATCTCCGTGACGAACCGTTTAAGAAGGGGGTGGTCCGTATCGGCGCCGCCATCGAAGACCGCGATCCGTTGGTCTGAATCCGGGCCGTCGGCCGGCGACGCCGGTGCGGTGCTGGCGACGCGCCGAGCGCCGCGCAGTGGCGCGCTGCGCATCCGCGGCGCCGGTCGCAGCAGCCGCAGTGGATTGAACCGAGCCGCCTCGTCCAGTGCGGAGCGGCGTAGGCGAATCGGCATGTACGTCAGTGCTCCGGCGCGTTGCACGTATCGGACGTGAATTTCGCCTTCGAGCTGCCCGAGCCATTCACCCCACCGGCGCATGACGAGGTCCGCAACGCGCCGGCTCGGGTTTCCGTCCACGTCAACGGCCGGATGGAGCACGGCCTCGAGGGCGAGCTCCTCGGCAGGATCGACCTCGGCGAGCTGCTCGCCGATATCCACGACTTGCTCGCTGCCGGGCAGTGCCAGGTCGTCGAGCTTGATCAGGTCCCCAAGCACCTTCTCGTGCGCCGTGACGTCATCGGTGTTGAGCAGCTCGTCCAACCTCGTCAGGCTCCGGGCGGTCGCGGCGAGCAGCAGCGTCTTTGTCGGAGCGTCCTCGGTGATCTGCCGGCGGGTCTCTTTGACCCCGCGCGCGCCGCGGGTCCCGACGACGACGAGATCCGCGTCGTCGCGGAGCGCCTCCGGGTGCTGTGTGGGCGCGAGATAGTTCGGGAGCAGGCGGGCCTCGAGCACGATCCGGTCTCCGCGGAGCTGGTCCGACAGCTCTTGTTCGGCGGCGCGCATCGCCGAGACCTTCGGACCCAGTCGCTCCCGCGCTCCTGGAAGGTCCTGGGGATGGAAGCGATCCCCTGGCGGGCCTTGACGCGGATAGGCGTCACGTTGCAGACGCTCGCCGCCGATCAGGAGCGGCCGGCGCGCACCGTTTGTCGGCTCTGCAGCCATCTACTCGCCCGCCACCCGTGCAGCCAGCAGTTTCTGCACTGCCGTGTGCGAGCAGCCGAGCAGCTCGCCGATCGCTCGCGTGGTCAGGCTGGCCTCGCGCTTCGCGATCGACGCGAACCGAGCGCGAGCGGCTCGCGGCAGCTCGGCCGGGCGCGACGGCAGACAGGCTCGCAGTAGCGCCCAATCGACGTCGGCGTCATCGAGCACATGGGCGCGAGCCGCGTCGCGAACCGCGCGGGCGATTGCAGCTCCGGTCGCGTCCTCGAGCAGCTCCACGGCCACAGCGCGCGCTCCGCCGGTGATCGTGAGCCCGTGGCGCTCGATGTTCTGAGACAGGATCTGCAATCGCTCGCGCGCATCGGGACCATCGAGCTCGATCACCAGCTCGAAGCGGCGCGCGAGCGCCGGATCAAGAAGCGCGGTGTGATTCGTTGCGGCGATCAGGAGATGGTCCTGGGGCCAGCGGTCGAGCTCGAGGAGAAGTGTCGAGACCAGTCGCTTGTGCTCGCCCACGTCGAGCGGATCGTCGCGTCGCTTGGCCAGCGCGTCGAGCTCGTCGAGCAGCACGACGACATCGCCGGCGCGAGCCCTGGAGAGCGCCGCGCTGAGGTTGCGTGCGCTCTCGCCCAGCATGCTCGTCATCACCGAGGCGGGCTCGATCGCCAGCAGCTCGCGGCCGAGCTCGGCTGCGATCCAGGCTGCGGTCATCGTCTTGCCTACCCCCGGCGCACCGGAGAGCAGCACCGTACCGGTCGGTGACACGCCGCGGTCTCGGAGCGCGGCAGCGGCGCGATGTTCCAAGATCACATGCTCGAGCCGCTCGCGCACCCGATCGCCGAGCACCGGACGACCCGAAGACAGCGCTCCGGGCGTGCCGCCCGGCGAGGTGCCGAGCCTGGCATCGAACGCCCCCGAGCCGTGGTCGAGGATGTCTGCGGCCCCGGGTGGGTCTGCAAAGCCCTCCATGGTCAGTGGTTCGGCGACGGCTGCGGCCGCGCGCGAGCGCCGGCGCTGCGGCGGGGCGTCGGCCTGGTTGAGTGCCTGAAGCAGCAGCGTGCGACACGTCGCGCTGATCGCGTCAGGCGGAGCCACGCCGCGGCCGCTGAGCATCCGACGCAACCGCCGCGGCACCTCCGGGGCACGGTCTCGCACGACAAGACCGACGACGTCGACCAGCGCCGCTTCCGCCGCCGTTAGCTCGTTAGAGTTGGCAACTTTTGTTGGCGACACCCTGGTAGCGTACCAAGCTGACCAGAAAGAGCAACGCCACTAGCGGCATTCGCGCATGATCCCTGGAACTACGGGATCAGAAATCTGCTTTAGGTTGCCAGACGCAGCGGTGGTCTGATGGCTCACTAGTGCCGTCAGGGGTGCGGAGGTGCCGTTCTCGGCGGCGTCTGTCCCGCTGTTTTACGTGAACGCCCGGATCCCTTCCGGCGACGTGGCGTGCGAGGTAGGCCTGGCGGCAATCGAGGCCGTCGCGTCGCGGGCGTTGCAACGACCTGCTGGGTGCCTGGGGATCGGACGAGGATTGCTTCCGCAAGCGCGGCCAACCTGGCTCGATGGCACTGTCCGGAAACTTAGTAGTTCCCGGACACGTGCGGGTTGGGCGACAGTGCGCGCTCAATCGCACGTAAGGCGTCCAGGAAGTCCTCTGGCAATCAACGTCCGTGCTCGCGATGGTGTCCGGGAGTTCTGGGACGATCGGAGCATGGTGTGGCATTTCTCCGCCCACTCCGCGGGTCGCCCCGAGTCATGACGGGCGGCGAGCGAGGAACTGGACGCGAGAGCGACCCCGAGACGCTGATCGGCTATGCGCGGGTGTCCACCCGCGGCCAGGATCTCGCGCTGCAGCTCGACGCGCTCGAGCTGGTCGGCTGCAAGCGGGTCTACAAGGACGTCGGCTCGGGCACTATTCGCCGCCGCCCCGAGCTGGATGCGTGCCTCGACTACCTACGGCCCGCAGACACCCTCGTCGTGTGGCGACTGGATCGCCTGGGCCGAAGCCTTCGGCATCTCGTCGAGCTCGTCGGCGAGCTGCAAGAGCGCGAGATCGCGTTCCGGTCGCTGACCGAGGCGATCGACACCGCGACCCCTGCCGGACGGCTGCAGCTGCACCTGTTCGCCGCGCTGGCGGAATTCGAGCGTGAGCTCATCCGGGAGCGCTCCCAGGCCGGACGGGAGGCAGCCCGCGCGCGCGGGCGGCAGGGCGGCAGGCCGAAGCTGGTCACCTCGGAGAAACTCGCCGCCGCCGCCGCGCTCCGCGCCCAGGGCGAGCTGACGATGGCGCAGATCGCTCGCACGCTCGGCGTCGGGCGCTCAACGCTCTACGAGCACCTCGGCCTCGAGATCGACCGAGGCCAGCTCCAAGACACCGCCTGAGAAGCCGCCCGGCAACGTCGAGCGCCGGTGCGCACGCGCAGCTTGCAGGCGTCAATCCTCTCTGGCCAACCGCGTCGAACGTAAGCCGGACAGAATCGCGGCGTTGCTCCTGGACGGCCCCGCGTGCTTGCGAGGCGAGCTCTCTATGCGACCCAGCGGGCCTCGGCCAGCTCGTCCTTGTAGGTGCCGGTAGCGAGGTAGGTCCGGAGTCGTCGCCCTGTGGCGAGCGGTCTGACCTTCGCCGCCGCCTCGCCGGGCGTCCGTGCCTCGGTCGCGTACACGTCGCGGTAGCCGGGCTCGTCGGGCGCGCGCTCGGGATCGGTGGCGAACACGAGAAAGCCGCGACGGGCAGCCCTCCGCTCGTTGGCCTCCGCGATCCGCTCGCGCTCTTCCTCGAGCTCTTGAGCCCAGGTGGCGAGGTCGATCTGCTCGCCCTGCTCGGTGCTGACGGCGCGCGACATCGTCCCCTAATGGTGACAGCTGCCGCCGACGAGGACCGTTTGTCCTGCGAGTCGCCTACTTCGCCAGTCCGCTGGCATCGAGGAACCGCCGCAGGCTCTCGACGCCGTCGCCGTCGAACTTGTCGAAGAGCTTCTGCGGCACCTTCTCATAGCTCCACTCGCGGCCGGAGAGCCGGGTCGCGTCCTCGCACCAGCGCCGAGCGCGGCGGTCCTTGAGCGCGACATCGAGGTCCTCCTGGCCCTTGGTCTCGACGATCAGGCAGCTGTCGTCGCTGAGGCGCATCACGAAGTCGGGGTAGTAGTAGCGCAGCGCGCCGGCCTTGGAGATGTACTCGAGCGCGAACCGCGAGTTCATCGTCAGCTTCGCCCAAGCCGTCACGTCCGTCGCCTTCTTGTCGAGGAACGTCGCGAAGCGTGCCTCAAGAGAGCTGTCGACTGGGGTCAGGTTGAAGATCGTCTTGTTGCCCTCGACCGTGGCGCGCGACCACGGGAACGGCGGGGTATCGGAGACACGCAGCGCGTTCTCCTCGATCGTCGGCTCGCGCTCGGTGATCGCCAGCGCCCGGATCGCCTTCAGGAACGCCTGGGTCACGAGTGCCTGGGCGTCGTTCTCGGCAAGCCGTCGGAGGATCACCTTGTCATCGAGCTCGACCGGCCGCTCGAACACGCGATCCTTCAGGTAGTCGCGGACCATCGGCGCGAGCGTCGCAAACGTGCCAGCGAGCCGCTCAACCCCGGCCTCCTTCGCGACCTGGCGGGTGTAGTAAGTGATCACGCCGGAGGGGTCCTCGGCGTACGGAACGTGGAACTCGTACTCCTCGATGATTCCCTGGTCGATCAGGTGCACGCCCCGGTATTGGACGTACTCGTCGGGAGTGACGTCCGGCACCGCGAGGCGCGTCTTGGGGTCGGGCACGTCGGCGGGGTTGAGCTTGCTGAGCGGGCTGTCGGCGCGGGTGAGGGCGCGGGTGAGCTGGGGGATCACGATGTCGTAGCGGCGCTTGGCCTCGTCGGGGAAGATCGTCACGACACCCGGCTCGATCTTGTCCGCGTCCTCCTTCTCGACCACGAGGCCGCCGTCGAGCTCCGCGCTCCACAAGTTGCGGAACGCCTCGTGCTCGATCACCACCACGCGTTCGTCGAACCCCGAGCCCGGCGGCGTCATACGCCGCAGACCGCGGCCGAGCGCCTGCTCCGGCAAGATCTTGTTCGCGGCGCTGAGAGGGCGGAGGGTGACGATCACGCACACGTTGCGCACGTCCCATCCCTCGCGAAGCATCAGCACGCTGACGATGCACCGGATCGGGCTGTCGGGCCCGTCGACGTCGCGCGCGGCCTTTCGCGCGAGGTCGAGGTCGTCCTTGGTGATCTCTCCGCTTCGGTTGGTGTGGATCACCAGGAGCCGGTCGCCGGCGAAGTCGGGCAATCGGCGCAGGTAGTCGCCAGCCTCGTCGGCGGCCTGGGTGTTCTCGCACATCACGAACAGCACGGGCCGCTTCCTCGAGGGGGAGAGCTTCTCCTGGAACACTCGCCAGCGGCCGACCGCGACATCCAGCCATTGGCGGTTGCGCTGGAACGAGGTCGCGCCGAGCTCGACCTTCGCGCCGGTCACCTCGCCGATCACTGGGGTCTTGACGATTCCGTCCGCGACTGCCTGCGCGAGCGGGTAGTCGACGACCGTGTGCCGAAACAAGCCGCCCTTCTCGTACTTTGGAGTCGCCGAGTAGTCGAGCTGCGACACAACACCGGCGCCGGGGTCAGTCGTGGCACGGGCTCGCAGCTCGGTGTGGAGCCGTTCGATCGTCTGGTTCCACATTAGTTTCTCGTCATGGACGTGGTGGGCCTCGTCGTTCAGC
>Ga0335078_10016472_pt1 | contig 10965 bp, 15 predicted proteins | sample Lox_Sample_32_FD_206711 | JGI IMG/M metagenome (GOLD analysis project Ga0335078, IMG submission 206711) | Soil microbial communities from Loxahatchee National Wildlife Refuge, Florida, United States - Lox_Sample_3.2 | ecosystem: Environmental > Terrestrial > Soil > Wetlands | place: USA... | reverse complement strand
ATGAAGAGCACGTTGCTCGTGTCGACCTGGATGTACTCCTGCTGGCTGTACTTCTTTCCCCCGCGCGGGGTCACGTTGGCGCGGGTCCCCTCGACGATCTTGAGGAGAGCCTGCTGCACGCCCTCTCCGCCCACGTCCCGGGTGGCGCTCGGCGTGTCCCCCTTGCGGGCGATCTTGTCGATCTCGTCGATGTAGACGATGCCCCGGGCCGCCTTCTCCACGTCGTAGTCGGCGTTGTGGAGCAGGTTCTGGATGATGTTCTCGACGTCCTCCCCCACGTAGCCGGCCTCGGTGAGGCTCGTGGCGTCGGCGATGGTGAACGGGACGTTCAGGAAGCGAGCGAGGGACTGGGCGAGGAGGGTCTTGCCCGCCCCGGTGGGCCCGACGAGGAGGATGTTCGACTTCTGCAGCTCCACGTCCTCGCCGGCGCGGCCGGCGACGGGCCGCTGGGCGCGCCCCGGCTTCCGCGCGTAGACGCGCTTGTAGTGATTGTAGACGGCGACGGCCAGGACCTTCTTCGCCCGGTCCTGCCCGACCACGTAGTCGTCGAGGAAGGTCTTGATCTCCGCGGGGGTGGGCAGAGACACCGCAGGGCGCCCGTTCTCTCGCTCCCCCTCCTCGGCGATGATGTCGTTGCAGAGGCGGATGCACTCGTCGCAGATGTAGACCGTGGGTCCGGCGATGAGCTTGCGAACGTCGCGCTGCCCCTTCCCGCAGAAGGAGCAGCTCAGGTTGCCGTGGTGTTGCTCTTTGCGGCTCACGATACCCTCTCGGGGGGATGCTACACCAAACGCCGGAGTCCTTCAAAAACGTCCGAGCGGGCTCATAACGGGTCCCCCGCTTCGGCGCACCCGGCTCTAGCGATCCGCGAGCCGCGCCAGGGCCTCGGCCAGGTCGCGGGCGTGCCGTCGAATGGCCGCCGGCACCTCGCGCTCCTCCTCGCAGGCGTCGGCGAGCCGGTTCGCGGCCGCCGCCAGGCGGGCGAGGCGCTCCTCCGGTCCGGCCGGAGCCGGCCGCGGCGAGGGCCCGAAGCGCTCCTGCAGCCGCTTCGTCACCTCGGCCCGGTCCGCCTCCCCCTCCAGGACGCCCTCCCGCATCTCCGCCCAGGCCTCCTCGTCGAGGCGGCCGGCCGCCTCGGCGCGCGACAGCACCTCGATGACCTCGAAGGGCGGCGCCTCGCGGACCTCGCGAGCGCGCACCAGCTCGGGCTCGCGCCGCTCCAGGAATCCGTAGGAGAGGGTGAGCTTCTCGGCGGTGGCCCGGGTGAGGAAGAGCTCCTTCGCGCAGTAGGCCTCGAAGGCATCGTAGCCCCACTCGCGCCAGGACTCCTCGCGCCGGACCTGGGAGAGGAGGCGGCCGAGCTCCACCCAGGACGACTTGAAGCGGCGCGCGCTCTCGAGCACCTTGCGCCGGAACGAGCCCTCGGGGAGCTCGTCGATCCGCTCCTGCAGCCGCGAGACCACCTTCGTCGCCACGTCCCCTCCTTCACCGCGCCCCGACGCGGAACGACAGCGAGACCACCGGCCTCTCCCCGGGAAAGGGCCGGAAGCTCCAGCGCTCGAGCGCGGAGCGCAGGCAGTTGCGGAGCTCCGGCACGCTCTTGCGCGGCCCGTCGATCCACAGCTGCGCCACCCGGCCGTCGTTCCCGATGGCGAACTCGATGGGGATCTCGCCGGACCAGTCCCGGCTGCGTTCCGCGTCCGCGCGGATGCAGGGGACGAGGGTGTGCTGCTCCCTCGCCACCACTGCCTGGATGGCGGCGCCGTCCCAGCTCGACTGCACCAGGCCCTCCCTCGGGCGCGTCGGAGGGGGGCGGGACGGGGCCGCTTCCCGCGCCGGGGACGGCTCCTCCACCGGCGGCAGGTCGACCTCCTCGGCCCGCGGCGCCCGGCGGCCCCCCACCCGCGCCGGGGCGGCGATGGCGATGCCTCCGCCGAAGTCCTCGAGGAGCGCGCTGCGCGCCTCCCAGGGGCGCTCCCGCGCCAGGCGGGACGCGAGCCAGGCGGCCCCGCCGGCAGCGGCGAGGCAGAGGAGGGAGAGGAGGAGGGCCCGCCTCAGCCGGCGGCGCCGCGCCACGAGCCGGGCGCCGGTCACCTCGCGCTCCACCCGGAGGCGCGCCTCGGCCTTGCGTACGTGGACGAGGAACTCGGCCACCTCCCCGAGCGGTCGGTAGCTTCCCTCCCCGGGCGCCACCGGGGTGCGGCGGTCCACCTCCCCTCGCGAGAGGAGGTCGACGAGGACGGCGCCGGCGACCGGGCCGTAGATCTGCCCGTCCTTCTCGAAGAGCCATTCGCCCGGCGGGGCGGCCTCGAGAGGCGGGTCGGATGGGCTCATGACGCGGCGATCGAGAGACCCGCTTCCTTCGGCCTGGCGGGTGTGCTCAAACTTACCACGACGTGGAACGGCGACGGTACGCGATGCGGATCGCCTACGACGGCGGCGCCTTCCGCGGCTTCCAGCGCCAGCCCGGCCTCCCCACCGTCGAAGAGGCCCTGCGCCGGGCCCTCGCTCCCCTGGGAATTGCCGCGCGCCTCGAGCCCGCTGCCCGCACCGACGCGGGCGTGCACGCGCTGCGACAGGTGGTCACCTTCTCGGCGCGGGCCGAGCTCGACGCAGCGAGGCTCCGCGCCGCCGTGAACGCCCGCACGCCCGCCGGGCTCCTCTGCCTGGACGCCTGGCCTGCCTCGCCGAGCTTCCACGCCCGGGCGAGCGCGCGCTCCCGCACCTACCTGTACCTCGTGGGTCTCCCGCCTCCCCCCGGACTCGAGCCCTACGCCTGGAAGCTCCCGGACGAGCGGGCGTTCCGGGGAATCCGCTGCGAGCGCCTCGACGTCGGCGCCATGTCTCGGGCGCTTGGCTACGCGGTCGGCGAGCACGACTTCGCCGCCTTTGCCCGGCCGGGCGAGCAGCGGGGGACCGTGCGGACGCTCCTGCGAGCAAAGGTGTCGCAAGCCAGCTGGGCGCCGCTCTACGCCGTGGAGCTCGAGGGGCGGGGGTTCCTGCGGGCCCAGGTCCGAAACCTCGTCGGCACGGCCGTCGAGGTCGGACTCGGCATCGCCCCCGCCTCCAAGGTGGAGGAGCTCCTGCGCGCTCGAGGGCGATACCGGGGCGTGCGAGCCCCCGGATGGGGACTGACACTAATCGACGTTTCCTACCCTGACGGGTGATGGGTCACCGCAGAGGCATCTCGTCCGGAACTTCCGAGCCCTCGAGGGGGACCTCGCCGTACTTGGCGAGCAGGTCGGAAACCGCCTCTCGGAGGTAGTCCGACTGTCGTATGCGGGTCGCCCGGGCGAGGCGGCGCAGGCGGCTAGCGAGCTCCGGCGGAAGGCGGACGAGCATGGGCTCCAGCCTGGCCGGATTGGAGCTACCGGGGGAAGTTGGCGGGGCAGACGGTTCGGTCCGGATGAGCTCGATGGGTCTCATGTAGGTGTGTGCCTCCCTTAACTTACGTTTACCTACATGCTACCACCCGATACCCTTTCGTCAAAAAAATAGCCCTTGACAACTTCTCGCCGAGTTCACACCGGCCAGCGCCACTGGAACCCCAGGGCGAGCCCGATGGAGAAGCCTCGGAACGAGCCGAAGGCGGTGGCGGCCCCGAGCGAGGCGAAGGCTCCCGCGGAGCGGCTCGGGTCGTACATGAGGCCGAAGCCGATGCGCGGGCCCACCGCGATACGGGGTGCTACCGGCAGGAGGAGGCCGGCGTCGAAGAAGGTCTTGAGTTCGTCCTGGCCGAAGAAGCCGCGGTAGCGAGCGTCCAGGCTCCCGGCGCTCGCCGCCGTGTTCCCGTGCGCGAGCGGGCTGTAAAAGCCGCCGAGGAGGAGCTCGTCCCCCTCGCCGGTGACGTCAAAGGAGAAGGCGAGGCCCAGGGCGGCGAGGTCGTAGGACGACTCGGAGCCCCCCCCGCTCTCGGTGGCGGTGACGAGGCTCGCCTGCACCTGTCCGACCACTCCCACCTCGTCCCGATGGTCGAAGCGGGGCTCGAGCGCCCGGGCCGCGCCCGGGCTCGCGAGGAGTGCCAGCGCCGCCCAGGGCGCTGCCGGGCAAAGCCCGATGCGGAGCCTCCCTTCGCGGGCCTCGCCCGCCCCGGCCCTCAAGCGTCCACCACCGGCAGGGGCGCCGGGGCGAGCTCGTTCAGTCGACCGGAGCGGAAGGGCTCGAGGTCGAGCGCCGCGATCTGAAACCCCGCCGCCTTGACGGCGAGGAGGATCTCCCGGCGAAGGGCGAAGGCCTGGTCCATCTCCTCGCTCGCCACCTCCACTCGGCCCACCGGCCCGTGGTCCCTCACCCGGAACTGCTTCAGCCCGGCGCTCCGCACGCCCGCCTCCGCCGCCTCCACACGGGCCAGCCGCTCCGGCGTGATGGGGGTCCCGTGAGGGATGCGGGAGGCGAGGCAGGCCATCTGCGGCTTGTCCCAGGTGGACAGGCCGTAGGCCTCGCTCCACGCCCGGATCTCCTCCTTGGCGAAGCCCACCTCGGCGAGCGGCGAGCGCACCGCGCGCTCGCGGGCGGCCTGGTGGCCCGGCCGGTAGTCCCGGCGGTCGTCGGCGTTGAAGCCGTCCGCCACCACCGGGATCCCCTCGGCGAGCGAGGCCTCCGCGCACAGGCGATAGAGCTCGCTCTTGCAGAAGTAGCAGCGGTCCACCGGGTTCGCGAGGTATCGCGGGTCCTCCGCCTCGTGGCTCTCCACCTCGAGGTGGCGCACCCGCAGCGCCCGGGCGAGCTCCCTCGCCGCCTCCCGCTCGGCGCGCGGGACGCTCGGCGAATGGGCGGTGAGAGCCACCGCTCGCCTCCCCATTACCTCCGCGGCCACGGCCAGGAGGAAGGTCGAGTCCACCCCCGCGGAGAACGCCACCAGGACGCCGTCCCAGCCGGCGAGGAGCGCCTTCAGGCGGGCGAGCTTGTCCGCCGAGGCGGCGCGGATCCGTTCGGTCTCGTGAGACATCTTCCGGCTCCGGGAGCGTACCCCGAGGGACGCCCCCAAAGCGGATCCTATCTGGTGGAGCGCTTCCCCGCTCGCGCCGCCTTCGGCTTGCCCCCGCCCTTCTTCGGAGCCTTCTTGCTCGGCGCCGGGCGCTTGGGACGCTGGCCCCCGCTCAGCTTCGCGAAGTCCGCCGGCTGGATGAGCTTCATGTCCACGAGCTTCTGGAAGAGGCGGCTCGCCGCGGCGTCCGCCTTCTCCAAGTCGGTGCGCACCACGAGCTCCGCGTGAGACGGCGGCTCGTAGGGGTCGTCGATGCCGGCCACGTTCGTGAGCTCGTGCGCGAGGGCCTTCTTGTAGAGACCCTCCGAGTCGCGGGCGAGCAACGTCTCCATGGGCGCGTCCACGAAGACCTCGACGAAGCGCCGCACCTCCCGCCGCACGCCGTCGCGAGCCTCTCGGTAGGGGGAGAGCGAGGCCACCACCACCGCGGCGCCGTGCCGAGCGAGCATCTTGGCGACCGCGCCGAGCCGGCGCACGGCCGTGTCCCGGTCCTCCTTCGACACCCCGAGCCCCCGGGTCAGGATCTCGGTCGGGGCGTCGCCGTCCAGGAACTCCACCAGCCGCCCCGCTGAGCCGAACCGCTTCACGATCTGGTTGCCGAGCGTGGTCTTTCCGGCGCCGGCCATGCCCGTGAGCCAGATGACGAAGCCAGTGACCTGGTGCGCGTCCATGCTCTCTCCCCGGGCCCTTCACGGACCGATGAAAGGCCAACATAGCCGAACTCGGAGGAAAAATCGCCCCCTTGCCGGGGGAGCGAGTTTCCTCATGGTGCATGACGCGCCGCATTCTCCCGGCCCGGCACGGGCAGGTCGGACCCGGCGAAGCACTTGCCGTTCCAGGAGAATATCCTGATCTCGCTCACGGACCCCGCGCGGACTCCGAGGACGAGGTAGTCGAGCTCGGGCCAGAGGGGAGCCTGGCCGTGCAACGCGAACTCGCGGTCAACCTCGGAGAAGTGCGCGCCGGAATCGACGTGCGAGTGGTAGGCGGCGACGAGCGCGCCGCCCTCCGCCCGGAGCCGCTTCGCCAGCCGGAGGTGTCCGACCGGGTCGACGAGGTACCCCTGGCGGCGGTCGGAAGAGAGGCCCGGAGCCCCCTCCGCCCCGAGGGCGTTGCGCAGGGGGACCACCTCGAGCTCTCCGCTCCCTCGGCGCACCACGAAGCCGCACACCTCCTCCTCCGGCTGGGCCTCGGCGAGGCGCCGGAGGCTCGCGAGGAGGTGGCGCGGATAGCGGCCCCCCCCCTCTCTCGCAGCGGCCCGGGACCGGCCCCTCGCCGGCGCCCCCGCTTGCCGGCCCGCCCGGTGGCGAGGACCCCTCGGCGCCCTCCCCCTCACGGAGGAGGCGCCGCGGCGGCGCAGGCGCAGCCCGGCTGCCGGGCGGTGGCTCGCGTGAGCGGGGTGCCGCGGAACACCTCGATGCGCCGCCCCGGCGGCGCCTGGGCTGCGCCCGCGAGGAGCAGCACGAGCTCGAGCGCCGCCAGCGCACCCACGGTGGCGGCGCCGGCGGCCGTCGGCTCCGCGCCCAGGCCCGGGCGCACGGCGCAGGCGTAGCAGGGAGCCCCCACCGGAACCGCGGTGACCGAGCCGCCCTGGCCGTCCACCTCCGCCACCACGTGAGGCAGGAGCAACAGGCGCGCCTCCTCGGCCACGGCGCGGCTCACCTCCTGCGAGCTGGCGCAGACGAGGACGCCCGTCGGCCTCGCCCCGGGCCGGAGCAGGTCCGCTTGCACGAGTCCGCTCGCGGCGCGCACCGCCTCGGCGGAGGCCACGCTGCGCGAGCGCCCCACGTCGGCGGGCCCGAACATGAACCCCGCCCCGTCGCCGGCCGCCACCGGATCGGGGTCCTCGATCCATATCGTCCCCACCCCGGCGGCGGCGAGGTAGAGGAGCGCCGGTGCGGCGCTCGGGCCCCCGCCCACCACGCGCACCCGCGCGGCGCGAAGCCGCGCCTGGCCCTCCTCCCCCAGCCCCGGCAGGATGAGCTGCCGGGCGTAGCGGGCGACCTCGGCCTCGCTGAGGCCCGCCGCACCCCCGCTCACGGGGTCACCCCCGTGGCCTGGAGGGAGCTCGGCGGAATCCGGAAGAGAACCCCGCTCCCGGAGCGCCGACATGCCCTTCGCGGCGGGCCACCCCCGTCGGCCGCGCTCGCGGCGAGCCGCCCGAGGTCGCCCTCGTCGCCTCCATTCGCGAGCACCTCGTTGCCATCTACCGCGGGGCCCGGAACTGCCCTCCCTTTGCTCCCCGGATCGCCAGCGCCGAGGTGCGCACGCGAGTCGCGGGTTTTGCCGACGCGGCGGTATCTCATTCCCCCTCCTCCTTCGGCACCCCCCGCTCCAGGAGGAGGCGGAAGACGTCCGGACCCTCGGCGAGGTCGCGTTCCACGCGGACGACGCGGTGCCCCTCCGCCTCCGCCGTCGCCGGCACGTTTCGCAGCGGCTCCCCCTCCCGGACCAGGACCTCGAGCACCTCTCCCGGGCGAATCCGGTGGAGGGCGATCCGGGTCCTCACCCAGGTGAGGGGGCAGACCTCGCGACGGATGTCGACGTGGGCAGCGGGCGAGCGGGCCTCGGCCCGGGAGGGGACGGCGCTCACCGGGCGCCCCCGGCGGCGAGCGGCGCGGGGATGCGCCCCTCGCAGGCGGGACAGCCGGAGCGCATCCGGACCGGGACGATGCGGGTGCGGGCCGGCCGGGCTTCGTACACCACGAGGCGCCCGGCGTAGGCCCCGCGCTCTCCGGCGAGCAAGCGCAGCGTCTCCGCGGCCATGAGGGCGCCCGCGAACCCGGCCAGGGCGCCGAGCACTCCCGCCTGGGCGCAGCTCGGCACCGCGTCGGGAGGCGGGGGCTCCTCGAAGAGGCATCGGAGACACCCGGTCTGTCCGGGCATGACGGTGAGGAGCTGCGCCGTGTAGCGGAGCACCCCGCCGTGCACCAGAGGCCGCCGGCCGGAGATGGCGGCGTCGCTCGCCAGGAACTTCGTCGCGAAGTTGTCGGAGCCGTCGACGACCACGTCCGCGGAGCGCACCGCCTCCGCCGCGCTTCCGGCGTCGAAGCGCCGGTCCTCTGCCTCGATGCGCACGAGCGGGTGCAGGCGGCGGAGGCGCTCCCCGGCCGCCGCCGCCTTGCGCCGACCGAGCTCGGCCTCTCCGAAGAGCGGCTGGCGGTTCAGATTCGAGGTCTCCACGGCGTCGTCGTCGAAAAGCAACAGGCGACCCACCCCGGCGGCCGCGAGCGCCAGCAGCGCCGGCCCCCCCAGGCCCCCCGCGCCGATGACGAGAACGCTCTTCGTAGACAGCGCGCCGCTCATTCGCTCTCCCCGGCCGGCCCCGCCGCGACCCGGGCCTGTTGTAACCCGGATCGCCGAAGGGGGCAGCGAGTCGCTCGCCTCGCCGTCCCCTCCTCTAGAGGGCGAGGACCCGCCCGCCATGCTGCCAGATCTCCGGGAGACTGCGAACCGCGTCGAGGGCGGGCCGCACCGCCTCCGGGTCGAGCCCGGCCACGCGGATGGCGGTCTCGCAGGCGACGAGTTCCACCCCGAGCTCGCGGCGTCCCTGCCCGAGCACGGCCGCGAGCGATCCCACGGCGGCTCCGCCGGGGGGCTCGCCCTCGTCGAACCTCCCCTCCACCCAGGCGCGAAGCGCGGCGCCGAAGAGAGCCAGCTGCACCCGGTCCCCGAGGGCGGCGGCGGTGACGGCGAGGGTGGTCGCCTCGAAGCGCGACTCCCAGTCCGCGGAGCGGAGGAGGATGAGCACCGGGGATCCCACTAGGCGGACGAGACCTCCTGGGGCGGGCGCTCCCCCGACGCGGGCGCTCCCCCCGTCGGGCCGCCGGGCGCCCTCCTTCCGCTCCCGCGCCGGCGGCCGAGAGGGCGGGGAGGCTCAGGGGCCCCCTCGACGGCGGGCGCGCGTCCGGGCACCTGGGGATTCTAGCCCGGGGGCGCCGCTCCTCGCCCCCGGGTCCCCCGGCTTTCGGGAGCCGGGCGCTTGCGCCCTGCTTGGGCCTCTGCTACAAACCAGCCGCTTTTTCTCGCCCAGGTGGTGGAACTGGTAGACACACCATCTTGAGGGGGTGGCGCCGTAAGGCGTGCGAGTTCGAATCTCGCCCTGGGCACCAACTTTCCGATGAAACGCGCGAAGGGACCCGGCCACGGGTCCCTTCGCCGCTTTCCGGCCCCGCCCGAGCCGGGCGGGCCAACGCAAGCGCCTACTTCACCGGGGCGGCCGGAGCCGGCTGCGCCGGGCCAGGGCCTCCGGCCGGCGCCGGAGGGGGCGCCTGCGGGCCCGGCACCGGCATCGCCGGGATGGGCGCGGGGCGCACCACCGAGGCGGAACGGGTGGCGAGGTAGGAGAGGGTGAGAGAGGTGAGCATGAAGATAGCGGCGGCGGCGCTCGTCACCTTGCCGAGGAAGGTCTGGGCGCCGCGGCCCCCGAAGACCGACTGGGCCCCGCCGCCGAAGGCGGCTCCGAGCCCGCCGCCCTTGCCGGCCTGCAAGAGGATGACGAGGACCAAGACGAACGACACGAGGACGTGAATCACGGTGATGAACGCGGTCAACGGAGTGCTCCCTTCACGATCTGAACGAAATCCTGGGCCTTGAGGCTCGCGCCTCCGACGAGCGCGCCGTCCACATCCGGCTGCGCCATGAGTTCGGCGGCGTTCTCGGGCTTCACCGAGCCCCCGTACTGGATGCGCAGCGAGTCGGCCGCGCCGCCGGCGAGCTCGCGGACGATGGCGCGCAGCGCCTCGTGCACTTCCTCGGCCTGCGCCGCCGTCGCCGTCCGGCCGGTGCCGATGGCCCACACCGGCTCGTAGGCGAGCGTCATCCCGCCCACCTGCGCGGGGGAGAGGCCCGAGAGGCCGGTCCGGACCTGGCGGCCCACCACCTCGAGGGTGCGCCCCCCCTCGCGCTCCGGGAGGGTCTCGCCGACGCAGAGGATGGGGTGGAGTCCCGCCGCCAGCGCCGCCTTCACCTTCCGGCTCGCGGTCTCGTCCGTCTCCCCGAAGAGCTGGCGCCTCTCGCTGTGGCCCACGAGGGCGAACCGGCACCCGGCATCCGCCAGCATGGCGGCGGAGACCTCCCCCGTGAAGGCGCCCTGCGCCTCCCAGAAGAAGTTCTGGGCCGCGAGGCCGATGCGGGATCCGGCGAGCTCGGCGGCGGCGGCGCCGAGCGCCGTGAAGGGCGGCGCCAGGGCGACGTCCACCGATCCGGCGAGGGGCTCGGCGGCGGCGCGGACCTCGCGCACGAGCGCCCGGGCCTCGGAGGCCGTCTTGTGCATCTTCCAGTTGCCGCAGACGAACTTTCGCCGAGCCACGGTCACTCCTCGAGCACCTTCACGCCGGGGAGCTCGCGCCCCTCGATGAACTCCAGGCTGGCCCCCCCGCCCGTGGAGACGTGCTTCATCCGGTCGACGAGGCCGGCCTCCTCCACCGCCGCCGCGCTGTCGCCGCCGCCCACCACCGTGACCGCGGGGGACTGGGCCATCGCCTTCGCCACCCCGTAGGTGCCCTCGGCCCAGGGCTTCTGCTCGAAGAGCCCCATGGGCCCGTTCCAGAAGACCGTCTTCGCCTGCAGGATCCGCTGGCGGTAGCGGTCGAGGGTCTTCGGCCCGATGTCGAGCCCCATGAGCCCGTCCGGGATGGCTGCCCCGTCGACGGCTACCCGCTGCGCCGTCTCCTTGGCCTCGGCCGCGCAGACGTGGTCCACGGGCAGCTGGAAGTCGACTCCGCGCGCGGCCGCCTTGTCGAGGATCTGCCGCGCCATCTCCAGGCGGTCCTGCTCCACGCGGCTCTTGCCCACCGAGACCCCCTTCGCCTGGAGGAAGGTGTAGGCCATGGCCCCGCCCACCAGGATGGAGTCCGCCTTGCCGAGGAGGTTCTCGAGGACCTTGATCTTGTCGGAGACCTTGGCGCCGCCCAGGATGGCGACGAAGGGCTTCTCCGGCCGGGAGAGCACGCGCCCCAGGTACTCGACCTCCTTCT
>Ga0335078_10016470_pt1 | contig 10967 bp, 6 predicted proteins | sample Lox_Sample_32_FD_206711 | JGI IMG/M metagenome (GOLD analysis project Ga0335078, IMG submission 206711) | Soil microbial communities from Loxahatchee National Wildlife Refuge, Florida, United States - Lox_Sample_3.2 | ecosystem: Environmental > Terrestrial > Soil > Wetlands | place: USA: Florida... | reverse complement strand
ACCGGACCAGAACGAGCCAATCTTCAAAGGCTTGCAAGCGATTTGAACATTTCAGCCAATGTCAACTTTGTCGGCGAAGTGGATGACAAGACGCTAGCAGCGATGTATCGGAGTGCTGAGGTGGTGGTTCTCGCCTCATATTCTGAAGTCTTCGGAGTCGTAATCCTGGAAGCGTTGGCAGCTCATCGGCCGGTCGTTGCGACTGCAACAGTTGGTGCAAAGTCGATCATCACAGACAGGGTCTCTGGACGTATCGTGCCAATCGGGGATTCTAGCGGAATCGCGTTGGCCATAGCCGATTATTTTTCTGACCACGACAGTGCCGCGGAGATAGCGAGAACAGGTCACCAACTCGTTTTAACGCAGTACAGCGTCGAAGCCGTATGCGAGCGACTGCAAGGCCTGTACCAGTCCAATTCTTCTGCCTCCCACAAAACCGCATACGTTGCGCCAACCAGCAGGGTCGGTGTTCAAGATTCGACGCCACCTCCTGGGCGTCCGGTTGTAAGGAGGTTCGCCTATCCCCAAGACGCGGAAGCCGAAGCGGCCGCCGGCGCACATCATAGTTGATTCAACAGATGACAGCCGGGCGCGCTCGTGTCTTGGAGAATGGTCATCCAAAGCCGAAAGTCTCGATTATGACGCTGACCCTGAACTCGGCAAAGACATTGCCCAGAACTTTGAGAAGCGCGGCGACTCTCGCAGACGAGTTTGTGGTGGTGGATGGTTACTCTACGGACGATACCGTGACCATAGCTCGAAACTTTGGCGCGAAAGTAGTCCAGAGAAAGCCGGATGGATTCGGGCCGGCCCGCAATGAGGCGCTTAAAATTGTTGAAGGTGATTGGGTCTTCAACTTGGATTCCGACGAGACGATTACTTCTGATCTCGAGGAAGAGCTTGAACGCTACATGGATGGTGGTAGCTGCAACGCCATCAAGGTTCCACGCGTCAACGTGAAGGCTGGGAGAGTTTCGCAATGGCTCTCCAAAGACTATGAGCTTCGGCTGTACAAGAAGGGTCTGCTGCGGTATACCAAATTGATTCACGAGACGGACTCCCCGGATTTTTTAGAAGCACCCGTCTACGTGTACGCGCAACATCCCCTGACAAACTACAACAGTATGAACTTTCGGGAACAGTATTGGAAAAATGTGCGTGACTTTCGTTGGTCTATCTTGTCATCTAAGATGAGCTCGGCCTCCAGACTTTTCCGCCTCCCCTACTTCATGGTGAAGTGGCCGTTGTACCTGCTAGTTCGGCAACACTATCTCCGTGATGGGCTGCATGGAATCGCACTGGCGCTTGTCGAAGTGGTTGCGTACGTCAACGCCTTAGAAATCGTCATACGCGACGGCGCGTATCGTTCAAAAGCGAAGGCCCCCTGGGGCAGAAAGGGCCCGCGACGACGGCGACGCGAATCGACCGATTGATGAGCTACAATAGTCCTGAACTTGGCTTGAACGAGGCAACATCGAGGATCGAACCTTTGAGAATGAAGTATTCAATTTGTGTCACGCATTACAACAATCGACAGACGGTTGAAACGTCTCTCAATCACATTCTGGGACAAGTTCCACATGAGTGCGAACTCATAGTTGTAGATCAGATGAGCGATGATGGTTCGAGAGAGATTCTTGAGCGATATGACAGGGCCGGGTTGATTCGACTTTATCTCCAGCCGGTCAAGAACAGGGGGCTCGGTCGACAGTACGCGTTTGAACGGTCGAGCGGAGAGTACATCATCAGCTCCGTGGATATGGACGACGAAATGAAACCCCTTTTGCGTCAGGCAATAGGATTTTACCACAAGTTTTTCGAGGGAGACTTTATGCTCATGACTGGCTTTTCAATCGCCCCGAGAAAACTGATTGAAGAAATCGGCGGGTGGAGAGACCTGCAGTGTCACCAAGATTGGGACATATGGATGCGAGCCGCGGCAATCAAGAAATTCGTGTTCGTTCCCTTCGATATTGACCAATTCAGGACGAGCCACAGCGCCAGAGGCGCGCGGTTCCTTCTAAGGCACCAATATGAAAAGGCGCGCGACATGTTTCGCTTGGGGCGCAATCCGCTGAAGAGAGAAGGAAGGCGCTTGCCGCCGTACCTATTGACGGTCGCAGTGACCCCCGCAGCGTACGTGAGATCGAGGTTCATGCAGAGATTCGAGCCTGCCATCAAAGGGTTCGAGACCAATGACTACGCCGTTGAAGTTGATTTCGAGAAATTTGCCGCCTCAAACGCGAACTAGCTTCATCTGCTATGCAAGAGCACGCCCAAATGCGAGTCAGAAGTGCGTCTATGCTGGGCCCGACGGCCAACCGTTAGGTGGAGTCTGGACTCATAATTTCTTTCCAGAGCTCCGGTTCAGCTTGGACGTTCATAACGCATAACCCTCGTGAATCTGAATTCACCTCGGCAATGAATGGGTCAATTTATCTTGCCATAGCAGGCCTAGCGCCGATTTCGCGGTAGGCCGTGCGAGAAAATACCAAAGAGGAGTGACAAAGTGAAAAAGCGTTCCAACGCGCGCCTTCTTGGCCTTTCTGTGCTCTTGATCTTGACGTCAACCTTGTTTCTGGCGGCTTTGCCACCTGCTTTTGCTAATACAGTGAATCTCACGATTTCAATCGCGAAAGGCGCTGGCGGACCCACCGGCATCTTCACTCTCTCCGGTTGCTCGATATCGCCTACGACAATTGAGGGGGATGGGTCGAGCTACACCTTCACCGCAGCGAGTTCGTGCAGCGTGACCATTACGGTACCGGAAGACACGCAAATCTCGCAGTACCGTTTCGCCTACGATTCTGCACAACCTACCGAAGGTTTGATAACAAACAGGACGGCAACGTTAGAGACCTGCGCTGGAGGGACGTGTCCCGCCAAGGCTTACACCGCCTACTATGAGATTACGACATATTCCGCGCAATATCAGCTATCATCATGGAACGGGGGAGGTCTTCCACCCCTGACCAACGATACACGCGCTCAACAAATTTACCAAGCGACAGGAAGCATGTCCTTGAACTATCCCGGGTATGCGGCTTGCGGAGGGGCAAACACCACTGAAAGCGTAGACAAGAATACGTTCCAGGGCTCCAGCGGAATGACCAGAGCAAATCTTCTGGTGAAATATGATCTACCATTCGTGCTTACTGAGCCCATGGACGGCTACGGAGCCTGTGGAGCTTGGGCAAACGAGGTAGTGGACCAGTATCCAGACCTAATCACATACAACTCGACTTCGCCCATCTGCACGGGGACCCCCGGCGATTACACCTGCCTCCAAGGTTGGCTAAGAGTGGACGATATGAATCTGTCCTTACAGACGTATGACGACTTGGTTGCTGTCAAAAACACCTTGGTCAGCCAGAATCCGGCAGCGCTAGGTAATTGGTATGGCCTCAACATCTGTAGCTTGGGCTGCGATGGCGGAACCGCACCCTTCCCTTGCGGTCCCGTCACATTCGGACCTAGCGAAATGAGCAATTGCGGTCAGGACACCCTCTATCATTTCGCCAGGTCGAGTTACTGCTTGAACTATTTCGGCTCGAACTGCGCGACGCTCGCCTCAGAAGTTTCAGACATACAAGCCGCGCCCAGCCGGACTGCTTTCAATTACGCGACGGGCAACACATTCGATGGCTCCTGCGTCATCAACAACTACTGCCACGGGTTGAGCGAATTCATCGCTAGCGAATATTTGCTTGGCGTCCTCTACGCCGCGTACAATTTCTCCCAAAAGTATGATGTCGGTCACCCCTTCGTTGTTCTTCCTGGAAAATATGCGTACGCCTGCCCAGCAAGTACGTCCCTCTATCCTTACCCCTATAACACTACGTACATCGAGGGCCTCAATCTCTGTCAATACGAGATACACGCCAGCGCAACAGTGGAGAACGGTGGACAGCCGTCGTCTTCATCTGTGGCTTCCGATGAAGACATCTGCTCGCAGTACTCGGCATTTAGCGGAATTCCTGGCGGATTCCTCGTGGACATGGGACAGACTCAGGCAAATTCCGTACCCTTGGAGCGCAATATGCTCTTCTATACGGCAATGTGCGCAGCCACTGTGATAGAGTCCCCGGGATATGGGACGCCTCCAACTCCTGCTTGGGAGCCGTATCCGACGTCAGATCCATATTTCTGGGCGATACAACCGGCATTCGCCGCTATTCTCAACCGAATGGAGAATGTTGGTGCTCACCAGTTTGGAAAGGTCGGCCTGAGCGGTGGCTATGGTACGTATCCGAATATTACTAACGTGACGCTCCTAGGTGGAGTCGGAGTACCTCTCTTGGCTTGGTTCTACACTAACAAGACTGGGGGCGCTACAACATCCGTTTCCTTGCAGGCCAGTACCTACCATCTTAGCTCGAGCTGGTGCGCCGTCAGCATGCTAACCATGGCGGTGCTTTCGTGTAAGAACGACAAAACCATCTCCCTCACTGTTTCGATACCAAATGTCAACTCTCCTGGATGGAATCCTGTCTACATATTCAACAGCACCGCCGCGAGCCTTCAGAGCGTGCTCTACAGCAGCATGACCTCGACCGCCACGAGTCACAACGCTACCGCGCTGCTGGCCTCGTTTACGGGCGCGCACTCGGCGGGGGGGTGGATGGTCACCTACGACTCCCAGACCCCTGCGGTGGTCAACAACAACCGAACAGGTGCAATTCCCGAGTATCCCTTACTCGCGTCTCTCAACAAAAGCTTGATTGGCGAAAACTATGTGAACGGCAAGTGGCAGAACGATTCGAGTCAAGGGTGGTATTATGACTCCACGAACCACATCGTCTACGTGCATTACGAGATGGGAGGCTCGGTCCAGATCATCATCAACAACGCGAAAGGGTCGGGTGTTTCGTTCGGCCTTGGTGCGGTTAGTTCATCGTGCGCAACAGCAAACTCCTATACGCTCGCTCTATCGACCGCTTCGACGGACAACATAATAGTGGTTGGCACAACCGTCTTTAGTCCCTCAGTCAAGGTCGGCGGAATCTCAGATGTCGCGGGTCTTTCTTGGTCCGCAAGGTCAGGCCCTGTCATGGCTGGCTCTGGTGCCCAAGAGACCGATACTGAAGAATGGTACGCAGAGACGGCGTCGATTCTCCTAGGTGACACAATTACCGTTACCCTCACGGGTCCTGCCTCAGCCTGTAGCAACGCGGTCGCAGTTCAGGGCGCAAATTTCGCGAGCCCATTTGACGCGAAAGAGGGCCTTCCTTATTCAGCGACGTCGGCCATCACTTCAGCCGCCGGCGCCGCGACGATAAACACCGTTGACCCGGCCGGCAATCTTCAAACCGTCAGTGCATATCCAATTGGAGGCTTGTTCATTCATGCTAACGGATACTTCCTCGACTTCTACGCAAGCTCCCAGTACACCGTTTCCTATCAATCATGCCATGACACGACAAACTGCGCGAGCGGTTCCAATTGGAGTTCGGCTACAGTGTTCACTTCGCACAATAGCGCGACATCAACTTCGTCTCTCTCTCTCTTTTACGACTACACGAATAATGTTCTCTATGGCGCCCTAACCAGCAGCGCTCAACAATACGGATACACGCTCTGGTTTAAGGGAACCGTGTCCAAGGGCGTCTTTACGAACAGCGCAGGCACTGGCAATTACTATCAATTCACGACTAAATACGCGCCGCAGTCTACGCCGTCGGTCGCGCGTGACAAAGCAGGAGACTTGTTTTTCGCGGTTCCGACATACAACAGTGCCAACGGTCAATACTACGTCGAGGTTTGGAAGTGCTCAGGAGCGTCGACTTCTTGCGTTACGAAGAACATTCACACTCTTGACGTCGGCACCACCCTCCAGACACCGGCCCTATTCTCGCTCTCAGATGGCGACATTGGCCTAGCGTACGGAGGCAATCCGGGCCCCGTCAGCTACACTTCTTGTGCGGCGAGTTGTTCGGGTGATTCGGGATGGAGCAGCTCCGTGGTCACGACTGGGACCGGATACTATTTCGAGGAATCAAGCTGCATCAGAAATGGCGCCTATTTTTCGTCCAGCACTGCATATTGTGCGACGACCACATCCACGTCAGTGACATTTCTCAGCTTTACCGACGGTGCCTCGTCCTGGACTGAAACCCAAACTAACGCGAGCGTCGTCGGAGTAGATTCCGTCGGCCTCGCAACGGACGGCAACGGCAACTTTGTCGTCGATTATTGCACGTCCACTTGCTACTATCAAAGCTCAACTAATTCCGGTGCGGCATGGGCACGCGCAAGCGCTTTTTCGCCTTCGCCTAGTCCGGCCGGCTTGCAGACAACAATACAGACTGCGCCACTCCTGCAGCCGTCGGACAACTACGCTCTTGACTTTGTGTATCTTTCGGGCACAAACTCTGCCACTGGGATTAATTTCGTTTCTATCAGCAGCCCCGTAGCAGCAAATCCAACGGTTTCGTCCGTGTCAACGAGCGACACCGATCTTGTTCTCGGGATATTCGGGTCTCCCAGCAACCAAAGAGAGGCCTCAGGCACAATAGCAGGCATCACGGCGACTTCCATTTCTCTTGGAGGCCCCAACGCACCTATAGACGCTTTCGAGTTCGCCTTGGTTGGCCCCTCTTTTTCAGACTCGTCATGCTCTTTTGGGACACCCGCCTACAACTGGGCGATGATCTGCGACGCAATCCAAGAATCGCCGAGTTCCGTGGTCAACACCACGACGAGCACGTCGTCCTCGACTTTTTTATCCCAATCGTCCTCTTCATCTTCATCTTCGTCCTCGTCTACCTCTTCGTCTTCCACGGCGAGCTCAAGCTCGAGCAGCACTTCAAGCACAAGCACAAGCAAGAGCACGAGCGCGTCGACTAGCTCCTCCAAGTCGTCGAGCTCATCTAGTTCGAGCTCCAGTTCGTCCTCAAGCAAGAGCAGCACTAGCACGACGAGCAAGAGTACGAGTAAGACGAGCAGCACGTCACAGTCGTTCCTGTTCCACCTCGCCCTCTCTAGTGCAGGGGGCACAGTCACCGCCGGGAGCGAAATCCAGACGACCGTCTCGGTCTCCGTGGACAGCGGGAATCCCGGACCGGTCGGTCTCTCCGCCACAGGTCTTCCTACCGGGATGTCGGCCTCATTCGCCCCGGTAACTGCCACCGCCCCCTTCGCCTCAGCTCTGGTCCTGGACACCTCGAGCTCCGCGACGCCTGGTACCTACGTGATAACAATCAAGGGGAGCTCAGGCGCACAGGTGAAGACCTCGACGTTCTCCCTAACAGTCGTGCCATCTGGCAGCCCCCCGCCGACCATGTATACAGAGACGGTCTCCAGCTCCTCAGCGCAGGGCGGGACTACCAGCCCCGCGCCGGGGACGTACTCCTTCCCGTCTGGCCAGCTCCTTACAGTGACCGCCCTCCCCGCGAGCGGGTGGTCGCTCAACCACTGGCTCCTTAACGGCAACCCCGCCGGAAACGGCACGACGTTCTCGTTCGTCGCCACGAACAACGCCGCCATAGAGGCGGTCTTCTCCAACACGACCAACCAGCAGGCCAACGCGGTTGCTTCCGTCTCCTTCGCAGCCTCCGGGGCTTCATCGGCGCAGATAGTGGTTGACGGCACCTCGTACGCGCTCCCCACTAGCTTCAGCTGGTCGGTGGGCTCAACCCACCAGGTGTCCGCCCAGTCGGTCATCGCCACGGGGGACGGGGCTCAGCTGGTGGCCGCGGGATGGCACGGCGCTGTCAACTCCTCGTCTCCCTCCACGACCTTCACGGTCAAGAACGACATGACTCTCATAGTCAGCTACCAAACGGAGTATCTTGTCGACTTTACCTTAGCCAGCGGAGCGGGGACGCCAGTCGCGGCGCAGAACGCCACGATCTACGGCCCGCAAGGCCTGGTCACAGTGACCTCAGCCAATTCCTCTGCGTGGCTGGACTCGGGTGCGAGCTACTCGCCCCTCGGCGGCACGGTGGGCGGCGTGGTAGTGCCGGTAGTCCCGGGCGTCGGGAGCTTCGTGGTTGACGGCCCGCGGACTGTCACGGTACCACTGTCAACCTTTCCCGTCTCCGTGAAGGTCGTGGACCTCTTCGGACAGCCCATCTCGGGCGCCAACGTGACCCTGACGACATCGGGGGAAATGAGGTTCACCCAGGTCACCGGCAGCGATGGCCTGGCCACATTCGATAACGTCCCGATGGGCTGGTTCTCGGCCACCTACACCTACCTCGGCGTCTCGGGGTCCCTATCAAGCACGGCGACGGGCGGGCACACCGACACCGTGACCATGGCGCTGAGCTACCCGGTCTTCACCGTCGCGGTGGTCTTCGCTGGCCTGGTCGTGATCTCGGCGGTTGCGAGGTGGCGCCGGGGCAAGCGAGTGGAAGACGCCTTTGACGGATACTCGAACTTCTGAGACGCCAGTTGCTCGAAACTTCCCACCATCCTCCAGCGGACACCTGCCGAACCTTGAGCACAGGTAAGTACATCTCCGCCTTCAGAGCGATAGGCTTGTCAATGCTCCAAAAGTCTTCGGCCGTTCTGCCTTGAGGGTCCTGATAACCACCTTCGACCCACCCGACAACGTGGGCGGAGTGGAGGGAAGGGCTGGTGCCTACACCCGCGGCCTGCTCGAGGCAGGTCACTTCGTGGAGCTCATCGCCCTCGCCCCGCGCTACGACTACTCAAGGACGGGGTTCCAAGGTGCCATCCTGCACAGGTACCCGTCCTCCTCGAGACGGGTCTTCAGGTCGTTCAGGGCGGCGGTGCGCGAGATGTCCGCAAACTCGATTGACTCGGTCTTCCTGCTCAGCGGAGCGCTCACCCTCTTCGGTCTCCTCACGCTCCTCTTCGCGAGGATGACCGGGCGGAGGTCACTGGTCTTCCTTTACGGCAAAGACATCATGGGAGCCAAGTCCAACAGGCTCGAACGCGTCTTGCTCGTCCTCGCTTCGCACCTCTCCTTGAAAATTGCGGTAAACTCCAAGTTTACGGCTGGCCTCCTGCCTGCCTTCCTCGCCAAGAAGACGGGAGTGCTATACCCGGGTGTCGACCCCTCCATCGCTCAGAGCCAGGTCCCCGTTCTTCCCGGCCCACACGATAAGGCTATTCTCTTCGTTGGGCGGCTGGTGGACAGGAAGGGAGCGGACGACCTGATACGCGCTTTCAGCGCGCTAAACGGTGCGGGCAAGGATGCCCGGCTAGAGATTGTCGGTGATGGCCCAGAATTGACCCGTCTCAGGGAGCTCGCAAGCGAGTCCGGAGCCGGCGACAGGGTCAGGTTCTTCGGCACGCTCACTGGCCAGAAGCTGTACGAGAGATACTCCAACGCTTACGTCTTCGCTATGCCCTCCAAGAGCGCGAAAGGCGACGTGGAGGGGTTCGGGACAGTCTTCCTCGAGGCGGCGGTATTCGGAAAGCCCTCGATTGGGACGAGGTCGGGCGGCATCCCGGAGGCCATCAGAGACGGGGAGACGGGCATCTTGGTACCCGAGCACGACCCGGCCGCCCTCTGCGACGCCTTGAGCGAGCTCCTTTCTGACGAGGCGAAGACCCGTAGGCTCGGGGAGAACGCGCGCGAGCTGGCAGAGTCTGATTTCACATGGGCCGCGAGCACGGCGGCGCTGGCAAAGCTGCTGAGCCGGCCTCGATAGGCTCAACGGGCACCCTTGCAATGGGTTACCGAAATCAACGAATTATCCCTCCTCAATACGACAGAACGGAATGATTCGACAATAGCCACGATGACGCAGCGTTCACGACGCCAAATGAAGTGGACGAGAAGGGCGGCCGACGTCGGCATCGCAGGAGCCCTGGTGTATTTCGCTGTCTGGATCTACGAGCTCTCAAACCTGGTGGTGCTTTCGGCCGTGGGGACGCAGGCCTCAATGGCCTTCGTAGGCATCCTCCCCGTAGGGGTCTCGGCGGTGAACCCCGACGCGCAGCTCTTGGCGATGGCCAAGCCAATCCAAGTGCTCCTATGCGGGGCGGTCATGTTCGGCCTCCTTTACTCCGTACGCTCGAGGGGACTGCCGGTCTCGGCCATGATGGCCTCGGCTACGCTCAGCATCTACCTGGCCAGCTCCTACTGGGAGGTGCTCTCCCTGATGGGGTCGTCCTCGTACATCTTCCATGTTGCAGGCTTCACCGCGCTGGCGCTCGCAACCCAGGCGGCGCTCTCGCGCGCCCTCAAGATCTGACGACCTCGCATTCAGCCTTGATATTAACCCGGGGCGACGAGGCAGCCGAGGATGCCTACCAAGATGGACGCCCTGGACGCGGTCGTCCTCACGCTTGTCGGGACGGTCTGGCTCGTCGTGCCCGCGCAGATAGAGGCGGAGCAGAGGCCCTTCGCAGCGGTCTCCTTTGCCTCTTCTCTCGAGATGCCGGCAGTCCTAGTGGCGGCCTTCCTCTGGTGCTTCGTTGTGAGGGGGATGGTCGCGCCGAGGACCGCGGAGAGCGGCGGCCGTACGGGACGGCTCCTCTTCTTCGCCTTTCTCGCCTTCTTTTGGTCCCTCATAGACGACGGGCCTGTGGACTTCGACTCGGTCCTCACGTGGCCCGAAGTGACGAGCGGCCTGCAGCACGTCTTCCTGGAGGTTCTTCTCCACGCGCTGACGCTTGTGTTCTTGTGGCTCGCGCTTCGAGAAGGGGTAAGGCGTTCGGAGGGTCCCGGACAGGGGGGAGTCCAGGTCGGACTTCTAGGACTGGCGTCCTTTTGGGCGAGCTACTTCCAGAACACCCCGTTCCTCGGGCTGGGGAACCTGACTTCGGGGAGCTGGTACACCCTCGACGCCTCCGAGCACCTGGTCGCGGTGGCGCTCTTCTGCCTGGCCCTCAGGGAGTCGGCACGCCAGACTGCTCCCACGGATTGAGGGGGTAGCCTTAAGAAACTCCGAATCGGCGGCGCCCGGCTTGTCCCGCTCACGACTCATTCCCCTCCTGCTCGTGGCCCTAGGCATCGCAGCCTTGGCCGCCGGCGGCGGCATGATTTCGCT
>Ga0335078_10016469_pt1 | contig 10967 bp, 11 predicted proteins | sample Lox_Sample_32_FD_206711 | JGI IMG/M metagenome (GOLD analysis project Ga0335078, IMG submission 206711) | Soil microbial communities from Loxahatchee National Wildlife Refuge, Florida, United States - Lox_Sample_3.2 | ecosystem: Environmental > Terrestrial > Soil > Wetlands | place: USA... | reverse complement strand
TCCAGCCGTTCGGCCTGAGCGCGAGGAAGAGCCGCGGATACCGCTCCCGCACGAGCGCCTCCGCCACGCCTTCTCCGCCGACATCCCCGAGAACGTGCTCGAGCGCCCAAGCGCTCCCGAGCCGGTTACGCCCGAGCCTCAGCACGACGTCTACGCCCGAGTGACGCGCGACGAGCCGGCTCCCGAGCCAGGCGCCGGCGGGCCGGTGCTCCGCGTTGTCGGCGTCGGCGGCGCCGGCGTGAACGCGATCAACCGGATGGTCGAGGCCGAGATCGAGGGCGTCGAGTTCCTCGCCATCAACACCGACCTTCAGTCGCTGCAGCAGTCCTCCGCGCACGAGACGCTTCACATCGGCGACTCGATCACGCACGGGCTCGGCTCGGGGTCGAACCCGGAGCTCGGCCGCGCGGCGGCGCGCGAGGAGTACGACCGGATCAAGGCGATGCTCCGCGGCTCCGACATGGTGTTCATCGCCGCCGGCGCGGGCGGCGGGACGGGCACGGGTGCGGCGCCGATCGTCGCTCAGATCGCCCGCGAGCTCGGTGCGCTCACGGTCGGGATCGTCACGCGTCCGTTCCAGTTCGAGGGCTCTCGCCGGCGCGACCAGGCCGAATCCGGGATCGCCGACCTCTCCGAAGAGGTCGACACGCTGATCGTCGTCCCCAACAACCGCCTGCTGTCGGTGCTCGATCGCAACGTGTCGATGGTCGAGGCGTTCCGCGTCGCCGACGACGTCCTGCGCCAGGGCGTCCAGGGGATCTCGGACCTGGTGACCCTTCCCGGGCTGATCAACCTCGACTTCGCTGACGTACGCACGATCATGTCGAGCGCCGGCACCGCCCTGCTTGGAATCGGGATGGGCACCGGCGAGCGGCGCGCGATCGAAGCCGCCGAGCGGGCCGTCTCCTCGCCTCTGCTCGAGACGAGCATGGAGGGCGCGCGCTCGATCTTGCTGTCGATCACGGGCGGCCCGGATCTGTCGCTGTGGGAGGTCAACGAGTCGGCGAAGGCCGTGGCCGAGGCCGCGCACCCCGACGCGAACATCATCTTCGGCGCGATGGTCGACGAGAAGCTCGCCGATCACGTGTGGGTGACGGTGATCGCCACCGGCTACGGCGATTCGCGTATGCGGCGTCCAGACACGGGCCGGGTGCCCGCGACCCAACGCGAGCGGGCCTCCGAGCGTGAGCCGGCGCTGCGCGAGCCGGCGGGTGAGCCGCGCGTCAGTCGCGTGCGGCAGCGTTCCGGGGTCCTGGATTTGGACGTCCCGGAGTTCATCCCCCGTAGATAAGGCACTGCGGTCGTGGCCGAGCCGCTCGGCGTGATCGCCGCCGGCCATCCGGTGTGCGCTCAGGCGGGCGCCGACGCCATGCGCAGCGGCGGGAATGCGGTCGACGGCGCGCTGGCGGCGATGCTCTCGTCGTTTGCCTGCGAGCCGCTGCTGACCAGCCTCGGCGCCGGCGGGTACATGCTCGTGGTCGAGCCCGGGGAGGCGCCGGTGCTGCTCGACTTCTTCGTGGAGGCGCCGGGACGAGGAGCGGACCCGGCGGCGCGGGCGGAACTCGTGCCCGTCAGCGTGTCGTTCGGCGATGCCGTCCAGGTGTTCAACATCGGCCCGGCGTCGGTCGGTACCTACGGCATGGCGGCGGGCGCGTGCGAGGCGTCCTCTCGGTTCGGGCGGATCCCGCTCGCGGACCTGGCGGCGCCGGCGGCTCGATTGGCGCGGGAGGGCGTGCAGCTCAACGCGGCGCAGGCGTACGTGGTCGAGATCCTGGCCGGGATCGTGACCTCGACGCCCGAGTGCGCCGCGCTGTTTGCGCCTGACGGACGGGTCCTGCAGGCCGGTGACGTCGTCCGCCAGCCGGAGCTGGCCGAAGCTCTGGAACGACTGGGCGGCGAGGGGGCGGCGCCGTTCTACACGGGGGACATCGCGTCGGCGATCGTCTCGTGGCTCGCGGATCGTGGCGGCATCGTGACCGCGTCGGACTTGGCGTCGTACGCGGTCGTGCCGCGGGAGCCCATCCACGCGGCGTATCGGGGGCGCGATGTCATGACCAACCCGCCGCCGTCGGCGGGCGGGATCCTGATCGCCCACGCGCTCGCGCTGCTCGATGCCTGTGCGGGACCACCCGACCTCCCGCTCATCGTGGACACGATGGAGCGGACCCAGTCCGAACGGACGCCAGAGTTCCTCGAGGGCCTCGACGATCCCGAGTTCGTTTCGCGCTTCCTCGCGCGCCGATCGCCGTTGGGATCGACGACCCATGTCGCCGTACTCGACCGGGAGGGATGGGCGTGCTCGGTGACGTCCTCGAACGGGTCGTGCTCGGGCGTGGTCGTGTCCGGCACCGGCATCCACCTGAACAACATGCTCGGCGAGCAGGACCTCAACCCGCTTGGCTTTCACCGTCACCCGCCGGGCCGCCGGCTGCCGAGCATGATGTCCCCGACCGTCGTCCTCCGCGACGGCGCGCCCGAACTCGTGCTCGGCAGCGCGGGCTCGAGCCGGATCCGCTCGGCGGTCCTCCAGACGATCATCCGCGTGATCGACGACGGGCTGGAGGCGGGCGACGCCGTGCGGGCGCCGCGCGTCCACTTCGAGGACGGCATCGTCTACGCCGAGCCAGGGATCGACACCGCCGCGCTCGAGCGCGCCGGTCGGGCAATCGGCCGGTTTCGGGAGCTCAACCTGTTCTTCGGCGGCGCGCAGGCGGCCGCGCGTGACGGGCACGGCCGCTTCTCGGGGGGTGGGGATCCGCGGCGCGGCGGCGCGGCGGTTGTAGTTTCGGCTTGATGTTCTCGTGGATCCGTGTCGCCGTTGCAGCGGTTCTGGCTGCGGCGCTGCTCGCCGGGTGCGGGTTCGACGTGGAGGAGCCGGATCTGTTCCTGGTCACGCGGACCGGCGCCCACGGTCAGAAGCTGTCGCTGCTGGTCAACGACGGCGGCACGATCTCGTGCAACGGCGGCAAGCCGAAGGCTCTGCCCGATCCGTTGCTCTTGCAGGCGCGCGACCTCGCGACCAGCCTGAACGCCGACGTCACTTCCAAGCTGCGTTTCGGACCGAGCGCGCGGAGCGTGTACTCGTACACCGTCAAAGTGCAGAACGGCACTTTGTTTTTTCCGGATGTTGCCGCCGATTCGCGGAAGGAATTGGCCGATCTGGAGTTGTTTGTAGTACGGGCCGCCGCAAATCCCTGCGGCCTAAGTCCTTGAAGATTTTCTTAGCCGTGCCACTTGGCTAGAACGACCGGTACCGTCCACGCTCGTGATCAACGTCGCCGCCACAACAGCCGCCCACATGACGACCTTCGAGGCGATCGTGCTTGGCGTGCTTCAGGGAGTCACCGAGCTGTTCCCGATCTCGAGCCTCGGACACACCGTCATCTATCCGAACCTGTTCGGCTGGAGCGACATCGTGTCGTGGCAGTCCCAATCCGAGTCGCCGTGGCTGGCGTTCGTGGTCATGCTCCACGTCGGAAGCGCCGTCGGTCTGCTGATCTACTTCTGGAAGACCTGGGTCGACATCGTCGTCTCGTTCTTCCGCACGCTGCGCAAGCGGAGAGTCGAGACCTCGACCGAGCGGCTGGCCTGGCTGATCATCGTCGCGACGATCCCGGTCGGAATTCTCGGACTGCTGCTCGAGCATCCGGTGCGGGTGGCGCTGGCCAAGCCGCTAGCCGCCTCGATCTTCCTGGTTATCAACGGCCTGATCCTGCTCGGCGCGGAGCGGTTCCGCAAACGTGCCGACGTCCGCGCGCTCGCCCAGCGCGAGGGGATGAAGCGCGACGGCGGCCGCCGCCTCGACACGCTCGAGTACAAGGAGGCCGGCGTGATCGGGTTCTTCCAGAGCTTCGCGCTGATCGCCGGGCTGAGCCGCGACGGAATCTGCATGGCGACCGGCCTCGTGCGCGGGCTCGACAACGAGGACGCCGCCCGGTTCGCATTCCTGCTCGCCACGCCCCCGATCCTCCTCGCGGGCCTGTACAAGATCCCCGACCTCACGGGTCCGCTCGGCGCCGGCATCCGTGGCGACGCGGTGATCGCGGCTATCGCCGCGGCGATCACGGCGGTGTTCACCGTCCACTTCCTAATGCGCTACTTCAAGACGCGGACGTTGACCCCGTTCGGGATCTACTGCATCGTGTTCGGCGCCGCGATGGTGATCTACAACGCGTAGGGGCATCCAGGCTCGCCCATCAGCTAGCACGGCGGGCATCCAGGCTCGCCCGTCAACTGGCACCGAAGCGGACCTTGCCGTTCGACCGGGCGCGCTCCTGGACCTTGTCGACGAGATCGAACCGCTTGATCGCGGCCCTGAACAGCCGCGTGACCAGCCGCAGGCGGGCGTTCTCCGAGCGCATGTCGAGCAGGCCCTGCTTGGCGTCGAGGCCGAAGTCGACGGTGGCGGCCATCGCGTAGGCGGTCATCCCGGCGAGCTCCTCGGCGTCGGGCTCCCGGTCGGTGGCGCGCTTGACGAGCTCGGCGTAGGCCTCGTGCGCGCCGCGCGCCAGTTCCGCGTCGACCTCGTCGTCGCGGTCCTCGACGAACTCGATCACGCCGGCGGGATACGGGAGGTGCCCCTGGCGCTCGAGCACGCGGAACGGCCGGGTGCCGCGGGCGATCAGGTTGATCTGGCCGTCCTCCAACCGTTCGAGCACGCGATCGATCGCGCAGGCGCAACCGACCTCGCGCAGACCGTCGTCGGACATCCACACGATCCCGAACTCGCGCTCTTGCCCGATGCATTCGTCGATCATCGTCTTGTACCGCTCCTCGAAGATGTGCAGCGGGATGAGCTCTCCGGGAAGCGCCACGATCCCGAGAGGGAAGAGCGGGAACTCGGGCGATGGACCTTCGGTCATACGCCCTGCTGAGTCTACGGACGGCGTGCGGCGACGAGGAGGTTGTAGAAGATCGCCGGAGGCAATACCGGCTCGAGCAGCCGCTCGTCGACGCGCTGGAGAACCAGGTAGCCGCGGAACGCGTACTGGCGCCAGAGCATCGGCACGTCGCCCGGCTCGGCGGTCGCCTCGAGCCCGCGGTTGAACCATCCGAACCAGTTCGCGAGCAGTTCCTCGCCGCGGACCCGGACGTCGTCGAATCCGGTACCACGGGCGAGGCGCACGAGGTCATCGGGCGCGAACGCATGGATATCGACTACCTGCTCGAGCCTGTGATCCGCGCCGCCGTTCTGAGATCCCGGCTCGGGCGTCGGCAGAGGGGCGGGCCGTGCCCGGACCGCCCGGCGCCACGCCGGCGCGAGCTTGTACGCGCCCCGCTTGGGAATGGCCGCGATCCGGTCGCCGACGCGCGAGGGCTCGCCGGCAAACACGATCCGTCCACCCGGCTTCAGCACCCGGTGGAACTCCTCGAAGGCGCGCGTGAGGTCCGGGAGGTGATGGAGCACGGCATGGCCGAGCACGAGGTCGAAGCTCCCGTCCGCGAACGGGAGCGATTCCGCGTCGGCTCGCAGGCTCCTCACGGTCAGCCCGAGCCGCTCGGCGTTCGCGGCCAGCGCGCGCACCATCCCCGGCGAGATGTCGGTGCACGTCGACTCGCGGACGACTCCGGCCCGGAGCAGATTCAGGCTGAAGTAACCGGTGCCGGCGCCGATCTCGAGCGAACGGCCGAACCCACGGTCGAGGGCGGCCGAGCCGAGCACCTTGCGGAGCTTTCCGACGACCTGGCCCTGGCCGACCTCGCCGAAATCGATCCCCCACTTCGAGTCGTAGCTCTCGGCCGCCACATCGTGGTAGCGCGTGTTCACATCGCGGATCTCGTCCGCGCTCCTCAGGGCATCGGTTCGCATCGCCTCGCTGCGCAGCGCCTCCATGGCTGGGCCACATTACCCTAGGGCCCGCGCCCGTGAGCCTCTACGTCCAGCAGAACCAGCCCCCGGGAGTACCTCCGCTCGAGTTGACCGGCGAGCGCACGCTCCCCGACGTTCCGGCCGAGAACTACTGGTATCGAAGGCATCTCGCGGTGTACGAATGGATCGCCGCCCGGGTGGCCGGCGGGGTCGTGCTCGACATGGCGTGCGGCGAGGGCTACGGGTCCGAGGTGCTGTCCCGGAGCGCTTCCCGCGTGGTCGGCGTGGACGGGAATCCCGAGGCCCACGAGCACGCCAAGCTCCGGTACACCGGGCCGAAGGTCACGTTCGAATGGGGCGCGGTCGAGACGTACGGCGAGCCCGCCAGCTTCGATGCGGTCGTATTCCTCCAGACGATCGAGCACGTCATCGATCCGCCGGCTGTCTTGAGGCATTTCCGCCGGATCCTGAAGCCGGGCGGGGTGGCGTACGTGTCGACCCCGAACGTGCTGAAGCTGGCGCCGGCGGGTCAGGCCAAGTCGGACAACCCCTGGCATCTGCGGGAATATCGCGCCGTCGAGTTCGCTGAGCTGTGCCGGGGGACCTTCAGCAGCGTCGAGATGCTCGGCCTGTTCCACGCGCGGAAGCTCCGGGTCCACGAGGTGGCATTGAAACTCGGCTGGGACGCGGTCCACGCGCGTCTGCACATCACCGATCGGTTCTACGACTGGTTCACGCCGGCGATCGCCACGAGCGATTTCGCGCTGCGACCCGCGCGCCTGGACGGCGCACTCGACTTCGTGGCGGTCTGCCGAGACAACTGAACCCACGGTTCGGGCAATGGCGACCCGGGTAGCCTTCGTCCACCGAACCAAATAATTGTCAATTGGACATCCGGAAGGCAGGGTCCGAATTGTCATTTCTGGGGCGCCGCCGCCGGTGCGCTCGCTGTCTGGGTGGTGCTTGGAACAGGTGGGACTACGTGTCGGGCTGGGGTACGCCGGTGTTAGGTCGGTCGATGGAACAACACCGGCCCGATAGCAGGGGGAGCCGGCTCGAGAAAGCGTTCTCCAGGTTCGCTTTTTCGAGCCGGCCTATGCCCAGCGGAAGGTTCGGGGCTTTTTTCGCATGCGGATCAAGCGAGCCGGGACGCCTCCGACCACGGCATTAGCGGGCACGTTTCGCGTCACCACCGCGCTCGTCCCGATCACCGAGTTGTCGCCGACCCGAACGCCCCGGAGCAGACACGCGCCGTACCCGATCCACACGTTGTGGCCGACGTCGACGTTGCGCTTGTAGATCCCCTGCTCGCGGATCGGGCGCTCGGTCTCGACCATCCCGTGGTCGAAGTCGATCATCATCACCCGGTCGGCGATGATGCACTCACGTCCGATCGAGATGTGCTGGAACGCGGAGATCGTGCACTCCTGGCCGAGCACCGACTTGGCCCCGATCGACAGCTCGCCCTCGTGGACGCGCACCTTGCAGCCGTGGCCGATCCACGACCACCTGCCGAGGCTTACGCAAGCATCGCGGCCGATCTCGAACTTGACGCCCGGGCACACGAAGCACAGGCCGTCGGTCTTCAGCCGCCCGCGCCACCGGAGCTTCAGCCACAGCCAGCGCGCGATAAGGCGCGCGTAGCCGAATGTGAGCATGTGGTGGGCACGGGCGAAGCGCAGGAACGTCAACGGTCCGCCGTGCAGCGGTGGAGGACCCGAGCGGACCGCCGCCGGCACCGCGACCGGCGCCGCGCGCTCGAGCATCTCGGTCGTCGCGGACTGCACGCTCGGATCGTACCCCTGGCATGATGTCCCGCGTTGTGGTCGCCCTCGCAGAGACACCCGCATTCGAGCGGCCCCTGACGGCGCTGCGCTGCATCCTCGCCACCTCGCGTAGCGCTGCTACGCGTCGGCGGCTGCGTCTTTGCGCAGCATCCGTCAGTGACCACTCTCGGTGCGAGCGTCTCTGCGAGGCCGACCACTAGGATGCCCGGCGCCGACGAATCGCTCGCACAGCGGCTTCTCGCCGGCGACCGTCGGGCGCTGGCCCGTGCCATCTCGCTGGTCGAGAACGACGACCCCGAGGGCTGGGCGCTGGTCAAGGAGATCTATCCGCGCACCGGACACGCGGCCGTGATCGGGTTCACCGGACCGCCCGGGGCGGGGAAGTCGACGCTGCTGGCGGCGCTCACCAAGCTCGAGCGCGCGCGCGAGCGCACCGTCGCCGTGCTGTCGATCGACCCGACGTCGCCGTTCACCAAGGGCGCGCTGCTCGGCGACCGGATCCGGCTGTCCGACCACTTCCTCGACCCGGGCGTGTACATCCGTTCGATGGCCAGTCGCGGTGCGCTCGGGGGCCTGAGCGAGGCCTCGCTCCAGGCCGCGCTGCTGATGGACGCCTCGGGGCGCGACGTGATCCTGCTCGAGACCGTCGGCGTCGGCCAGGCCGAAGTCGACATCATCGACCACGCCGATACGGTCGTGCTCGTGTTAATGCCAGGGTCGGGCGATTCGATCCAGGCGCTCAAGGCGGGCGTGATGGAGATCCCCGACGTGATCGTGGTCAACAAGGCCGATCATCCCCTGACCGACACGATGGTGCGCGAGATCAAGAACGTGCTGGCGCTCGGCCCCCAGGAAGGGTGGAAGGTCCCGATCCTCAAGACCGAGGCCGTGCGCGGCGAGGGGATCGAGGAGCTGGCCGAGAAGCTCGCCGAGCACCACGCCTACGTCGAGGCCGAGGGCACTCTGTCCGAGCGCCGGCGCCGGAACCTGATGAACGAGGTACTGGCGCTGGCCACTTACCGCATGCGCCGCGAGCTCGAGGCGTCAGTCCGCGACGACCCCGAGGTCCAGGAGTTGCTCGACCGGGTGGTGGCTCGCGAGATCGACCCGGCGAGCGCCGCCACCACCGTGCTCGAGCGGCGGGCCGAGGAGCTTGCGCGATGAGCGCGGCGCTCGCGCCGGCGTACATGGTCGCCTCGCTCCTTCTGTGCGTCGCGGGCGTGATGAAGAGGCGCGCCCTCGGGGTCGCCGAGTTCGCGCTCGGAGCCACCTGCGCGGTGCATCCGACTCGAGGTCTGGCGGTGGCGCTGGCGCTGGTCTACATGTCGTTTGCCGTCGTGGCCGAAGTCCTCAGACGTCGTCGCCAGGCGTGCGGGTGCTTTGGTGAAAACGACGATTTTCGGGTGACGCTGGCACACGTGATCGCCAGCGAGCTTCTGGGGACGCTGGTGCTGGCGGCGGCGATCGCCGGGCCATACGGACTCGGCTGGGTGCTCGGGTTGCCGGCGCCACAGGCGATCGTGCTGCTCGCCGGGATCGCCGGCGCGGTGTACGCGGTCGTGCTCGTGTACACCGTCGTGCCGCGGGCGTGGGGCGCCTGGGAGCGGGCATGACCGTGGTGGCGCGCATCGGGGAGCTCCTCGAGCGCCGCACGTCCCGGCGGGGCGCGCTCGCGCGCGCGGCGGTTGCGGGCTCCGCGTTCGCGGTCGCGCCGATCCGCTACCTCGTCCGGCCGGGCACAGCCTGGGCGGTGCTGCGGCCGGAGCACTGCCCGCACGGCAGCAAGTGCACCGACGGTTACACCGCGTTCTGCTGCGAGATCCAGCACGGGAACAACGCCTGTCCGCCCGACACCTACATCGCCGGCTGGTGGAAGTGCACGAGCTACAAGGGCCACGGCCTCTGCCACGAGGCGGGCGTCCGTTACTACATCGACTGCAATCGCATTCCGGGGACGGTGTTCCCGGGTGGCTGTCAATGCGCCAACAAAGACTGCGTCAACCGCGCCGTCGACTGCAATCACTTCCGCTACGGCCAGTGCAACACCCAGATCGCCGGCACGACCGAGGTCGTATGCCGGCTGGTGGTGTGCCAGAACCCGGCCACCGTCCCTTCGATGAACTGCAACGGCACCGAGATGGTCGACAACCGCACCTGCACGCACAACAACCCATGCCTCGAGGGGCTGGGGATGCAGCTCCCGGGAGGCGGCGGGGCTTAGTGGTCGCCCCCCCGAGCACGCCCGCATTCGAGTCGCCCCCGGCGGCGGCTCGCGGCGTCCTCGGACCTCGACGTGGCAGGGCCACGCCTTCGGCCCTGCGTCCTTGCGATTCATCCGCCGGTGACGCCTCTCGGTGCGACCGTGCCCATGCGGGAGACCACTAGGTGGTCGCGCTGGTGTCGGTCGAGACGGTGCTGCTCGTCCTGCTCGTGGTGCTGGTGGCCGCGCTGCTGCGAAGTCACGCCGAGATCCTGCGGCGGCTCGGCCCCGACGACGGCACGCCACGTGTCCCGGCCCCGCCGGCGGGTGCCCGCGCCGACACCGCGGCCCCCGAACTCGGCGGCGTCACGCCCACTGGTGACGCGGTCAAGTTGGCCTTCCCCGGCGCTCCCACGCTGCTGGCGTTCCTCAGCAGCGCCTGCACGAGCTGTGCGGAGTTCTGGGAGAAGCTCGGCGAGAACCGGTCCGCGCCGGAGCTGCGCACGGTGATCGTGACCCGCGGAGCTGATCGCGAGCAGCCCGCCAAGCTGCGCCGGCTCGCTCCGGATGCCGTGCCCGTCGTGATGTCCTCGCAAGCGTGGGAGGACTACGGCGTCCCGGGCACCCCGTACTTCGTGCTCGTCGAGGACGGCGCGATCAAGGGCGAGGGGGTCGCCACTACATGGAGCGCGCTCGCGTCGCTCGTTGGCGACGCAGTCGAGGACGAGCGGGGGCTGGACGAGCGACTGGCGGCGGCCGGCGTCGGGCCCGAGCACCCGAGCCTGTACCCGGGGGACCGGCGCTGACCGCACTGCTGGTCCTCGGTTGTGCGGCGGCGGTCACGGCCGCGGTGGCGTCCGCCTGGTCTCCCTGAGGCGAGTCGATGCTCGCGAGCATCACCCCGCTCGGAGAGCGGGGCCGGCGTTCGAACTGGTGGGTGACCGTGACCGCATTCCTAATCGGCGCCACGGTGGCGGCCGCCGGCGCCGGCGCGGCGCTCGGCGCACTCGGCTCGGTCGTGCTGCCCTCGCACGAAGGGATTGCGGTGTTGCTGGCGGCGATTGGCGTGGCGATCGTGCTCGACGGGCTGCCGGTTGCGGTACCCGGCCCGCGGCGGCAGGTCGACGAGCGATGGCTCGACCGGTACCGAGGCTGGGTCTACGGCGCCGGC
>Ga0335078_10016468_pt1 | contig 10967 bp, 10 predicted proteins | sample Lox_Sample_32_FD_206711 | JGI IMG/M metagenome (GOLD analysis project Ga0335078, IMG submission 206711) | Soil microbial communities from Loxahatchee National Wildlife Refuge, Florida, United States - Lox_Sample_3.2 | ecosystem: Environmental > Terrestrial > Soil > Wetlands | place: USA... | reverse complement strand
GACGCGATCCCCACCTCGATCGATCTTCATTCCGCCGATGTCGCTGGGCTCAACGTTCTGCCTTCGAGCGGCGAAGGCCCCGAGCGCGTGGAAGTTCAGCTTCGCGCGCAACGGCCCGTAACAGTTCAGGGCACGGTAGATGACGACGACGTAAAAGCCGTGCTTCTCGATATTCTTGCCAAAGGCGATCGCATTTGCCCGGACATTCGCCTGGGCGCCGTCGAATGTCTGCGTGCCCGTGAGAACGATCCCGATGTTCGCTCCGCTCTTTGCCGCGCGGTTCGCAGCGATCACAATGCCGCCGTGCGCCTCAAGGCGCTCGAGGCCTTGAAGAGCGCGCAGCCTGAAGATCAGGTTCAGCAAACGCTGCTCGACGCTCTCGTCGGCGATCAGAATCCCGGCGTGCGCGTCGAAGCGGTCAACGCGCTGCGCGGCATGGCCGATCGAGGCGAAGTTTCATCCGACGACCATCTGGTTTCCGTGTTGCGCGACCGCATGGAAAGAGATCCCAATACGTACATTCGTTTGCAAAGTGCCGCGGCTTTGGGCGAGCTTGGCCCCCGCGCAAGATTCTAGGCTTGTCGAATGAGGCGAATCGAATGACGGCCCGCACGCATTTCTACCCGGCAGCGGCTGCCGGAATCTTCGCAGCGGCGCTCGGCATCGTGCTTCTCGCGGTTACCACCGCCTCCGCGCGCCACAAAGTGGTCGAATCGCCCGATCACTCCACGCCGCGCCTCACGCAGGATCTCACCGGCTCCGTCCCCACCCATGCCGGCGAACGCGTCCATCTCTCAACCGAGCTCGGCAGCATCGTCGTCCACGAGCACGATGCCGATAAAGTCGATTACCGCATTCATCTCGAAACAGACGCATCGCAAAAAGACGCGCAGCAACTTCTGAAGAGCTTCACCGTTTCCGTGCACCAGGTCGAAGATGGAGTTGCGCTCAAAGCCGAATCGCCGGGCCGCCACTGGACGGGCCGGCTCTGGGCCACTCTCGAACTCGATATCCCGAAGAACGTCAGCCTCGATGTCGGCACCGGCGGCGGCAATATCGACGCCTCCGAGCTGCAAGGCCACGTCACGCTTTCGACCGCGGGCGGCAATATCACCGCGGCCGATATCGCGGGCCCGGCACGCCTGAAAACGGGGGGCGGCAATATCGTCGCGAAAAATATCGGCGGCGAGCTGTACGCCAATACCGGCGGAGGTCACATCGTGATCGGCTCGGTGGCCGGCAACGCCACGCTTCACACCAGCGGCGGCCACATCCGCGTAGCCTCGATTCAGGGCGTGGCAACGCTTGAAACCGGCGGCGGCAATATCACGCTCGGCCACTCCGGTGCCGAACTGAGCGCCTCAACCGACGGCGGCGAAATTCAGGTAGGCGAAGCCGCGGGCCTGGTCCGCGCCAAGACCGGCGGCGGCGGGATTCGCGTGGTGCGTATGTTCGGCCCCACGGACCTCCAAACCGGCGGCGGCAGCATCTATCTCACCCAAGTGGATAGTCCCGTGAAGGCCTCGACGAATTCCGGCGGAATTACGGCCTGGTTTGTTTCGCCGCCGAAATCCTCCGGCACGTGCGACCTTCAATCGACCGATGGCGATATCGTCGTGCATTTGCCGCGAGAGCTTCCCGTCACCATCGACGCGCAGGTTGAAAAGGGCGACGATCATCGCGTGATCGTCGATCCGGCGTTCGCTCTGAAAGTGGTGCGCGACGAAACCTCCAGGCTGCACACGGTCCACGCCGAGGGCGCGCTGAATGGCGGCGGCGAATTGCTCCGCCTGCGCACCATCGACGGCAATATCCGCTTCATGCTGAGCGACGCGGACAAGCAAATTCAGCTCTACAAAGAACAGATGGCGCAGCTCCAGAAGCAAACGGAGGAGCTGCAACGGCAGTTGATGCAGCAGGGTTTGCCCCTGCCGTCGCCGTGAAAAAATGTCGGGGAACTAATCGGCCACGCGGTTCGTAATAAAAAGTGTACGTGAAACAAATCATCGGACGCGGTCTCGGAATGCACTGAAGGGGGCGTAACGTGCAAAAGACGGCGCGGGTTGTTTCAGTCGTATCCTTCGCATCGCGGCTCGGCATCGCCATCGCTGCCGCCGCTCTCGTTCCACTTCTCAGCTTTGCGACGACCACACAGGTCTTCGAGCAAACGTATCCGCTGATGGCGGGCGGCCACTTCGAACTCGAAAACGTCAACGGCTCCGTCCAGGTGGAAGGCTGGGATCGCGACGAAGTGGAAGTGACCGCGGTGAAGACCTCACAAGATGACCCGCGTGACGTAGATCGCGTGCAAATTGAGGTCGAGAGCCACCCCTGCGAAGTCAACGTGCACACGCGCTATCCCGATGGCGAAGGCGCGGGCGTCGCCGTCGAATATCACATTCACGTGCCCAATCGCGTGCTGCTGGGCAGCGTTCACACCGTCAACGGCAGCCTGCTCGTGCGCGGCGTCGAGGGCGGCGGCGAGTTGCGCTCGGTCAATGGCGATGTCGAAGTGCTCGAAAGCTCCGGCCGCTTCAACGCCAAAACCACCAACGGCAATTTGCGCCTGGAATTGCTCCAGCTCACCGACGGCGCGCCGATGAATCTTGAAACCGTCAATGGCTCGGTCGAACTCGGCCTTCCCAAGGACGCGCGCGCCGATCTCAACATGCGCAATATGAATGGCGACCTGCAGTCCGACGTGCCGCTCACCTCCATGGAGGCGCTCCCGGGCTCGCGCGCGTTCCACGGCAGGATCGGCCGCGGCGGCGGCGCCATCTCCGTGCGCACCGTCAACGGCGGCATCCGCCTCCTTCTCGAACATCCCACGTCCTAGCGGAACGCAAATTTTCGCAAGCGTGTCCGGCGTCGTCGGCTCAGCACTTCGGCCGCGCAAGCTGGGCCCGCGCGTCCGCGCGCCGCGTTATTGCGGGGTATTGCTCTGCGGCGCTTCGACAGGAGCGGGGGCCGGCGCGGAACTGGGGCGGAAATTAACGGTGACGTCTTCCGTGGAAGCCACCGCTTTGCCCGCAAGGCGAGCGGGAGTCTGATGCCAGCCGCGCACGATTTCTTCGGCGATGGGGATCAATTCGGCGGGGCCGGTGACGCGCGCGACATCGACAATCTGCCCCTTCTCATCCAGGCTGACGCGCAGCCGCAGGATCGCGCCATTTTTCGGCACCGAAATTCCGCCGGGCAATGACGGCGCAGCCGCCGTGATGCGTCCGCCTTCGAGTCGCAAGGGGGTGTCGCCCGCCTCGTCCACCGCCGGTGGAACCACCACCGACTGCCTGACCGCGATCGCGATCGAATCTGACGCGCTCACGGCTTGCTGCGGCAGGCTGATCCATCGCGGCTCCGATCCTTGCTCGGGCGGAGTAACCTGGATCGCGTTTCCGCCCGTGGTTTCCGTATCCTGCGAAAGAGGAACCGCAGGCGGCGGTGCAGCGGCGGACTGCGGCGCGCTTTGCGGACGAGACGCGGACGGCCCGGCCGAATCGGTCGCGCCCGGCTCGCTGGCCGGCGTCGCCGGCTGTGACGCGGCAGCGTTCTGAATCGCATTCTTCGGCATGGACCGGCCCACCAGCACGCCGCCGACGAACGCGAGCACGATCAGCACTCCGCTGCCCAGTGCAAACCAGCCCATATGCCGTTCTTCGCGCAGTTCGCTATTCTGCAGCGGCGCAGGAAAGCTTTCGCCCAGCGAACGGAATAGCATGGGCGACCGTTCCGCCAGCCGTTCGTTTCCTGGCGATGCTTCGCGCGTTGCCGGCGAATTCTGAAAAAGCTCCTCGGGCGAACGCAACTTCGCGGAATCAGAAGGCGGCGCAGGCGCGTCAGGCTTTTGCGGCGGCTGCGCGGTCGCGGGTCCGGTTACCGTGGGAGCCTCGCGCGCTTCCGAAACGATTGCTGCGGCTCTCTCGCCACTTTCCTCTGAGGCTGCTTCCGGCCGCGCGATCTTTCCCGCCGTTTCGGGACGCGATTCGGCGGGGAACTCCATTCCGTTGAAGACGACGCTTCCTGCGGACGCGGTCCGAATTTTGTCCTCGGCTTTTTCACGGGCGATCCACTCGCGAATTTCGTCGCGCGTCGTCTCCGTTTGCAGGACGAATCGCAGCCCCGCAGTGCGCTTGCTTTCCGAGAGCCACACAACTTCCCCGGTCGCTTGAATGGGCGCGGCGCGAGTTCCCGTTTCGAATGTGAGGGGAAGCGCGTCGTGGCTCGCGAGCGTTTCGGCGGTAGTCAGCGCGAGGCCCGTTTCGCTCACGTTGATCACGATCCCGCCGTTTTGCTGGCCCACTTTGACGTAGGCGAGGGAGCTGGGGCGGAGGCGGATGGCGGTGCGGCGCTCTGTCGCAGGCAAACCTGCAGCTTGGCCGCCGTTGGATTGTTGCGGCATGTGAGAGCTAGGGTGGGCGACTGCAGTTTGCCATCCCGGGCCGCAAAAATGCAATGCCGGGCTTTCCCAGCCGAACACCTGGCGAACGACGTGGTGGGTTGCTAAAAGCCGGAGGGAGGGGCTTGGGGCGGCGGGGCGGAGCCGGGCGGGTTGGGCAGCGGCGGCGGGCGAAAGACGAACACGACGGCGACTGTGGCTGGAAAGGACGCGCCGCGGAAGTGTGCGGGAATGAATCGCCACTGCTCGACGGCGGAGATAGCGGCGCCCGTCAAGGGCGGCGAACCGTAAATGGCAGAGGCGTTTTGCACGCGCCCCGACGCGCCCACCAGCACATCCAGAACAACGGGACCCGAGGTGAGCGTGTCCGCAGGATTGGCCGCGAAAACGGCGGATTCCACCTGCACCGGAACGTAATCGGGGATCATCTGCCGGGCGGGCCGCATCGGCGCGTCCAAATGCACGGGCGCGGAGGCCACGTTGCGCGGGTTGAAGAGAATGTCGACCGCGATCACCGATTCCGTTTGTTTGCCGTCCAGCGTGGCGGGCGTGAAGGTCCAGTTGTTCACGGAAATGAGGCTGCGGGCGGTAAGCGCAGGGAGATCGCGCAAGGTTTCGGAGCTTACGATATGGCCGTCGCGGTCGAGGCCGACGGAAAGGCTGACCAGCCCGGCGGTGCTGCTCTCAACGGGATAATTGAGATCCGTCGCGTACGTCGCGCGCGGAGGCACGAAGGTCCCGCGGCTGGATTGGGCGAGCAGCGCGAAGGCGGCGAGTAGGAGCGCGGCGCAAAATAGTGCCGGACGCGTCATAGAGTAGGCCCTGACAAATGCTCGCATTGCGCCGGGACGAAATGGATCGGGTAGTTGCCTTAGTAGGTCCGCTGGGAAATGTGGGGAACGAGGCCCGCAGCTAGCTAGTCGCGAATGATCTCGGCATTCCCGCCGGGGGAAACAAGGCGGACGAGGCGGCCGTTATCGAGATAGAGGTCGATTTCGAGGGTCTCGGTCTTGGCGGTTAACTCCTCGACTTTCTTGCCGTCGAGTTCCTGCGTCCCGAGCGATTCGACGGTGATCGAGCCGGGAGTCAATTCCTGGGGGACGAGAACGGAAAAGGTCTGCGAGCCTTTTTTCTGGCGATCGTAGAGGCGCGCGAGAATCGCGTATTGATGGTAGAGGTTGTTATCGAGCACGACGATGGGCGCGGTCGCGAACGTGAATTGCTGGCTATAGGGGCGAGCGCCTTCGAGGCTCAGGTCAATCGTCGCGCTGAGTCCGCTGAAGTCGATGTTAGCCGAAGCTTTCTTTTTTCCTTCGGTCGACCATTGGTAGCGCTGAGGATTGCCATCGCCGCGAAGCGCGAGGATGCCGGAGACGCGCGTCGTGCCGCCGGGTGATTGAATCTCCGAGCTGCCGTGGGCAATCCAATCCCCGCCGCTGGGAGTAATTTCGAATTGCTCTTTGCCGACTTGCTCGCCGTTGACGACGATGCGAAAGCTGCCCTTGTCCGCAACGAACATCGAAGCGGCTGGACTCGCCGCAGCGATTGCGGCGCGATTCGCGGATGAAAACATCAACGCGAGAGCCGCGCTGAACGCGGCAATTCCTCCGACGATCGCAGCGAGTTTGCGGCGCTTGGCGAATGTCATGCGGTCACCTTCGCGAAGATGCCGAGCGCGAGAATCTGCTCCACCACGCGGCGCGGGTCGGAATCGCTCTCGACGCGATGGTCGGCAAGCGAGTAGGTCGGCAGGCGCTCTTCATATAGGCGGCGGAAACTGGCCTCGTCGCGAAAAAGCGGGCGGTCGGTGATTTGCGCGCAGCGGCGGAGAAGCTCTTCGATCGGGCAATGAAGCCAGATCAAAATCGCGCCGTGCTCGCGAAGCAGCGCGAGATTCTGCGGCTGCGTGATGGTGCCGCCTCCGAGAGAAATGACGCGGGATTTTTCCGACGCGCCGGCTTCGGCGATGATGCGCGCGAGTTGCTCGCTTTCCATGCGGCGGAATTCCGGTTCGCCGCCGCGCGCGAAGATTTCGGGAATGGATGAGCCGGCGGCTTCCATGATGCGGCGGTCGAGATCGACGTGCATCCAGCCGAGCTGGCCGGCCAGCAGGCGTCCCGTGGTGGATTTGCCGCTGCCCATGAAGCCGGTAAGGCAGACGAGGCGGCGCGCGCGGAGTTCGGCGGTCATCGGTGATTCAAGCGCTTCTCACCTGCCGCCGGGGCGGAATATGGCAAATACCGGAAAGCACCATGCACTCTCACCAGACTGCACACCGCACTGCCAAACCAGATCATCACGCTAGCTACACCGCACGCCACACAAGCGTCAACCCGCTGACAACCACATTCGACAACCTTCACAACAGGCAACACTGCAACCCAGCGCTACAGTGGCGTGTTTTTCCGCCCGGTCAGGATCGCATTTTCGCGAATCGGAACCGATCAATTCGGGCGGTTCAGGATGTTGATTGTACCATCGAAGGAGCTGAGCTCGATTTTGGCGCGGCCCGTGTTTTGCGTGCCGAAGAGGGCGTTGCCAAAGCCGCGCAGGGAATGGTGATGCGAGGAGGGCGCGAGCTTCACTTCATTATTGACCTTGCCCTTGAGCGAGGTGGCGCTGATATCGAACGAATCGCCGGGCGAGAAGCGGACTTCGATGATCCCGCTGTAGTTCTTCAGCTGATAGATGCCGTTGGGGAGGAACTGGCCGTTGAAGTGGATGTCGCCTTCCGAGGTTTGCGCGTGGACGTGGTAGCTGCGCAAATCGATAAAGCGGAAATTTCCGCTGATCGAGGAAGCTTCAATGCGGCCGGCGCACGCGGAACACGTAAACGAGCCGCCGACGGTGGTGACGGTCAGGTAGCCGGCTGCGTCCGCGAGCGTTACGTCTGCCGCGATGGTCTCCACGTTCATGTCGCCGAGAACGTTCGAGACGTTCACGCCGCCCGAGTCGTTGTGAATCTGTAGCTCGGTATCTTCGGGGACATTGATTTCGAAATCGGTGCGGAGATCGGCGGGGGAGGCGCTGTCGGACCCCTGCTGGGTCATCACCTCGATGCGGTTGCCGTTTTGCTCGGCTTCCACGTCGACTCGATCGGTGGCGCGCTTGGCGACGACCATCACTTCGGATTTCGTCCACGCCCGAACGGTAACGGTGCCCGTGGGATTGTGAATCGTAACCACGGGATGCGTCTCAACCTTGAAATGGCGCTCGATGCGGTCGGCGAGAGCAGGACCGGCGCTCATCAAAAGAAGCCCGGGAACGATCACGCCGGCGGTCGTCCAGTTGCGATAGATCCGAAATGAAGGCTGGGGCTGGGCCATCACTCACCGTCTCCGCGTTCGGTCATTTGCGCGAGAAGATCCGCCTTCTGCCGGTAGGCGTCGTACAGATAGTCTCGGGCGATTTCGCTGTCGGGATCTTGCTGCACGCTTTTTTCACACAAAGCGATGTAGTTGTCAACGATGGCGAGATTCTTGTGCAGCGTGGCGGCGACGTCGGGTTCGGAATCCCTCAAGGTAAACGTGTCGTGCTCCGCGGTATCGAGATGGGCGCTGAGCGTTCCCGTCGAGTCTTGATCCCAGGCGGAATTGGCTGGGCGGTAATTCGGATGCGCAACGGCGATTCCGATTGCAATCAGAGCGACGAGATAAGCGCCTGCCAGCGCGGGGCGCGGCACCGCCGAGAAGATTTCGGCGAACCAGTTGCTGACCGCCCAGGAGCCGCGTTCCTGCGGGACTGTCTCGTGGATCAAACCTTCGTGTTCCAGCTGCGCGCGGATCGAAAGCCAAAGGCGCTCGGAGGGAATTTCCTCAACCGCGCCGATCGAGCGGGCGGCGGAGTGAATCGAATCGAGATCTTCCACCAGGCTGCTACAGCGCGGACAGCTTCGAAGGTGCGCCTCGGCGTCGCCTCCGCGCTCGCCTTCCATCCATCGCTCCAGCTGATTTTCAAACTGATCGCAGTTCATCACGTTCATGATCTTTAGTCCTCGTTTGAGGCGCCGCCGGCAGCCCGGCGCTCTTCACGGGCCTTCGCGCGGACTTCTTCGTGGAGCAGCTCGCGGAGACGCATTCTGGCCTTGTGCAGCTGGGATTTCGAATTGCCGATCGAGCAGCCCATAATCTCCGCAATCTCGTTGTGTTCGTAACCCTGCACGTCGTGCAGGACGAACACCGCCTTGTAACCCGGCGGCAACTGTTCCACGGCGCGCTGAAGGTTGACGCGGTCCAGTGAGCCGGTCAGCTTCAGGTCGGCAGTGCCAAAATCTTTCCGGGGACCTCCAGATTCATCGTCCTGCTCCGTCACCTGCTCGAGCGAGGTCTCTTTGCCCGATTTCTTGCGCAGCTTCATCAGCACGACGTTGACCGCCAGCCGGTGAAGCCACGTGGAAAAAGCCGATTCGCCGCGAAAAGTTGAAATTTTGCGAAAGAGCTGCAGGAACGCTTCCTGCGTCAGATCCTCTGCCTCGGCCGTATTCCCCACCATTCGAAGACAAAGCGAATACACTCTGCGGCTGTGCAGCTGGTACAGACGTTCGAACGCCGCCGCATCGCCACGCTGGGCAAGCCGGATCGATTCAGACTCCGGAATGTCCCCAGTTTCGGTTCGCCTCGTTCGGGCCACGCTACCCGTCAAGGCGCATCCATCAATGCGATGCGCCGGCCTTTCTGTGAGTTGTACAACCCGTTCCTGCCCGGAAACACTCTGTCACCTGCGCTGGCGGGACAAATATGTTGCGGGGGCAATCCTGCATCTGACGCAGCGGGAAGCCGCAAGTCTCAAGCTGCCTATTCTCGACGGAATTGCCCGCCGCGTCCAGCAGGACCGGATATTGCGCCTTCACGGCGATAGTTGCGGATGCGCAATCGAGCCTTGGATGCAGGGAACAGAGTAACCCACCCGGCCACCTCCGCGGATGCTACGGTGCATCGGCGTTGAGAGCTCCAACCCCCATCACCGGTATTTCTTGGGCGATCAGAAGCGCGGCCTAGTGGCTCGGCTTTTCGGAATGCTCTACGGGTTTCTCGTCGGCGCGGATTTCAACCGGCGTACCGATCGGAACGCGCTTATAAATCTCCTCGATCTCCGGGTTCGTAACCGCAATGCATCCCGCCGTCCAGTTGATCTGCCGATGCAGTGATCCGAGCCAGGCGTATTTCGCTTCCAAACCGTGGATTTCTACCCCACCTCCGGGACTCACACCCAGCTTGCGCGCACGTTCACGGTCGGCGGGATTTGGGTAGGAGATATGTAGCGCGAGATGGAATCGGCTGTGCGGATTTTTGCTGTCGATGATGTACTCGCCTTCGGGCGTTTTCTTGTCGCCTGCCTTCACCTTCGGCCCGACCGGGTCACCGCCCAAAGCGACATGGTAGGCCTTGAGCGCCTGGCCGTGATTGAACAGCGTCATCGTGCGCTCGCTCTTCACGATCACGATTCGGTCGGCTTCTTGCTCACGCTGAGCCGCTTCACTGGTACTTGCCAGTGCAGCTACCAGCACAACGGCTAACAGCACAAGGCTGCGCCGTAGAGCGGCGGGTGGCGCAGTTAAGCGCGATGAAGGCGATGCTGCACGACTGCACCTCGCGCTGACTTAGCCTCGACCGACAATTTTGGGGGGCGCACGTTTTGGGTTTCAGAGGTGCGACTCTTTTGCTTCCGGTGGAACCAAATGCGCTTGAGCGGATGCTTCATGTTGTCTGGCGGCGAAGTGTATCAAATAAATACTGGCGCAGGCTAAATCACAATAGTCGCGTATACGGATACGTCGCGCCCGATTTCAGAAGGGGGAAAAACTGGACGGAGACGCAGGTTTACACGGCAAACCCTGCGGCACCCTCGTGGGTTGATATTGCGCGTTCACGGCGATAGGTGCGGATGCGCAATCGAGCCTTGGATGCAGGGAATAGAGTGAGCTACCCGGCCGAAAGGGAGAATCGAGGGTGCCGCATTCTTTGCCGGCAGGCAAAGAGTGCGAAGGTCTGGTTTACAAATCGAAACGTGCGGCACGCCTGAAGAACCCACCCTTCAAAAAACGAAGGATGGGGCACCCGGCGATTTACCTGAGCGGCCCGGCCGCGTGATCGTGACGAAGACGCTATTTCGCTACGCGGCGGGCGCGGCGAGCGTTTCGGGCTGCGGCGCGCATCCGGTTTCGCACTTTCGCGGATGCCCTACGGACGCTCCGCGAGGCATTTCTCGCGACGGCCGCAGCACGCCGCCGAACTTTTGCGGCCGGCCTTCGAGCCGGCGAGCGGCGCTTCCGGCCCTTCGAGCGCGGCCGCCGTCGTCGCGCGGGTTCCGCGGCAGTGCGTTCGGCCGATAGAAATTCTTCCTTCACCTTCTGTGCGTCGGATACGAGCGACCCCAGCGCCGACCCAATCGATTCCGCCACGTCCGTCAGTACCGTCTTAGCCGTTGATTTTTGCGCAGGCATTCCCGTTTTCCTTTCGATCGCGATCGTTTTCGAATTTGCTCACACGTCTAGCCAATGACACAACGCTCGTGGCATCGCTCTCCATCGGCGGAACGAGGTAATTTCAATTCGGTGAGCTTGTAGACTCGG
>Ga0335078_10016467_pt1 | contig 10968 bp, 14 predicted proteins | sample Lox_Sample_32_FD_206711 | JGI IMG/M metagenome (GOLD analysis project Ga0335078, IMG submission 206711) | Soil microbial communities from Loxahatchee National Wildlife Refuge, Florida, United States - Lox_Sample_3.2 | ecosystem: Environmental > Terrestrial > Soil > Wetlands | place: USA... | reverse complement strand
CGCTCTGGATTCCATTCACCGTTGTTGCAGCGGCGGGTCAGGTTGCGCGCAACGCCATGCAGCGCCAATTGACCGGCCCGCTCGGCACCTGGGGCGCGACCAATATCCGCTTCCTGTTCGGCTTTCCCTTCGCCGTCCTGTTCTTTGCCAGCGTGCTGGTTTTCACCGGAGAGGCCATGCCGTCACCGACTCTGGTGTTCTGGCCGTGGCTCTTGCTCGGCGCGCTCTGCCAGATCGTTGCGACCGGGCTGATGCTGGTGGCGATGAACGAGCGTTCCTTCGTCGTCACGACCGCCTATCTCAAGACCGAGGCGATCCAGACCGCGATCTTTGGCTTCATTTTCCTCGGCGATCATCTGACCGCCCTGAAGGTGCTCGCGATCGTGATCGCCACCGTCGGCGTTGTCATCACGGCCCTCCGGGTAGGCGGCGACAAAGGCTTCGCGGACTGGCGGCCGACCGTGATCGGTCTGGTTTCGGCCGCGGCTTTCGCGCTTTCCGCCAATGGCTATCGCGGCGCCATCATCACGATCCAGGGCGCATCGTTCGTGACGGCGGCGACCTATACCCTGGTTTTCGGGCTGTTCGTGCAGACGCTGATTCTGACGATCTATCTGGTGGCGCGCGCGCCCCAGGTGCTGAGCGATATTCTCAAACTATGGAAGCCGTCATTGCTTGCTGGGTTCATGGGCGCGTTCGCTTCGCAGTTCTGGTTTCTAGCCTTCGCGCTGACGGCCGCGGCCAATGTGCGCACGCTGGCGCTGGTGGAGGTGCTGTTCGCACAGGGCGTGGCGTACTACTCGTTCAAGCAGCCGCTATCGTCGCGCGAGCTTTTCGGCATCGTGCTGATCGTGATCGGGGTTGGGCTGTTGGTCGCCTTCTAGCGTCCTAGCCCTTGAAGGCAATCAGCACGGCGCCGCTGGCGATCAGTGCGATCCCGATCCACCCCTGGAGCGAAGGCCGCTCGCCGAGAAACACCACGCCGAACAGCGCGACCAGTACGACGCTGAGCTTGTCGATCGGCGCAACCAGCGTGGCGGGGCCGAGTTTCAATGCCCGAAAGTAACAGAGCCACGACGCCCCCGTGCCGAGCGCGGACAGCACGAGAAAGAGCCAGCTTTTTGGCGAGACCGGTCCGGGGCTGGTCAGCTGGCCGGTCGCGAACAGGATCAGCGACAGCGTAATCAGGACGATCGCGGTGCGGATCAGCGTTGCGAGGTCGGAGTTGATGCCCTCGACCCCGACCTTGGCGAAGATCGCGGTCAAGGCGGCGAACACGGCCGACAGCACGGCCCAGATTTGCCAGGATGAAAGGGAAGTCGGGAGCATTGCGCGAGGGCCTCGATTCGTTTTCAGTCACGCGCCATCGTTGCATGGAGAAGGCGACGAACAATCCAGAGTCTCAGGCGCGGCTCCAGACTGCTTCGCTCGCAATGACGGAGACTAAGACTAGCGCGTCAGTTCCGGTCGTCCGGCAGCGTCGGCAGCGGCATGACCTCGACGCCTTCCTCGATCAAGGCCTTCGCTTCGTCCGGCGAGGCCTCACCATAGATCGGCCGATGCTCGATGTCGCCATAGTGCATCTTGCGGGCTTCGTTCGGGAAGCGCTCGCCGACATTGTCGGCATTATTGACGATGTGGTCGCGCAATTCCTTCAGCTTGGCCCGCAGCTCGCGCTCCTGCGTCATCAAGAGCGGCGTGGGAGAAGAGGGCGGGGTGACTTCGGAGGACCCTGCCGGCGCAGACGTTGCCGGCACAGGCAGCGGCTCGGCAGGCGCCTGTTCGCGACCCTTCTTGCGCGCGATCCGCGGAGCCATGATGGCGCGTTCGACATCGGTCGAGCCGCAAAGCGGGCAGCTCACCAGTCGGCGCCGCTCCTGCTGCTCGTAAGCCGACGAACTCTGGAACCAGCTTTCAAAGGCGTGGCCCTTCTTGCAGCGCAAATTGTAATGGATCATGCCGATCCCGCCGATCCCCGCACCACATGCAGATAGTCCGGCCCGGCTTTCGGGTCGGCGACGGAAAAACGCCGGCCATGTTGCAGCGACGGCACCGCCTTGCGCGCGGTCTCGACCAGCGTGGGATCGATCTTCGCCATGAACACGCCGGGCTCGGTGTCGCCTTCGGCCAGCACCTCGCCCCAGGGGGCGATGATCAGCGAATGCCCGAAGGTCTCGCGCTTGTTTTCGTGCATGCCGCCCTGGGCGGCCGCGAATACGAAACAGCCATTCTCGATCGCCCGCGCGCGCAACAGCGTATGCCAATGCGCTTCGCCGGTTTTCCGGGTGAAGGCGGAAGGCACGGTGAGGAACGAGGCACCGCTTTCGGCAAGCGCGCGATAGAGCGCCGGAAAGCGAACGTCGTAGCAGATCGTTAGCCCGACCCGTCCCCACGGCAGGTCGGCAATCACCGCGGTCTCGCCGGGCTGATAGTTGGCGGATTCGCGATAGCTTTCGCCGCCCGGCAGATCGATGTCGAACATGTGGATCTTGTCGTAGCTTGCAATCACCCGTCCATCCGGCCCGATCAAAAACGAGCGGTTGACCGCGCGTTCGCTCGATGCGCGCAGCGCCAGCGAGCCGACATGAAGATGGATCTTCAGTTCGGCGGCGAGCGCGCGATAGGCCTTCAGCGAGAGGTCGTCCGCCTCGTCGGCGAGATGTTCGAACAGCGCCTTGCGATTCAGCTGCATCATGTTGCTGACCTCGGGCGTCAGCACATAATCGGCGCCCTGCGCCGCTGCCTGACGGATCAGCTTGACGCCCTGCTCGAGGCTCGGCGCGGGCAACAGGCCCGTGCGCATCTGAATCATGGCCGCGATGAAGGAGCGATCGGCGCTCATGAACTGGCCTCTTCGCCGGCAAGCAACGGATCGAGCTTGCCCTCCCGGTCGAGCGCGTAGAGCTCGTTGCAGCCGCCCACATGAATCTGGCCGATGAAAATCTGCGGAAAGGTCGCACCGGCACCGGCGCGGTCGTACATTTGCTGACGAAGGCCAGGGTCGATCGCGACGCTCAATTCCGCGAATTCAGCCTTCTTGCGCGTCAGCAATTGCTTGGCCGCGGTACAATAACCGCAGCCTGGGCGGGTATAGATTTCGATTGCGGCAGCCATCATGCGCTCTTTGGGGTAAGATGGCCGATTATATGGGAGTTCGATGGCCGTCCACAACCCGGGCAAAGACCAGCACGTCGACGGCTGCGGCTTTGGCACGCAAGAGCGCCCGCGCGCAGGCATCTACCGTTGCGCCTGACGTCAGCACGTCGTCGATCAGGACCACGCGGCGGCCGCCGATAAGGTGCTGCCGGTCGGGCGCGACCTTGAAGGCGCCCTGCACGTTGCTCGCCCGCTGTGGCCGCGACAGGCCGATTTGTTGCTCAGTGCGACGGATCCGGCGCAGCGCTTCGGCCGCGACCGAGACGCCGGTCTGGCGCTCGATGACGCGCGCGAGCGCCCCTGATTGGTTGTAGCGGCGACTCCACCCTCGCCGCCAATGCAGCGGCACGGGGATGAGCACATCCGCCTCGTTGAGCAGTTCCCGCCCCGCCCGCGCCATCCAGTGCCCCATCGCCGGCGCCAGGTCGGTCCGGTCCTGGTATTTCAAAGCGTGCACCAGCGTTCGCGCCACGTCGTCGTAACGCACGGCCGCGCGGGCCCGCGCATAGGCCGGCGGGTTGGCGATCGCTTCCATCGACAGCATCTCGGGGCCGGGGTCGTACACAAAGGGAATGCCGAGCCGCGGGCAGAACGGCGGCGCGATGAACGACATCTTGGCCCAGCAGCTGGCGCAGACGCCTTCGCCTTCGACCGGCTCGCGGCAGGCCACGCACAAGGTCGGCAGCGCGATGTCGAGCGTCAGCCTTGCTGCGTGCGACCACACATGCCGACATGCGGACAGCACGCTGTGGAGATGCGAGGAGACGGAGCGGGAAGAGGAGGGATCGGCGTCCATGGCGCGAGGCTAGCGCCGGGCATGTGTGTGCTCAAGCGGCAACAGTGTGGCTCGAAGCGAGTCGTGGCGATCTTGCCAAAGCCGGCCGGCATGGCCAGCTGGATCTGACCGCCGTCGCATTGATCTGACGACAGGCCGGATCGCCATGCTCAGGATCCTTTTTCCGCGCCCCTACCAGATCGAAGTTTCGCGACTTCGTCAGAGCGAGTTTTCCAAGATTCGGCGGCATCTCGATGAGGTGCACCTTGCCTGGGTGACGGAGCGGAGACGACGGCAGACGGACTTCAAGATTGAAAACATCCGCTTCCGTCATGATCCTTATTGGAATCAGCGGATTTTCAGTCTGCAGGCGGCCCATGACGGAAAAATATGGTTCTGGCGGGCCACCCGCGTATTTCTGACCTGGGGCATGACGTCGGTCTAGCTTCGTCAGCCTCGCGCGGCACGCAGGCGCGAGCCGGGCTGATAGGCAAGCCGGCTGTGACCGGCGCAATAGGGCAGGCTGCCCAGGGGTTGGTTGCCGCAGAAGCAGAAACCTTCTTCGCCCGGACTATTGATCGGCCAGCGGCACCTTTGCTCGCTCAGTTCGAGCAGGGAACAGTGCTTTTCGCTGAGGATGGTGTCCTGGCTTTCATCCAAGGGCAGAGCCTCGGAGAACGCCTTTCGCAGCATCCGGTATTGCAACCTGGGTACGGATCGCGAGCGGTCGGTCTTCACGCTCTCCCGCCGGGACATCGGCTTCTTTTCGCGGGTCAGATTGAGGCGCGAAAGCTTGCCGATCACGGCGTTACGGCTCACCCCGATTTCGTTGGCGATTTCGCGGCACGAAAGCCCTGCGGCGAAATGAGTTTTAAGAAGTTCGATGCGCTCGGTGGTCCAGGTGTTGTCTGGCATTTGAAAGTCCCAAAAGTATGAGCCGTCACGCCGGCTCCCCCAAGGCCTCCCAGTTGCCGATCCGTCCCGAATTCCCGTTCACGGCGTCTTGCCGTTGTCTCGGATCGAAAGCAGCCCGTCCTTGATGGCGAGACGAATACCCTCCTCGATCAGGGTCCTCGCCACGCCCGGTACGCTCGTCCCATGGGTCCCCTGTCTGACCAGCTTTTCGAGATAGGTGATGGTCGAAAGGGCCAACGTGACTGGAACGCGGTCGGTTTCGGCTTTTTCTGTGGCCATGCAAAAACGCTAGCCTCTAACGCGGGTACTGAAAAGTATCTATTAAGACTCTCTTTAGACCAGAAAAGCGGCATTGTCAGCTTGGAATCGCATGCGTACCTACCGGTATGGTTTCCGACCCGGCCTCAGCCCCCCTCCTTTTTGACCGCGCTCTGCTGGGCGATCGCCTGCGCCGGGCCCAAAAACTGGGGCCTGCGACCTTTCTGCTGGACCGCGTCACCGACGACATGACGGATCGGCTCAACGCCGTCCTGCGCGATTTCAAGAGCGTGGCGGAGGTGGGGGGCGCTGGCGACCATGTCAGAAGCGCGCTTGCCGGGCGCTTCGATCGTTACACGCGGATTGATCTGCCGGGGCGGGAATCCGAGCCGCTCGCCATGGAAGCACAATCGCTCGATCTCGTGCTTTCCGTGCTCGCCTTTCAGTTCGTCAATGACCTGCCCGGCGTGCTGGCGCAAATCCGCCGCGCGCTGCGTCCCGACGGATTGCTGGTGGCGGCGATGATCGGCGGCGACACGCTCGCCGAATTGCGGCAGTCGTTTGCGGCGGCGGAAGCGGAGCTGGACGGCGGGATATCGCCGCGCGTGGCGCCGTTTGCCGACCTGCGCGAAATCGGCGCGCTGCTGCAGCGCGCAGGCCTCGCGCTTCCGGTCACCGATGTCGACCGCATCGTCGTGCGCTACGAAAATGCATTCGGCCTGATGCAGGATCTGCGGCGCATGGCCGCGACCAACATCCTCGTGGAGCGGCGGCGGGTGCCGACGCGTCGCGCGACGATGCTGCGGATGGCGGAAATCTATCAAGAGCGCTTTGCCGATTCGGACGGCCGCATCCGCGCCACCTTCGATGTCATCTGGATGTCGGGCTGGGCGCCGCACGAAAGCCAGCCAAAGCCGCTGAAGCCCGGATCGGCGAAGGCGAGCCTGGAGCAGGCGGTGAAGAAGACGTCCGGGCTGTAGCTTCCTCCTCATGGTGAGGAGCGCGCTCTCGCGCGCGTCCCGAACCGTGAAGCCGGTAATTCTCTCATCCTTCGAGACGGCGCCTCCGCGCCTCCAGGATGAGGACTGCGTCACATCAACAAATCCATCAAATGCGGGATCAGCGGGATATCCGCCGGCGGCATCTCGTAGTCTCGCAACTTGTTGACGCGAACCCAGGCAAGGTTCTGGCCCTCGCGTGCGATCGCCTGGCCCTCCCAGCGCCGGCAAATGTAAAGCGGCATCAGCAGGTGGAAATCATCATAGGCGTGGCTCGCAAAGGTCAGCGGCGCCAGACAGGCCTCTTGCACCGTAATGCCGATTTCCTCGTGCAGTTCGCGAATGAGCGTAGCTTCCGGCCGTTCGCCGGGCTCGACCTTGCCGCCCGGAAATTCCCACAAGCCTGCCATCGCCTTGCCCTGCGGACGCTGCGCGAGAAGTACGCGCTTGTCGGGGTCGACGAGCGCGCAGGCGACGACCAGGGTCAGTTTGATTTCGCTCATGCGGCCTTCAATAGCCGCGATCGTTCCGCGATTCTACCGCCTCTGCGGGCGATATTTCAGCACGGATACTGAACGGTCGAGGAAACGCGCGGAAACAGGTAATAGCTGTCGCCGATCGGAACGGTGCCGCTAACCGTATAGCCGAGGTTGGGCGTGTACTGGTACGTCACCTCGCCCAGAATCATCGATATGTTCGCGGGCGAGGGAGTGCCGAGCGCGGCCGGCAAAGTCATCGGCTGATTGACCGGCCGCGGGGATCCGCCAAGCGCCTTGCTCCAGGTCACGGTCGCGTTGCCACTGGCGTCCGTGGATACCTCCGACACCGTTATCGTCGCATTCGTGATGGGATAGGGAGCGATCACCGCCGTTGACGCGCCCAGCATGGTGTTCAGCGTTGAATCGGTGACGCAGGCGTTTCGTGACACCAGGTCCGCGATCGTGTGGGCGGTCTCGCTGGACTTGACGCTGATCGCCAGGCCGTCCCCGAGTTCGACGCCGCCGACATAAAGCAGCAGCATGAAAGGGAGCACGATGGCGAACTCCACCGCGGCCACGGCGCGAATGTCGATCCATAAATTACGCACGCGAAAGCCTCCGGCTCATGAGTTGATATAGGCCTCGTTCTGGAATGCCGCGGACGCCATGATCAGGCGGTTGCCGTTCGAGAGGTTCGACAGGTTGAAGCCGAGTGGACCAAAGACAACCGGCCACTGATACATCACCCGTACGATCACGATGTCGCCGGGATTGCCGGGGCTGTATTGCCAGGCGTTCGTCACGTTTCCGTTGGCGTCGAAGGTCAGGGTCGGCGTGCCCGTGTTCGCTCCGCTCCATGAGGCGGCGACTTGTACGTCGATCATCAGTTTGGGGCAGCTGAAGAAGACCGGAAGGTTGGAGCAGACCGCCGCGGCAAACTGAGTCTGGGTCATGGTCTGGGCCTGCGCCTGTCCCGTCAGGATCAGCCGGCTCGATGCGTTCACCGCAGTTTCCAGGAGTTGCTGGGCAAAGAAAACCAGGAAGGTCTGGATCAGCGCGATGACGACGGCGAGAAACGCCGGAGCAATAAGTGCGAACTCGACCGCAGTTGCGCCCCGCCGGTCGGCAAGGAACCCGCGCCGGCGGCGGCGTTTGGTGATGGGCACGGCGTGCGTGGCGGTCATGGCTGCTTTCTCTACTGAGTCAGGCGAGGATCGGACGCGACCTTGAGGAACAGAGACTGGAGTGCGGCCGTGATGTCGTCGTTGGTCGACACCTTGGTGTATAATCCCGGCGAGGCGCAGGATTGCAGGTTTGTCTCGATCTGACTGGTCGAGCCGTTGAAGGGGTGGACCCATGTATCGTACCAGGAGTCGGTGCCATTGAGCGCCGAGTCGTCATATTGGGTGTAAAGCACTGCGATGCGGATCTTCCTGTTCTTGATGGTGGTGCAGATCGTGGGGTCGAGTGGCTGCTGGCAGCGTTTGCCGCTGAGAGTTTTGTTGCAGGAGCTCGTGTACACGTCAGTCGAAATGTTCACGTCGTCAACGCCATCGCTCACGAGGAAGATCACTTCCTGTGGCGTATCGTTCGCGATATTGGTGCCGTTGCCCGGATTCGGCATGAGCTTGTTGAGACTGTACATCGCGCCCGCGATGCTGGTGTCCGCGTCGCTATTGTTGTTCGTCGATGTCAGCCAGTTGTTTTTATAGACCGGCAGGACCGAAATGCCGCTGGCTGCAGCCTTGATGGTCGTCGTCGTGTAGCTCGTCGTCGCGGGGGGCGTCGTGGGAGTTTGCACCACCCCGGGTTTTCCGGAAGGCGCGAAGACCGGCGAACTGCTGTTCAACTGATAATCGAACGTATAGATCGCAACCCCGTAAGTATTTCGATTGGTATTCGATATGCTTGCGGCGGTATCCATCAGGGATTGTACTGCCTGCGTTACGCGATCAATGCGCAATGTGAGGCCGAGATTGCGGGCAAGCTGGTAGTTATCAATTCCGCCCGGATTGCCCAGATTGTCCGCGGAGGGATTGGTTTCATGGCATGCGAAACCGCACCCTTTGAACCCGGTTGAGTCGACCTGTTTTTGGGTGTTGGCAATCAGCGTGCTGATGTCGCTCGAGGTCGCACCGATGGCCATCGAAGGCGAGTCGTCCAACAGGAGATAGAAATTGATGTTGGGTGCGCCCTGGTTGCGCGTCGCAGATTCGCCTCCGAACGGCCAGCTCGCCTGACGGAGCACGCCCGGAAAGGCATTGCTGGAAGCCGCCGAGTAGCAAACCTGGACGTTGCGGACCACCTGGTTGTTCGAGTTGACAGGGTCACTGTTGGTTGTGCCCGCGCCGGGGCAAGCGGGGTAGGTACAGTAACCCGTTGTGGGGTCGGGAGTGGTGCAATTGACCGTGACCGTCAAATTCGGCGCGCCCCCCAGGTTCTGGGTCGTCACCAGAGGGTTTGCGGTTGCGTTGAAAACCTTGATCGCGGTGGCCTGGGCCACCTGCGGGCTCTGCTGCATCATCACCGAGGTAACCGCGGCGACCGCGGCGGCGTCGGTAGCGGCGTCAAGGTCGACCTTCATGTGCTGCGCATGGGTGTAATCCAGCGCCATGCCTGCCAGAAAGACGATCGGGACCAGCGTCAGCGCGGCGATCACGGCGACGTTGCCTCTGCGATCTCTGGCGAAGCGATACAAGCAAGCGCGGATCATGACCTTCATCCTAATCGCCGTCGGGCAATTGCTTTGGTATTTCAAAGGTTGAGGACGGACGGAGATCGAACAGCCTCCACCGCTCTCTTTGGGGTGGAACTCTGAGGGCCGGCCGTTAAGCAATGCTTACGCGGACCCCGTGAAGATCGGGCGCTCGAAAATCGGCCCGATCCGATCAAGCGAGATCGTTAACGGCTGCTAAACGCAGACGAGAAAATTCGAACGAATTATCGTGAGGAGCGGTTTACGCGGGAATGAGCAGCGCACTCTTTTACCGGACGCTCTTCAGGAGAGTGTCGCGCCGTCGCGAATATCGGCCATTGGTTGCCCCCTCTCTCCCCGCGACGGGCGGGAGAGACGAGCATCACGACCGGTAGTCGCCGTTGATCGCGACATATTCCTTGGTGAGGTCGCAAGTCAGCACGCGGTCGTGGCCTTTGCCGAGCCCGAGCGCGACCTTGATCGTAATCTTCGGCTGCTTCATCGCAGACGAGACTTCTGTCTCGTCATAGGAAGGATCGCGTGCGCCGCGGTGTGCGACGCGGATGCCGTTGAAGGAGATCGAAAGCTTGTCGCGGTCGGCCGGTTCGCCGGCCTTGCCGACCGCCATCACCACGCGCCCCCAATTGGCGTCTTCGCCGGCGATCGCGGTCTTCACCAGCGGCGAGTTGGCGATCGACATCGCAATCCTGCGCGCCGAAGTTTTCGACGTGGCGCCCTCGACAACGATCTCGACCAGCTTGCGGGCGCCTTCGCCGTCGCGCGCCACCTGTTCGGCGAGATCGGCCAGCACGGCGTGAAACGCCTTCACAAAGGCCTTCAGCCGCGGGTCGCCGGCGCGGCTGATCCTGGGCGCGCCGTGCGCTGCCGCCGCGCCGGTCGCAAAGGCGAGCAGCGTATCCGACGTCGATGTATCGCCATCGATAGTGACGGCGTTGAAGCTGTCTTCGACGCCCGTCTTCAGGACCGACTGCAATGCGCCTGACGTGATGGGCGCGTCGGTAAAGATGAAGGAAAGCATTGTCGCCATGTCGGGCGCGATCATGCCCGCGCCCTTGGCCATGCCGTTGATCGTGACCCTGGCCTTGCCGAGCTTGACGGTCGCGGTCGCAACCTTCGGGAAGGTATCGGTGGTCATGATCGCGCGCGCGGCGTCCATCCAGCCATCCGGCGCGACCTGCGTCGCGAGGCCGCCGAGCACGCCGTCGAATTTCGTGGCGTCAAGCGGCTCACCGATCACGCCGGTGGACGCGAGATAAATCTCGCTAGGCTGGCAGCCGACGGCTTTTGCGGCGATCGAAGCGGTCAGCGCGGTGGCCTGGCGGCCGGTCTTGCCGGTGAAGGCATTGGCGTTGCCGGAATTGACCACCAGCGCGCGGGCCTGGCCGCGCGGAAGCTTGGCGCGGCACCACTCCACCGGCGCGGACGGACATTTCGAGCGGGTGAAGACGCCGGCGACTGTCGTTCCCTTGTCCAGGATCGCGAGCAGCACATCGGTGCGGCCCTTGTAGCGGATGCCGGCAGCCGCGGTCGCGAGCGTCACGCCCGAAATCGCGGGCATGGCAGGAACGTCGGTGGGGGCGAGGGGGGAGACGGTCATTTCACTCTCGTCATTGCCGGACTTGATCCGGCAATCCATCGAATAAGATAGATGCGCGGGTCAAGCCCGCGCAT
>Ga0335078_10016466_pt1 | contig 10969 bp, 7 predicted proteins | sample Lox_Sample_32_FD_206711 | JGI IMG/M metagenome (GOLD analysis project Ga0335078, IMG submission 206711) | Soil microbial communities from Loxahatchee National Wildlife Refuge, Florida, United States - Lox_Sample_3.2 | ecosystem: Environmental > Terrestrial > Soil > Wetlands | place: USA: Florida... | reverse complement strand
CCAACCAACACAATCTCTCGGACTATAACGTCACAGAGCGTTTCGTTTTCGGCGGCTCGCCGTGGAAGAAGGAGTACGCGAAAGCGTACCAGGAACAATCGCCCATCACCTATGCGGGCGCGGTCACTACACCAACGTTGATCCTTCACGACACCGGCGACCCCCGCGTCCCGATCACCAACTCATATGAGATGTACCACGCGCTCAAAGACAACGGCGTCACGGTGGAATTCATCGCTATTCCCACGGCGGGACACGATCCGAGTGATCCCGTGCACCAGTCTGATCAAGAGCGAGTCTGGCTGGAATGGCTCGACAAATATTTGAAGTAGCCTGAGATAGCTTCGAGTTGCGATTCTCATCTGACGCGGAGGGGGAACGCATGATCACGCACTCAAAGACAACGATCTCGGCTCTATGCGTGCGATATACGCGTCTCGGAATCCTGGCGATGCTCCTTGCCTTGGTTACGCTTAGTCCGGCAATGCCTCAGGCTCGGAAGATAGAGCTGGGGGACCTCCAGAAAATCGTCGGCGTCTCGAATCCTGCAATTTCGCCGGATGGAAAATCCATCGTCATTATTGTGTCTCGCGTGAATTGGGACGAGGACCGCTACGACAGCCAGCTCGTGCTCGTGGACATCGCCACTGGCGCGCAGCGGTCGCTCACCAACATCCGCAAAGGACTGGACTCGCCACGATGGTCGCCCTCCGGCGACCGGCTAGCCTTCCTTGCGGAAGCCGGCGAAGAAAAGAAGGCCGCTGCGCAAATCTTCGTGCTGCCCATGAACGGGGGCGAGGCGAAGCAGATCACCAGTGCACCTCTCGGCGTTGAGCAGTTTGCGTGGCGTCCGGACGGCGCGTTCATAGCCTTCGCCTTGCCGGACGAACCACCCAACAAAGCGGAGATCGAGAAACATCACGATTTCTTCGAAGTGGGCGACAACGATTTCCTCGCGACGTCCGCCCCCACTCCTTCGCATATCTGGCTGGTCCCTGCCTCAGGTGGCCCGGCGAAGCGGCTCACCTCCGGAGTCTGGAGCGTGATGAAGACCGCGGAGGATTATCCTTCTTCCCCGCTTTCCTGGTCGCCTGACGGCAAGCAGATCTGCTTCACTCGCCAAGCCCATCCACACTTTGGTGATTCCGATCAAACCATCATCGAAATTCTGGACGTGAACAGCGGCCTAATCCGCCAACTGACGAAGCGAAATTCTTTTGAGAGCAACGGCTCATTTTCACCCGACGGCTCAAAGATTGCCTACTGGTTTCCACGCGACGGGGACTTCAACAATGAGAATACGATTCTTGTTGCGCCATCCGCTGGTGGTGAGGGAATCGATGTAACGCGCAAACTCGATCGTTACATCCAGAGCGCCAAGTGGATGCCCGACGGTAAATCGCTTCTCCTCTGCGGGCACGACGGCACTCGGACGGCTCTCTGGATCCAGCCGCTCGACGGTACCGCGAAAAAACTCGACCTCGGCGACGCCAATCCAACCGAAGAATTCCGGGCGGACGTGAGCAAGAACGGCTCCATCGCTTTCGCCGCCGGCACGCCGACCCACCCAGCCGAGCTCTATTACCTTACCTCGCCCGGCACAAAAGCGAAGCGTCTTACCAACTTCAATGATGAGGTCGCATCTCTCGATCTCGGCCATACCGAGACCCTCGAATGGAGAGGGCCGAACGGCTTCGCTGAGGATGGCGCTGTTGTTTACCCTCCGAACTTTTCACACGACAAGAAATACCCGCTCGTTGTCTATATTCACGGCGGACCGACGGCGATGGCTTGCACCACAGACTATGACTTTTTTTTCTCGCACCTGCTGGCATCGCACGGATACGTGATCTTCGAGCCGAACTATCGCGGCAGCGACAACCTTGGCAACAAATACGCACGCGCGGTCGCGAATGATTCCGGCCCCGGCCCCGGCCGCGACATCATGTCCGGAATTGCCGCGCTTGAAAAACAGGGCTACATCGATGAAACGCGCATCGGTGTTTCCGGGTGGTCGTATGGCGGATTTATGACGTCGTGGCTTACCAGCCACTACCACATCTGGAAAGCGGCTGTATCCGGCGGCGCGGCGAACAGCAAGGCCGACCAATACAATCTCTCGGATTACAACGTCACAGCGCGTTTCGCGTTCGGAGGCTCCCCCTGGAAAAAGGAGTATGCGAAAGCATACGCGGAACAATCGGCTGTCACGTATGCAGGCGCCATCACCATACCCACATTGATCTTGCACGACACTGGCGATCCCCGCGTGCCCATCACCAGTTCTTACGCGATGTACCACGCCCTCAAGGATAACGGTGTCACCGTGAAATTCATCGCCTTCCCGATCGCGGGGCACGGGCCGGGCGATCCTGTACATGAGTCCGACCTGTTTTTTCTCTGGCTCGATTGGCTCGACCAGTATTTGAAGTGAGAGGCGGTGCAGGAATGCTGACGATGAGCGCGGCTCGGTTAACGCACAGGTTTCGCTTTGCAATGAGAACGATTCCTGCGTTGCTCGCTTTCCTTGGGGCGGTTTCCGTGATTCCATCGGCCTCGGCTCAGGCTCGGAAGATAGAGCTGGGCGACTTTCAACAAATCGTCAACGTCTCCAACCCGGAGATTTCGCCGGATGGGAAATCCATCGTCATCGTTGTGTCTCGCGTGAACTGGGACGAGGACCGTTACGACAACCAGCTCGTGCTCGTGGACATTGCAACAGGTGCGCAGCGGACACTCACCAACATCCGCAAGGGATTGGACTCGCCACGATGGTCGCCCTCGGGCGACCGGCTCGCCTTCCTTGCGGAAGCTGGCGAAGAAAAGAAGGCTGCCGCGCAAATCTTGCCTATGAACGGCGGCGACGCGAAACAGATCACCAGCGCGCCTCTCGGTGTCGAGCAGTTTGCGTGGCGTCCAGACGGCGCGTTCATAGCGTTCGCCTCGCCGGACGAACCTCCCAACAAGGCGGAGATAGGAAAGCATCACGACCTTTTTGAAGTTGGTGACAACGATTTCCTCGCGACCTCCGCTCCCACTCCGTCGCATATCTGGCTGGTCCCTGCCTCAGGTGGCCCGGCGAAGCGGCTCACCTCCGGAGTCTGGAGTGTGATGAAGACCGCGGAGGATTTTCCGGTGTCCCCGCTTTCCTGGTCGCCGGACGGCAAGCAGATCTGCTTCACTCGCCAAGCGCACCCGCACATCGGTGATTCCGATCAAACCGTGATTGTGATCCTCGACGTTGAAAGCGGCCAGATCCGTCAACTGACAAAACGCTCCTCGTTCGAAAGCTTTGGCCTCTTCTCACCCGACGGCTCAAAGATTGCCTATTGGATTCCCCGCGACGAAGATCCCAATAATGAGACTGAGGTATTTGTTGCCTCCTCCTCTGGCGGCGGAGGAACGGATCTCACGCGCGCGCTTGATCGCAATGTCCAGGGTGCCTTCTGGATGTCCGACGGGAAATCGCTTCTGTTAAGCGCTGACGAGGGCACACGAAGGGCAATCTGGATTCAGCCGCTGGATGGAACCGCAAGAAAGATCGACACCGGCGATGCAAATGCGACCTGGAACCCTTCAGTAGACGCAGCCGTTGGCAAAGACGGCTCGATTGCCTTTATCGGCAGCACGTCGACCCAGCCAAACGAGCTCTACTACCTTGCGTCACCGGATGCAAAACCGAAACGCCTCACCGACTTTAATCAACAGATCGCGGCTCTTGGTCTTGGGCGCACCGAGACTTTCGAATGGAAAGGGCCGGACGGTTTCGCCGAAGATGGCATCGTCATTTACCCTTCGGACTTCTCGCCAGACAAGAAATACCCGCTCGTTCTTTTCATTCACGGCGGGCCGCAGTTTGCTTCCACCACGGACTTCGACTTCAACGCGCAGTTCTTTGCATCGCACGGCTATGTGGTCTTCAGGCCGAACTATCGCGGTACCGACAACCTCGGCAACAAGTACCAACGCGCCATCGTAAACGATGCCGCGGACGGCCCCGGCCGAGACGTCATGTCGGGAATCGCCGCGCTCGAAAAGCAGGGATTCATTGACGAGTCGCGCGTCGGCGTTTCCGGATGGTCCTACGGCGGCCTCATGACTTCTTGGCTGATTGGCCACTACCACATTTGGAAGGCAGCAGTTTCTGGCGCCGCCGTGAACAGCCACGCCGACTGGTACAACCTTTCGGATGTCAACGTCACAGTGCGTTTCCCGTTTGGCGGTTCGCCCTGGAAGAAGGAGTACGCGAAAGCCTACCAGGAGCAATCGCCAATCACTTATGCGGGCGACATCACCACACCGACATTGATCCTCCACGATACCGGCGACCCCCGCGTGCCCATCACCAGTTCCTACGCGATGTACCATGCACTCAAAGACAACGGCGTCACTGTAAAGTTCATCGCCATCCCCACGACCGGACACGAACCTACCGATCCCGTGCATAACTCCGATATCGACCGTGTCTGGATCGAGTGGTTCGATCAATATTTGAAGTAGGCTGGCGCGGAGACGGAACTCATGACCACGCATTCAAAAACAAGAAGGTCGGCTCGATTCGGACGAAATCCTTTTCTCGGAATCCTGGCAGCGCTTGTTGTGCTCGCTGCGCCTGGTCGAGCAAGCGCTCAGTCTCGAAAGATCGAGCTGGGCGACCTCCAGAAAATCGTCAACGTCTCCAGCCCGCAGATTTCGCCGGATGGAAAGTCCATCGTTGTCATTGTGTCTCGCGTGAACTGGGACGAGGACCGTTACGACAACCAGCTCGTGCTCGTGGACATTGCAACAGGTGCGCAGCGGACACTCACCAACATCCGCAAGGGATTAGACTCGCCACAATGGTCACCCTCCGGCGACCGGCTCGCCTTCCTTGCGGAAGCTGGCGAAGAAAAGAAGGCCGCCGCGCAAATCTTCGTGCTGCCGATGAACGGTGGCGAGGCGAAACAGATCACCAGCGCGCCTCTCGGTGTCGAGCAATTTGCGTGGCGTCCGGACGGCGCGTTCGTGGCGTTCTCCTCTCCGGACGAAGCACGCAACAAAGCGGAGATCGAAAGGCACCACGACCTCTTCGAAGTGAGCGACAACAGCTTCATTGATACGTCCGCACCCACTCCTTCACACCTGTGGATCGTCTCCGCATCAGATGGCACGACGAAGCGGCTCACTTCCGGCGCCTGGAGCCTGTCGAAGGACGAGGACCATATTGTGTCGTCGCTCTCTTGGTCGCCAGACGGCAAGCAAATCTGCTTCACTCGCCAAGCCGACCCGCACGTCGGCGATTCCGATCAAACCGTCCTCGAGATCCTGGACGTCGACAGCGGTCAAATGCGGCAACTTACGAAGCGCACTTCGTTCGAAAGTTTCGGCCTCTTCTCACCTGACGGTTCAAAGATTGCCTACTCGTTCCCACGCGATGGAGACTTCAACAATGAGTATGAGATTTTTGTCGCGCCATCCGCTGGCGGCGAGGGAACCGATCTCACACGCGCGCTCGATCGAGATGTCGAGCGCGGGATCTGGATGCCGGACGGCAAATCCCTGTGGGTCAGCGGCGACGACGGCACACGGACGGTTATCTGGATTCAGCCGCGCGACGGTGCCGCCAGAAAAGTCGATCTGGGCGAAGTCAATCCCAGCTGGGAGGTCTGGACGGAGGCGACCGTAGGCAAGGATGGCTCGATGGCTTTCGCCGGTAGCACGCCGACTCAGCTCTATTACCTTGCGTCACCGGACGCAAAACCGAAACGCCTCACGGACTTCAATCATGAGATCGCCGCTCTGGACCTCGGTCGCCTCGACACTTTGGAATGGAACGGTCCGGACGATTTCGCTGAGGATGGCATCGTTGTTTACCCTCCGCAGTTCTCGCGCGACAAGAAATACCCCCTCGTTATTTACATTCACGGCGGCCCGCAGCAGGCCTCCACTACGATCTTTGACTTTTTCCCTCAGCTCTTGGCGTCACACGGTTATGTGGTGTTCCAGCCGAACTATCGCGGCAGCGACAGCCTCGGCAACAAGTACCAGCGCGCTATCGTAAACGATGGCGGAAATGGTCCCGGCCGCGACATTATGGCCGGCATCGCCGCGCTCGAAAAGCGGGGCTTCATTGACGAATCGCGCATCGGCGTTTCCGGATGGTCGTATGGCGGATATATGACGTCCTGGCTTATCGGCCACTACCATATTTGGAAGGCGGCCGTTTCCGGCCAAGCCTCGAACAGCAGGGCCGATGCGTATAATCTCTCGGATTACGGCGTCAAATGGCGTTTCATGATCGGCGGCTCACCGTGGAAAAAGGACAACGCGAAAGGCTACGAGGAACAGTCGCCCATCACTTATGCGGGCGCCATCACTACACCCACGCTGATCCTTCACGACACTGGCGACCGCCGCGTCCCCGTCACCAACGCTTACGCTTTGTACCACGCGCTCAAGGACAATGGCGTCACCGTGAAGTTCATCGCTGTTCCCGTGGCTGCACACTTTCCCCACGGCGCTCCCGTGCACGCGTCCGACATATACCGCGTCTGGCTCGAATGGTTCGACCAATATTTGAAGTAGCCTGGCCGTCTCAGAGAGCAACGCCTGGTTAAGCAGTGACCCGTCAAGATTTTTCCCGAGTGACGGGCGACTCTGACGTAACGCGATTAGGTAAGGGTTGCCGACCATTCGGCAACCGATTCAGTCAATACTAGCGCGCTTGCTTGGGGCCCTATTGGCGTGCGCCCTGCGTTTTAACTTTTTGCAAGACACCATCCAGCGCCTGCCGATTGAAATAGCGGCCTTGCAGAAAAACTCCGCTGATTTTTTGTGTGTTCCGAATATCTTCCAGCGGATTGGCATCGAGCAGCACCAGATCAGCGAGCTTGCCGGCCTCGACAGTCCCGAGTGAGTTCTGCAAGCCAAGGAATTGCGCTGAATCCGAGGTGGCGGCGCGCAATGCCTCCGCCGGAGTGAAACCCGCTTTGACCAACAGGACAAGCTCATCGTGCAAACTGAAACCAGGGACCACGAGCCAGGGCGCATCGCTCCCCGCAAGAATCCTTACTCCGGCCCGATGCATGCGGCCAACCACGTCCAGCATCAGCGGAACGATCTTCACCAAGTCCTGCCGGTCTTCGGCACTCAAGGGCTTTAAGATATTAGGAAGATCCCACGACTTTTGCATCGCCTGAGGAAGCAAATTCATGCCGCGCTGATCCATCAAGCCGCCGGAGACAAGCAGGGCGAACGACTGTTCTTCGACCAGCGTTGGCACTTGCCAGGTACCATTTCTCGCAAAGCGGTCGAAAAGCTGTGAAGCTTTTTCGCCGCTGAAAGTGTCCAGTGTGCCGCGCGGAGGTAGTCCGAATTCAACGCGTCCCCAGATATAATCAGGCGTAGTCTTGGGGTCCTTCAGCTCTTCGGCCATGAATTTTCGTAATTCAGGCTCGGTGGTGGAACAACTCTGCCAAATTCCCATCGAGTGTTCCATGCTGCGCTGCCCGGCGTCGGATGCCTCGACTGCGGTAATCAGTTCCGGAACGTGACCAACAAATGAGAGACCCTGCCGTTTGGCTTCGTCAGCAATTGCGAAGTACGCGTCGCGGGGGACGGCAGATTGGACTTTGATGAAGTCGGCGCCGGCTTGCTTTAAATAAATCACCGATCGCCGCGCGGCATCTGCGTTATTGGATGCGAGGCACTGCGCGGAATCCTTGCTGCATCCCCATAATTGGGGGCCCGCAGCAATGAGACGGGGACCGGGAAGCGTTCCCGCTGCGATTTCTTTCCGAAGCGCCTTGATAAGGTCGAAATCACCGCCCATATCGCGAACGCCCGTGATGCCATTGGCGATTAAGAGCGGGAGGCTGACCTCCCTGGCCCAATTCGCGGAGTATTCCTGCGCGAGATGATAGTGTGCGTCCCACAGCCCTGGGATCAAAAACTTGCCGGTCGCGTCCACGACTTGCGAATCCTTGGGCGCAGCGATTTTCAAGCTTTCGCCGACCTCTGCAATATATGCGCCCAAGATCACGACCGTGCGGTCTGGCTGAGCCTGTCCTCTCGCCACGTCGATCACAGCGACATGAGTAAGAACCAGCGGCCCCTGTTTTGCGGCAGAGTTTTGTTGGGCGGTTAGAGGCGACGCTAGCAGGAAGAAAGCCAACGTTAAGAAGAAGAATTTTCTCACAAGACCCTCTACAGTTGCTGCGCAATCTAATAAAAGTGGCATGAGTATACCGAACAACGCTTCAAGGACGTAAACGCATAATCATGCAGAGGGCCTTCAATAGAGTGCGATCCACGATTCCGATCAAATGACGAGCAATGCGGAAGCTATTCCTGGCCAGAAGTCCGCTTGGAGGAAATGTGCTGCTATGGAGCGCCGCTCGTGCTCCGATTTCCCCGAACCCGCTTATGGCCAACTTCCGCTTGGCTGACCATTCGCCCACAATCGGGCTCATGTCGCACTGTGCACTAGAGTGAGCCGGAGCTATAGAAGCCGGAGGAAGGGTTTTCAAGGGCAAACGCAAGGAGAACCGCGGCCTCAATCTTCACCCGACCGGCATCTTAGTTTCTCGTTCCGAGCCGTGTGATCAAGATGGGAGTCTGCGATTCCGAGATGATTTGCCCTGCCATGTTTTGGAATGGGTTCGGGGCTATGCTTTCGCGGACTCGGCGGCAGCCACTTGCAACACAATTTTTCCGCGCATGTGGCCAGACTGTCCCTTGCTCGAAAGCTTCTCGGGCTCTCGCAAGCGGAAGCAGTGCTCCGACGACGACGCGAAGAATACCTTTGTCGATCAAGTGACCAAGCTCGATCAGTTGTGTGCGATTCGGCTCAACGATGAAGAATGCTCCTCGCACCCCGAGCGAAGTCGGCTTCTCGGCCGGCACTGGGCTCACAATGCCGATAAGAATGCCACCGCGGCGCAAGACGCTCCAGGACCGCTCCTGCACTTCCCCGCCGATCGAGCTCAAGCAGCGACAGACGGCTTCACAGGAGTGAAATAGGTGATCTCTTTGACGCAACGCTGTATCGATCCGACATGCGCGTTGGTTTCTGCTTGAGGATTCGGCTACCCATGAAGTATGTTTTGGAAATATGGCGTGGGCGACGCGGCAATTTTCGAAAGGTGCGATTGATCGCGCGGGTGACATGCTCATTGAAGGCCGCCGGGAAGATTTGGAACATCCGTTAGAAATAATCAATAACTGGCGCGCTTGTCACAGCTACCCACTGCATATCATCAAGAAGGCCCTAGCGAATCGGGCGAGGGAAACCCACGCCCAGGCATTCACAGCCCAAAGGCTGAAGCGTCTTCCGTCTATCGCTACGAAACTTCGCGACAATCCTGAAATGAAGCTGTCCCCAATGCAAGACATTGGCGGCTGCCGCGCTGTGATGCCGAATATTACAGCCACGAACCGGCTCATTTCCCACTACCAAAAAACAAATATTAAGAATCCTCGCCATGGTAGGCCGATACAGGACCGAGTCTTCGATTACATCGGCGAGCCTAAGCGGGACGGTTATCGCAGCTACCATCTGGTTTTCCGGTACCAGAGCAGGTACGCCGACAAACAAGTATTCCAGGGTCAACGGTGTAAGGCACCCCGCTAAAACTGGACTACCGGATTCGGTATGATTCAGGGCCTCCACACAGGAGGCAGTATGAGCAGGAAACCACGCGTAGATCGCGCCCCGGAAGAGAAGTGGCAGATCATCCAGGAAGGTCTCAAGAGTGGCAACGTGTCGGAGACGTGTCGTCGGCACGGCATTGCTCCGAATCTGTTTTATCGCTGGAAGGATGAAGCGGAGCAAGGAGCCAAGGCCGCGCTTGGGGGGAAAAGCGCGGCCGCGGCGGAAACCGAGAAGGACCATCGCATCCGGCAGTTGGAGAGAACGCTGGGGCGGAAGTCGCTGGAGATCGAAATCTTAAAAAACGTCGTGGGGGAATGAGCTGCGGTGTGGTTCATTCCCAGGCACGCGAGATGGTGACCGAGGGTTACACGGCCACTTTGGTGGCGGCGACATTGGCGATCAGCCGATCGAGTCTCTACTATCGAAAAAAGCCGCGCGCGGCAGCCGAGCGGATCGCACCTACGACGAACAGATCGTAGTGGCGTGCGGGGAAAAACCCGCGTATGGCTATCGGCGGGTGACGTGGTGGCTGCGGCGAAAAGAAAATCTGCTGGTGAATCGCAAACGAGTGCTGCGGGGTGATGCGCGAACGCGGGTTGCTGGTGCGCTCGCGACGTCTGCGGGCGCGCAGGAAGAAAGAGAGGGGACGCGTGGAAGCCGCTGAATCCAATCAAATCTGGCAGTCGGACATGACGAAAGTGTGGGCCGGACCAGCAGTGGGTTGGGCCTACCTGGTGTGCGTGATCGACTGCTGCACGCGGGAGATCGTAGGCTGGAATCTTTCGCATCGTTGCCGCACCGAAGAAGCGCTCGATGCGGTCGAGCAAGCGGTTCTCGAACGACTGCCGCAAGGCAGCCGGCAGTCCAGCGTCACGCTGACCACCGATAATGGGACACAATTCACTTCTTCCCGGTTCATCGAAACCCTGAACCGGCTCGGCATCACGCATCGTCGCACCGCGTATCCTCACCCCGAAGGCAACAGCTACATCGAACGGTTCCATCGCAGCTTGAAGGAGGAGGAAGTCTGGACCGCGGAGTATCGCAGCTTGGAAGAAGCACGGGCCTCGATCGCGCGTTGGATCGAGGAGTACAATCACGACCGGCCTCATCGCGGAGTCGGAAACCGTACCCCGCACGAGGCCTTCTTGGCTTTTGCAGTTGACCTAAACTCGGAGCCCTTGAACGTCTAATTTAGCGGGTAGCCCTACAGCAGTCGATCAGAATACTGAAGCTGCCTGTGGTTAGACGCAGCTGCCAGTTGCGAATAATGCTGAAGGGTGACTCTATCTATTTCAAGTATCGATTCACAAGGTCGATGAGTTCCTCTGCAGCCTG
>Ga0335078_10016465_pt1 | contig 10970 bp, 8 predicted proteins | sample Lox_Sample_32_FD_206711 | JGI IMG/M metagenome (GOLD analysis project Ga0335078, IMG submission 206711) | Soil microbial communities from Loxahatchee National Wildlife Refuge, Florida, United States - Lox_Sample_3.2 | ecosystem: Environmental > Terrestrial > Soil > Wetlands | place: USA: Florida... | reverse complement strand
ACGGCTGGATTTGGGCTATCCCCGCGATCATCTGCTCGAAATACGAGTCGATCCGGTGACGGCCGGATATCGCGGGCCGCAGCTTGGCATCGTATATCGCCAGATGCAACAAGCGTTGGCGCGAATTCCGGGCGTCCGTGATGTCGCCTATTCCGACAACGGCATTTTCAGCGGACGCGAATCGCAAGACCAGATCACCGTGGAAGGGTTCACTCCTCCGACCACGGAGAAAGCCGATTCGCGATGGGATCAGGTCGGCCCGCGATTTTTCTCGATCCTCGGAGTCCCTCTATTGAAAGGCCGCGAAATGGAATCCGGGGACGTGACCGGCACGCCGCGTGTGTGTCTCGTCAACCGCGCCTTTGTCGAACATTTCTTTCCGCATGCCGACCCGATCGGCAAACACATCACCAACGAATATCCCGATACCCACGCCACCTGCACGGTGGTCGGCGTCGTCGGCAACGCACACGATAAGAGCCTGCGGGAACCCGTACCCCCGCGGTTTTACATTCCCGCGCTTCAGCCGCTGCCGCCCGGCGAATACACCGACGCGATGAACTACGTGATTCGGACGGCCGGCGACGCGGCATCCCTGGTCCAAGCGGCCCGCAAGCAGATTGCGGCGGTGAACCCGGACATCCGCATCAATTTCGCAAACACTCTGGATGAGTTGATTGCCCGGCAGACCGTGCGCGATCGCCTGCTCGCGCGTCTCGCACTCGGTGTGGGCACGCTGGCGTTGCTGATCGCGTGTTTCGGCCTTTATGCGGTGCTCTCGTACGCGGTGGCCCGGCGGATTCCCGAACTCGGTGTTCGCATCGCGCTCGGCGCGCGTCCCGGCCAGATCACGCGTGTGTTGGTGTCCGAGGCCCTGATCGTGGCCGGGTCGGGACTGGCGGTCGGAATACCGCTGGCGCTGTCGTTATCGTCGCTCGTCAAGAGCCGCATCTTTGGCCTGAGTGCCGCCGATCCGCCAACACTGTTCCTGGTGGCGACCACGCTGATGCTGACAACCGCAGCCGCGGCACTAGGGCCGGCATGGCGCGCGGCTCAGACGGATCCAATCACCGCGTTGCGCCGTGAGTAACAGTCCTGCGCTACCAGCCGGCCTTGTGCGCGATCCAAGTCTTGAGCGCGAGCCCTCCCATCAGGATCCAGATCGCGTAGCGCAAGGCGCCATCCAGCGTCAGCGCCGCCAGGGCCGCGAGGACCACATACGAAGACATCGCCCAAACCAGCCGTCGGTTCGTCAATCGATTACCGCCGCGGCATATTGTATGCGAAGTTGAATTGAAGGATCACCCGGTCGCCTTTGAATCCGGAAGGAAAGGGCGGGAACACCTGGGCCGCGCTGATGCCAGCCACGGCCGCGCGATCCAGGGCATCGGTGCCCGAGCCTACGGTGATCACCAGTTTCGGCACCGTCCCATTGCGGGCGATCGAAAACTGGATCGTAACTTGCCCCCGGCGTCCCAACCGCACGCTCTCGGGCAACACTGCCAGCCAGTTGCGCCGCACGGCCGAGAGAACCTGAATCAGATACGGACGGAAATCCACGCCTTGTGGATCACTCAACAGTTGTAACTGGCTGGCCTGAAGACCCGGCGTGGGCGGAAGATTCACGGCCTCGCCGACGCCGCCGACGCCGCTCAGATCCGCGTCGCCGATCGTCAGTCCGCCTCCGGAGCCGCCGCGGATCGCCTGGCGAATCGCTTCAGAAACCGAAGGGTTCGGAATCGGGACTTGTCCGCGTCCGGGCGGCAAGGGCTGCGGAGGTGGCGGCAGATTCTCCAGCGTGATCTTGGGTTTCTCCACCGGCTGAATCTGTGGGGCCGCCGCTGGAATGGGCGGCAAGTCCGGCCGCGGCACGCTGGCCTCCAGCTTGGGCGGCTCGGGCAGAGCCGTTGGCTGGGGCAGTGGAGGCGAAGGGATCGGCGCCGGCCGCGGCGCCTGCGGCCGCGCGGTGGATGGCGCCGCGGCGGGAATCTGAATGCGTGGCCGCGGCTCGATATTCGGAAGTTTGAATTCCTTTGTAATTTTGCCGCTATTCGGCGCCTTTTGCGTCAGCTCCGACGGCGGCTCGATGAGCGGCGTGATGATCCGTTCCACCTCGGCGACCCGCTCGGGCTCAAACGCCGCCGCGGGAACCAGTAGCAGCACGGCAATCAGTGCGATGTGCCCAAGCACCGACAAGACCGCGGCTCTCCGACCTCTGGCCGGGTCGGAGAAGGCGTCCCATGCGGTCAGAAGATGAAGTTCGAGGTCGTCGGATGGTGGGGCTACGCGTTCCATCCAGTTTGCAGTGTCTGGGCAACCAGTCGCGAGTGCATTTCAATTTTATCAAGGATCGCCAGCGCGATACCCAGACTTCGGCGCGCGGTTTCGGCCGAATTCTTTGGAACTTTTCGCGTTTCGATCGAGTCTAAGAACCCCTCCAGTTGCAGCTTCAGAGGCTCTCCTTTGGCCACCGGCGGCTGCTCGAACCCGATCTGTCCCTGATTCACCGAAAAGATCGCCAGGTCCTGCCGTCCGTAATCTAACGACAGATACTGGTTTGGCTGGAAGAGCCGCAGCTTCCGAATTCGCTCCGTCGAGATCCGGCTGGCCGTGAGATTGGCGACACAACCGTTCGGGAACTGCAGCCGCACATTGGCGATATCCACTTTCGGGGAAAGAATCGAGACACCCGCCGCGCGCACTTCCGCCGGCTCGGCCCCGGCCAAGGCCAGCACAATATCGACGTCGTGAATCATGAGATCGAGCACCACATCGACATCCAGGCTGCGCGGGCTGAAGGCGTTCATGCGGTGGATCTCGAAAAACAGCGGCAAGGTCGCGCGGCTTTCGAGCGCGAGGACCGCCGGGTTGAAGCGTTCGAGATGGCCGACTTGCAGAACCCGCCCGGTCCTCGCGGCCGCGGCAATCAGGCGGTCCGCCGAGGACAGGTCCGGCGTGATCGGTTTTTCGACCAGCACGTCGATACCGGATTCCAGCAACCACTCGGCGATTTCGGCGTGCACGGAAGTCGGGGCGGCGACGATCGCGGCGTCGACCAAGCCAGCAAGTTGGCGGAAGTCGGTGAGCGTCCCCCGTGTCTCATCGATATCCACCACCGCCGCCAATTCGGCGCGCTCGGATTCCTGAACAACCCGGCAATGATTCTTCCCAAATTGCCCGGCGCCGATCACCGCCAGTTTCTTTTTCATCCGTTTATTCGCTTACTCCCAGAATCACAATCTCCGCATCATTCGCGGCCGCGATCATCTTCTCTTTATCCAGCATCAGGGTCCGCCCGGCCTCCACCGCTAGAACGGTCGTTCCGGTTTCGTGCATCACCGGAATCGTGTCCAGCCCCACCACCGGCACATCGAACAGAAGATGCTCGCGCCGCCGCGCGGCTTTCACCAGCGACAGCCGGCGCCCGTAGACCAGCCCGGCCGCGCGCCGCAGCATGGCATCGGTGCCTTCCATCGCCTCGACGGCCACGCACGCCCGTTCGCAGATCGCCACGCTCTGCCCGACATCGAACCCCGAGAGCGCGTTCGCCACGCGCCGTCCGTACCCGATGTCCCGCTCTTCGTCCTTGTCCGGCTTGCGCCGCGTCATCACTCCTTCTCCGGCCAGCAGCGGCTTCAGCAGCGCCGTCGAATCGCGCAGATGAATGCCTTCGTCCTCCAGCACCCGCACCACGCCGCCGATCAGCCCATCGGTATTCTTCGACGGCAGCGACATCAGCAGCTTCGCCAGCCGCCAGTCCGGCCGGATCGACGAAAAAATTTTGGCGTGCTTCACCTGCCCGGCCATCACCACTTCGGTGATCGATTCTTCTTTCAGAATTTCGATCAGCTTGCTGAGCTGGCCGAGCGAAATCCAATGACAGCGCGGCGCCAGCGATGCCACCTCCGGCGAGGCTTCTTCCTGGATCGCCACCACCGTCACGTCGTGCCCCAGCCGCTGCGCGCTCTCAAGCGCCAGCAGCGGAAAGCGCCCGTTCCCGGCGATCAACCCATAGCGCATCTATTTAATAAATCCGCGTTCGGAAGCGCGAATGAATTCCAGCAGTTGTTCGACTTCGTGGCAAGGCGCCACTTCCGCGCGGATGCGCTCGATGGCCTGCGACGTGTTGAGCTGCGAACGCGTCAGGAGCCGGAAGGCCGTCTGCAGCGCTTCGATGGTTTCGGTCTGAAACCCGCGCCGCTCCAGCCCGATGCTGTTGGCGCCGAACACGCTGGCCTCCGGTTTTGCGCTCGTCAACGAGTACGGCAGCACGTTTTGCTTCACCACCGTATACGGGCCGACGAACGCATGCCGCCCGATCCGGCAGAACTGGTGCACGCCGCTATATGGCGCGACATCGGCCCAATCCTCGATCACGACGTGCCCGGCGATGCCGACGCTGTTGCCCAGAATCACGTGATCGCCGAGATGCACGTCATGCGCCACGTGCGTATAAGTCATCAGCAGGTTGTCGCTGCCGATGCAGGTGATTAGCCCGCCGCCCTGCGTGCCTCGGTGAATCGTCACGAATTCGCGGATGCGGTTGCGGTGGCCGATGCGCGTCTCGGCGCATTCGCCTTTGTATTTCAAATCCTGGGAAGCCACCCCGATCGTGCTGTACGGGAAGAAAATGTTGTCTTCCCCGATCCAGGTCGGGCCTTCCAGAAAGATGTGCGCCATGAGGCGCGTGCGCGGGCCGATTTCCACGTCCGCGCCAACCACGCAATACGGGCCGATGTCGGCGCTTTCCGCGATCCGCGCCTTCGCATCGACGATGGCGGTCGGGTGAATGGACATGTTAGGTGGAAACGGCTTCCGGCTGCTCGACCTTATCCGCCAGCTTGCACATCACTTCCGCCTCCGCCACCAGTTGCCCATCGACCGTGGCGCGTCCGGCCATTTTCGCGACGCTCGCTTTCCGCTTGATCAAGGTCATTTCCAGCCGCAGCGTGTCGCCGGGAACCACCGGCTTGCGAAAACGCGCGTAATCGATTGAGACCAGCAGCACCAGCTTGGAGTCGCGGTCGGCAATGGTTTTCAGAACCAGCACACCCGCTGTCTGCGCCATGGCTTCCACGATCAGCACGCCCGGCATCACCGGAAAATCGGGAAAATGCCCGTCGAAGAACGGCTCGTTCCGCGTCACGTTTTTGATCCCTACGATGCGCTCCGGCTCGATCTCGACGATCCGGTCGACCAGCAGGAACGGATAGCGATGCGGCAGAATGCGCTGGATCTCGTTGATATCCAGAGTCGTCATGAAAGCCGCTATTATAGCAGCCGTGGATTCCGTCCTTTCTTATATAAATTCGTGTGAAGCGGAAATGACCGCGCTCATCCGCCGGTTCGTGGAGTGTGAATCGCCCTCCGACAATCCGGCCGCCGTCAACCGGTTCGTGGAGCTGGTTTCCGACACGGTTGCCCCGTTCGCTGCCGTCCGTACGCATCGGGGCGGTTCGTTCGGCAAGCACTTGGCATGCGCAATGCGCTTGCCGGGCAGAAAGAAATCCGGCCGCGTCCTGGTGCTCGGCCATTCCGATACGGTCTGGAGCCTTGGCACCCTGCGCGCCATGCCCTTTCGAAGAGTAGACGGCCGTCTCTATGGACCCGGCGTTTACGATATGAAAGCCGGAATCGCGTTCTTTCTTTTCGCCGTACGCGCGCTTCGCGAGCTCGACATCCCGGTTTCTTCTCATGTCCTGTTGCAGCTCAACTCGGACGAGGAAGTGGGCAGCGAATCTTCGCGGGCTCTCACGGAAAGGCATGCGAAACAGAGCCAGGCCGTGCTCGTGCTGGAACCAGGCACCGGCCGGACCGGAAAACTGAAGACCGCGCGTAAAGGCGTCGGCGGTTTCACCGTGGTGGTGCGCGGCCGCGCCTCGCATGCCGGCCTCGATTACGAAGCCGGTGCCAGCGCGGTGGTGGAACTGGCGCACCAGATCACCCGCATCGCCGGCCTGAGCGATCTCGATCGCGGCATCACCGTAAATCCGGGCTTGATCTCGGGCGGAACGCGCTGCAACGTGGTGGCCGCCGAAGCCTCCGCCGAGATCGACATCCGGGTACGGCGTCAGCGCGATGTCATTGCTCTCGAAAAGAAGTTTCGCGCGCTCCGCCCCATCGACAAGCGCTGCTCCATTGAAATCTCCGGGGGTTTGAATCGCCCACCCATGGAACGCTCCGCCGGCACCGTCCGGTTATTTCGCACAGCCCGCAAACTGGCCGCCGAACTCGGCATTGACCTCGAGGAATCCAATAGCGGCGGCGGCAGCGACGGCAACTTCACCGCCGCGCTTGGCGTCCCCACGCTCGATGGCCTCGGCGCCGTCGGCGAAGGCGCTCACGCCATCCACGAAAACATCCTGATCAACCGCATGGCCGACCGCGCCGCCCTGCTGGCCAAACTCCTCGCGGCCGTGTAAATCGGTCCGTCAACCCAATGCCACTCAGCAAGTGTTGTGGGGCGGACCCTTGGTCCGCGGCGGGCCCCCGGCCGGCCTCTTGCTTCTGGCGCAATGCCTTGCTCCGATCGGCGGTGGTTCCAAAGGACTCCGCGCAGACCGCAGAATTTCCAGCAATGGAAAAACTAACTGCTTTGGGCTCCAGCGGGTCCAGTGGGCGAAAGCCGGCCGCCTCACGTATAGTAAGGACATGGTTCGATGGGTCGCTGTCCTGTTAGTTGCGTGCGGCGCGTCCGCCCAGTCCTTCACCCTCGACCAAGTCCTCAGCGCAGCCTTTCCCACTGAACTGACCGCCGCCCCCGCCGGCGGCAAAGTCGCCTGGGTTTCCAACGCCCGCGGCGTGCGCAACATCCTGGTAGCGGAACCACCAACCTATCAATCCCAGAAGATCACCAATTACGCCGAAGACGACGGTCAGGAACTTTCCGATCTCCGCTGGACGCCAGATGCCCGCGCCATCGTCTATATCCGTGGCCAGGGCCCCAATCGCGCCGGAGAATCTCCAAATCCCACGATTGACCCGCGCGGCGCCGAGCAGGATATCTGGATCGTCGCGCTCGACGGCTCGGCTCCCCGCAAGATCGCCGAAGGCGATTCCCCGGCCGTCTCTCCCCGCGGCGATCGCGTGGCGTTCATCCATGCCAGCCAGGTCTGGTGGGCCGCGCTCGACGGCAAGCCGGCGCCCGTGCCAGCGTTCCAGGCGCGCGGCAAGCAACAGCGTCCGGCATGGTCGCCCGATGGCGCGCGCCTCAGCTTCGTCAGCGATCGCGGCGACCATCGCTTCATCGGCGTTTACGAGGTCTCCGCGAACACGCTCCGCTATCTCGATCCCAGCACCGATTTCGATAGCCAGCCGGCCTGGTCTCCCGATGGCCGCTCGCTCGCATTCATTCGCGAACCCAGCCACGGCGGCCAGCGCATCTTCGGCGCCCGTCGTGCCGACGAGCCGTGGTCGATTCGCATCGCCGACGCCCAAACCGGCAAAGGCCGCGAACTCTGGCGCGCGCGCGAAGGCCCGGGCAGCGTCTTCTGCGAGGTGACGGCCGAAAATCAACTGTTGTGGGCCGCCGGAAACCGCATCGTGTTCCCATGGGAAGGCGACGGCTGGACGCACCTCTACAGCGTCACCACCGAGGGCGGCCCTGCGACCTTGCTCACGCCCGGCGATTTCGAAGTCGAATACGTCGCGCTCACTTCAGACCGCCGCGAGGTCGTCTTCAACTCCAACCAGGGCGACATCGACCGCCGGCATTTATGGAAAGTCGCCGCTGCCGGCGGCACGCCGCTCGCCTTAACTTCCGGGCAGGGAATCGAATGGGCTCCGGTCCAAATCAGCGACGCTCAGGCCATCGCGTTTCTCCGCTCCGATGCGCAGCATCCCGCGCATCCCGCCATTCTCGTCGGGACGCAGGCGCGCGACATGGACCCGTCTGCCATCCCGGCCGGATTTCCGCTTCAGCACCTGGTCACGCCCGAGCCCGTCACTTTCGCCAGCACAGACGGCTTCACCATTCACGCCCAGCTTTTTCTTCCCGCGAATCACACCACCGGCCGCGCTCCGGCCGTGCTCTTCTTCCACGGAGGTTCGCGCCGCCAGATGCTGCTCGGCTGGCATTACATGTTCTACTACCACAATGCCTACGCGCTCAATCAGTATTTGGCCAGCCAGGGTTACATTGTCCTTTCCGTGAATTACCGCAGTGGCATTGGCTACGGGCTCAATTTTCGCGAAGCCCCGAAATTCGGCGGCACCGGATCGAGCGAGTATAACGACGTGCTGGCCGCGGCCCGCTACCTGCGCGGCCGAGCCGATGTCGATCCGGCGCGCATCGGAGTCTGGGGCGGCTCCTATGGTGGCTATCTCACCGCGCTCGCCCTGGCCCGGTCCTCCGACCTCTTCAAAGCGGGCGTCGATTTCCATGGCGTCCACGATTGGAGCAGGGAGTGGGAACTGGCGCCCACCGATCCGCTGTCGAAAGTCGCCTTCGACTCTTCGCCCATGGCTGCCCTCGACGGCTGGAAGTCGCCCGTCTTACTCATCCATGGCGATGATGACCGCAACGTCCAGTTTTCACAAACTGTGCTCTTGACGGATGCGCTCCGAAAACGTAAAGTCGAAGTCGAGGATTTGATCTTCCCCGACGAAATCCACGATTTCCTCCTCTTCCGCCACTGGCGCGAAGGTTACGAAGCCGCGGCCCGCTTCCTTACCCGTCATTTATTGCACTAAGTTGTAGACAATTTCACTCGATTCAGCCAACTTGAGTGAAAAGGCATTAATTTACAGCTTCGGTGAGATTGTTTTCCGTTATACTGCGAGCCACAAGGGGGTTTTGATAGTGGGCTACCCATTTCGTTGCCTGAGTATTTTACTGCTGAGCATTGGCACAATTCTGGCTCAGTCCACCGGCACGATCCAAGGTACCGTGACGGATCCAAGCGGTGCCGCCGTTCCCAAAGCCGCCGTCACCGTGCAAAATAAGGCGACCAGCGAAGAACGGTCGTTTACCACCAATGATGCGGGCTTGTATGTCGTCCCCTCGTTGCCTGTCGGCACTTACTCGGTGAGCGTCAAGGCAGCGGGCATGCAGTCCGCCATGGTGAACGATCTGGTTCTCGATGTGAGCCGGATCGTACAGCAGGATTTCCATCTCCAGGTTGCCTCCGCTAGCGAATCGGTCGAAGTCGCCGCCACTGCGCCGGTCATCAATACCGCGACTACGTCCGTCGGCACGACCGTCGATCAGCGCACCGTCCAGGAGATCCCGCTCAACGGCCGCCACTTCCTCGATCTCAGCATGCTGACTGCCGGTACCATCGCCCCTCCGGCCTCGACCTACCTGTCCGCTCCTTTGCGCGGCCAGGGCTCGTTTGCCTTCTTCAGCGCCGGCAATCGTGAAGACGCCACCAACATCATGGTCAACGGCGTCAACCTGAACGACATGGCGCAGAACCAGCTCACTTTCCAGCCATCCATCAATACGGTGGGCGAATTCAATCTGGACAATTCCACCTATAGCGCGCAGTACGGCAGAAGCTCCGGTTCCATCGTCAACATCGCGACGCGTTCGGGCAGCAACACCCTGCATGGCGAGGTCTTCGATTACCTGCGCAACAACTATTTCGACGCGAGAAACTATTTCAATCGCGTCGGAACCGCGCAATCGCCCTTCATCCGCAACAATTTCGGCGCCGATGCCGGCGGGCCCATCCGGCATGACAAAACATTCTTCTTCTTAAGCTACGAAGGCACGCGCCAGCGGCAAGGCATCACCATCAATCAACCCGTTCTCACCGCGGACCAGCGCGCCCAGGCCACTGCCATTGCCAATCCGACGGTGCTCAAGCTCCTGCCGCTGATTCCCGCGCCCAATACCGGGTCTTCTCTCTTCCTCGGCTCCGCCGCCGCCGCGGTCAACATCGATCAGGGGACCGCCAACATTAGCCACGCCATTAGCGACGCCGACCGCCTCAACTTCTATTACGCCTTTCAGGCCGACGCCCGCCAGGAACCGACTCTTCAGGGCAACAACATTCCCGCCTTTGGCGACACCCGCAAGAGTCACCGCCAGATCATGACCATCAACGAGACCCACATCTTCACGCCCGACACCGTGAATGAAGTGCGGCTCGGTTATAACCGCATCCGCATCGATTTCAGTCCCAACGCCGCGTTGAATCCCGCCGACTTCGGCATGAACATCGGAATTACCGGCGCCATCGGTCTGCCGCAGATCAGTTTCCGCGACATCGGTTTGAACTTCGGCGGACCCAACGGCTTCCCCCAAGGCCGCGGCGATTATACCGCCGTGCTGTCGGACACCCTCAGTCACGTCCACGGCAAGCATTCCCTGAAATTCGGAGGCGAGGTAAGGCGTTTCGACGGTAATAGCTACAACCTCACGCCCGGCACCATGATCTTCAACACCGTCAACGATTTCATCAACGGCAATATCGCCACCTTTACCTCCAATACCGCCAGCAACCCCTCGCGGATCTTCTCACTCGCCACCGGCGCCTTCGTCGAAGACAGCTACAAGGTCTCCAGCTCATTTACCCTTCAACTCGGCTTCCGCTGGGAATGGAACGGAACCTTCGTGGAAGCGGAAGACCGCTTCGTGAACTTCGTCCCCGGAACCGATTCTCTCGTCCGCCAGCATCAGCCTTACAACCAGGACAATAGCTGGGAACCGCGCGTCGGTTTCGCCTGGGACGTGTTTAAGAACGGCAAAACCGTGGTGCGCAGTGCCTACGGCTTGATGTCCGATCAGCCCACGTCCGGGCTGGTCACCGGTTTGACCACCAACCCGCCGTTCGCGACTCCGTTGACGTTCAATGGCACGACGGCGGTTCCGTTCGTCACGTTCCAGAACGCGCTGACCGCCGCTCAGGCCGCCGGCTCCCTGAACCCGGTGGCGGTTGCATCGAATTTTAAAACTCCCTATGTGCAGTCCTGGAATTTCAACATCCAGCAGCAACTCGGCTCCAACCTCGGCTTGATGGTCGGAT
>Ga0335078_10016464_pt1 | contig 10970 bp, 6 predicted proteins | sample Lox_Sample_32_FD_206711 | JGI IMG/M metagenome (GOLD analysis project Ga0335078, IMG submission 206711) | Soil microbial communities from Loxahatchee National Wildlife Refuge, Florida, United States - Lox_Sample_3.2 | ecosystem: Environmental > Terrestrial > Soil > Wetlands | place: USA: Florida... | reverse complement strand
ACGGTGGAGAAAGCAAACAGGCGCTTCAGGTCTCTCACCTGGATGAGCAGAAACGCCGCCACGCCCACAGAGACCAGTCCGAAGGCGATGGCCCAGTTCTGAACCCGAATGGCCGGTTGCGCGGCAGCCACCGGGAACAGGCGGAGGATAATGTACAAGACCACGCTGGTTTCGATGCCGGAAAGGATGGCACAGACCGGAGAAGGCGCCTGGCTGTGCGCGTCCGGCAGCCAAGCATGCAGCGGGGCAAGCCCGACCTTGGTCCCGAAGCCCACCAGGAGAAGGAGGAACCCTCCCTCGAACAAGACGGGGGAAAGTCCGGGCGCCGCTGCCTGCAGCGCGCTCCATGTAAAAGCCCCCCCATGGGCTTCCGCGAGCGCGCGATACAGCACGATGATCCCCAGAAGCGCCACCGCGGCGCCGATCATCGTGAGGATCACGTATTTCCACGCGGCCTCCAGGGCCGCGTGGGTATTCTCGAAGCCGACCAGCAGGACGGAGAGCAGCGTGGTCAGCTCGATGGCGATCCACGTCAGCGCGATCTCCTGCATCATGGGAACAATGACGATCGAGAAGAGGAACAGGTTGAAGTTCACGTGGTAGAGCCGAACCGCCCTGTCCCCTCTTTCCCGCGCGCGAAGCTTCATGTAGCCCCAGGAAAAGACTGCCGCCAGGACCCCCACAAAGCTGATGAGCACCAGCAGCAGGGCGCCGAACCCGTCAACGCCGACCCAGTCCGGGATGGCAACGATGCTTTGTCCGGCGATTGCCTGCGCGGCGCACACCGCTGCGCAGGCAAGGGCGCCAACGGAGGCCAGGATTGTCAGCACGCGCGCAAACCATCTTCCCAGGGGAATGAGCGAAAGCACACCGGCTGAAAGGTACAGGAGAGGAATGGCGAAAAGCATGCTTGCCATCATTGGCGGGGCTCCTCTTTGAGCGTCGTCAGGGAGCTGACCTCCGTCGTGCCGACGCGCTCGTGAATTGCTCGGGTGAGGATTGCGACCAGGAGCACGATGATGAGCGCGTCGAATGCCGCGGCTACCTCGGCGATCAGCGGAAGGTCAGGCGCAAAGGCCATGCCCGCGTAGAACGCTCCGTTCTCCATGGCCATCAATCCGAACAGCTGCGGGACAGCCTCCCGGCGTACCGTGATGGTGAAGGCTCCCAGGAGGAGCCCCGCAATCCCGATGGGGACATTCGCCGCCGGCACAAGGGGAGCGGCCGCGGAAAGCAGGGTCCGTCCCGCGAAATACGAAAACACGGCGATGACCAGCGCGGAGAGCAGCGCGGACGGGACGGTCAGGACCTGCACGATCTCCCTGCGCGTCTGGATGTCCTGCGGTACCGAACGGCGGAGGAGAAGCGGTATTATGACGGGTTTTGTCAGCAGGTTGATGGCAGCGACGATAAAAAGCTCCGCCGTCCCTGTAATCCCGCCGATCAACGCGGCGGAGGCCACCAGGCATATCGATTGCCAGATGAAAAAGCGCATGCAGCCACGCACCTGCCGGGTGGCAACCATGGCGAAAGCATTCAGGAGGAAAAGCCCTCCGGCAAGATCGTTCAGTGGACCAAGCACGCCGCTCATGCTGCGCCTCCCGTGAAAAGCTGGGAGATCATTGCCGCCACCGCGATGATGAACGAGGCAGTGAGAAACTCGCTGATGCGGAAGAGGCGCAGCTTTGCAAGTGACGATTCTATGATCACGAGGACCGCCAGAAATCCGAGGATCTTGACTGAAACAAGCAGGATTGCCACCAGCGCCTGCGCGGGAGCCAGGGTGGCCGCCAGACCCCAGGGGTGAAGAAGCACATTGAGAAAGACGATTAGAAGCACCGTGAACTTCATGTATCCGCCCCATTTCATGAGGGCCGCCCCCCTGCCCGAATACTCCAGGCCCTTGGACTCGTCGATCATGGCGAGCTCGAAATGACCGGAGGGGTTGTCCACTGGGATCCGCCCGTTTTCCGCAAGGATGATCATGAGGAAAGAGAGGAGCAGCAGGATGTGCACAGGCTCGAAAAAGCTTGCCGGCGGGGTGATCCACCTTGTCTGGACGATATAGGGGATGGTAGAACCGGCGACGAACGAGACGGTGAAGAACACGATCATGAAGATCGGCTCGGCGAGGAAGCTCACCATGCGGGTGCGGCTTGCGCCCATTGGTCCGTAGGGATTCGTCGTGTCGATGGCAGCCAGTGCCGCGAAAAAGCCGCCCAACGCGAGGACCGAGCCCGCGGCGAGCATGTCTCCTGCAAAAGCGAAGAACAGCGGAAACCGCGTCAGCACGGGTATGAGGAGCGTCACGAAGACCGGCGTGACAAAGACGAGGTACGGGGTGACCCGGAAGATCCATGAGCTTTCCTCCGAGATCACCTCGTCCTTGTGGAAGAGCTTCGCGAGGTCCCGATAGGGCTGAAAGATGCTGGGACCGCGCTTTGACTGGACCATTTCCCTGGCCCGGTTGAGAATCCCGGCAAAGAGGGGCGACAGTCCCATGACAAAGGCAACCTGGACGAGGTTGTACAGAAGGTGCGCGATCATGGCTCGTGGGTCCTCCGTGGAGAATCTTTTTCGACGTGTTTTCGCGGCATTGGCTGACCGAACGCTCCTTCCTTTCAAGCAAGGTAGGAGTTATCAGCCGTGAGACGGCGGGTTAGCGGTGAACTCCATCACCGTGGGCAGATAATATTTAGCAGGAAGTCTCTCAGTCAAGTAGAGGCAGATTGAAATATCGGAGCCTGACTCATATGCCGAAGTTGCTGACAAGCTCCGACGAGGCATCCAGGACTACCCGTTTACGCTTTGCGACCTTCCTCCAGAGCATACGGCAACGTGGCGTAGAAAGCGCTGCAGGTCACGAGGTCATCCACACGCGTGTATTCGTTGGGGGCGTGGGCTTTGTCTTCGTCACCAGGACCGAATCCGATGGTGGGAATGCCGTGCTTTCCGCAGATGGCCACACCGTTTGTGCTGAAAGTCCATTTGCCGACTTCAGGCTCTTTCCCGAAAAGGGCCTCGTGCGCGCTCTTTCCCGCCACGACCAGCGGGTGATCTTCAGCGATTTTCCACGTGGGGAAATACAAGTCTTGTCCGTAGCTGGCGCCGTTCCAGCCCTTACCGTCGTACCACGGCATCACGGCCTTCTCAGCATCCGCACCCATCGAGCGCCGTACCTGATCGAGGGCGATTTCAGCCGTTTCACCCCAGGTGAGCCGCCGATCCATATAGATGCTCCCCTGATCCGGGACTGCACACTGGCTCGGGCCGTGTACATCCATCTTGGAGACGACAATTGTCCCTTTTCCAAGGAACTCGTCAAATGCGAGTCTCTCGTTAAGATCCTCTATTGCCAACGCCGCTCGGGCTGCCTTGTATGCCGCGCTGTCTCCACGCTCCGGTGCGCTTCCGTGAGCAGAAACGCCGCGAACTTTTGCTTCGATCTCCATGCGGCCCCGGTGCCCGCGGTACAACCGACAGGAGGTGGGCTCCGTGGAGACGGCGAACTCCGGCGCGAAGCCTTCTTTTTCGATGAGATAGCGCCAGCACAAACCGTCGCAGTCTTCTTCCAGGACAGTGAACGTAAAATACACGGAGAACTCTCCGTCGTACCCGATCTCCTTCAGGATCCTGCCAGCCGTGATCATGGCGCCGGCCCCGCCCTTCTGGTCCGAGGATCCCAAACCGAGAATCAATCCGTCCCTGATCAGGCCAGAGAAGGGATCGGTTACCCACCGGGCCCTGTCCCCGACGCCGACCGTGTCAATATGAGCGTCGATGGCGAGCTTCCGAGGGCCTTTCCCCACGCGTCCTATGACGCTTCCCAATCCGTCGAAACGGACTTCGTCGAAACCCGCATCCCGGCAGAGTGATCCGATTTTCCGGCAGACCTCCTCTTCCCTTCCACTGAAAGAGGGGATCTTCACGATGGCCGAGAGATTTTCCGCAGAATAATCCCTGAGCGTGTTTGCCGAAGCAAGTATGCGTGAGCTCGTGTCATTCATGGTGAGACTCCTTTTGCAGAAAAGATCCTTGTCCAAAGACAGCTACCCTGGTCTCTGGGATACATCGGTTGGTAGGCACGTCAAAGCAGGTGAAAAAGTCCCGGACGCCCTCAGGGGAGAGGCGAGGGAGGAACTGGGAATTGAGTTTGATCCTTCGCAGCCTCCTTTCTTTACTCCGTGATTGACAGCGACGCGTCTAAGACGCAATCTGCACGCTGCTTCACGTCGACGTTCAGAAGTGCATGTAGCCCTGATTCGGAAAAGGTCCAAGAGATTGGCTTCTTTACCTTGGATGAGATCGAGACGCTTGGAAGAAAGGGGTTCGCAGATGAGCTTCCACTCCTCAAAGAATACTTGAGCTCCCGCGGCTATCTGGGTCATTCCCTTCCCCCGGAGGAGGGCCAAGAAGCCTCCAGGATCTCATTGCTGCCCTTGTGATTATCGCCGGAAGTCGATGCAGCAATCTCGCCTGTTCGGCTGTTTTCGATCCGAACCGCAACGAGCTTGGAAACTCCGGATTCCTCCATCGTCACGCCATAGAGAACGTCGGCCCCGGCAACTGTGCGCTTGTTGTGCGATATCACGATGAACTGTGAGTCCGTTGAAAACTCCTTGAGCAGGGCGCCGAGTCTGGTGACATTCTCTTCATCCAGCGCGGCGTCTATCTCATCAAGCAAGCAGAATGGCGATGGCTTCACCATATAAATGGCGAAGAGCAGTGTCACCCCCGTGAGGGATCTCTCGCCTCCCGAGAGGAGGTTAATGTCTTCCAGCTTTTTTCCTGGTGGCTGCACCAGGATTTCGATACCGGAATCAAGGGGCGCCTCTGGATTCTCGAGGCGCAGATCGGCTCTTCCTCCGCCGAAGAGCCTTCGAAAGACCGCGTGAAAGGTTTTCTTTACCTTGTTGTACGTCTCAAGAAAGAGCTCCGTTGATTCCGTCTTTATGGCCGTCGTAACCTTCTTGAGGTCTTCCCGGGCGCGGGTCAGATCACTCAACTGTGCCGTGAGGAAATCGAAACGGTCTTTTACCTCGGCGAACTCCTCTGACGCCATGAGGTTGACCTGACCGAGCTTTCTCGTCTCCTCGCGCAGCGCCACGAGCCGTGGACGCAGGTCTCGATTGGGGACCAGATCGGGGATGCGAATCTCGTACTCGGACAGATCGCGGGAAAACCGCTCTCGGAAGCTTGCATGAACGTCCCGGATCTCCGTGCGGATTTCGGCAACTTCAATGTGCGCTTTTTCTATTTCGGATTGCACGCGGGAGAGGAGCATGCCCTTTTTCTTCAGACCTTCACCCTGACTGAGGAGATCTCCGCTCTGGGAGGAAATCCGCTCTTCCAGCCCGCTCAGTGCAGAACGAACCTCCTCCTCTTCCGCTTCGAATTGGGTGCGCTGCGTCTGCGCAGCTTCCAGCCGTTGGTTCGTTTCCATTCTTTTCGTCAATGTCTGCCCAATTCGCCCATCGATCTCCCCAGAAAGGGACTCTTGCTCGCTCCTCTCCCGTGCGAGCCGGCCACGTTCTTCTTCGAGGGCGATTTTCTGCATCTGCTGCCGAGCCAGGTTGACTCGAAGCTCTTCCAGAGTCCGGCGGCGTTCCTCAATCTTTCCTCGAAGCGCATCGTTGTCTTTCGTGAGTTGGTCCCTCTTCTGTCGCAGTCGTGAGATCGCGTCAGTGGTTTCGTTGATTCTCTCGTCGATCTCCCTCTTTCTGGTGATGATGCCTTGCGGAGCAAGGAAGTCGTCCAGAAAGGACGGCGCGAACCGTTTGTATCGCGCAAACAGCTCCTCCAGTGTCGACAGTTTGCCCAGGGACGCCACGAGGAGCTCCGCGGCACCTTGCGCGAGCCTCCTGATCTCCGAAGTGGAGACGCGTTCGATTTCTACGCCGTCCTTCAGGACAGCTATCTCGTTGCCAAGTTGGATCCGCAGACTCTCAAGGACCGCGCCAACCGATTCCTCCATGACGCGACGATCGGCCGAGGAATACCCCAGCTCCTTCAGTCGGGCATCCAGCTCAGTGACGACGTCCTCGGTAATGGATTGCAACTCCGCTCGCAAGCCTTCCATGGTGGAGTCCAAGGCTGCGATGGCGGAGCCGTTGTCCCTGATCTCCTCTTCGTTGGTTCGCACCCGGGCCCCCAGCGCGTCGATGTCCTGGGAGAAGTTGCTGATGTTGTTCTCCGTCTCTCTGATCCGCAGGACAAGCTCAGCGAGAGTCCCCTCCACGCGCTCGGAAGAGGCGAGGAGATCCAAAAGCTTCCTGGCTATGCCTTTCTGACGATTTTTGTCCGCTTCAGTGCTGCCTTCCAGTTCGACTATTCTTTCGTGGAGGACGAGGGCCTGGTTCTCCAGCGCACTTTTCTCCATCTCGAGTTGGTAGAGCCTCTTGTGGCACTCCGCGAGCTGGGACTCCATTCCGTTGACGACCTCCGCCTGATGAGCGATCGATGAGTTGGCGGCCTCGATGGCGAAGTTGACCTCATCACGCTCCTTCTCCTTTTCGGAAAGACGCCCCTCACGCTTCTTCTTATCCTCCATGAGCCCTTTAAGTCGCAGAAGCTGAATTTCCAGCTCCACCTCGAAAATCTCCTCCCGCAGCCTTCGATACGCTTCCGCCTTTTCCGCTTGCACCTTCAGCGCGCTGTAGCTGCGATGGATCTCATTAAGGATCCCCTCGATGTGGCGCACGTTCTCTTCAGTCTTTTCGAGCTTCCTCTCGGCCTCCTGTCCACGGACGCGAAAGCGGGTGATTCCAGCCGCTTCCTCGAAGACCAGACGCCTTTCCTCGGGCCTGGTGGAAAGGAGCTGGTCGATCTTGCCCTGCTCCATGATCGAGTAGGCCGACTTGCCGATGCCTGTGTCGAAGAACAGCTCACGTACCTCGCGCAGCTTTACCGGATTGCCGTTGATGAAGTACTCGCTTTCTCCTGAGCGATAGTGCCTTCGACGAATCGAGACCTCCGCAATGTTGAGAGGGAGGACCTCATCCTGATTAGAAACAGTCAGGGTGACTTCTGCGACATTCATCGGCTTGCGCGATTCGCTGCCGGCAAAGATCACGTCGCCCATGTTTTCCGCGCGGATCGATTTCGATGACTGTTCGCCCAGAACCCATTTCATGGCGTCAACGACATTGCTTTTTCCGCAGCCGTTGGGTCCCAGAAGGGCGGCAACTCCGCTCGTGAACTCGATCTTCACCTTGTCGGCAAAGGATTTGAATCCGAAGATCTCAAGGGTCTTTAGGAACACTTTCTCTCCCCGTCAAAGACTGGTTTGTATACTCCGCAGATTTGGCGCCAGCTCCCCTGCCGTCCCATTTTTCCCGCTCTCCGCGCCGTGAACTGCGCGAACCGTCAAAAACCGCTCGATACAGGTCATAACCAAAACTGGTCTCCTGGGGTGCGTTCTCGACGATCTTGAACGTTCGAGCTCCGTCCCCTTTTCTTTCGGGCCGCAGGAACAAGGCGTTGGGCAGATGTCTCTCGAAGAAGTTCCGCGAGAACTCGAAAAAGTGCGTCACAAAGAATACCTTGATGCGCCTTTCCAACAACGCATCGACGATGTGGCGGGCTATCTCTGAGCCTTCTCGTTCATTTGTTGCGGAAAAAGACTCATTGAACATGACCACCGAATCGGGCGTGATGATATCCACAATGTCGCTCATCCTGGAGAGCTCTTCATCGAGTTTTCCGCTGGTCATTGTGACGTCCTCTTTGCGCCGGAAGTGCGTGAATAAGCCCTCACAGATACTCGCGCGCAACGAATCGGCCGGCACGAACATTCCACTTTGCATCATTGCCTGGGCCAGACCGATACTCCGTAAGAAAGTCGACTTGCCGCCTTCGTTGGCGCCGGTAATGATGATCAGATCCTTGCAATCGGCGTTCACGTCGTTTGGAATAATGACCTTTTTCTTGGTCAGCGCAAGGCAGACATCGTAGAGTTTCCGCGCAGAGTACGCGCGTTCGCTCGCGGGCGCGGGTGCTGCAAAACAGGTCGCCTCACCAATGCCGACAAGCTGTTCATACAGGTTCAAGCAGCCGACGTAGAAAGCCAGCTCAGTCTTCAGCATCGTGAAGAAGTGGCGGATGTGTTCGGTGGATTGCGCCAGCGCGCTGGCGACGAGGTTAATGCCCTTCTCGCGCAGTTCCGAGAGAGCCTGTCCTCCGGCTACATCCCTTTCAGCGACTTGAAAGCTGTACTCAGGCGGCTTTTTCTCGAAGATACGCTGCACCAGCCTTCTTTTTCTTATTTCCAGCTTTCGAAGGACATAGTTAACGCCTTTGTTGACTTTGTCCAATCCAGCGCTGACCTGAACGCCGTGGCGGAACTTCAGCTCTTCAAGGTGGTTCTGAATCGTATAAAAATACTCGTCGTCCAGTTCGGACTTCAACATGGAGAAAAGCATCCGAAAGCCTTCGGAGCTGAATATGCTGGCGTTTGTTTCGGCGATTGCCCGGAGTTTCTTCAGCATTCCCAAGAAAACTTCAAGGAGATCGATCGCCGTGTAAAGGATTGAACCCGCTCTGAGATAAGAGCCGAAGTAGTGTTTCTTGCCGTCTTCAATTGCCTCGACAGCAAGGGCGTACAATTCCCTGACAACACTCGGATTTTTCATACAGTCCCGAAGAATGTCTTGCCGATACAGGATCGCCGCCACATCATTGAGGCTGGTCATAATGCCGTTCTGCGCTACTCTGTAGAGAAACTCGTCACCGAGAGCCATTGCGTCGAACAACGTGGTCATCTCAAGGTCCTGGATGACGACATTGGCGTTCGGTCTCAGCGTGGCGTCTGGGAAGAAATCCTTATCCTTGAAAAGCAGATGCGCCTTCACAGTTTTATTCGTTCCTTGATGCGCTCATATGTAAGGCGATACTTCTCTGCAATCGACACTGCGTACGCAAGTCCGTCGGACGGCTTTCGAAGAACCTTAAAGGTCCGCTGGGTCGGGTTTTCAGGAACCACCGTACTGACCATGCTGATTGTTTTCTCGCTCATCGTGGAAAGCTCTTCGATGAAAGTCACATAGACGCATAATGAATCCAGGCGGATTATCTCCTCGATGACCTGTTTGCCAAGAAATACTGTCCGGGGTCAGGTAGATTCCCCAGGTAAGGGATAGCCAGGGTCAGCTGGATTCCCCACCTGGGGGCACGTCAGGGTCATCGAGATTCCCCACCCTTCAAGCTTCCAGGGTCATCTAAATTCCCCACCCCCCGGGTAGCAGATAAGCTGTCTCCCGAGGGAGGGGATAGGGGGATGGGCTATCGAGCGATGAACAAACGGGACTTATGGGAGATCTACCGTCGGTGGCAAAGCCAGCAGAGCCTGTCGCGGATCGCCGGCAGCGAGGGGCGTGATCGCAAGACGGTACGTCAGTACTTGAGGCGCTTCGTAGCAGTGGGCCTGGAGCAGACGGGAGCTGCGGTGGAGCAGCAGCGGTTCTACGAGATGGTAGGAACCACACTTCCCGCGCGCGCTGTGCAGCACGGCCCCAGCTGGGAGCAGCTTCGTCAGCATACCGATGAACTGCGGGAGCTGATCAACCGCAGCAAAGAATCACTGAAGCCCAAGACAGCGTTCCTCGTGATCAAGAGCAAGTACGAGCTGGAGGCCAGCTATGAGACGTTCAAGCGTTTTGCTCGTCATCACGGACTGAGCCGCAAAGAGTCGCGGCGGATGATCCGCATCGAGTTGCCCCCGGGGTTGGAGACCCAGCTCGACTACGGGCTGGTGGGAAGCCTGGCGGACCCGGTAAGCAAGAAGGACCGCGCCGTGTGGGCTTTCTGCGCAGTGCTGGCGCATTCGCGGCTGCCATACTTCGAGTTCGTGAGAAAGCAGGATCAGAGTGAGTTTGCCTCCAGCGTCGTGAGCATGCTGCACGACGGATACGGAGGTTCCACGGAGTGGATCACCATCGACAACCTGAAGGCAGGGGTGATCAAGCCTGACCTGTGGGACCCGCAAATCAACCGCTCGCTGGCTGAGGTCGCCTCATACTACGAGCTGTTCATCAACCCCTGCAGGGTGGGACGCAGCACCGATAAGGGCAAGATCGAGCGCCTGGTGCCGGTAGCACGGGAGCTGTTTCGGATGCTGAAAGAGCTCCACCCGTCCGCAGGGCTGATAGAGCTCAACCAGCGAGCACTCGCGTGGTGTCGAGAGGTCTACGGCAGGAAAGAGCACGGAACCACGGGAGTGGCGCCGATGGAAGCATTCGAGGAAGAGCGGCAGAAGTTGCACTCCCTTCCGGCGGAGCGCTTCCAGGTGGCCGTGTGGAAGAAAGTCTCGGTGCACTCGGGAGACCAGTTTCTCACGTTCCTCAAACGACGATTCTCGCTGCCCCTTCAGTGGCGTGGCAAGTCTGTGTGGGCGCGATACGCCCAGCCGCTTGTGCAGCTATTCGATGCAGAGAGGCTGATCCGCCAGTACGTGGTGCGCCCCGGGGTCAATCGTTACTGGCAGCCGGAGGATTTTCCCTTGGAAACACGCGAAATGATGAATGGAGGCTATCCCGCGTGGCTGATGCAGAAAGCGCGGGAATACGGAGCAGATGCGGCGGCGCTGATTCATTTGGTCCTGCAGCCCCACGCCTACCTGAACGCTCGGAGAGCACGAGGGATGCTGGACGTCATGAAGGCTCACTACCGCCAACCCTACTTTCAAGATGTCTGTCAGCGGGCCAGGAGTCGGGGAGTACGACTGCCCTCTACACTGAAACGAATGCTGGAGGTGGCGGCGAAGCTTCCCTTGTGGCAGGGCGAACTGCCACGATCCGAGACGGGAAGCGCAATGGTGCGCGACATCCAATACTACCTGGACATGCAGCAGGAGGTCCTCGATGGAGAAGCGTCAGGAACTTGAGCAGGCGTTGAAGCGGCTGAAAATGCCAGGGGTCTCGAACGCCCTTGAGATGCGGCTGGCGGAAGCACGGGAGAGCAAGCTGGGGCACCTG
>Ga0335078_10016463_pt1 | contig 10970 bp, 8 predicted proteins | sample Lox_Sample_32_FD_206711 | JGI IMG/M metagenome (GOLD analysis project Ga0335078, IMG submission 206711) | Soil microbial communities from Loxahatchee National Wildlife Refuge, Florida, United States - Lox_Sample_3.2 | ecosystem: Environmental > Terrestrial > Soil > Wetlands | place: USA: Florida... | reverse complement strand
AGATCAGGTAGGTGCGGCCCGCCAGGCCGACGGCACCGCCGGTGGACTGCGCCGCGGCGAACGCGGCCTGCGCGGCGGAGGTGTCGTCGGTGACGCCGTCGCCCGCCGCGCCGTAGGCCATCGGGCTGAAAACCTGCCCGAACAGGGAATCCTCGAGCGCCACCGTGATGCCATACGCCCACCGGGCGGGCGTCAGCCCCTCGCCGTCAGTGGCGGCCATGGGGTCGTGGCCAGCGACCCGCCCGATAGCCAGAATGCCCGCGGATCGTCGACGATGACATGGCCCACGGCGTCGGACACGGGGGCGGTGAAGTAAAGGGTGACGCTGCCGCGCAGCGGCTCTCCGTCCGAGTCGGCGAACGACCCGGTCACCTGCACCGTTGCCAGGCCGGTCCAAGCCGGGTCGCTATCGCCACCCGACAGCACGCTGGCCTTCCTGGGAGCCTGTGATTATCCCGAACTCGCGAGCACCCAACGCCCTCCGAACCAGCCCTTACCAGTGCGGACGCCTCCGCTAGGCCAATGATCGGGATAATCCCAGGCTCGGGATAAGTCCACGATGAGTACGGCTGGGCGGGTGAGCTCGCGCGGCCGCTTGTCCCAGGTGCGGTCGGCGTGTCCGCCGACCAGGTACACGTTGACCAGATCGCAGGGCTGGCTCCGAGGGACGAGACAGCCGGAATCGGGGGTCGGCTCGTGCAGATGGGCAAGGGGGCCAGCGACTGAGCGCGAGAGATTCCCGCCAACGCGTTACGTGAGACGAGCGGTCAACGTCGCGCTGCGACACCCGATGCCATCGCCAGGACAGCTTCTTCGAAGCCCGCCGCCGTGCGTTCGAGGCTGTACCGAGCGACATGACGCTGCGCATGACAGCGGGTTTCCGGATTCTGTATCCGCTCGAGGCAACGGCTGAGCGCGACGGCCAGCCCTGGGACGTCACCGCATGGGTACACCTCACCTAGGCCACTGACCAGATCGGGTGCCGCACCGACTCCGTCCGAGACTACGGGCAGCGCGCCGGCCGCCATGGCCTCGTTGATGACCAAGCCCCAGGTCTCGGCCTGGCTCGGCTGTACGATGATGTCAGCGGCGTGGTAATAGGACGGAAGCTCCGACTGGTTGACGAATCCGGTGACCGCTCCCAGCGAGGGATCAAGTGAGGTTCGGATGTGCTCGGCCAGCGATCCATCGCCAACGAAGATGGTTGTAACCTCTTGGGACAAAAGCTTCACCGCAGCTACAAGGTCAAGCGGGCGCTTGCCAGGATAGAGCTTGCCGCAGTACATGATCACCGGCCTGCCGTCGCCTAGCCCCCATCGGGCCAGTAGTTCCGAGCGCCCGACTGTCGGCGGAGACGCAAATCTTTCGTCGTCTACCGAGTTTGGCGCGAAAAAGATTTTCTTAGCGCCAAACTTGTTATAAAACTGCTCATTTAGCTGGCCCATAGAAAGTCCACCAGCGCTGCCAGATACGATCACTCGTGCACCTACGTCGCGAACTCTGCGGCGGATCCCGGTCGCCAAGCCCGTCGGATGCGAGGACGTGCGCAGAAAATAGGGCAATCCTCGCGTACGGCAGAGTGCTATGGCCGACAGCATCCACGGGCTCGAGTAACCGTTAACGACGATCGCATCGTGCGCGGGGAGCCATCGGGCAAGCTTTGAGATCCTGTTGAAGAGGCCTATGTGATTTCCGTCCCTTGTCAGGAAGCCGTGTTCATAACCAGAGAGGAGGTCGATGTCCCACGCAACCGGCACGCCGAATCCATGATCCATTACAGGATGATATCCTTTATCAGAAAGAAACATTACATCAAGTTCTATATTCCTGCGCCTGGCCAAGCGCTGGTAAAGCGGTGTGTGGTACTGGATGGGCCCGTACGCGAGGATGCCAAGCCTTGGACGTCGATGCACCATGCATGCTCCACTATCTCGATCTTGTGACGACGGAGGGATTGGTACTGTCCTGGCCGTATCGTGACTCCCGCTCAGAGGGCGGTGGGCCGAGTATCCAGTTGAAATACGAATCGGGATCGAACGGCTGCGGGTCGGGCGTCACGTCTGCGGCCAGGGCGAGTTCTGTAGCGTGTCGCAAGGAGTCCGCCTCACCGAGGGTGAATCCGCATAGCGCTGGTCCGGCTATTTCGCGGCTCTGAGTGGTATCGCGCGCAATGATTGGCCGCCCGATGACTCGCGCTTCGGCCAGTGGATACCCGAATGACTCGAGACCTGGGGGGAAGTAGATAGCGCGACTGCGCGCCCACAGTGGTTGCAGGTCAGGAAGGTCAAGCTGGCCCACGAGCTCGATACGGGGATTGGCGGCTAGGGACGCGGGCAACTCGGTCGCGTCGGCCGTCACGCGCACTCGGATCGACGAGTCGATGTGTCCTTCGATGGCCGCCACTAACTCTGTAAGCCGCTCGACCATCTGCCGGTATGGCCGGAAAATTACCGGACACAGGATGGAGTTATCACCTGGCAAGCTTGGGACCGTTGATGCTGACGTAGGGTGCATGCGCACCACCAGGCGGTTTCGTACGCACGGAAGAATCCAGATGACCCGCTCCGCCATCGCCGAGCAGGGCACAACTAATACGTCTGATCGCCGTGCCGCCATACGGACAACAGCCGCTTTGCGGCGGTTAATGCTAGCGATCGACGGGTCGAGGCGAGAATCCTCACTCTCGGTCAGGAAGTGGAGGGCATTTCCGAGCAATGTCCACCGCTCGCTGCCGGGGCCCACGAAGCTGACGTTGTTCAGAGCCACACGTCGGTCTCGCGCTGGCCTTACTAGCTCACGCTGCACTAGCCATTTGGCGCGAACAAAACGTTTCGCTCCGATAACCTGCACATCCTCGCGCCCGGTGCGTGACAGGTAGCGGTACAGTTCGTCCAGGTAGCGCGCAGCGCCTCCCATGAGGGCACCGGCGACATCCACGGTCACAGTCCCCGTGGTCATGAGTTGCCCTCACCGTCAGCTGATTGGCGAAATCCAAGGAGGCGAAGCGGTGAGCGGCTCTCCGTATCGGGCAAATGGTGGATCGGTAAGAGTCCCGCCCGTTCTGCGGCCGCGGACCACCGCCCGAGAGGGTGCCGTTGTTTAGAGACGTCAAGGTATGTCATATACCCCTCCAGGGATGGCCAGCGTCCCGCAACCCGGACGATCGGCAAGCGCGCGACGACCTTAGCTAGACGTTCTAACCGGCGGATGGGATGCTTAGGGTCGGGGACAGTGAATAGCATCACGCCATTCGGGCACAGCACGCGGGCACACTCGCTCAACACAATGGCCGGCTCCTCGACGTACTCGAGGACACTTGACGCAAATACGGCGTCGAAGCTGCCCGAAAGGAATGGAAGGTTCCGCCAATGCGGATCGAGCTTTATCCATTGGACCGCGTCAGCACACTTTGTGGCTAATGCACCTCGCAACATTTGCTGAGAGATGTCGCAGGCTGTCACCCGGAATCCTATCGCAGCCATTGCGCGAGCCATTTCGCCGGTTCCGCAGCCCAGCTCTAGAACGTCGCTTTGCGGTGCTACGCAGGAGGCGAGCGCCGTGGTGAAGCGCGTCGGCCTGCTGGCGAAGCGTCCCTCCTGGGCGTAGCCTTCTGGCCAGGTGGCTGCCAGGCTGTCGAACAATTGCCTTACCCGCGTTGTATGCTCGGTCAATTCCTCAGGCATCCCTGTTGGCCCTTTCGGCAGCACCGGCTGGACGACATTCTTCACATAACCCCCTCGGTTTTAGCCGCCCCCGAGAAGCAATGGGCGTGACGCCAGCTAGTAGTTATTCGTACCGGGAGAGCGGCGTCCATGCGGCAGGTGAGCACCGGCGCGCCGGTCGTGCGTTGGTAGCCGACGGCGAGCTGGCCGGTTCCGACAGTGAGTTGTACCGGGCACGATGCCGTGATGCGGATGTGGAAGGCGCCACGGGCCGTCGTAGCCACCGCCTCTCCGGCTTCAAGCCGGACCGCCGCTCCCGGCGCCAGGTGCCAGTGGACGGCGACCGAATGGTCGCCTCGGCCGATAACAAGATCGTCCACCCGCAGCCCGGCTTTGGTTAGCTGCCAACGCCGCCGGTGGCAGGGACGTCCGGAAAGGGCACGGAACCCGTCATGTTCCGCCTCAATGGACACCCCGTCCGCCTCATGCTGCGTCACTAGGCGGTGAACCCGGGCACGCCGTCCGGCGCGAAACGCGCCCCAGACTTCAGTGGAGTCAGCCCCGTCGACCTCAACGGTGTTGTGGGCGGCGGTTGATCGCTCGTAATCCCGGACGGCCCCGGGTTCGTATGTGGACGTCCCGGTGTCTACGAGCAGGGGAGCCCCAAATGCGTACACAAGGCAGCCGAGGGTATCGGCGTGAGCATGCCCGGTTAGGCCATCGGGGCAGGGTGCTCCGGCATCGGCCAGTAGGTACCATGCACCTACGTTGGCCCGAACCAGGCCTGTGGCCGACATCCTGAGCAGCGGGGAATCTGGCGGTGGACCTGGGCGCAATGCGTCGAGGAGCCCGTCAGCGACGGGGTAGCCGTCGTTGAGCATCGGCAGCTTCGCGTCCGGCCCGAGCACGCAGCCCAGCCAGCGGCGCATCTGCGCAATCGCCGTGGTCAGATCGGGCACAGCCGCGTGACCTGCCGCCCGAATGAGCGCATCGACGTCGATGAGGTCGGCGAGCACTTGGCAGTGATACGCCGGTGACCGCTCATAATGACCCCCGTCAGAGAGAACCTGCTCAGGTAGCTGCCTGACCAACTGGCGCAACGCAAATCGCAGCAGACGGTCATCAGCGAAGAACACGGCCAGCCCGGCCAGAGCCTTCAGGTTCTTGATCAGGTGGTTGCCACCAACGTCCGTCTCAAGATGGCGGCGCAGGAACCCCGTGTGGACGGATAGTTCCCTGATGTAGCTGTGCTCAAGATCGCTGCCGGCCACCAGGTCGTGGTATAGCCCGCACCATGACCAGGCCCTGAGTGCGACCGGATAGGGAAGCCACGCGTCACCACGGCCGAAGGAGCTAGCCGTTGTCCAGGACCGCCAGAGTCCCGCGAAGATCGCACGCGCATCTGCTCGGTCGGTGTCCGCCGTCAGCCCCCAGGCCCAGTCCCAGTAGTGCAGGTGGAGACGCCAGAGTAAGGGCATCTTGGCTTGTTCCCAGTCGAGCGGATCGCCTAGGCGTTTCGAGACGCCCAGAAGCCGGATCCCTCTTGTTCGCAGCACAGCCAAGGTCGGCCAGTGTCCCGGTATCCGGGCATCGATCGGACGATAGTCAGAAGGCCAGCCGACGGCGGCCGCCGGATCGGGGCCTGAGCATAGTCGTCGGCCGACGTTCGGCCAGCGATGCAATGCCTTGCGCTGCACGCGCAGCCTGGCCCGGTGCACAACTTGCGCGGGCTCCATCTGAGCAACCATGCGGGCCATCGGGGCGAGTCTGGCTCCCGTCACGTCGCCAGCCTCATCGCCGCCTGCAAAGCTCAGAGAGGATCTTGCGGTACTGGCGCGCGAGCTCGATCCGGTCGAAGAAGTGCTCGACGTGGGACCGTCCCTGCTCTCCCATAGCCCGGCGGCGCTCGGGGTTCGCGGCGAGCTTGGCGATGGCTTCGGCGAGTTCCGCCGTGTCTTCCATCGGCACGACGACCGCGCCTGCTTCGCGTAGTATCTGTGCCGCCTCACCGGCCACCGCGCCGACGACGGCTTTTTCCGCGGCGAGGTACTCGAAGATCTTTGACGGGATGGACTTGGAGTGCAGCGGCACGTTGCGCAGCGCTACCAGGCAGACGTCGGCAGCGGCGAGGAGAGCGGGCATCTCCCGATGCGGCACGCCCGGAAGAAGGGTGACGTTGCGTAGACCTAGTTCCTCGAACTTGCGCTGCAGCAGCTGCTTTTCCGCTCCTTCGCCAACGAAGGCGAAGTGAACGGGCTCGTCGGCAAGGCGCGCCACGGCATCGGCGAGGACGGGCAGGGCTTGCGAAATGCCGTGCGTGCCGGCGTACAGCACGAGGCATTCGTCGTCCTGAGCGCCGAGGCGTGCGCGCACCGCCGGATCGGCGGTCGCAGCGCGGTCGAAGAGGTCGAGGTTGGCGCCGTTCGGGATCGTGTGAATCTTGTCCGCCGGCACGCCCCGGTCCGTCAGGTTAGCGCGGAACCCGTCGCTGACGACCACGATCGCGTCTGCGGCCGAGTAAGCCGCAAGTTCGAACCGCTCAAGCAACCTGAGCACCCTGCGATTGGTCAGCACGCCGAGCTGGACGAAGATCGCTGGCCACAGGTCACGGATCTCGATGACGAATCTGGCCCGCTTCACCCGTGCGAGCAGCCACGCCGCGCCGATGGAGAAGAAGGTCGGCGAGGAGACCACCACCACGTCAGCGGGCCCGCATGCACGCCAGCCCAGCAAGACACTGCTGATCATGAAGCTCAGGTGTTCCAGGGTCCTGCGGACGACACCCGTGTTCGGCACGGCGTAGACCCAGGTCCGCACCACTCGGCAACCGTCCCAGCGTTCCAGCCGCCGGATCGCACACCGCATCGCGCCCCGGTACGGCGGCGGCACCACTCCGGTCGGATAGTGCGGCATTCCGGTGAGTACCGTGACCGTGTCGCCGTCGGCAGCCCACGTTCGGGCTAGCGTCGACAGGCGGACCTGCGGTGCGCCGACTTCGGGCGGGAAGTAGTGGCTGACGAGGAGGGTGCGCATCTCAGCTGCTCTTTTCCGCGGTGGCGATGAGGGATGTCGTTGCCGCTCTAGCGATCGTGAGGTCTCCGGACACGCTTGGGATCCTAGCGAGTGATGCGACCGTACGTAGTGATTTGCTTACGGTAAGTTGCGTGAGGTACTCGCCGTCGTCGTCATCGGCGCGGAAACGGGCGCCGTGGTCAGTTGAGCTGCCAGACCGGTGCCAAGAACACGTATGACGATCCGTAGTGAGTTGCTTACGGTGAGTCTCATTATGTTGTAGCTTCGGGCCGACGGCCGCCCTCGGGGCGGCGTAGCACACGAGGAATCTCGCCTAGGGGAGGCCATATTATGAGGATGTTCATTGCTGGGATGGACGGTTACCTGGGCTGGTCGCTGACCCAGCATCTGGCCCGGCGCGGTCATGAGGTCGCCGGTGCTGATGCGCTGATGCGCCGGTCCTGGGTGGACGAAATGGGATCAGTCAGCGCCATTCCGATCGCGGGCATTGATGATCGTTTAGGCGCTCTTCGCGCGCATACAGGGCAGAGCGTGCCGTTCTGGCGCGGGGACCTGCGTGACTACAGCCTAGTCGATCGCATCTTCCGGGAATTCCAGCCTGAGGCGGTCATTCACCTCGGGGAGTGCCCCTCCGCCCCGTATTCGATGATCGATCGTGAGCGCACGATGTTCGTGCAGATGAACAACCTGACCACCACGTTCAACCTGCTATTCGCGATACGCGATCTGGCTCCCGACGCGCACCTGCTCAAGCTCGGGACGATGGGGGAGTACGGCACACCGGATGTCGACATCCCCGAGGGGTTCTTCGACCTGGAGTTCCGCGGCCGCAAGGACCGGGTCCCGTTCCCCCGGCAGGCGCCAAGCTGGTATCACTGGTCCAAAGTTCACGGCTCGAACAACATCATGTTCGCGTCCAAGATCTGGGGCCTGCGGGCCACCGACGTCATGCAGGGAGTGGTCTTCGGCACCCGGATCGAGGGGATAACCGACGACCCGAGGCTCCGGACCAGGCTGGACTTCGACCAGGCCTTCGGCACGGCGATCAACCGGTTCTCCTGCCAGGCGGTCATGGAGCATCCGCTGACGCCCTACGGGGCGGGCGGTCAGGCGCGGGGGTTCCTGCCGTTGCGGGACTCGATGCAGTGCCTGACCCTGGCGCTGGAGAACCCCCCGGCGGACGGGGAGTACCGCGTGTTCAACCAGTTCGAGGAGGTGTACCAGATCCGCGACCTGGCCAGCATCGTCCAGGACGCGGCCCGCGACGTCGGCCTCAAGGTGGACGTCGCGCCCGTCGAGAACCCGAGGGCGCCGGTCGAGCGGCATGATCACCACTACGCCCCTGACCACAGTCGGCTGCGCGAGCTTGGCTACCGGCCAGCGCACGACGTGGCGACCGAGGTGCGGATCATGCTCGAGGACTTGCTTCCGCACCGCGAGCGCATCGCCAAGCATCAGGAGGCCTTGTTGCCCGATGTGCGCTGGAACGGCGCGCGGCAAAGGGTCGGCTACGTTTCGGCGCATGCCGGGGACCAGTCGCATGGCGTCAGCACGGCTCAGGAGTACCTCCCATCCCAACGCCCGTCGATCGAGGAATCGGACCTAGAGACGGTCCGCGGGTCGCGACCGTGACTGTGTCGCCTCAGGGATCAAGTGTGACCGCCTTATCGACCGTGGCTGTGGTCGGGCTTGGGTACATCGGGCTGCCGACCGCGGTGTCGCTGGCCACCGGGGGGCTCGAGGTGACCGGCGTCGACGTGAACCCGGACGTCGTGGAGCGGGTCAACCGGGGCGAGGCCACGTTCGCCGAGCCGGACCTGTCGGTCGCGGTCAGCGGCGCGGTGGCGATGGGGCGCCTGCGAGCCCAACGGGAGATGCCGTCGGCGGACGCGTTCGTGATTGCGGTGCCGACCCCGTTCACCGGCGACCACATCGCGGACCTCAGCTACATCACCGCCGCGGCCGAGGTGGTCGCGGGCGTGCTGCGCGGCGGCGAGGTCATCGTGCTGGAGTCGACGGCGCCGCCGGGCACGACCCGGCGGGTCAGCGAGCTGATCGCGGCGCGCCGCCCGGACCTGCACCTGCCACACGTCCCGGACGTCCCGCCGGACGTGTACGTGGCGCATTGCCCGGAGCGGGTGCTGCCCGGCCGGATAATGATCGAGATCGCGACCAACGACCGGGTGATCGGCGGGCTGACCCCTGCGTGCGCCGCGCGGGCGGCCGAGCTGTATCGGACGTTCTGCCGCGGCGAGCTGATCGTCACCGACGCGGCGAGCGCCGAGATGGCCAAGCTCGCCGAGAACGCCTACCGGGATGTGAACATCGCCTTCGCCAATGAGCTGTCGCTGATCTGCCAGCGGCTCGGGCTGGACGTCTGGGAGATCAGGCAGATGGCCAACCACCATCCTCGCGTCGAGATCCTGCGGCCGGGACCGGGCGTCGGCGGGCACTGCATCGCAGTGGACCCGTGGTTCATCGTCGAATCAGCGCCGGACCTGGCCCGGCTCACCCGCACCGCGCGGGAGATCAACGACCAGATGCCCGCGCACACCGCCGAGCAGGTTGTCGCCACCTCGCGCCGCTTCCGCGATCCGCGGATCGCGTGCCTAGGGCTGTCGTTCAAGGGGGACGTCGGGGACCTGAGGGAGAGCCCTGCGGTCGACATCACCGCGCGAATCGCCGCGGCGCTGCCCGACGTCAAGATCCTTGTCGTAGAACCGCACGCCTCCGCGCTGCCCGCGCTGCTCGACTCCTGCGCCAACGTGGTCATGACTGATGCCGAGCACGCCATCGCCGAGTCGGACGTAATCGCGCTGCTAGTCGACCACGGCTGCTTCCGTTCTATCAAGAAGACCCAGCTCGCGGGCAAGGTCGTCTATGACACCCGCGGGATGTGGGGTTAGCGCCGATTTTCACTAAGCGAATCGGTCCCCGGTCGGGTCAGTCGTACTGGTAGCGGAGGGTGCGGCCGTTCCACCAGGGGACGGTGATCGTGTCTGGCAGGCTGGCCTGGCGCAGGACTGGTGAGTAGGTGCGCCGGGCCAGCCGGATGGTGGTGTGGCCGCGGTGGTGTTCGATGATGCCGCTGGTGTTCAGGAACCGCCGCTGGAGGGTGTCGGGGGTGGCGGCGTGGTAGCCGGGCAGGCGGCGGCGTAGCGCGGCGCAGATGGTGTGGGCCAGGACTGACAAGGTGACGTCGAGGTCGACGTTGAGCGGGACGGCGCCGGCGAGGGCGTCGAGGCTGAAGGACTGGATGGCTTCGGCGAGTCGCTGTTCGATGTTCATCCGCCGGGCGTAGGAGCTGATGACCTGCCGGGCGGGGAGCTGGGCCTGGTTGGTGATCAGCAGGGTGGGCTGGTCGTGGCCCAGGCCGGTGACGGCGAGCTGGCGGATCGGGCGGGGGTAGGCCGACAGGGTGGCGGCGGGGTCGTCGTGGACTTTGACGCGGCGGGTCTTGTTCCCGGCCCGGCCGAGCGTCATCGGTGTCCAGGCGGTGGCGGGCAGGGCGGCCAGGGTTTTGGTGAGGGCGGGGTGGCGGGCGCGCAGGGTGATGAACCCGATCTTGCGGTCGTCGAGCTCGGCGAGGACGGCCTGGGTGGTGAGCTTGGAGTCGAAGATCAGCAGTGCCGGGTCGTGCCCGGTGACGGCGTTCCAGTGGTCGGCGAAGGCGGTGACTTCGGCGTTCTGGCTGGCCTTGGCCAGGTCGGCGTTGGCGTAGACCAGGGTGTGGGTGCCGGCGTCTTCGGCGAAGAAGGTCAGCACCGAGCGGGTGCGCTGGGAGCGGCGGGGCACGTAGTGCTTCTCCAGCACCGGGTCCTCGCCCCAGTGCATGACGGCGTGGAAGTCCAGGTTCAGCGCCTGGCCGTCAGCCAGCCCGGCGGCCAGTGCCGCCTTGTCCAGCGCGGCCAGGAACGCGGCCTGCCGGGAGTGCTGCAGCCGGTAGGAGTAGGTGGTCAGCGCGGTGGCTTTCGGGAGGGCCGTGAGCCCGGCGAGCAGGGCGGCGCCGGGGTCGGCGGCGATGTCGCAGGCGTGGGAGACCCGCCGGGTGGAGGTCAGCTTGAGCGCCAGCAGTGACAGCACATAGGACAGGGCGGGGATCTTCGGGGTGGACGGGTAGCCCGCCGCGGCCACCATGTCCGGCACGCCGAGCGCGATCAGGTCCGGGATGGCCAGCAGCAGCCCGGCCAGCCGGGTCTCGGCGCGCCCGGCCAGCGCGCCGAAGTCCAGGGCCTCGGCCCGGGCCTGCACCTCCCGGGCCGGGCCGCCGCGTCC
>Ga0335078_10016460_pt1 | contig 10971 bp, 10 predicted proteins | sample Lox_Sample_32_FD_206711 | JGI IMG/M metagenome (GOLD analysis project Ga0335078, IMG submission 206711) | Soil microbial communities from Loxahatchee National Wildlife Refuge, Florida, United States - Lox_Sample_3.2 | ecosystem: Environmental > Terrestrial > Soil > Wetlands | place: USA... | reverse complement strand
GGGCACCGGGCTCGCCGTCATGGTCGAGATCCTGTGCGGACTGCTGACCGGGCTCGGCTTCGGCGTCGAGCCCAGCGGGCGCCACAACGACGGCTGCTTCATGGCGGTCTTCAAGGTCGAGGCCTTCCGGCCGCTCGCCGAGTTCAAGCGCGAGGTCGCGGCGCTCGCGCGCTACATCAAGGACACGCCGCCGGCCGAGGGTTTCAAGGAGATCTACTACCCGGGCGAGATCGAGCAGCGGCGCGAGCGCGAGCGACGCGCCAGCGGCATCCCGATCGAGGACGCGACCTGGGGCAAGCTGCGCGCGCTGGCCGAAGGCTACGGCATCGCCGAAAAGTTGGGCTTGACGGCGGGTTGACGCGAGACCGGCTCAGCCCGGCATCTTCCAGCCCAGCCACTCGCACAGGGCGCGGCCCATCACCCACGCGCGATCGCTTCCCGTGAGCCAAGGCAGCGCCTCGGTGAACAAGGTGACGGCCTCGCGATAGCCGCACGGCAAACCGGTCATGTCGGTGCCCCAGAACACGCGCCGCGGCCCGAAGGCGTCGAACACCTGCCGGATATAGGGGTGCAGTTTCGGATAGGGATAAGGCTCGGTCGAGAAGCGCGGCAGCGCCGAGGCTTTGACCGACACGTTCGGATGCTTCGCCAACGCGAGCAGCTTCGGCAGATCGGCGAAGGCCGCGTCGTCCTTGGCGCGCACCAGGCCGAGATGGCAGATCGCCAACCGCACGCCGGGATGCCGCGCGGCGAGCGGCCCGACGTGATCCAGGAGGCCGGTCGCCGCCATCATGACGGGAATGCCGGCGCGCTCGACGCCGGGCCAGAACCAGTCCGGCTCGCGAGCGGTGAGCAACCGCTCCTCGTGCCCCTGCCGGAAGGTCAGCCGGATGCCGAGCATGCCGGGCTGCCGTTTCCACTCGGGTAGCCGCTTGGCGTGCTCGGGGTTGTCGATCGGCAGTCGCCCCATCACGGCGACGCGATCCGGATGACGCGCGGCCGCGGCGAGCGCCAGCTCGTTGCGATCACCCTCCCACGACGGCGGCACGATCACGGCGCGCGTGACGCCGGCGCCGTCCATCTCGCGCAGCAGATCGTCGGCCGAGAACGGCACCGGGCGGTGCGCGCGGTGCTCGTGGCCCTTCACCCACGGCCGCTCCGGAGTGTTGGCGGCCCAGATGTGGACCTGCGCATCGGCGATCAGCATGGCGCGCCTCCCCGCGCTATAGTGAGCGCGCGCCGCCGCCGCGGCAACGGCGCGGGAGGATCAGGATGGCGAACGAGACCCGGACGCTGGCGCGCTACGCCGCGTCGCTGCGCTATGAGGCACTGCCGCCCGAGGTCGTGCGGCGCGCCAAGGACTGTCTCATCGACACGGTCGCCGCCGTCGTCTACGGCCACGCGCAGCCCGCCGGCCGCATCGTCGCCGAGCAGATGGCGGCGCTCGGGCGCGGCGGCGCGAGCCGCATCCTCGGCACGGCCGGCGAGCCGGTGCGCGCCGAATGTGCCGCGTTCGCCAACGGCGTGCTGGCGCACGCCTTCGAGCTCGACAGCCTGACCAAGCCCGGCGCCGGCGCGCATCCAGGCGCCGTGCTGGTGCCGGCCGCGCTCGCCGCGGGGCAGGAGCGCGGCGCCGGCGGCCGGGCGCTGCTCGCCGCGCTGGTCGCCGGATGCGAGGTGCTGGTGCGCGTCGGCCGTGCGACCAAGCATTCGGTCGAGGCGCGCGGCTTCCACGCCCCGGGTTTGACCGGCCCGTTCGGCGCCGCGGTCGCCGCCGGCCACATCGCCGGGCTCGACGCCGACGCGCTGACCAACGCGCTCGGCATCGCGGGCTCGCTGTCGAGCGGCCTGCTCGAGTTCGCCAAGAGCGGTCGCGGCGGCATGGTCAAACGCCTGCATCTCGGACGCGCAGCCGAGGGCGGCGTCACCGCCGCGCGGCTCGCCGCCAACGGGTTCACCGGTCCCGACACGGTGCTCGAGGGTCCATATGGCTTCCTCGCCGCCTTCTGCCCCGAGACCGACGTCGCCCAGCTGACCGCCGGACTGGGCGAGACCTGGCTGACCTTGGCGTTGTGCCTCAAGCGCTATCCCTGCCACATCACCGCGCACACGCCGGTCACCGCCGTGACGGCGTTGCGCGAGGAGCACGGCTTCTCCGCCGACGCCGTGCGCGCGGTGATCGTCGAAGGCAGCGCGCGCATGACCGAGATGCACGCCGACACCGCGCCGCAAGACATGGTCCTGGCGCAATACAGCATCCCGTTCTGCGTCGCGATCGCGCTGACCGGCGACGCGCGCGATCCCGCCAGCTTCAGCGAGGCGGCGCTCGCCGATCCGAAGATCCGCGCGCTGACCCGCAAGGTCGCGGTGACGGGTGCCGGACACGGCGGCTGGGCGACCACGACGCGCATCGAGCTCGCCGACGGGCGGCGGCTCGAACGCAGGGTCGAGGCCTATCCCGGCACGCCCGAGATGCCGATGAGCGCGACCGAGCGCGAGGCGAAGTTCATGCGCCTAACCGGCCGCCTCGGCGCCGCCGCCGGCCCGCTCTATGCGCGGCTCGAGCAGATCGAGCGCGAGACCTCGCTCGACTGGCTGGGCGCCGCCCCGTCCTAGCCCGACGGTGCGATCACGACCTCGTCGCCATGCCGAGCCAGGCGCGCGCCGAGCGCGGCGCTGCGGCCCGCCAGATCGTCGAAGGCCGCAGCCTCGGGCGCGAGCGCGCACAGGACCGACTCGTTGCGCGCATTGTGGCGCACGAACTGGAAGCGCGTGCCCGTGATGCCGCCGCGCTCGCAGGCGACGCGCAGCATCATGCCGAGCCAGTCGCCGTGCGCCTTGCCGCCGTGGCCGGTGTGGAACGAGAAGCTGCCGAGCCCGTAGCAGATCGGCTTGCCGCGGTAGATCTCGATCGGCAGCACGTAGTGCGGGCCGTGGCCGATCACGAGGTCGGCGCCGGCATCGATCGCGGCGTGGGCGATCTCGGTCATGTATTGCAGGACGTCGCGGCCGAGGCCCCAATGGCAGGACGCGACCACGATGTCGGCCTGGGCGCGCAGCGCGACGACGTCGTCGCGGAACGCCTGCAAGGATTTCGCGTCGGCCCAGGTCACGACAACCGGCGGCACGCCCGGCCGATTAGGCGGCGGCACGCCCGGCGCGATGCGGCTGGTCGGCACGTGGTAGGCGGTGTGGCCCTGGATCACCGCGACGCCGGGCGCGCGCTCGCGCGCCTCGTGGTTGGTCGGCCAGTAGACAGAGGTGCGCTGCAGGAAGCCGACGCGCAGTCCGCCGCGGTCCAGGATCGCGGGCGCGCGCGCCGCGGCGCGGGTGGCGCCCGCACCGGTGCTCGGGATGCCGAGCGCGCCCAACCGCGCGACCGACGCCAGGATCGCGGCGTCGCCGTAGTTGACGTTGTTGGCGATGCCGACCGCCTGGATGAAGCCGCGTTTCAGCGCCTCGCCGCCGATGGTGGGCGACGCGAAGAAACCCTCGTTGTCGATCGAGTGGTCCGGCGGCTGGTAGAGGCAGCATTCGAGATTGGCGAACACGACGTCGGCGGCGCGGAACTCCTCGGCGACGCGCGCGAACGGCACCGCCGGATCGTCGACCTGCATCAGGTTGACGTCGCCGGTCAGAATCATCTTCATGGCTGCGCCCCTCCCGACGCGCGAGTCTACAGCGGCTTGCGCCGGCGCTCCACCGGACCCTATCGTGGGCGCGGAGGAACCGGCATGACGGATTGCGACGTACTGGTCGTCGGCAAGGGCAACGCGGCGCTGTGCGCGGCGCTGGCGGCGCGCGACCAGGGCGCCCGCGTCGTCATGTTGGAGTCGGCGAGCGAGGGGGAGTCGGGCGGCAACAGCCACTTCGCCGGCGGCGTGATGCGCTTCGCCTTCGACGGCGTCGACGACCTGAAGCGCGTCACCGAGCTGACCGACGACGAGATCGCGACCAGCGATTTCGGCACCAACACGCGCGACGAGTATTTCGACGATCTGTTTCGGCTGACCAGCTTCCGCACCGATCCCGCGCTGTCGGAGCTCCTGGTCACCCAAAGCCTCGACGTGATGGCGTGGCTGCGCGCCAAGGGCGCACGCTTCGTGCCGAATTACGGTCGCCAGTCCGCCCTCGTCGACGGGAAACGGAAATTCTTCGGTCGGCTGCCGATCGAGGTGTCGGGCGGCGGCGCCGGGCTGGTGCAGGCGCTCGACCGCGCGGTCGCCAAGGCCGACATCGCCGTGCACTACGGCACGCGCGCGGTCGCACTGATCCATGACGGCGAGCGGGTCGGGGGCGTGCGCGCCAAGCACGACGGCAAGCTGGCCGAGTATCGCGCGCGTTGCGTCGTGCTGGCCTGCGGCGGCTTCGAGGCCAATCCGGAATGGCGCGCGCGCTACCTGGGCCCCGGCTGGGAGCTCGCCAAGGTGCGAGGCACGCGCTTCAACGTCGGCGACGGACTGCGCATGGCGCTCGAGATCGGCGCCGCACCCTATGGCAACTGGTCGGGCTGCCATGCGACGGGTTGGGACCGCTATGCGCCCGAGTTCGGCGACCGTGCGGTCGGCGACCAATTTCAGAAGCACTCCTACATCTTCGGCCTGCTGATCAACGCCGACGGCAAGCGGTTCGTCGACGAAGGGCTCGACTTCCACTCCTTCACCTACGCGAAGTACGGTGGTGAGGTGCTCAAGCAACCCGGGCAGTTCGCCTGGCAGGTGTTCGACGCCAAGGTCAAGAACCTGCTGCGCCCCGAATACCGCATGAAGATGATGACCAAGGTGACGGCGCCGACGCTGGAGGCCCTGGCGCCCCAGCTCGAAGGCGTCGATCCCGTCCAGTTCCTCGACACCGTGCGCGGGTTCAACGACGCGGTGATGACCGACGTGCCGTTCCAGCACACGGTCAAGGACGGCAAGGGCACGCGCGGACTCAGCCCACCCAAGTCGAACTGGGCGCAGCGCCTCGACACCCCGCCCTTCGAGGCCTACGCGACGACCTGCGGCATCACCTTCACGTTCGGCGGCGTACGCATCGATGCGGAAAGCGGCCAGGTAGTCGACGTGATCCAGCAGCCGATCCCCGGGCTCTACGCCGCCGGCGAGATGGTCGGCGGACTGTTCTATTTCAACTACCCCAGCGGCACCGGCCTGGTGTCGGGCGCCGTGTTCGGCCGGCTCGCCGGCACCAGCGCCGGAATCGCGGCACGGAGGAACGCATGACGCTCGCGCTCGAACTCGCCACGCGGTCGTCCCGCCTCGGCTTCGAGGATCTGCCGCCCCAGGCGGTGCGCGCCGCCAAGGTCGGCATCCTCGACCTGGTCGGCGTGACCTTGGCCGGCATGGTCGAGCCGACCACCCGGATCCTCGCCGGCGTGCTGGCGTCGGACGGCGACAGCGTGATCTTCGGCACGGCGCGGCGCACGAGCGCGCTCGACGCCGCGCTGATCAACGGCACGGCCTCGCACGCGCTCGACTTCGACGACATGAACAACACCCTGGGCGGCCATCCGACCGCGCCGATCCTGCCAGCGCTGTTCGCGCTCGCCGATCAGCATCCGGTCGACGGTCGCCGGTTCATCACCGCCTACGTCGCCGGCTTCGAGACCGAGTCCAAGCTCGGCCTCGCGGTCAACTTCCACCACTACAGCAAGGGTTGGCACCCGACCGCGACCTTGGGCGTGTTCGGCGCGGCCGCCGCGGCGAGCCGACTGCTCGACCTGGACGCCGACCGCACCGCCGTGGCGCTCGCGATCGCGGCCTCGCTGTCGTCCGGCCTCAAGGCCAATTTCGGCACCATGACGAAGCCGCTGCATGTCGGCCATTGCAGCCGCAACGGCCTGTTCGCCGCGCTGCTGGCGCGCGACGGTTTCACGGCCAATCCCGGCGCGCTGGAGCACAAGCAGGGCTTCCTCGAGGTGTTCAACGGCGCTGGCGCCTACGACGTCGGCCCGATCGCCGCGCGCTGGGGTGCGCCGTTCGACATCGTCAGCCCCGGCATCGCGCTCAAGCAGTACCCGTGCTGCGGCAGCACGCACCCGGCGATCGACGTGATGATCGACCTCGCGCGCCGCCACGACCTCAAGCCCGATGCGGTCGCGCGCATCGAGTCGTGGACCCACGAGCGCCGGCTGCAGCACACCAACCGACCCGACCCGCAGAGCGAGCTCGACGCCAAGTTCAGCGTGCAGTACTGCCTGGCGCGCGCGCTGGTCGACCGCTCGGTCAAGATCGAGGATTTCGAGAGCGACGCGGTGCGCGACCCGAATGTCCGCGCACTGCTGCCGCGCATCCACGCCGCCACCTACGGCACCGACCGCTTCCCGGCCGATCAGCACTTCGGCGCCGAGGTCGCCGTCACGCTGACCGACGGCCGGATCGTGTCGGGCAAGATCGAAGAGCCGCTCGGCCGCAGCGCGCGATCGCCGCTGCCCGCCGATCGGCTGCGCGAGAAATTCGTCAACTGCGCGGCGCGCGTGCTGCCGCGTGCGATCGCACCGGCGCTGGCCGACCAGATCGAGGCGATCGACACCATCGCCGACCTGCGCCAGCTCACCGGACTGCTGGTGCCGCCGGCGCCGCAGCGGGCGCGCGCCTAGCAACCTCCCCGACGCGGAGCGACCACGATGGCCGAACGCATCAACCGGGCGATCGAGCTCTTGGAGCAGGATCAGGCGATCTACTACGCCGGCGCGCATACCGGCCACGTCTTGACCCACGCGCAGGGTCGCGAGGACGCCCACACCTGGGCCGACTACATGAACGTCGGCATGGAGCACGGCGCCTTCGACATGACCGGGCTCGCCGACTATCTGTGCGGCATGGTCGACGGCGGGCCGACGCGTTCGGGTCACCGCACGCCGACCGTGATCGTCGAGGCGCCGGTCAACGGCACCGACGCCGCCAACGTGCGCTTCAACGCCTGGCAGTTTCGCCAGATCCTCGGCCGCGGCGTACACGGCATCCTGATGTGCCAGGCCGAGTCGGCTGACGCGGTGCGCGCGTTCGTCGAGGCGTGCCGCTATCCGCATCACGCGCTCGGCGTCGATCCCGCGCTGCCGAGCCCGGTCGCGCGGATGCGCGGCGCCACGGCGGAGCGCGCCGGCGGCGCCCGGCCGCTCGGATTGGGCACGCGCGGCCGCGGCTCGGAGACCACCGCCGCGGCGATCTGGGGCCTCGCGCCGGAGGATTACATGGCGCGCTGCGACCCGTGGCCGCTCAACCCGAAGGGCGAGCTGCTGCTCGGCGTCAAGCTCGAGAGCCCCGAAGGCGTGGCGAATTGCGAGGAGATCCTGGGGGTGCCCGGCCTCGGCTTCGCCGAGCTCGGGCCCGGCGACCTCGGGCTGGCGCTCGGCTACGTCGCGGTGCCGCGCGCGCCTTATCCGCCCGAGATGCAGGAGGCGCGCGATCGCGTGTTCGCCGCCTGCCGCAAGAACCGCGTGCCGTTCCTCGAGGGCTGCACGCCCGACAATATCGTGGCGCGGCTCGACGAGGGTGTGCGCGTGATCGCCGGCCACCGCGAGGACACGGCCCGGATCGGTCGCGCGCACCAGAAGCGCACCATGCCGGTTTAGAGGACCCCGTCGATGCACAGACTCCGTTTCGGCTGGGCGGCCGGCCTGATCCTGGCCGCCCTGGTCGCCGGCGCCGTGCCGGCCGCGGCCGCCGATGCCTATCCGTCGCGGCCGGTACGCGTGCTCGTCGGCTATCCACCCGGCGGACCGGCCGACATCATCGGACGCGTGCTGTGCGACCATCTGACGACAGCGCTCGGCGCGCCGTTCTATCTCGAAGCCAAGCCGGGCGCCGCCGGCAACCTGGCGGGTGAGATTCTCGCCAACGCGCCGCCCGACGGCTACACGCTCTATCTCGTGGGATTGGGCAACGCCGCGGTCGCGCGCGATCTCTACGGCAATCTGTCGTACGATCCGGCGACCGCCTACGCGCCGATCACGCTCCTGGTGCGACTGCCGGTCGTGCTCGAGGTCAACGCCAAGCTGCCGGTGGCGAGCTACGCCGCGTTCATCGCGTACGCGAAATCGGGCGTCCAGCTCGATTACGGCTCGCCCGGCATCGGCACCATGGTCCACCTGGCCGGCGAGCTCCTGAAGATGCGCGCGGGCTTCAAGAGCGAGCACATCGCCTATCGGGGCACCGGCCCGTTCACCAACGCGATGATGCAGAACGAGGTCCAGTGGGCGTTCGACGTGCCCAACGCCGCGATGACGTTGCGGCAGGGCGGTTTCGTCACGTTGCTGGCGGTCACCTCGGCGACGCGATACCCGAGCTTCCCGGATCTCCCGACCATGCAGGAGGTCGGCCTGCCGGGGTTCGTCGCCACGACCTGGTTCGCGCTGGTGGCGCCCGCCGCGACGCCGCGGCCCATCATCGACCGCCTGTCGGCCGAGGTCGCGCGCGGCTTCAAGATCCCGAAGCACGCGGAGCGCCTGCGCAACGCCGGGCTCGATCCCGCGACCTCGACGCCGGAAGAGACCGCGACGATCTTCGAGGAGGCGCGCCAGACCTGGGGCGCCGTTATCCGCGCCAATCACATCAGGGCGGAGTGACCGCCGGCCGACACGGAACGGAGACGCGCATGGCCAAGACGCACATCACCTACGAGCTCAACGGCGAGGTGGCGCTGATCGGGCTCGACCGCGCCGACAAGCGCAACGCGATCAGCGACGAGGTGCTGCGCCAGCTGCGCGACGCGGCGGCGCGCGCCGGCGAGGAAGCCAAGGTCGGCGTGGTGTTCGGTCACGGGCCGTGCTTCTCGGCGGGGCTCGATCTCGCCGAGGCCGCGACCTGGATGAAGCCGGGTGCGCCACGGCGCCGACGCGGCCGCTGGAATCGCCCGTTCGACCTGATGGCGCGCGGCCCGATCCCGTTCGTCGCGGCACTGCACGGCGCCTGCGTCGGCGGCGGGCTCGAGCTCGCCGCGGCGGCGCACGTGCGGGTCGCCGACGAGACGACGATGTTCGCGCTGCCCGAGGGCCAACGCGGCATCTTCGTCGGCGGCGGCGGCGCGGTGCGCATCCAGCGCCTGATGGGCTACGCCCGCATGGCCGACCTGATGCTGACCGGGCGCGTCCTGACCGCCGCCGAGGGCGAGCGCGCCAATCTGTGCCAGTACCTGGTGCCCCCAGGCGAGGCGCTCGCGCGCGCCGTCTCGCTCGCCCGGCGCATCGCCGAGAACGCACCGATGTCGAACTGGGCGGTCACCAACGGCCTGCCGCGGCTGGGCGACATGTCGCACGAGGATGGGCTGTTCGTCGAAGGGCTGATCGGCGCCTGGGTCGCGAGCCCGGAGGGCTTCGCGCGCATCCAGGCCTTCGTCGACAAGAAAGCGGCGCGCCTGGCCGCGCCCGGCACCTCCGGCGACGGCCGTTGAAGGCAGGGGCGCTGACGCGTCACGCCTCGCGTCAGGTCTCCGGCGGCGCGTAGACGGCCTGCGGCTCGGGCACGCCCTTGAGGGTGAAGCGGCCGACCGGCCGGCAGACGACGCCGAGCGCGTCGGCGAAGTCCTGCGACAGCAGCACCGGCAGGCCGACCTGCTTGGTCAGGGTCTCGAGACGCGCCGTGCGGTTGACCGCCGGGCCGATCACGTTGAGGCCCAGCCGGTCGACCCCGCCGACATTGCCCCAGCTGACCGCACCGACATGCAGGCCGATGCCGAACCGGATCGTCGGCCGGCCGTCGGCGGCCCGCACACGATTGATCGTCGCCACGGTCTCCCGGGCCTCGTACGCCGCAGCGAGCGCCGCGCGACACGCCCCGCGCCGGCCGTCCGTGTCGGGTCCGACCGGGAAGATCGCCAGCGCGGCGTCGCCGATGAACTGCAGGACCTCGCCGCCGCGCGCCGCCACCGCGTTCGACACCGCGCCGAAATACTCGTTGAGCAGGACGATCAGGTCGTCCGGCGCCAGCGCTTCGTTGAGCGCGGTGAACTCGCGCAGATCGGAATACCAGAACGCCGCCTCGATGGTCTCGACGTCGCCGCGCTGGATATGGCCCGCCATGATGCGCGCGCCGCTGCGCTTGCCGACATAGGTGTCGAGCAGGTTGACCGCGGTACGGCGCATCAAGCGCACCTCCGCAACCCGCGCGAGCGGTCTCGTGATCCGCTCGATCGCGGCGATCTCGGCGTCGGAAAAGCCGCGCGGTCCGTTGGTCGACCACGAGGCCGCGTGAACCGCGCCGTCGGTGAACACGAGGGGCACGATCAGGTAGTCCGTGATGCCCTGGTGGCGGAGTTCGTCGAGGAGCTTGTAATCCATCGGACAGTCCGGATCGACGAGCCGGCGGCGGATCGCGACCCCGGTCCGATAGACCTCCGCCATCGTGCTCACCTGATACCGGGGATCCTCCGCCATCGAATAGGGTGCCTCGGCGAGATCGACCGGCGCATCCGGACGCCAGAGCAAGCGGCGCGCCATGACGTTCGGGTGCAAGGTGCGCACGAACACGGCGACCCGCCACAGCGGCAGACCGGCGCCGACCAGACGCCGGCACAGCTGATCGAGCATTTCGTCGGGTTGTTGCGCGGACCGCGCGCCGTCGATCAGCCAATCGACGATGCCGGCGATCGCGGCGTCGCTCATCGCGCGCCGCGGTCGCCGACGTAGAGCCAGCCCGTCCCGCCGCAGCGCTCGCATGCGGCGTCGCCGACGGTGCCGCTGCCGCCGCAGTCGGCGCACATCGTCCAGTTCTCGGGCGCGACGGCGCCCTTGAAGCGCCCCTCGCAGCGCACCGGCTCCTCCTCGCCCTCGACCTCGAACGTCTTGGCACAGCGGCGGTTGATGTGCTCGCTGTAGATCGAGACGGTGCCGCACTCCGGGCAGATCGCCTTCGGCCTCGGCTGCAGCGCACCCACGCGCTTGGCCCGCCGAACCCTAGGCCGAAGCCGCCGGCGGATAGGCTTGGCCCCAGCGATCGAGATAGACGAAGTCGGTGAGCGGGCCGCGGCCGACCG
>Ga0335078_10016458_pt1 | contig 10972 bp, 11 predicted proteins | sample Lox_Sample_32_FD_206711 | JGI IMG/M metagenome (GOLD analysis project Ga0335078, IMG submission 206711) | Soil microbial communities from Loxahatchee National Wildlife Refuge, Florida, United States - Lox_Sample_3.2 | ecosystem: Environmental > Terrestrial > Soil > Wetlands | place: USA... | reverse complement strand
CCGGATCGAACATGCCGTGGGAACAACCGCTGCAGCAGATCCTGGATTCCGTCCAGGGGCCGGTCGCGAAGATCGTCGCCGTGATCATTATCATCACCACCGGACTGTCGCTCGCCTTCGGCGACACTTCGGGCGGGTTCCGGCGGCTCGTGCAGATCGTGTTTGGCATCTCGATCGCGTTTGCTGCCTCGAGCTTCTTTCTGACCTTCTTCTCCTTCGCGGGCGGGGCGCTCGCGTCATGAATGCGCGCCCAATCGAAGGCTTCGAGATCCCGCTCCACCGCGCGCTCTCCGAACCGATCCTGCTCGCGGGCGCGCCGCGGACGGTCGCCATCGTCAACGGCACGGTCGCGGCCGCGCTCGGCATCGGGCTTCAGCTCTGGATCGCCGGCATCGCCCTCTGGGCCGTGGGCCATGCGATCGCCGTGTTCGCCGCAAAGCGCGATCCGCATTTCGCGACCGTGCTCGCGCGTCACCTCCGGCAGAAGGCCTGGCTCGCATGCTGAACATCGCTGAATACCGCCGCAGCGCCGATCTCCTCGCCGACCGGCTGCCCTGGGCCGCGCTCGTCGCACCCGGCGTCGTCCTCAACAAGGACGGCAGCTTTCAGCGCACCTTCGCGTTCCGCGGACCCGACCTCGAGAGCGCGACGGAGGCCGAGTTGGTTGCGGCATGCTCCCGGCTCAACAACGTGCTGCGTCGTTTCGGGTCGGGCTGGGCGCTCTTCTTCGAAGCCACGCGTACCGTGGCGCCGGGCTATCCCGAATCGGAATTCCCCGATCCGGCATCGTGGCTCGTGGACCACGAGCGGCGCGCCGCCTTCGAAGAAGAGGGCACGCCGGCCGGCCACCGCCGCGAACGGTTCGAGAGCGCCTACCACATGACGCTGCTCTACCTTCCTCCGCCCGACCAGGTGAACCGCGCGGAGCGGGCGCTCCTCGAGGTGCCAGAAGACGAGACGGGGGACGGTGCGCGCGGCAGATCCTGGCGCGAGGAGCTCGATGCCTTCATCGCCGAGACCAACCGCGCGCTCGACCTCATGGAAGGATTCATGCCGGAGGTCCGCACGCTCGACGACGCGGAGACGCTCGCCTATCTCCACAGCACCATCTCGCCGCGCCGTCATCAGATCGTCGTGCCTGAGACGCCGATGCATCTCGACGCGGTGCTGGTCGATACGCCGCTCGCCGGCGGGCTCGAGCCGATGCTGGGCGACGCGCAGATCCGCACGTTGGGTGTGCTTGGCTTTCCGGCAGCGACACGGCCCGGTCTCCTCGACGATCTCAACCATCTCGGAATCGAGTATCGCTGGGTCGCGCGCTGGATCGCGCTCGACAAGACGGAGGCGTCCAAAGAGCTCACCCGCATTCGCCGGCAATGGTTCGCCAAGCGAAAATCCGTCACTGCGCTGCTGCGCGAGGTCCTCTACAACGAGCCGACGCCGCTCCTCGACACCGACGCAGCGAACAAAGCAACCGACGCAGACGAAGCGCTCCAGGTCCTGGGATCCGACCAGGTCTCGTTCGGCTATCTCACCATCACGGTCACGGTTTGGGATCAGACCCGCACCGGCGCCGGTGAGAAGCAGCGGGCGGTCGAGCGCGTCGTCAACGGCCGCGGCTTCGCGACCATCCGCGAGACCGTCAACGCGGTCGAGGCGTGGCTATCGTCCCTGCCGGGCCATCCCTACGCGAACGTGCGCCAGCCGCTCGTTCACACGCTCAATCTCGCGCACCTCATCCCGCTGTCGGCGGTATGGGCCGGTCCCGCGCGCAATGCCCATCTCGACGGACCGCCGCTCATGGTCGCGGAAACCTCGGGCTCGACCCCGTTCAGGCTCTCGACCCATGTCGGCGATGTCGGCCACATGCTGATCGTCGGACCGACCGGGGCGGGGAAGAGTGTGCTGCTCGCCCTCCTGGCACTCCAGTTCCGCCGCTATCCGGCAAGCCAGGTCTATGTCTTCGACAAAGGCGGTTCGGCCCGCGCCTCCATTCTCGGCATGGCCGGCAAGCATCATCGCCTCGCCGCCGAAGCAGAGGACCTCGCCTTCCAGCCCTTGGGGCACATCGACCATCTCCCGGAGCGCGCCTGGGCGGCCGAATGGGTTCTGGGTCTTCTCGCCCATGAGCGTGTGGAGATTACGCCCGACATCAAGGAGGCCGTCTGGTCGGCGCTGACCAGCCTCGCCTCCGCTCCGCAGCGCGAGCGCACCGTCACCGGTCTCTCGATGCTGTTGCAGTCGAATGCGCTGAAAGCGGCGCTTGGCCCCTATACGCTCGAGGGGCCGTTCGGCCATCTGCTGGATGCGGCCGAGGACCGGCTGTCCTTCAGCGACGTCGAATGCTTCGAGACCGAGACGCTCATGCGCGATGCCGTGGGCGCCGTGCCGCCCGTCCTGACCTATCTCTTCCACCGGCTCGATGCCCGCTTCGACGGCGCGCCGACCTTGCTGATCCTCGACGAGGCCTGGGTCTTCCTCGACGATCCGCTCTTTGCCGCGCGCATCCGCGAATGGCTGAAGACGCTCCGCAAGAAGAATGTGGCCGTCGTGTTCGCGACCCAATCGCTCGCCGACATCATCAACAGCCCGATCGCGCCGGCCGTCATCGAGAGTTGCCCCCAGCGCATCTTCCTGCCGAACGACCGGGCCGTGGAGCCCGAGGCGCGGCGGGCCTACGAGCAGTTCGGCCTCAACGAACGCCAGATCAAGCTCATCGCGACCGCGACGCCCAAGCGCGACTACTACCTCCAATCCCGGCAGGGAAACCGGCTGTTCCAGCTCGGGCTTGGGCCGGTCGCGCTCGCGTTCTGCGGTGCATCGTCCCCCGCCGACCAGATCATGATCGACCGGCTCCTCGACCGGTCCTCGCCCGAACGGTTTGCCGAGGCGTGGCTCAGAGCGAAAGGCCTGTTCTGGGCGGCCGACCTCATCACCAGTATCGGAAGGGCGCAGAACGCGCCAGAGGAAGCACGCCAAATCTCCGAAGATTGGCTCAACCACAGCTCCGATGAGGAGGAACGACTTCCGCTCGTGAAGGAGATATCGCGATGATCGTGTCTTCGCTTATCAGGCGCTACATGCTCGCGATACTCGGCCTGTCAGTCTGTGTCACGCTCGCACCGACCATCGCACGTGCGCAATGGCCCGTGATCGACGCGAGCAATCTCGCGCAGAACATGCTGACCGCCGCACGGACGTTGCAGCAGATCGACAACCAGATCACGCAGATTCAGCAATCGGTCCAAATGCTGCAGAACCAGGCGCGGAACCTGACCTCGCTTCCGTCCTCTGAAATCCAGCAGTTCGACCAATCCATCTCGCAGATCACCGGTCTCATGGGGCAGGCGCAGGGCGTCCTCTACAACGTCCAGAACGTCCAGTCGCAGTACCAGCGGTATTACCCCTCGACCATCAGTCCTTCCGAGTCCGACGCGCAGCTTCTCTCGGATGCGCAGACCCGCTGGCAGAACTCACTCTCCACCTTTCAGAATACGATGGAGGTCCAGGCGCAGATCGTTCAGACTCTGCCCAACGATCAGACCCAGACCGACGTGCTGGTCGGGCAAAGTCAGGGCGCCGTCGGCATCCTCCAGGCGACGCAGGCCGGCAATCAGCTCCTGGCTTTGCAAGCGAAGCAAGCCGCTGCCATTCAGGCGTTGCTCGCATCGCAGGCCCGCGCGCAGGCGATCGAGCAAGCGCGCCAAGTGGAATCCGAAGAGCAAGCAAATCAGCAGTATCAGCGGTTCATAGGAACCGGACCGGGCACTTACACGCCCACACCCGTAACGATGTTCCACTGAGGGGGACGAAAGGACGACACCATGAAAACCGTTCGAATTGTTTCCCTGCTGTTTCTTGCCGCGTTGGCGATCGATGCCGCGCGTGTCGCCGCGCAGCAAACAGGCAGCCCAGCTTCGGGACCGCCGCCTGTGACTGATCCCCTCGCAAAGGAGCTCGAGCGCTGCAAAGCACTCAATGAAAAGGCTGCGTCAGATCCAAGCTGCGAGGACGCCTACAAGAATAGTCGAGAACGCTTCTTTCAACCGCCACCGGCCTATCAATCTCCCCCGCCGCATGTCGATACGAATGTTCCAGAGCCGAAGCTGATCAAGCCAGATCAGACCGGGAGCAAGTGAACGAAGATGAACGGCGTCGGCGTCATAGACCAGTTCCTGAACGTCTTCACGACGTACATCGATAGTGGATTTGGCCTGCTCAAGCCCGAGATCGCGTTCCTGTCCGCGATTCTGATTGGCATCGATATGACGCTCGCCGGGTTGTTTTGGGCGTTGGGCGGCGAAGACGTCCTGGTTCGATTGATCAAGAAAACCCTCTATGTCGGCTTCTTCGCCTTTCTGATCACGAATTGGCAAACCCTTAGCACCGTGATCTTCAATTCGTTCGCCGGTCTCGGACTGCAAGGCGCCGGTGCGGCCATCACGTTTCAGAACTTTCTTCAGCCGGGCAACCTTGCACAAGTAGGGGTACAGGCGGGTTGGCCAATCTTACAGGCCGTCGGCGGGCTGATGGGCTTCACGTCATTCTTTGAGAACTTCGTCCAGATCTTCATTCTGCTCTTTGCCTGGGTGATCGTCATTGCGGCCTTCTTTGTGCTCGCGATCCAGCTTTTCATCACGCTCATCGAGTTCAAGCTCACGACGCTCGCGGGCTTCGTGCTGGTGCCGTTCGGCCTATGGGGCAAGAGCGCCTTCCTGGCGGAACGCGTGCTCGGCTTCGTCATCACCTGCGGCATCAAGGTGCTCGTGCTCGCCGTCGTGGTCGGAATTGGCACCACGCTCTTTGGCCAGTTCACCACCGCCCTGCCGAGCGGCGGCCAACAACCCTCGATCCAGGACGCCCTCGGAATTGTCCTCGCGGCCACCTCGATGCTGGGCCTCGGCATCTTCGGCCCCGCCATTGCTTCCGGCCTTGTCTCCGGCGCACCACAGCTCGGTGCGGGTGCCGCGATCGGCACGGCGGGCGCCATTGCGGGCGGCGCCATGCTAGCCGCCGGTGCGGCGGGCGCGGCTATGGGCCTCGGTCGCGCCGGCTTGTCTGCCGGTGTCTCGGCCGTTCGCGCGGGCACATCGCTCGCGTCGGCGACAACCACTGCCTATGGCCTCGGGGCGGCAACGTCTGGTGAATCGGGAATGTCCGGTGTCACCGCCGGTGTTGCCGGTGTCGGCCGTGCCGGTGCCGGAGCGGTTACGAACGCCGCACGCTCCTTCGGCTTGCGCATCGCCGCGGCGTTCAGCGAAGACGTCGCCGCAGGCCGCACAGCGGCGTGGCAGGCGACGGGCGGTAGCCCGATCGCGGCCAACGACAGCGTTGCTCCCTCCGGTGCTGGCGCGCTCCGAGACACCACGCCGGACTGGGCGCGCCGGCTGCGTGCGCAGCAGACCCGCCGCGCGCACATGCAGGCGACGGCACAGGCCGTGAAGGAAGGGGACCGGCCGGCGGGCGAAGCCAGTCCCGATCTCGATCAGAAAGAGGGCTGAGCGATGCAGTTTCGCCGCGCCACCCAGCGCTATGCGGAGACCCCGGAACCCGTGACGCCCTACCAGCGGGCGGCGCAGGTCTGGGACGACCGGCTCGGCTCCGCGCGCGCCCAGGCGAAGAACTGGCGGCTCATGGCGTTCGGCTCGTTGGCACTCTCGATTGGTCTCGCCGGCGGGCTGGTGAAGATCGCGAGCGAAAGCCGCATCACGCCTTATGTCGTGGAATTCGACAAGCTCGGCCAGGTACAGGCGATCGGACCCGCACAGCGCGATTGGACACCATCGGACGCCGAGATCGCGTGGCAGCTCGCGCATTTTATCGAGGACGTGCGGTCGTTGCCGCTCGATCCGATCGTGCTCCGGCATAACTGGCTTGAGGCCTACGCCTTCGTCAGCGACCGCGGCGCAGCGACGCTCAATGACTATGCGCGCCAACTCGATCCCTTCAACGCCGTGGGCAAGCGCACGGTCTCGGTGGAAGTCACGAGCGTGGTGCGTGCGTCGCCGGATAGCTTTGAGCTCAAATGGACGGAGCAGTCCTTCCGTGACAGCACGCCGGCACCGAAGGAACGCTGGAACGGCATCCTTACCGTCGCCATCCGGCAGCCCGCCACGGCAGATGTTCTGCGCACGAACCCGCTCGGCCTCTACATCGTTGCTCTCGACTGGTCGCGCGAGCTCAATCCCGGAGAGTCACCATGAGCTTTTATCGTTTTCGCGGCGCGATCGTTTTGTCCGTCTCCGCACTGGCGCTGGCCGCCTGTTCCAGCAAGGCCCCGCCTTCGATCACATACGATGACGCGCAGATGCAGCCGGCCGCGGAAGACCCCGATCCGCCGAAGCCGGTCGAGGTGGTCGAAGTGCCAACGCCGTTGCCCCTTCCGGGCCAGCTGCAGCCGCCCCCAAAACACGCGAAGCCGGATACGCGTCCGCCCGTCGAGCGCGTCGCCGCTGCCAACAAAGCGGCTCTCGAGGAGCCAACGCGGAGCGGCTGGATCGACGCCGTCCAGGTCTATCCCTATTCGCCGGGCGCGCTCTATCGCCTTTATGCCGCGCCCGAAGAGGTGAGCGATATCGGACTGCAGCCAGGCGAGCAACTGGTCGCGATCTCCGCCGGCGACACCGTGCGTTGGGTGGTCGGTGATACATCGAGTGGCATGGGCGAAGGCAGGCAGGTCCACGTCCTGGTCAAGCCAATTGCCCCTGACCTCACCACCAATCTCGTCATCACCACCGACCGGCGCACCTATCACCTGTCGCTCGAGAGCACACCGCACACCTCGATGGCGGCCCTCTCCTGGACCTATCCGCAGGACCGGCTCGTGATGCTGAAGCAGCAGAATGCGCGCGCGAACCAGGTGCAGCCGATCGACGAAGGCCTCTCTCTGGCCAATCTCAAGTTCCGCTACGCCATCAGCGGCGACGATCCGCCGTGGAAGCCTGTCCGCGCCTTCGACGACGGGAACAAGGTCTATATCGAGTTCCCGGCGCGGATTGATCAGGGCGAGGCGCCACCGTTGTTCGTGATCGGCCCCACGGGCGAGAGCGAACTCGTGAACTACCGTGTCCACGGCAACTACTACATCGTCGATCGCCTGTTCGGCGCCGCTGAGCTGCGTCTCGGCAAGGATCCGCAGCAGGTCGTGCGGATCAGCCGGACCGATACGACCGCACAGGCGTCGCCTATCATGGCCGGAGCCAAGCGATGAGCGATGCAGTTCGCGACAATCTGGGCGGATCGCCAAAGGTCAGTCCGGAGTCGCTCGTCTTGCGGGCGCAGCCACGCCGCGTGGCGCGGTTCAATCGCCGTGTGGTCATCGGCGTCGCCGGCGTCGGCTGCGTGCTGGTGTGCGCCGCGACCATGGTCGCGCTCTACCCGCCGTCCCTTCACCGCGCCTCGAATGGCCCCGAGCTCCTCAATACCGACCGCAAGCAGATGGCCGACGGATTGGCGACGTTGCCGGCAAGTTATGGGGATCTCGCGGCCAAGCAGCCGGCACCGCCCAAGCTCGGCCCCGCTCTCCCCGGCGATCTCGGACCGCCCGTTACGCACGTCGAGCAGAACCTCGGCGTGACACCACCCGCCGCATCGGATGGTGGACTCCGGCCAAATCCCGCAGACGATGCAGCCCGCGCGGAGCGCATTCGCCTCGCGCGACAGGCAGAGCAGGCGCTCGAGTCGAAGGTCTTCTTCACGGTCACGCCGCAGCCGGCTCAATTGCTCGGCGGCAGCGGCACCAGCTCGGGGAACGGCGCCGGTAATACAGGCTCAGCGATGCCTCCGTCGGATCCGCTCGTGATGCCGGCGCGGCTGGATCTCGATCCCACCCGCGATCCCAATAATCAGCAGCGCAAGCTCGACTTCCTGAACAGCAAGCGGGACGACAAGGCGATCTACAATCCCCATGGCCTGCAGCAACCGGTCTCACCTTTCGAGGTGATGGCCGGAACGCTGATTTCGGCGAGCCTCATCACCGGCCTCGACTCGGACCTGCCGGGCCTCGTCGTCGCCCAGATCACCGAGAACGTCTACGACACCGTGACCGGAAAGACCTTGCTGATCCCGCAAGGTGCGCGGCTGATTGGGAGCTACGACAGCGTCGTCGCATTCGGTCAGAGCCGGGCTCTCGTCGCGTGGCAGCGCATCGTCATGCCGAATGGCTCCTCGGTCGTGATCGACAACCTGCCAGCAACCGACACGAGCGGATATGCCGGCCTCGAGGACCAGGTCGACTTTCACACCTGGACGATCCTCAAGGGCATCGCGATGTCGACACTGCTCGGTGTCGGCACACAGATCACCTTCGGCAATCCGCAGAGCAACCTCGTCGAAGCGATCCGGCAATCGACCCAGGAAAGCACCAATCAAGCCGGTCAGAAGATCGTCGAGAAGGACATCAACATCCAACCGACGATCACCGTCCGGCCTGGGTGGCCGCTTCGCGTCATCGTTCACAAGGATATCGTTCTTCAGCCCTACCAGGGCTGACGCTTTCGGAGATCGCAAATGCCTGAACTCAAGCTTTCCAAGCTCCCGGACCGCACGCCGGTCAAAATCACGATCACCGTCAGCCCGGACCTCAATCGCAGTCTTCGAGACTACGGCGAGCTCTATCGGGAGATCTACGGCACCGCCGAATCCATTCCGGAGCTCATTCCCTTCATGCTCGAGACCTTCCTCGAAAGCGACCGCGGCTTTGCGAAGGCGCGAAAGGAAAAACCGCTCGCCGAATCGGTCGTCGCGCCAATCCCAGCGCGCCGCGGCAGGCCGCGTCGTGCCGATCCCTCCGCATCGTCGACAGCCAATTAGGAGGCACGACCATGTCCGTTATCGGCACGTTCATCCCAGCCAAAGACGGCGGTTGGTCCGGGAGCGTTCACACGCTGACAATCAACGCGAAGCTGCGCTTCGTGCCGAACGACAATCGCGACAACGACAATGCACCAGCATTTCGCATCTTCGTCGGCCGCTCGCGCATTGGCGATGCGTGGTCCGCGCGATCCAACGGCGAGAACCCGAAAGAATACTTTAGAGTGCACATCGACGACCCCAATCTTGTGGAACCCCTGAACGCCGCGCTGTTCCAATCCGACGACGGAAAGACGGCGCAGCTTGTGTGGAACCGGCGGAGAACGGACGAATGAGTGCTGTTCCGCGACCAACAACCGTGCATCAGACGCATACTGCGCTTCACGACGAAGAGAACGAAAGAGGTGGTTTGCCACCATTGCTCGATGAGCGCGAAACCGCCGCGCTGTTGCGCGTAAAGCCAACCACTGTTCGAGCAGAGCGCATCAGAGGAAAATTAGGCTATACCCCGATTGGCGCGCGAATTTTCTATACGCAGCAGCAAATCGCGGACTATCTTGAACGGCAATCGGTTCCGCCATGCGAAAGCAGACTATCCAGCGACTCGGTCAAATCGGCGACTACTGGCTCAGTAAGAAGCCCCGTCGAGATCGCGCGGACGACACGTGGTGCCGAACTTGGTACGACGAGCGTACTCGACAGACATGCCGTGTCGGCCTTGGCACAGCGGACTTTCAGGAGGCAAGCGTCCGTCTCGCGGCCTGGGTCGTCAGCAACCAACGACCGCGCAAAGCCGCTCCGGACCAAGTTCTGATCGAGACTGTTCTCCTCAACTATTGGAACGACCACGCGCAACATCTGCCGAGCGCGAAGACCCAAAAGCTGGGGCTTTCATACTGGCAAGAGTACTGGACGCGCCGGACCGTTGCAGACATCACGCCACACGAACAGCGCCGGTTCCGCGAGTGGCTCGCGAAGCGCGGCACCGGCGCCAGCGGGATCGACCGGATATTGTCAGTCGGCCGCGCCGCGCTCAACCGAGCGCGCAAATGGCAAGAAGTAAGCGAAGTCCCGCACATCTTTGGCACGCTCACTGCCGAGGCGAAACGTGCCCGAGAACCCAAGGGTCGCCCATTGTCACCTGAGGAGATGGCGCGTCTCTTCGATGCAGCTCGCTCGCGTCACATGCTGACCTTTCTGCTGATCGGTGCCAATACGCTCGCTCGCCCTGCGGCGATCCTCGACCTCACCCAATCGCAGTTCGATGAAGCGCATGGCCTTCTCGATCTCAATGCAGCCGGCCGAACGCAGAATAAGAAATTCCGGCCGATCGTTCCCGTGACGCCAACGCTCTTGCCGTGGCTAAAGCGCGACGTCGGGCCCAGCGGGCGCTATGTCAGCTACCGCAACCGGTCTGTCCACTCGATCCTACACATGTGGCGTTTGACACGCGACGAGGCAGGATTGGATGGCCGCGTGACCCCTTACTCTTTGCGACACGGGATGGCGCGTGAGATGCGAAAGCGGCGCGTCCCGACCGAACAGATCAGTCTCTTCCTCGGCCATCTGCCCGAGGGCTCCGCTGCCACGACCTCAATCTACGCGCCCTATGAGCCGGGTTTCCTCTCGGATGCGATCCAAGCGATCGAGGCCGTGATGACCGAGGTACGGACTCATCTCAAGCGCGCCCAAATTGACAAGCCAAACATCGACCCGGCGGAGCTCGCCGATAAGCGCCTAAAACCGCAAACACGTGGTATTGGCGAAACGAAACGAGAAGAGGTTCGGTTTCTTATTCTCGGCGGTGTGCCCCATGCCGAGGTAGTGCGGCGGACTAGCGTATCGAGCGGAACCGTCAGCGCCATTCGGCAGGAGCTGAAGGCCCAAATGCCCCTCTACCGAAACACAGAGGCACCGGTTTGCGTGCCCATTGCGTGCCCAAACCCCTCCGGAGAGGATTCGCGGCTTCCGCAAGTCATTGAAAAGATTGGTGGGCCCGGCAGGACTCGAACCTGCGACAACACCGTTATGAGCGGCGCGTTCTGACCAACTGAACTACGGGCCCGTTGCGGTGGCGGGCAAGGGGGGATCGGGCGGCGCGCGCTCGGCCGCGTCGTCATGTATCGAGGAAGCTGCGGAGCTTGCGCGAGCGGCTCGGGTG
>Ga0335078_10016457_pt1 | contig 10972 bp, 14 predicted proteins | sample Lox_Sample_32_FD_206711 | JGI IMG/M metagenome (GOLD analysis project Ga0335078, IMG submission 206711) | Soil microbial communities from Loxahatchee National Wildlife Refuge, Florida, United States - Lox_Sample_3.2 | ecosystem: Environmental > Terrestrial > Soil > Wetlands | place: USA... | reverse complement strand
CCGGCGCGCGGCTTCGTCGTAGAGGCAGCGGGCGCCATCCGGATGGTGCCAGTCCATCAGCGAATAGTAGAAGCCCACGCGCAGCCCTTCGCCGCGCACCGCCTCCACAAACTCCTTCACCAGGTCGTGCCCGCACGCCTGCTTGGGCGCGCAGTAGTTGGTGTACTTGGTGTTGAAAAGGCAGAATCCTTCGTGGTGCTTGGTGGTCATCACCATGTACTTCTGGCCGGCCTGCTTGGCCAGCCGCGCCCAGTCGCGGGCGGCGTTCGGCTTGGGCTTGAAGCGGTTGGCCAGCAGTTGATATTCGGCCACCGGGATGCCTTCCTCTTCCATCGCCCATTCATGCCGGCCCAGTACGCTATACAGGCCCCAGTGAATGAACATGCCGAATCTCGCCTCGTGCCACCAGCGCATGCGCCGCTCGCGGTCGGCATCGCCGCCGGGCGCGGCCGCCATCGCCATGCCCGCGCTCAGCAGCCCCAGGCAATCGCGTCGTGATAAGTGCATCTTCACCTCCCCAATGGAAACCCTATCTTACCCCCGGCGCCGTCTGCGCGATACTCAAACTATGCGGTACCTTCCGTTGCTGTTGCTGCCCCTGTTGCCGGTTTCCCTGGCGGCGCAATATGGAACCAAGCCGCGAGCCCGCGCGGAGGTCTATCCGGCGCACGCCAAATTGCAAAGCCTGTCCATCGGCGCGGAGTACCTGGTGCACAGCTTCTCCGGCGGCGGCGAGACGTTTATCGCGCGCGACTACCTGGTCGTGGAGGTGGCGCTCTTCCCCGCCGCGAAAGACGGCCAGCAGTCCATTAATGCAGGTCAGTTCGCCTTGCGTGTCAACAAACACAAGCAACCGCTGGCGCCCCAGGCGCCCGAGTTCGTAGCCGCCTCGCTCAAATACCCGGATTGGGAAACGCATCCGCAGGCCGAAGCCTCCGCGGGTCCGGTGATCTTCGGCGCGCCCCAATCCACGCCGCGTTTTCCGGGCGATCCCCAAGCGCAGCCTCTCCCCATGCCGAGAGCACCGGCCCAGAACCCCGGTGGCGTCGACAGGCAGCCGCCCGTCACTGCCGACGAGTTGGCCGTGCAGGCTGCGTTGCCTGAAGGCGACCATCGCGGCCCGGTGAGCGGATACCTGTACTTCCCCTATCACGGCAAGATCAAGCACATCCACTCGCTGGAGCTGGAGTTCAGCGGCGCGGCCGGACATGCGGCGCTCGAGCTTCCGCTGACGCCCGTGCTTTGACCGCCCATCTCCCTTGCAACTGCGCCCCGCATCGTGCAGAATGTCACGATAGGAGGCGAACATGCGTCATCTGGCAGCCGCCACGTTGATTCTGACAACCGTGCTGTTTGCGACACCTGCCCGGGCCGCCCAGGGCACCATTACCGCCCGGCCGAATCCCTGTATCATCCTGCCGGGCAAGCACGCTTGCACCACTCACATCATCTGGTCGACCGATGCGCCACACGCCCGCGTCTACGTGCGCGCGGAGGGCAAAAAGGCATTGCCGGAGCGGGAATTCGGTAGCGGTAAATCGTGCGTCAAGTGCACGGCGCCCTGGATCGAGGCGGGCACCCGGTACGTCTTCACGCTGGTGGATGTCACGCCCGGGCGCCGCCGCCCGGTCCTGGCCACCGTAACCGTCACCGGCGTTAAGTGAGTTACGCTACCGATTGCGCGCACCGCCGCGCGCCCGGCGTCCGGATGCCCAAGAAGATCGCCATCGTCGAAGACGAAGCGGAGCTGGCCACCCTCCTGGAATACAATCTGACCCGCGGCGGCTATCACGCCTTTGTGCTGCCGGGCCAGAAGGGCACCCTGCGAGAGCTAGAGTCCGCCAAGCCCGACCTCATCGTGCTCGACGTAATGCTGCCCGGAGACGATGGCTTCGAACTCTGCCGCCAGATCCGCCAGTCGGCCGTGCTGGCGCGCACGCCTGTGCTGTTCCTAACCGCCCGCTCCGACGAAGTCGACCGCGTGCTGGGCCTCGAAATCGGCGGCGACGATTACATGACCAAGCCCTTCAGCCCGCGCGAGCTGGTGGCCCGCGTGAAGGCGCATCTACGGCGCGCCGAGCGCGACGATGAGGAGAATCACCGCGTGGAGTCCGGCCCCTTCAGGCTGGACCGCGGCGCGCACCGCGTCTTTCTCCGCGGGCGCGAGCTGAATCTCACTTCCACCGAATACAAGCTCCTGGAGTTTTTCCTCACGCACGCCGGGCGCGCCTACAGCCGCGATCAGCTCCTCGAGGAAGTTTGGGGGCAGCAGCGCTTCGTGACGCCCCGCACGGTCGACGTGCACATCCGCCGCCTCCGCGAGCAGATCGAAGCGGAACCCGATAATCCGCGCTATCTCACCACCGTCCGCGGATTCGGTTATCGCTTCGAGGAACACGTGTAAACCGCGTTCCGCAGAACTTAATCCCTGTTTCACGCGAACGTAACAGCTTGGTAACCGTTGGTTGTTACGCTCTAGCAAGGCCCCGGACATGGCGATCGAAGACGACACCGATCTGCTTGCCCTGCTGAAATACAACCTGGAGAAGGAAGGTTATTCCCTCACCGGTTCCCAGAGCGGCAAAGGCGCCCTGGAACTCTGCCGCCAGACGCGGCCCGATCTCATCCTGCTGGACATCATGTTGCCGGACTATGACGGCCTGGAAATCTGCAAAACCTTGCGCAAGGACCCGGACTTGGTGAACACCCCCATCATCTTCCTGACCGCCCGCGCTTCCGAGACCGACCGCATCGTGGGACTCGAGCTCGGCGCCAACGATTATGTGGTGAAACCGTTTTTTGTGCGCGAGCTGATCGCGCGCATCAAGCTCCAGTTCCGCAATCAGGCCACGCCCCTGCGCGTGCTCGAGGCCGGCGGCCTGCAACTCGATCGCAGCAGTTGCCAGGTGCGCCTCCAGGGCGAACTGCTGCAACTCACCGCAACCGAGTTTCGCCTGCTGGAATTCCTCATGAGCCGGCCGGGAGTCGTGTTCAGCCGCGAGCAACTGCTGAACTCGGTGTGGGGCCAGGATCGCGCCGTTACCGATCGCGCCGTGGATGTTTATGTCCTGCGGTTGCGCCAGAAGATCGAGACGGACCCCACCAACCCCGGATTGATTCACTCCGTGCGCGGATTCGGCTACACCTTCGAACCCCGCACTTCCAGTGCCACGTCCGCGGCTTGAAATTCCGGTACAATGGTTTCGGAAAGGAGGCCGTATGGGATCCAGTCACGCCCTGCTCGCCTTTGTCGGGACCTTTGGCACCCAGGAGATGCTACTGGTCGCGCTCGTGGCGCTGTTGCTGTTTGGCGGCAAGAAGATTCCGGAAGTCGCCAAAGGCCTGGGCGCCGGAATCCGCAACTTCAAGGACGCTTTGAAGGGCGACGACCACGAAGGGAAGAAGGAATAGGCTTCCGGACCTGCCCGCAACAGGGGCGGATCTTACTTCGGCTTCACAGATCGCGATAAAAAGAGAGACCCCGCGGCGCTTCACTGGTGGCCGCGGGGTTTTTGTTTGACCACTCCCTTACGAGCGTTACAGAGCCGCGCGCGTCAGCAAGCGGTCTGCGGGTGCTTGGTTAAGCACCCGCCGGACGGACGGCCGTCGCCTTATTTCTTCTTCGGCGGTACGATGGAGTCCTTGGCGGCCTTCGCCACGCGGAACTTCACCACTTTCTTGGCCGGGATCTTGATGGCTTCCCCGGTGGCCGGGTTGCGCCCCATGCGGGCCTTGCGTTCCTGGCGAACCAGGCGTCCCAGGCCCGGTACCACGAACACACCGTTCTTCTTCACCTCCGAGATTGCCAGGTTCGAGAGCGTATCCAGGAATTGCCGGGCGACTTTGTTGTTCACTTCGCAACTCTCGGCAATGTTCCTCACCAACTGCGTCTGCGTCATTCGTTGACTTGCCATAAATCTCCTTTGATTCTCACCATCGGCTCAAACCCGGCGGGCCGATGACCTCGGTCCGCACACGCCATCCATCGATTCAGAGCGCCGGCCGCGCGCTCGCGCTGAGCGATGGTCTCGATTACGTTATCAATCATAAGGGAAGCGGAAAGTCGATGTAAAGAGAAAATACGCGCGAAATGCCCTATTTTCGGGCTTTTTTTGCGCTCACCGGGTGCGCGGGCGCGTCAGACGACCTTTCGGGCGGGTTGCTCGCCGCCAGTGGCCACGGCCGCCGACTTGCGCGGCGTCTCCTCCACGCTCTCCAGCCCCAGCGCCTTGCGCAGCTCCGCCTCCAGGTTCCGGCATAAATCGGGGTGCTCGCGCAGGAATTGCCGGGCATTGTCGCGTCCTTGGCCGATGCGTTCTCCGCGGAGGCTGAACCACGAGCCGCTCTTCTCCACCAGGCCGTGCGCCACGCCCATGTCCAGCAGGTCGCCCTCCCGCGAAATGCCTTCGCCGTACAGGATGTCAAACTCCGCTTCCCGAAACGGCGGCGCGACTTTGTTCTTTACCACCTTGGCGCGCGTGCGGTTGCCCACGTTCGAGTCCCCGTCCTTCAAAGCGGCGATGCGCCGGATGTCGATCCGCACCGTCGCATAGAATTTCAATGCCCGGCCGCCTGTGGTGGTCTCGGGATTGCCGAACATCACGCCGATCTTCTCGCGGATCTGGTTGATGAATACCATGCAGGTACCGGTCCGGCTGACCGTACCGGTTAGCTTCCGCAACGCCTGCGACATCAGCCGCGCCTGCAGCCCCATGTGGCTGTCGCCCATCTCGCCCTCCAGCTCGGCCTTGGGCACCAGCGCCGCCACCGAATCGATCACCACCACGTCCAGGGCGCCGGAGTTGGTGAGAGCCGCGGCGATCTCCAGCGCCTGCTCGCCGGAGTCCGGCTGCGAAATCAGCAGATTATCCACGTCTACGCCCAGCTTACGCGCGTAGATGGCATCCAGCGCGTGCTCCGCGTCAATGAAGGCCGCTACACCGCCGGCTTTCTGCGCCTCAGCGATCAGGTGCAGCGTCAGCGTGGTCTTGCCGGAAGACTCCGGACCGAAGATTTCGATCACCCGTCCGCGTGGGAAGCCGCCCACTCCCAGCGCGCTGTCCAGCGAAATCGAGCCGCTTTGTATGACGGCCACCGGCATCACCGAGCCGGAGCCCAGCCGCAGCACGGCGCCCTTGCCGAACTGCTTCTCCAGTTGCGCCAGCGTCACATCGATCGTGTGACGCCGCTCGCGTTCGTCCATGCGATTCCTCCTTCAGGAAACAAAGTCGTGGCGGGCGGCGGGCGGTCCTCTCGCGGAATTTGCGCACGGAAGGCACCCCCGCCTTTGTTAAGATAGGTGGAAATGTCCCCGGAACCATCGCAAACCCCGGCATCTGAGCAGGCCCGCGCCGACGCCTGGCGGCGGGTGCAGCTCGCGCGGCATCCCAAGCGCCCCCACTCGCTGGATTACATCGAGCGCGTCTTTTCCGACTTTCGCGAAATCCACGGCGATCGGCTGTTTGCCGACGATCCGGCCATCGTGGCGGGCTGGGGCTTTCTGGACAGCCGGCCGGTCATGGTAGTTGCCGAACAGAAGGGCCGCGATACCAAGCAGAAGCTGTATCGCAATTTCGGCATGCCCAAGCCGGAAGGTTATCGCAAGGCGCTGCGCATCATGCAACTGGCCTCCAAGTTCAACCGTCCGGTGGTCACCTTGCTGGATACGCCCGGCGCCTATCCCGGCATCGACGCGGAGGAGCGCGGCCAAGCGGAGGCCATCGCCCGCAATTTGCGTGAGATGGCCCGCCTGGCTGTGCCGGTCATCACCATCTGCATCGGCGAAGGCGGCAGCGGCGGCGCGCTGGCCCTGGGCGTCGGCAATAATGTGCTGATGCTGGAGAACGCCATCTACAGCGTGATCTCCCCGGAAAGCTGCGCGGCCATCATCTGGCGGGATTCCACCAAGGCCGAACTGGCCGCCGCGGCCCTCAAGCTGACCGCCGAGGAATTGCTGAAACTGGGTCTCATCGACGCTGTGATCGCCGAGCCGCCGGGCGGCGCGCACGAAGACCCGGACGCCGCCGCGCGCGCCCTGCACGACGATCTGCTGCGCGCATTGCGGGATCTCGGCCAGCTCAGCCCCGATCAACTGATCGAGCAGCGGTACGCCAAGTTCCGCCACATGGGCAACTTCTTTGCATGAAAAAAAGCGTCTGGCTGGGCATCCTGTTTCTGCTCGTGGTCGTCGGCTTCATAGTCTATACCACCCTGGGCGCCGGCCGCGTCCACTGCGAGGTTTGCATCACCTACCATGGGCGCCAAGCCTGCCGGGAAGCCGCGGCCAGCACTCGCGACTTGGCCCTGCGCGCGGCCACCGATAACGCCTGCGCCCTGATCTCGGCGGGCATCACCGAGTCCAACCAGTGTCACAATACCAAGCCGGACAGCGTGCGCTGGCCCTGATCCAATAGGGGCTACCGAGCCGCGCACGTCAGCAAGCGGCCGGATGCTACGATATTAATTGAACTCTCCCGTTAAGAATTGCGTCTAAGTATCGTCGGGAAATCGTAGGAGTCTGCACGAGTGAAGCCTAAATGGAGAAACACCATTATCATCGCGGCGGTGGCCGTCTTAGGGATAGGCGTCTGGGCGAGCGCTGTCTATAGCAAGCGGGGTCTGGTCAGCGTCCAGACCGGCCGCGTCATCCGCGAGGACCTCACCAGCTATGTCACCGCGTCCGGAGAGATCAAGCCCAAGAACTACATCAATATCGGCGCCAACGCCGTGGGCACCATCACCGAGATCCTGGTGAAGGAAGGAGACCACGTCAGGAAGGGCCAGTTGGTGGCCCGCATTGAGAATACCCAGCCGGAAGCTCAGGTGAGTTCTCAGAAAGCCGCGGTGAACGCGGCGGAAGCCGACTCCTCGGCCTCGGAAGCCGGGCTCAAGGTGGCCGACGAGAACTTGCGCACGCAGCAGGCCATCATTGACGGCGCCAAGGCCACTCTGGAGCATGCCAAGCTGGACTACCAGCGCGCCCAGGAGCTTTACAAGGACAAGCTTCTGGCCAAGCAGGATTTCGACGCCAAGACGGCCACCTACGATTCGGCCGCGGCTGCCCTGCTGGAGCAACAGACCCGCCTCGCCCAGGCCCGCTCGCAGCGCGAGCAGCAAGCCGCCCAACTGGCGTCCGCGCAGCGCCGCGTGGCCCAGGCTAAAGCCGTTCTGTCGCAGTATTCCGATATCTTGCAGAAGTATGATTCCTATGCGCCGCTCGATGGCGTCGTCACAAACTTGCCCGTCCGCGTAGGCGAGACCGTCGTGCCTGGCGTGCAGAACCTCGCCGGAAGCCTCATCATGACCATCGCCGACATGTCCCTCATCACCGCCGAGGTCAAAGTGGACGAAACCGACATCATCAACGTGCAGCTCAATCAGAAGGCGGATATCACCATCGATGCCATCCCCGACAAGGTCTTCAAAGGCCACGTAATCGACATCGGCAACACCGCCATCGTGCGCTCCACCGGCCAGGCGGCTTCCGAAAGCGCCATCTCCAGCCAGGAAGCCAAGGATTTCAAGGTCGTGATTGCCATGGATAATCCGCCCGACGACATCCGTCCCGGCCTCTCCTGCACCGCCAAGATCACCACCGCCACGCGCCATAATGTCCTCGGTATCCCGATTCAAGCGCTGACCATCCGCGAGAAGGGCGACCTGGAAGTGCAGCCTAAGAACAGAGGCAGCGCGCTGGCCGCCACCAAGCTCACGCCCGCCCAGGAGAAAGAACGAAAGCAGGAAATCCAGGGCGTGTTTGTGATCGCCAACGGTAAAGCGGTATTCCGCAAGGTTGATACAGGCATCACCGGGGACACCGACATCGAAGTTCTGAGCGGTCTCAAGGAGGGCGACCAGATCATCACCGGCAGCTACCGGGTGCTCCGGACGCTACGCAACGAAGCCGAAGTGAAGGTGGATAACCGGTCACCAGCGCCGCAGACCGTCTAGCGCACGGCGGATTCCAAGAAAGAGCGATCCCTGTCTATGGCACAAGCAGTCGCAGAGAAAGAGCTGATCGAGCGCGGCGAGCAACTGAAGCGCGACGGCGTGGTCATTCGCACTTATGACCTGTGGAAGACCTACGTCATGGGCGACCAGGAGATCCACGCGGTTTCCGGCGTCGACATCACCATCCGGCGCGGCGAGTACGTGGCCATCATGGGGCCGTCCGGGTCCGGCAAATCCACGCTCATGAACCTGATCGGCTGCCTGGATTCGCCCACCAAGGGGCAGTATTACATCAACGGCCGTCTGGTCAGCGACATGACCGACGACGAGTTGGCCCGCATCCGCAACAAGGAGATCGGCTTCGTCTTTCAGACCTTCAACCTGCTGCCGCGTGCGACTTCGCTGCACAACGTGGAGCTGCCGCTGATTTATAGCGGTGTGCCGGCGCACCTGCGCGCCGAGCGCGCCAAGAGCGCCCTGCGCCAGGTCGACCTGGAAGCGCGCATGCTCCACAAGCCCAACGAGCTGTCCGGCGGCCAGCGCCAGCGCGTGGCCATCGCCCGGGCCTTGGTGAACGAGCCTTCGATCTTGCTCGCCGACGAGCCCACCGGAAACCTCGACAGCGTCACCGGCAACGAGATCATGGCGCTATTCGAGCGTCTCTTCCAGCAGGGCAATACCATCGTGCTGGTGACCCACGAGCACGATATCGCCCAGCATGCGCATCGCGTGATCCATATCCGCGACGGCAAAGTGGAAAAAGACGAGCAGGTACGCTAGACCGGGCCTTATCGCGCCACTTTGACCGCGCCCGGATTCAGCTCGTAGCCGTCGCTGCGCGCGTCTTCCACCGCCATCGCGGCCAGCTCGGCATCCGATGTGTTCTGGCCTGAAGCGGGGTGCGGGTACTTGATCACCTCCGCCCCGATGTGCAGATGCACGGTCCACCCCTTGTGCTTCTTGTCCTCTTGCCAAACTACGTCCGCACTTTGTGCCGGCGCCAGTTGCGCTGATGACATGTTGGCGTGACCTCCCGACAGTCCGAAAAGTAACAAACTGGAGAGGATGAGTCAATCCCCCTCGGTTCCCCCTTGGCTCCGCGTGGCCGGCGCGAGCGACCGTTCGTTGCTGATCGTATTCGACGACGAAATCTCGCTCCCGGCCCACCGCGATGTGCTGCGCCTCGCGCCGTTGCTCTATTCCGTCCGCGGCGTGCGGAATGTGCATCCCGCCTACGCCTCCATCCTGATCGATTTCGACCCGCTGGCGGTCAGCCACTCCGATGTGGAACGCGCTGCGGCGGAACTCTACGCGCAAGCAGCCGCCAGCCCCCTGCCCGAGCCGCGCACGATCGAAATCCCGGTGGCCTACGGTGGCGAGGCCGGACCGGATCTGGACCCGGTCGCGGCACTGACCGGCCACACGACAGCCGAGGTCATCGCCATTCATTCCGGGGCCGAATACCTGGTGCATTTCTTAGGCTTCTCTCCCGGATTTCCCTACCTGGGCGGCATGCCCGAATCCATCGCCGCCCCGCGCCTCGAAACGCCCCGCCGCCGCGTGCCGGCCGGCAGCGTTGCCATCGGCGGACGCCAGACCGGCGTGTACCCCATGGCCTCGCCCGGCGGCTGGCGCATCATCGGGCGCACCTCCTTGCGCCTCTTCGACCCCAACGCCGAACCGCCCGCCTTGCTCCGGATGGGCGATCATGTAAGGTTTGTGCCGGTCGCGGAAGGTCTCATCTGAACCACATCCGGGTCATATCGCCGGGGCTGCTCACCACCGTCCAGGATCTGGGCAGGCCCGGTTACGCGCACTTGGGTATCTCGGCGTGCGGAGCGGCCGACCCGCTCTCGCTGCGCGCGGGAAACCTGCTGGTGGGCAACGCGGAAGGCGCGCCGGCGCTCGAAATGACGCTCGCCGGCGGCGCGTTTGAATTTGAATCGGCTGCCGTCATCGCGCTCGCCGGCGCTGATTTCGAGGCCGGCATTCCGCTATGGAGCGCCGTCGAAGTGCCGTCCGGCGGCCAGGTCCGCTGCGGCCATGCGCGATCCGGCGCGCGCTGCTACCTGTGCGTGCGCGGCGGCGTCGATGTGCCGCTCGTGCTGGGCAGCGCCTCCACGCATCTGCTCACCGGCCTGGGCGGGCTGGAAGGCCGCGTCCTGCGCCGCGGCGACGTGCTGCCGGTCGGTCAGGCGGCCCTGCGTCCGGCATGGGGCAAACTGTCCGGCAGCAAGCCTTGCGCCGGCCCGGTGATTCGCGTCACCTCGCCCGCCAACGTCTGGCCGCTTTGCCGCGCCGCCTGGCAGGTGAAAGAGGACTCCGACCGCATGGGCCTGCGCCTGCGCGGGCCGGCCCTCCCCCCCCACACCGGCCATATGCTCACCGAAGGCGTGCCCCTGGGCGCCGTGCAGGTGCCGCCCGACGGCCAGCCCATCATCCTGTTCGTCGAGCACCAGACCACCGGCGGCTACCCCAAGATCGCCAACGTGATTTCGGCCGACTTTCACGCGCTCGGCCAGCTCCGCCCGCGCGCCGAAGTGCGCTTCGAACAGGTCTCCATCGACGCGGCGCTCACCCTTCTCAAGGCCCAGGAGGACTGGCTCCATTCCCTGGTATAGATCCATCACACGCGCGCAGTGGACCACCCTGGCCGCCGCCCAGTTCGCCTGGATGCTGGACGCCATGGACGTCATGCTCTACGCCTTCGCCCTGGCGCCCATCAGCCGCGAGTTTCATCTGAGTGCGGCGGCGGCCGGCGGCCTGGCTTCCGCCACGCTGCTGGCTTCCGCCCTGGGCGGCGTGCTGTTCGGCGTGCTGGCCGACCGCCTCGGCCGCGTCCGCGCGCTCGTCTGGTCCATCCTGATTTACTCCGCCTTCACCGGCCTCACCGCAGCGTCCGCTACCGTTGCCGCGCTGCTGGCGTGGCGCACGTTGGTCGGCACCGGGATGGGCGGAGTCTGGTCGGCCGGCTCCGTGTTAGTGGCCGAATCGTGGCCCGCCGAACATCGCGGCAAGGGCA
>Ga0335078_10016456_pt1 | contig 10973 bp, 9 predicted proteins | sample Lox_Sample_32_FD_206711 | JGI IMG/M metagenome (GOLD analysis project Ga0335078, IMG submission 206711) | Soil microbial communities from Loxahatchee National Wildlife Refuge, Florida, United States - Lox_Sample_3.2 | ecosystem: Environmental > Terrestrial > Soil > Wetlands | place: USA: Florida... | reverse complement strand
GACAATGTCCTTCAACAGCTTGGGAGGGACAGAGTGGACCAGTTTGCTCAGAACTTGGCCAACCAATCGGGGCTGGGCGCGGCGGTTGCGCCTGCGAGAATTGCGAACGACTCGAACGGACTCGATCCGAGAGAGGTCGTTGACATGCGGTTCTTCTTAACGCCGCAGGAACTTGACGAAGCAACTGCAGTTCGAGCCGTTACCAGCAATCAACCGAAAAACAAAGCGATCATGCGGGCCATATGCGGCATCGGAGCGGTGTACGCCGTGCTCGTGCCTTACATGAAAGGCGCGAACTGGCCATTTTGGTGGGAGCACCATCGCGGCTCATCGATCTTCTGGATTTACCTGCTGGTCATGGACATCTATGTCGTATGCGGCCAGCCTGGCATGAAGCAACTGGGCCGCGTCCTCAACCGGTTGAATGTGGAACGGTGCATCCGGGTGAGCCATCGCGGGATTGAGATTACGCACGGGCGCATGCACCAGCAGAAAAGCTGGAGCGATTTCTCGTTTTACCAGGAAACTCCGACGATCTATTTGCTGCAGACGCACGGTGCTCTGTTCTGGACTCTGCCGAAAAGAGCGATCCCCGCAGGACGCGGGGATCAACTCGAAGCCTTGCTCAAGGCGAAACTAAGGCAGCGCTAAGCTGGCGGTGATTTAGGTTCACGCCTCCCCCTCCGCTTCGCTCAGAGTCGGCGAGGCGGACGAATGCGTCCGCCCCTACGCGAGAGTTCATTAGTGCGAGGCGCGCGCGTCGCGACGAATCATCGCGGAATCCAGAAAATATCCCAATCCCAGAGTGAACGGGATCGCGCCTAAGGCCGCGGCTTCCATGGCATCGGGCTCAACCCGCGCGATGATGGAGAAAGCCAGCATGTATCCGACGGCTCCGGCGACGAGCAGAATGCCGGCGCGGCGAGAACGAGCCTGCTCGGATAATTCCGCTTCCATCGGGATGCTTACACCGCGTTGCATCGCGGCCAGCCGCTCTTCGGTGCGCAGCTTGCGCACGCGGTAGAATGTGTACATGCATAAAGCCGTCAGTGGTACGGCGAACGTCAGAACTACGGCTGCGAATCCGGTCAGGTCTCCCATGGTGGTGCTCCTTCCTTTTGCCTTTTGGCGCGGTCCGCGCCGAAGCTTGATTTCGTTGCCCGGTAGAAGATACGGACGAAGCGCGAGGAAAGTTCCGCTTACAGCCAACTTCGGGCTCGTAGTATGCTTCCAAGCAAGTGCTGGCTGCTTGGTGCCCGTCGGGTCGCTCACTTGGAGAAATGATGAGAATCATGACCTTGCATACACCTTGCGCGGCTGCCGCACTGTGTCTTTCACTCATTGCTGCCCGACCCGTTTTGCAGGCTCAGGAAACCAAGGAAAAAGTTACTGTCGACGACGTGGACAGGGAGTTCACGGTGCATCTGCCGCGCGGCTATGATGCGCACTCGCAGTATCCAGTGGTGATTCTGCTGCACGGGATGAATCAGGACCCGGATGACATAGAGCGGCTGACGCACTTCAATCCGGTAGCCGACAAGAACGGCATCATTGTGATCTACCCGTCGGCCATGCATGGGCGTTGGAACGTGGGAGTGCGCCCGCAAGAGGCAAGGCCGATGGGCATGAGACCGGGCGGCGGGCATCATCGCGGTTATGGCGGCGGTTATCCGGGAGGCGGTGGCGGAGGCGGCGGGTACCCCGGGGGAGGCGGCGGTGGATATCCCGGTGGCCAGCGGCCTAGCAGCGGTGATGAAGATCGCAGGCCGGCGCCCGCCGATGACATTGCATTCTTCAACCAGATGCTCGACCAGGTCAGCACGAAATTTCGCGCCGATCCGTCGCGAGTGTATGTGCTGGGGTTGTCAGAGGGCGGATTTATGAGCTTGCGCACCGCGTGCTCGCTGAGCGACCGTATTGCCGCTGCGGCGGCGGTGGGCGCGGCGATGCCGAAGACGATGATTTGTCTTCCATCGCGTCCGGTGCCCGTGCTGATGATCAATGGCACTTCGGATCCGGTGGTGCCGTATGGCGGCGGCACCGAGAAAAATCTGCAACTCCAGACGCTTTCGGCCGAAGACAGTTCCAAGGACTGGGCCAAGATTGACCGCTGCAACGAGAAGCCGGAGAAAGGTAAGTGGGCCTCGAGCGCAAAGGGCGGAACAGAAACCAGGACTGATACCTATCTGGGCTGCCAGCAGAACGCTCAAGTTGTCCTTTTCAGTCTGAAGGGCGCAGGCAATACATGGCCGGGCGGCGAACAGTATGAGGCTGAGAACACGATCGGCAAGACCAGCCAGGACGTGAACGCGAACGAAATCGTCTGGAATTTCCTCAGCAGCCGCAAACTTCCCGAGAAGGCTGCGAGTAATCAATAGCTCTAACCCTGTTGTTGGCGGGTGAAAGGAATCGCGGAGAATGCGAGATTCTCCGCGATTCTTCTTTACGGCCGACTTGTCCTCCATTACGCGGCAGTCAGCGACGTTTGTCATGCCTACAGCGAGCGCAGGAAATTCAAAAGATCCTGCTGCTGCGAGGACTTCAGGGTGTTGTATTTCTTCACGACGAGGGTTCCTTCTGACCCGGTGCTGCTGTGCAACTGGATCGCCTGGATCAGGTCGCTGGTACGGCCGTCGTGCATGAAGAACAAGCGTTGTCCGAGTCCCCACAATGGTGCCGTGCGGAACAGCTTGGAGGTGGCGGCACCTTGTGTGATGCCATCGGCCAAAGTGACGCCCATGTTGTGCAGGGCGAAATCGGAGTAGGGATTGTAGGTGATGTTCGACATGCCAGTGAAGGGCGATTGACCTGTCGTCAGTTGTGGGGAGTGACAGAGAGCGCAGCCGATGGAGTTGAACAGGCTGGCGCCGTTCTGCGTGGAAGTGGTCGAAGGGCCCGGTGCAGGCGGTGCCGACAACCGGGAGAACGCGGCGAAGTTCATAACGTCGGATGCCATTTCAGACGCGGTCCCGATCGTGGTGCCGAAGTTCGGACTGGCCGAGTTGCCATTGAGCAGGTTGGTCGCATCCTCCGGCGAGCCGTTGAAGACGCAGCCCGAAACGGCGCTGCGCTCGTTGGGGAAAACTTCATTCGAGACGCCCTGCTCGACGTTGTAGGCTTCGCCGACGAATATCAGCAGAGATTTATTCTGGGCTTTCCAGCCGAAGCGCGTGATGGTGCCATCGTTTCCACTGGTGTTGAAGGTGCCACCGATTTTCAGCACCGCTCGGGAAGACGCAGTCGCTGCCAGGTTGGCCTGGAGTACGGAGTCTGGCGTGGCTTCCACCAAGCCCAGACCGAAGAGGGGAGTGGGGATGCGGAAGATCACGTTGTTGTCGGCGAGGGCCGTGTCGAAGTCCGGCTGACCGAGAATGCATCCGCTGGCGTCGGAACGGCCCTGAATGGTGTAGAGGTCATGAACGCCGCCGTCCGGCGTTCCGCCCGCTGTTTTGACGAATCGGGCTTCGCGCACGGGTCCATCGGCAGTGATGAACGAGGGAACAGCATTTCCCGCGCCGTCCAGTGAGGCGAGCCCCACTTGCGGATTCGGGATCGAATTCTGCGGACTACTCAGTCCCGGGCCGCTGCCCCCGACAGCCGGCTGCGCATGGCATTGCGCGCAACTGTTGCCATTGAAGGTTGGGCCAAGACCGACTCCCGATTCTCCGGGAAGCCCGCCCGACACGGAATCGACTTCTTGAAAACGTTGCTGGGCCTGGTTGAAGAGGAGTTGCTCGTTGGCATTTAGCGTGGGAAAGAAACCTCCCGCGCCGGCGGCTCCGGCACGGGGGCCGGGGTCGGTCTGGGCGAAGAGTTGCGTGGTGAGCAGAACTGCGGCAAGGGAGACGACGATGCGGGGGAAGGTCTGACGGGTCATATCTGCACCTCCGTGCAGGGTCGGGCACACGAATGCGTGGATTTGTGCCACCGGTTTGCGAAGGCGGGCGCGATCGATCTGCTGTTCTACCTAGCTTCAGGCCAGTGAAACGGCTGGTCCTGTGCCCCACTGCGGGCAGAACAGCGCTCTGGGAGTAGTGGGCCCCAAACGGATTTCTGTCCTCGACAAGGACGAGCGGAGTACTTTGCGAAGCAATCTAGACTGGCTCAATTTCGCGGTCAAGAACACACAAGTGCACCGTTACGAAAACCGAACTGAAACGGTGACTCAAGCTAAGGCATTTAGCCGGGACGGATAGTGCTGACCGCTGCGTCGGTCTGTCAGGAAGGTATAGTTACGTGATTTTGCGCAGCTCGCGGCGAAGAATCTTGCCGGACGCGGTTTTCGGGATGCTGTCGATAACCCGCACTTCGCGCGGCTGCTTGTAGTGGGTGAGGCGATCGGCGACGAAACCGCAGAGTTCTTCCTGCAGCTTGCGGCTGTCAACGAATCCGTCGCGGAGAGCGACAAAGGCGACGGGGATTTCTCCGGCCTCGGCGTTGGCGCGGCCAACGACTCCGCACTCCTTCACCGCAGGATGCTCCAGCAGAACAGCCTCGACTTCCGCGGGTGCGACGGGGAATCCCTTGTACTTGATCATCTCTTTGCGGCGATCCACGACGCAGTAAAAGCCTTCGCGATCGCGTGTGACGATGTCGCCGGACCAATACCAGCCATCGCGCAAAACGGCTGCCGTCGCGTTGGGCTCGTTCCAGTAACCCATCATGAATTGTGGGCCGCGCATGACCAGCTCCCCGGGTTGTCCCGCGGGCGGCTCGGTGAGGTCGTCTGGCTTATCCCCGGGATCGATGTCGGATTGTGCCAGGACGCGGCAATCCGTTTGAGCCACTGGCTGACCAATGGAATCGGGGCGGTAGAGTTCCGGCTCCACAAATCCGCAGTGCGTGACCGGGGAGGCTTCGGTCATGCCGTATCCCTGGGCGACAAGAATGTTGGTGAGCGAGGTGAAGCGTCGGCTCAAGTCAGGGGGCAGAGGAGCTGCGCCGCACATGGACCACCGCACTTTGTGGTCGCGAGGGAACTCTCCGGCCTCGCATACTTGACATAGAGCATTTACGGCGGGCGGCACGAGCGGCGTCATGGTGCAGTGCTCTTCGATCATGAGGCTAGTGAATTGCGGAACTTGAAAGCGCGGCATCAGGACAAGCTTGGCGCCAAGAATCAGCGACGGGTTGAGCATCACGTTGAGCCCGTAGATGTGATAGAGCGGCAGCGAGCAAAGGAAACTGTCGGCGGAAGTCATCTCGTTGGGGTAAGCGCCGAGGAGTTGGTAGGCGTTCGCCAGCAGATTGTGATGCGAGAGCATGACGCCCTTGGGTAAACCGGTCGTGCCGCTGGAGTAGGGCAAAACGCCCAAGGTTTGAGCCGGGGGCTTGCCGGGGCTGGGGCACGGTGCAGACGTCGGCTTCAGCAGATTCGCGAAAGGCTCAGCTCCCGCTACGGATTGGCGAGTGCTGTAGACGCGGCGCAGGGTGGGCAATCCGGCGAGGCTGATCCCTTCCATTTGGGGGCCATCAGTGATCAGGATGGCAGCGCCGGAGTTTTCCAGTTGATAGCGAACTTCGCGCTCGCGATACGTGGGATTGAGGAGAGTAGGGACCGCGCCCGCGAGTTGCGTGGCGTGAAAGGTGGCGCAGAATTCCCAGGAGTTGCAGAGAAAGATGGCGACAATGTCGCCGGGCTTGAGGCCGGCTGTGATCAAGCCACGGGCAAGGCTTTCGACGGAGTCTCCGTATTCCGAGTAGGTGATGCGCCGTCCGCGAGACGCGTCGACGATTGCCGTCTTCGCCGCATTGCGGCGGCAGGATTCGAGAATCACGTCATGGAGAAAAAGATTCGTTGGGTCAGCGTAGAGGCGCGTGCGTGGCATGCCGGGAGGCATTGTACTGAAAAGCAGGCGGGATACAAGGGTTTCGCTGACGTTTAGCTAGCCAAGCGGCGAAGGAACTCTTGTTCGTCCATGTGATACTTGAAGGCCTTGCGGCCGTCGATGAAGACAACGGGAACTTCATCATTGAACTGGCGGCGTAGTTCGTGATCGGCGTCGACGTCGATCTCGTGCCAGGTGAAGCCCCCGCGGCGAGAGAGCTTATCCAGGCTCTCTTTGACGACCTCGCAAAGATGACATCCTTTGCGGGAATACACCACGACAGTGCGGGCCGCTGGCATGCGTAGTGGGATTTTACGCGGGGAAAGAGGCGGTTTTCCAGCAGGAAAAGCAGGTCTGGTGGCCACACCAGACCTCGGTTGCCAGCCCTGCAGGCAGTAGAATGACCCTCATGCAGGATCACTGGAAACCGCTGAAAGGGAAGACGGCACTGGTTACCGGAGCCGCCAAGCGACTCGGTAGGTGCTCGGCATTGTCATTGGCCCGGGCTGGGGCGGACGTTGCGATCACGTTTCGCGATTCGGCGCGCGAAGCTCGAGAGACCGTCGTGGATCTGTCCGCACTCGGGGTGCGTGCCTTTGCTTTGCGCTGCGATGTGACCGACGAGGCCAGCGTCCGCGCCATGATGAAAGAAGCTGGCCGGGAGTTAGGACGTATCGACATCCTCGTGAACAACGCCGCGAACTATGAGACCGCGGAGTTTGAGAAACTCACGGTCAAGCAATGGGACGCGATCTTTGCCTCGAATACGCGTGGGCCATTCCTGGTGGCGCGCGAGGCGTTGAAGTGGATGCGGCGCAGCCGGGGCAAACGTGCTGGACCGATTGAGGCGAAGATCATCAACATGGGATCGCTGGGCGGGCTGCGGCCGTGGCCCACGCACGCACATTACTGTTCGTCGAAGGCGGCCCTGCACATGCTGACGAAGGTGATGGCCAAGGCCCTGGCACCGGAGATCGCGGTGAATGCGGTGGCGCCGGGGATGATCGACTTGGGAGAGAAATCCGCGGCGAGCTTTATGCGGCGGATGGCCAAGCAGACACCGATGCGGCGCAACGGAAGCGGAAAAGAGATTGCGGAGGCGGTGCTGTTTTTTGCGACTGCTCCTCAATTCATTACGGGGCAGATTTTAGCGGTGGATGGAGGTCTTGGGTTGTAGCTGCCTGGGGCTGAAGCCCCCTCATCTTAGTGGAGATGTGGCGGCGCGGCTTGAAGCCGCGCCCTTTCAAACCTCGCATAGATCCTGCCTTGTAGGGTCTTTCAGGCTTCGGCAGATGTGGGATCGATCACCAGCTTAACCTCGGAGACGCGGTTGGCCGGGAAGCCGCCCTGCTTGGCGTGCTCGCGCACCATCTCTTCGTTCGGCGCAATGTAGACGCAGTAGATCTTGTCCTGCGTGACGTAGCTGTGCAGCCACTGGATTTTTGGCCCCAGATTGTTGAGTACACTGCACGACTTCTGCGAGATGGCGATGACTTGCTCGGGAGTGACGTCCCCGACGTTGGGGATCTCACGCTCAATGACGTACTTCGGCATTCTGCTTTCCTCCTGAGATCAGCTCCTGAGATCAGATGCAATCCTGAACGCGATGCCGGGGTCGCGTCCGCAAATTGTAGGCTACCTCACGGGAAATAGCCATTGGTCCGAGGGCAAGGTATATTGGGTTCGAATGAAGAAATCGAAAGGCAATCGCTCCGGGTCCCAGTCCTCGTCTGCATCAAACCAAGCTGCCGCGTCGGCTCCGCGTATTGCGCTTGCCATCATGGCGGCAGGCAAGGGCACGAGGCTGAAATCGCAACTTCCTAAGGTGTTACATGAAGTGGGCGGGAAGCCGTTGCTGGAGCATGTGATTCGAGCGGCCGTACGGGTCGTGCCGGCGCACGATGTCTACGCGATCATTGGCCACGAGGCGGAGAGAGTGCGTGCTGCAATGGCGCATACCGGCGTCGGCTTCGTGCTGCAGGCGGAACAGCGGGGAACGGGGCACGCGCTGATGGTCGCTCGCGAGGCGCTGGCTGATTATGACCACGTGATCGTGCTTTCAGGAGATGCGCCACTGATCACACCGGACACGATTACCCGCCTGCGGGATTTTCATTTGCAGGAACGGGCGGCGATGACGCTGCTCAGCGCGGAACTCGAAAATCCGTTCGGGTACGGGCGCGTGTTGCGGAAGAGTCCGCGCGGCGCCGACGTGCAGGGAATTGTCGAGGAGAAGGCGGCGAGTGCGGCCCAGAAGAAGATTCGCGAAATCAACTCTGGTTTTTACGTGTTTTCCGTGGAAGACCTGTATTCGAACATTGAGAAGCTTTCGACCGACAACGCTCACGCAGAGTACTACCTGACAGACATGGCTGCTGTTCTGCGCAAGGCTCGGTTGCGGGTTGTTGCGTGCAGGACCGAGAACCCGAGCGAGGTCCTGGGCGGGAATACCCGGGCGGAGCTGGCCGACATCGATCAGAAGATGCGCATGGAAAAATGCCGTCAATTGATGGCGGATGGGGTGACGATCTTCTATCCGGCTACGTGCGTCATCGATGCCGACGTCATGATCGGCGCGGATTCTGTGATTGAGCCCTATGTGCAGTTGCAAGGCAAGACGAAGATCGGATCGAATTGCCGCGTGCGGTCGTACTGCGTGATTCGCGACTCGGACATCGGCGATGGAGTGATGATTCGCCCGGGATGCGTGATGGAGGATGCGCACGTTAGTACGGGGGCGATCCTTGGGCCGTATTCGCATCTGCGTCCGGGGAGCGAGATCGGCGAGGGTGCGCATGTCGGAAATTTCGTCGAGACTAAGAAGATCAAGTTGGGCAAAGGATCGAAGGCGAATCACCTGACATACCTGGGCGATGCGGAGATCGGCGCGGGGGTCAATATTGGTGCGGGCACGATCACCTGCAACTACGATGGCGTGCACAAGCACAAAACCGTGATCGACGATGGAGTGTTCATCGGCAGCGACAGTACGCTGGTTGCTCCGGTGCGGGTGGGCAGGGGAGCGTATGTGGGGGCTGCGTCGTGTATCACCGATGATGTGCCGGAGGATTCGCTGGCGATCGGGCGCGGGCGACAGATTGTGAAAGAGGGTTGGGCGCGAGAGAAGAGGAAGAAGTAGGCTCTGTCCCGAGTCGTGTGTCCCGAGACCCGAGAGGCATCTTTCGGGTGAGGCCGGGAGTTCAAGAGGCCGATTCGTGGTGCGAATCGGCCTCTTCATTTTTGTCTGGATGTCTGTTTAATGGGTGACTGCTGCGAACAGATCCGAGTGCATCAGGGACTGGAACTGCTGGTCATTGGCTTTGAAGCCCACGTGCACATTGGACCCATCGGAATCGACAGAGGTGTTTTCCACGGCGATTTTCTCGGCCGGGGTCGCACTCATCTTCTTATAGAGCATGTAGGCTTTCATGGCATTGGCAACAGTGGCCGCCTTGGTGGTGTCAGAAGTCACGACCGTCATGTCGAAGTTCACGCCGCTGGAAAAGTTCATCGAGTAGCGGGAGCCGACGAGGCTCTTCTTGACCATCTCGTAATCGGCAATTTTCGACGCGTCGCCCATCGCGGAATGCAATGCGTTTTGCGTGCCCTGCTGGTCGAGGATGCTCCAGACCGGCGATGAGTCCACATCGGTCATCATGTCGGCCATGTTGCCATTGGTATCGAGACCGAGGGTCTGGCCATCGCGGGTATCGAGCGCAAGGCGGATCGAGGTCGAGTCACCGAACAGCAGCGTGCTGTCGTCGAGGAAACTCATGATGAAGCCGCCATCCATCGGATAGAGATCCGACATGCCGTATTTCTTGGGCTTGAAGTTCTGCAGCTTCATTTTCTTCAGCACCGTTTTCATGTTGAACGGGCCGGCAGCGATACCGACAGTCTTCACGCCTTGTTTGCCGGAGCGAAAGGAGGCGAATGTCAGCGAGTCGATATCTTTGTCGGGATCGAGGCCGATATTCTTCAACGCCACTTCGAACTGCTTGATGTTATCGGGCATCAACTGCTGCTTGAGCGCCATCGCAGTCGGCGAGTCTTTCATGGCGCGGTAGTCCACTGAAATCAACTGCAGCAGATCGGCGGGAACGCAGGAGCGCGCCGAGGAATTGAGCGGCGCCGCATAAGCCACGCTCACCAGAAGCACAGAAACCAGCGAAATCTTCAAGAGTCTCATAACGCCTCGAATCAGAGATAGGTCAGGAATGCACCTTCATTTGGATGCACGATTGAACCCTGTCGTCATTAGATCGCTTTATTCTATTTTACTTGCATGGGCCGCGGCATGAACAAAAGTACTAGGCCAGTTGACCGATTGGAGACCGCCTGGGGAGATCGTCGCTTTTCTGCCTCGAAAACGTCCCTCAGCGGCTAAAGCCGCGACTGATCTAACTGCACCTTACGGCGCGGCTTGAAGCCGCGCCCTTTCAAAACGGAGGGTTGGCGCGCAAGTTCTTGGCGTTAGGCCGGAGGAAAACACACACCGGGGACTTATTATTTTTCCACTGATTAATTCAACCCGAGTTTTCGAATTTCGACTCGGCGGGATCAGGCACGGATTGCGGCTGTGCGTCGGCGGACCAGCTCGGCGAACGCCTGATCCTTGAGCGAAGCCAGATTGATCTCGACGTTGGCGAGGGCGCCGGTGATTGCGGCGTCGGCTAGGGCGAGGGAAGTCGTGAGGTCGGATTTCATGTTGGGGTTTGTAATGGGTCCGAGCGATTTGGCGATCGTCTCGATTTCATGCGCTTTTTCCGCGACGCCGAGAGGAACAGCGGTGGCCTGTTTCAGGGAAGCTTCGATGAGCGCTTCGCCCGCCTTTTCATCCGTGGCGGTCTTTGCAGCTTTGTAAGCCTTCATGACAGAGTTGTACGACTCGGCGTCGGCGTCGATCGCGGTTTTCAATTCTTCGCGCAGGGGAGTGAGGCGAGCGATCGCGGCACTGAGTTGCGACTCGAACTGCAGGTAGGCTTTCTTTCCGCGGGACATGGAGGCAACCATCGTTGCCAGCCCTGCCGCCATCGCTGCCGCCGCGGCAGAAGCGCTGCCTCCACCGGGCGTGGCGGTGGGCGCGGCGAGTTGCTCGACGAAAGGCTCGACTCCGGCGCGCAGGCCGCCGACGGCCATCTTGCC
>Ga0335078_10016455_pt1 | contig 10974 bp, 9 predicted proteins | sample Lox_Sample_32_FD_206711 | JGI IMG/M metagenome (GOLD analysis project Ga0335078, IMG submission 206711) | Soil microbial communities from Loxahatchee National Wildlife Refuge, Florida, United States - Lox_Sample_3.2 | ecosystem: Environmental > Terrestrial > Soil > Wetlands | place: USA: Florida... | reverse complement strand
CATCGAGGACGAAGTACTTCCCGGCTTCTCGCATCCCGTCTCCGACTTCTTCTAAGAACCTTCTCTTCCTTCGCGTCGTGAAAGGTGGTAGAGTCTCTACTACATGGCGCGCGAGAAACTCGATGTGCTTCAGGGAACGCTCGATCTCCTAATCCTCCGTACCCTTCAAAGGGGGCCTGAGCACGGCCACGGCATCGGCCAGGCGATTCGGATGAAATCCGACGACTTGCTCCGCCTGGAACACGGCAGCCTATATCCAGCTTTGCACCGTCTCCGCCGCGCTGGATTGATCGAATCCCAGTGGGGCGTCACCGAAAATAATCAGCGCGCCAAATTCTACCGGCTTACCCCGGCGGGCAAGAAGCGATTGAGCGTTGAAGAATCCAAGTGGCAGTTATTCGTGAAGGCCGTGGCGAAGGTTCTGCGGCCGCAGGAGTAGCGTATGTGGAACCGTTTGCGATGGTGGCTGCGCCGGGAGCACGAAGAGCGGGAGCTTGAAGAGGAAATTCGCTCGCATTTGGCGATCGACGCTCGTGAACGAGCCGTGCGCGGCGACTCCTCGGATGACGCGAACCTCGCCGCGAAACGCTCCTTCGGGAACATCTCCAGAATCCGTGAGGAGACGCGCGAATCGTGGGGTTGGATGGAGGTCGAGCGGCTCGCTGGCGACTTTCGTCACGGCTTGCGAATGCTGCGCAAAGCTCCGCTGTGGACCGCCGTTGTCGTGGCGACGCTCGCGCTGGGAATCGGCCTGAGCACGGCGATTTTCGGCGTGGTCTACGGAGTGGTTCTCAAGCCGCTGCCTTATCCGCAAGCCGACCGTTTGATGGCGATTTGGAACAGCGCGCCCGTGGCGGCATATCAGCGCTACAACGTGAACGGCGTGAATTGGCTCACCTGGCGAGAGCACTCGCGCTCTTTCGAGGACATTGCTCTCGCGCGTTTGATCGCGAATTACAACCTGACCGGAATCGGCGAGCCGGAGCGCTTGCAAGCCGCGCGCACCTCGGCGAATCTTTTCCAAATCCTCGAAGTCCCGCCGATGATGGGCCGCACCTACACCGAAGATGAGCAAAAGAGCGCAGCCAACGTCGCTGTTCTCAGTTACTGGCTGTGGAAACGCCGCTTCGGAGGCGACGCCAAGATTCTTGGGCGGAAGATTTCGCTTAACGGCGACGGTTTCGAAGTGATCGGCGTCATGCCCGCCGATTTCGAGTATCCTAGCGCGCAATTCGACCTGTGGACGCCGCTGTACTTGCCTCCGGACGAATTGCAGCCCGGCGTTAACAATAACTACGTCGCGATTGGACGCTTAAAGCCGGGTGTGACAGTCCCGCAAGCGCAAGCTGACATGACCGCCATCATGCGCCAATTCGCGAGTGAACACCCCAAGACGAATCTGCTCGCCGGCGGCCGCTTCGTCGACGCGCTGGTCGAGCCTTTGCTTATCAGCAACACGCTTCAAATACGCTCGGCTCTGTGGGCGCTTTTGGCCGCGGTCGGATGCCTGTTGTTGATCGGCTGTCTCAATCTCGGGATTTTGCTGATCGCTCGCGCGAGCTCGCGCGAAAAGGAGCTCGCCGTTCGCGCCGCGCTCGGTGCGGGGGCCGGACGCCTGCGCCGGCAAATGCTCGCTGAAATTGTGCCGCTCAGCCTTGCCGGAGCCACGGGAGGAATCGCGCTCGCCTGGCTGCTGCTTCGAGTTTTCGCGCCGTTGTTTCCGGCGCAGATCCCCAGAATCGACTCGGCCGGACTCAACCCAACCGTGCTGGCGTTCGCGACGGGCGTGAGTTTGCTCGTGGTGCTGATCGCCTCTCTTTTGCCCGCCGGTGTCGCGGGACGATTTCGCATTACCGGGACCATGCACCAGGATTCGCGGAGCGTCACCGGCGGCACGAAAGCTCGCAGCATTTTGGTGATCGCGCAGGTGACCGTCACGATCGTTCTCTTATTTGCCGGCGCTCTCTTTGCAAGAAGTCTGGCTAGCGTTCTGAGAGTGAACCCCGGATTCAGCACCGACGGCGTACTGAGCATGCATCTGACGGTCGCTCGGGCGAAATATCCTAAGGACGAGCAGGTCTCGGCCTATTACGATCGCATCGCGGATCGGGTGAGAGCGTTGCCCGGCGTGCTGGCTGCGGGTTTCGTGAATCGTCTTCCGTTGAGCGGGATCGACCAAACCGGCCCGGTGGAGTTCGAGAGCGAGCTGGGCAAGTTCGTCGATACCGACTGGCGCTCCGCCACTCCGGGGTATTTCGAAGCGGCCGGCATTCCGCTCAAGCGAGGCCGCCTGTTCAACTCCTTCGACACGCCGGGCTCGCCTCCGGTAGCCGTGATCGACGAGCAGCTTGCGCGCGAGGTGTTCGGCGCGGCCGATCCGATCGGAATGCGCGTTCGTATTCCGTTCGCCGATTCGCCTTGGACGGAAATTGTCGGTGTCGCCGGCCATATCCTCAATGCGACCCCGGAGCGGGACGTCCGGCCGCAGATCTACTGGCCGGAATCGCAACGAACGCAGGATCGCGGTGCATTAGTGGTTCGGACATTGGGCCGTCCGGAGTCTCTCGCTGGAGCGGTTGTCGGCGCAATTCGCATGGAGAATCCCGATCAGCCGGTCTACGACGTTCGCACGATGGAGGAGTGGATGTCCCGAACGCTGGCCACCCGCAATCTGATCACCTGGCTGGTGGCGTTTTTCGGAGGAGCCTCGCTGATTCTGGCATGTCTCGGCTTGTACGGGGTGATTTCCTACTCGGCCGGAGTGCGGACGCGAGAGTTCGGGATTCGAATGGCGCTCGGCGCGAGCGTCGCGCATGTGAGGCGGCTGGTTCTCGGCCAAGCCGGAAAACTTGTGCTCGCCGGGTGCATCGCTGGAATCGCCCTTGCCGTCCCGGTAGGCAAAGCGCTTCAAAGCCTTCTGTATGGAGTCACTCCTTTCGATGCCGCGGCCCTTCTAATAGCTCCAGCGCTGCTAATTGCCGTCGCCCTGCTGGCGGGCGCTGGCCCGGCGCGGCGGGCCACCAAGACCGACCCTGCCTCGGCTTTACGCGCGGAGTAGGTCATCACGCAACCAGATGGTTGCGTGTCGGATGACCAATGAGATAATATGCAACCAAGACGTTGCATGAGCACGGATCAAATCGAAAAGAAGATTGTTTTGCGGGCGTCACTAAGTCGAGTCTGGCGCGCCCTTTCGGACTCCGCCCAATTCGGAGAGTGGTTCGGTGTGAGATTCGATGCGCCATTCGCACCGGGTGCCCACATGCGCGGCGTGGTTGCGCCGACCACCGTGGACGCTGAGGTAGCTAAGGCTCAGAGGCAATACGAAGGAGCGACATTCGAAATCGCCATCGAGAAGATCGAGCCGGGCAAGCTGTTTTCATTCCGGTGGCATCCGTTCGCCGTTGACCCCGGCGTCGACTATTCGGCTGAACCAATGACTTTGGTTGAGTTTTGCTTTGGAAGAAGTTCCCGAGGGCGTCATGCTGACGGTAACCGAATCCGGCTTCGATCAGATACCCCTGTCCCGCCGCGTGAAGGCGTTTACGGCGAACGAGGGAGGCTGGTTCATGGCCGTGACGCTGATCGATAAGTACGTGCGCGATGCGCAACAGTGATGCCCAATAGCCCGGTCGCTACCGCCGCTGTTTTCGCGGCTCTGGGCGACGAGACACGCTTGGAGCTGGTTTCCCGTCTTTGCCAGCAGGGGCCGGCATCCATCGCCCGTCTTACCGCGGGCTCCAAAATCAGCCGTCAGGCCATTACCAAGCACCTCCGCCTCATGGAGCGGTCGGGCTTGGTCCGCTGCAGCCGACGTGGACGCGAGACCGTCTGGCGCTTGGAAGAGCAGCAGCTCAAAGACGCCCGCCGGCATTTGAAGGCGATTTCAGCACGCTGGGACGATGCGCTAACGCGGCTGAAAAAGTTCGTCGAGGAGTAGCCTCTGCTAGAATCGCCGTTGAAACATGAAGCGAACGCCTGAAGCTGATGTGTTTAACCTGAAGGTCGAGTTTTCCCGCGAGGACGACCGCCGGTGGATCGCTGATATTCCGGTGTTGCCTGGTGTAACCGTTTATGGCCGCACTCGCAAACAAGCGCTCGCCTCCGCGGAAGCACTTGCGCTCCGCGTGATCGCGGATCGGCTCGAGCACGGCGAGGCAGTCCCTGGTGAAATGACCGTGTCCTTCGCCGCGTAATTCTCTCGTCCCCAGCTAACGCCGCAGCCTTGCTCCCAACGGAACCGACCGTCTGTTGACGGTCCGTGTATATCGGATTTCGTACCGCGCCGGTGAGGTGCGCGCCGCGCGCCACAACGCGAAATCGGTGCTAGCCTGTTCCCATGAGGATTCTGGCGTATTTTGCACTTGTCCCGGGCCTCGTTCTTTGCCCAACCCTCTTTGCTCAAACCGCGGCTCCAGCGAAGGTCACCTCGGTCGAGGGCATCACCGAGTATCGCCTCGCCAACGGCCTCCAGGTGCTGCTATTTCCCGATAACTCCAAGCCCACTTTCACCATCACCGTCACCTATCTGGTCGGCTCCAGGCAGGAGGGATCCGGGGAAACCGGCATGGCGCATCTGCTCGAGCACATGATGTTCAAGGGCACCACGAAGCACGGCGACATCCTCGCGGAGCTCAACGCGCACAGCGCCACCAACGAGAACGCCACTACGGATTACGACCGCACGAATTACTTCGAGACCCTCAATTCCACGCCTGAAAATATCCGCTGGGCGCTCGAAATGGAAGCCGACCGCATGGTCAACTCACGCATCGCCCGCAAGGATCTCGATAGCGAAATGACCGTGGTCCGCAATGAGTTTGAGCGCGACGAAAATAGCGCCGCGAACGTTCTGGAAGAGCGCGTCCTGTCGACGGCCTATCTATGGCATGCCTATGGCCGGGCCGTCATCGGCGATCGCAGCGACATCGAAAAGGTTCCCATCGACGCCTTGCAGGCTTTCTATCGCAAATATTACCAGCCCGACAACGCGATGCTGGTGATCGCGGGCAAATTCGACCAAGCACAGACGCTCACCGCGATCAACGAGACGTTTGGAGCGATCCCCAAACCCGCGCGCATTCTCAACCCGACCTACACCGAAGAACCGGTGCAGGATGGCGAACGCGAGGTTGTTCTGCGCCGCACCGGCGGCGAGCAGATCGAAATGATGGCGTATCACATCCCCGCCGCGTCGCATCCGGACATGGCCGCCATCCAAGTGCTCATCGACCTGATGGGCGACCGCACCTCCGGCCGTCTCCGCAAGGCGCTGGTCGATACCAAGAAGGCCACTGCCGCCAGTGCCGATGAGAACATGCTGCACGATCCCGGGTACATGATGTTCACCGCCCGGCTGCCCAAAGAAGGCTCGCTCGATGACGTGCAGAAGACCATGCTGAGCGTGATCAGCGGCGTGGTTACGGAGCCGCCTTCGAAGGACGAAGTCGATCGCGCGCGGACCCGCCTGCTCAACCGCACCGAACAGGAGCTCAAGAACTCGCAGGCGCTTTCGCGCAATCTCAGCGAATGGGCGTCCATGGGCGATTGGCGCCTGATCTTTTTGAATCGGGATCGGGTGGAGCAAGTCACGCCGGACGACGTGGCTCGCGTCGCGAAGCAATATCTGAAAGCCTCGAATCGTACCATCGGCAAATTCATTCCCGAGGACGCGCCGGACCGCAGTGTAGTTCCGTCCGCGCCGGATCTCGAGGCGACTCTGCGCAACTACACCGGCAAAGCAGCGGTCGCGGAAGGTGAAGACTTCGATCCTTCGCCCGCGAACATCGAATCCCGCGTGACGCGCGTCACGCTTCCCAGTGGTATCAAGATGGTCTTGCTGCCCAAGAAGACGCGTGGCGGCGTAGTGACCGCGCAGCTCGACTTCCATTTCGGCGATGACACCAGCCTCTTCGGCAAAGCGATCGCCGCGCAGATGGCCGGCGGCCTCATCGGACGCGAGACCACCAAGCACACTCGGCAGCAGCTTCAGGATGAGATGTCGCGCTTAAAGATTCAGGTTCGCGCCGGCGGCACCCTCACCGCGGCGAATGCGTCCGTCACGGCGGAGCGAGCCACACTCGGCGACGCGCTTCGCCTCGCCGCTGAAATGCTGCGCCAGCCCAGCTTTCCGGAAAACGAGTTCGATCAAAATCGCCGCGCCGCCCTCTCTCGTATCGACGGCGCGCGGACCAATCCGCAGAACATCGTGAATGAGCAGCGTGCGCGTTACGCCGCGCCTTATCCAGCGGGCGACCCTCGCGCCACCATGACGCTGGATGAAGAGGCAGCCGCGCTGAAAGCGGTGACGCTCAACGATGCGAGGAAATTTTACGCCGATTTCTACGGCGCATCGAACGGAGAGGTGGTCATCATCGGCGACTTCGATCCGGCGGAGGCTCAGAAACTGGTGAGTGAGTTGTTCGGCGATTGGAAGAGCCCCAAGCCCTACAAGCAGATCACGCGCACCTGGCAAAAGCCAACGCCAGTTGAAAAATCGACAGAAACGCCCGACAAGACGAACGCCAACTTCACCATGGTTTCGACGTTCCCTATGAATCAAGACGATCCCGACGATCTGCCGATGATCATGGTCGATCTAATGGCGGGTGGCGATGAGAAATCGCGCCTGTGGACTCGCATCCGCGAGCACGACGGTTTGAGCTATGACGTCCGCTCGTCCTTTACGGCCGGAATCAACGAGAAATTCGGGCAGTTCGTCGCCTCCGCGATTTGCGCTCCGCAGAATATGGACAAACTCGAGACGGCGTTCAAGGAGGAGCTGGCGCGCATCGTCAAGGAAGGCTTTACAGCGCAGGAGTTCGCTACCGCGAAGAAGGAACTGCTGGACCAACAGCAGATCGGCCGTTCGAACGACCGGACGCTGATGGGTTCGCTCTCCAACCAGGCGTATTACGGCTGGACCATGCAGCGCACCATCGATCGCGAAGCGAAGCTCGCGGCGCTGACGCTCGATCAGGTGAACGCCACCGCTAGGAAATATCTGGATCCGGCGAACTTCGCGATCTTCAAGGCCGGCGATTTCACCAAGAAGTAAAGGTTCCGCTTAATCATGTCGCAGCGCGCTCGCGGGATCGATGTTTGCGGCGCGCCTTCCGGGAATCAAGCACGCAGCTACCACGGCGGCGAATAGCGCTAAGGTAACCGCTACGAACGTTCCCGGATCGTGGATGCTGACGCCGGAGAGCAGCGATCGAAGATACCGGCTCAGGGCAAGGGCCCCGGCGAGGCCGATGATCACGCCGATCAGCGCGATACTCGAGCCTTCGCGCAGGATCGAACCCAAGACCTGCTCCCGCCGCGCTCCCAATGCCAGTCGAATTCCGATCTCGGAAGTGCGCAGGGCAACCAGGTAAGACATAACGCCGTAGACCCCGATACATGCGAGAAACGCGGCAATCAATGCGAATGCTCCAGTCAACGCCGCATTGAACCGCCGCGAGCCGAGCGAATCCGCCAACCGCCGCTCCATTGTCTTTGCGTCGAAGACCGGTTGATCCCGATCCATTCCGGCAACCAGTTTTTCGATCGTCGGCAACAGCGTAATCGGATCGTGAGACGCACGAATCAGAAGATTGGCGCGCGCCAGGAACGGAAGAGGCTCCTGGAGGTAGGGGAAATAGCGCGTGGGCATCACGTCCTGATCGAGTCCCATTTGCCGGATGTTGCCCACGACACCCACGATCTCAGCCCAGCCGGGATCGAATGGGTCAGCCGCAATCGTGCTCACGCGATGGCCCACCGCACTCTCGCCCGGAAAGTACTTACGCGCGAACGCCTGATTCACCACCACGACCAGCCGCGATCGCTCGGCATCCGCCGCTGAGAGTCCGCGTCCTTCCAACAACGGCACGTTGAGAACGCGAAAGTAATCCGGACTCACGTCCACGATCGCGGCCATTACCTCTTGACCCCTTGGCGGCTCTGGCTGACCTTCAATTTCAAAGCGCCCAAGGTTGCCCGTGATTCCCGGAGGAATTCCACCGATGCCCGCCGCTTCAACTCCGGGCAGTCTTCCAATTCGTTGGAGCAAGTCCGTAATGAATTCTTTTTGCCGGCCGACGCCCGCATAGCTTGGCCCCGCCAGATTGATGCGCGCGGTCAGCACGTTTTCCGGCCTGAAACCTGGGTTGGTATTGCGCAATTGATAGAAGCTTTTCGCCAACAGCCCCGCGCCAATTAAGAGCGTTAGCGAAAGGCCCAGTTGCGCGACCACCAATCCTTGCCGGATGCGCCGGACGATGGTTCCACTGCTCACGCTGCGCGACTCGCCTTGTAGCGCTTCTCGGACGCCGAACCCGAGCGATCCGGCTGAGGGCGCCAATCCGAATGTTAATCCTGCCAGGATCGTCACGATCAGCGCGAACCCCGCGGTACTCCAGTCGAGGAACACTTGCGGCAGGCCGGCCAAGGCGGTCTGCCGCGACGCATCGAAGGCGGCGATCGCGCCCTCGGCCAACAGCAGCCCCAATCCGCCTCCGGCCAGAGAGATTAGCAGGCTCTCCGTAATCAACTGGCTCACGATGCGCCGGCGCGGAGCGCCCAGCGCGACCCGCACCGCAATCTCCCGACGCCTGGACGTAGCTCGGGCGAGCATCAGGTTCGCTACGGTGAAACACACGATCAGCAGCATCAAGACTACGGCTCCCGAAAAGACCAACAATGCGGGCCGCACATTTCCGGTCAGCTTTTCCTGCAGCGGCTGAGCCGATAAGTTTGGCATTGGCAGGAGACTGTGCTGCTTGTAGTCATCGATTAAACCCTGCGTCCGGTGATGCAGCTCGCGATTGACCGCAACCGCGGTCGAGGACGACTTCGCTCGCGCGATCAAGCTCACGAGTCGTATCTGCTTGCGCTCCCGCTGCTGCGCTTCGTCAAGAGCGATCGGAATCCACAAGTCCGAGCCCTGCGGAAAATCGAACGATCGCGGCATGATCCCGATCACCAAGGCGGCTTGGCGATCCAAGCGAATCCTCTGGCCGACAATCGACGGATCCCCACCGAACCTGCGCTGCCACAACGCGTAACTGAGGACCGCGACTCTTTCAGAGCCTGGCCGGTCTTCCTCCGGAAGAAACGTCCGTCCATAGAGCGGTAGAACTTGAAGCGTGCTGAAGAACGACGCGGTCGTCTGTCCCGCGACCCATCGCTCTGACCGGTCCGCTCCAGCCCAATTCACGCCGCCGCTGTCGTACGCGCCCATCTCAGCGATAGTCGAATTGGGATCGCCATGAGCGATCTCGCGAAGGATGAAATAGTCCGGTGCGAAGCTGAGCTCTCCGAGCCTGGTCGATCCCTCGATTACGCTATAGAGTTGTCCCGAGTGCGGGAAAGGCAATGGCCTCAGCAGCACTGTATTCACGATGCTGAAGATCGCAGCCGCGGCGCCGATGCCGAGCGCGACAGTCAAGGCCGCAACTGCGGTCCAACCAGGAGTCTTCGCGAGCAGACGTAATCCGAGCCGCAGATCCTGCCGCAGCCAGTCCCACCACAGCCATCGCCTCGATTCATAGAATCGCTCCTGGCTCGCCGTCACGTTGCCGAAGGATCGCCGCGCTGCGTCGAGGGCTTGCTGCTCGCTCATCCCGCGTGCCCGAAGGCGATCCGCTTCCAAGCGAATATGGGCTTCAATTTCCGCGGAGAAATCGTTTTGCTGGCGTTTGCGCATAGGCGTCCCTCAGGCTTCTTCCGGTCCGAGCACGCGTCCAATCGCCCCCGCCAGCCGTCGCCATCGGGAAGTCTCCACGTGCAACTGTTTCCGGCCGGCCTTGGTCAACGTGTAGAACCGCGCCTTGCGATTGTTATCGGACACGCCCCACTCGGCGGAGATCCATTCGCGATCCTCAAGCCGCTGTAAGGCGGGATAAAGAGCGCCGTGCTCGACCAGCAATTCGTCGTCCGACGTCTCCTGAATCGCTCTGGCGATTCCCTGTCCGTGTTGTGGTCCCAGCACAAGAGTGCGCAGGATCAATAGATCGAGCGTCCCCTGCAACAGTGTCAGGCGGTCTTTCGGATCTTCGGTAGATGAAGCTCGGGATGACATTTGACCCAAGTATGCGCCGGCTTGGGTAAGATGTCAACCCAAAGGTTTAGAAACGAGATTTCGAAATTATCGGCCGATGGGATTCGCGACCGTCTCGTCACGTTCCACTTTGCCGTCGCGAATGTGAATCACTCGATTTGCGTGCAGCGCGATATCGTTTTCGTGGGTCACCAGCACGATCGTGTTGCCGCGCTGATGAAGCCGCGCGAAGAGCGCCATGATTTCGTTGCCGGTCGCTGTGTCGAGCGCGCCCGTAGGCTCATCGGCAAGCAACATCGACGGTTGATTCACCAGCGCCCGAGCCACGGCCACGCGCTGCCTCTGTCCGCCCGAAAGCTCGCTCGGCTTGTGATTCATGCGCTGCTCGAGATCCACTTCGCGCAGCGCGGTTTTCGCGCGTTCAATCCGTTCCTTGGAGGGAATCCCGGAGTAAATCAACGGAAGCTCCACGTTGTGCAGCGCGGTCGCCCGAGCCAGCAGATTGAACGTCTGAAAAACGAATCCGATCTCCTTGTTGCGGATATGCGCCAGCTCATCGTCGTTCATGTCGCTGACCAGCTTTCCGTTGAGGTAATACAGACCCGCGCTCGGCGTATCCAGGCACCCGATCAGGTTCATCAGCGTCGATTTTCCAGATCCCGAAGGGCCCATAATAGCGACGTACTCGCCCTTCTTGATCTCGATGTCGACGCCCGAAACCGCATGGATGGTCTGGTCGCCCATCACGTAGGTCTTCATCAGGTCCCACGTGCGGATGATGACGCCGTCGCGCCGGAGCTGCTCGCCGCGCTCGGCTTTGTCCTTCTTGTCCAGAACGATTCCGTTGGCTATCACCGTTGCGTTTCCCGAACTGCTCAGCTCTTCGTCTCCACCTGTTCGTTACTGTTATCCACCTTGACCTGAGTATCGTT
>Ga0335078_10016454_pt1 | contig 10974 bp, 13 predicted proteins | sample Lox_Sample_32_FD_206711 | JGI IMG/M metagenome (GOLD analysis project Ga0335078, IMG submission 206711) | Soil microbial communities from Loxahatchee National Wildlife Refuge, Florida, United States - Lox_Sample_3.2 | ecosystem: Environmental > Terrestrial > Soil > Wetlands | place: USA... | reverse complement strand
TGCAATGACCACGAAAGCTCGCTTGGCCTGGATGGGTCCCGAAGGCTTAGCTGGCCTCACCTTTGTTGATGTCCATCCCGCATTTCAGCGGCACCTCGACCGCTGGCTCATGGAAAAAGCCCGCACCGAAGGCTGGACTTCGGAAAAAATCAAACCTTAGGGTCACTTGTCAGAATCTGGGTTTCGCCGCTAGAATCCATTTTCATCCAATCAAGTTCATCCGTCTGACACTAGCCGTGGGACTAGCGTTTCTCGCAAACTATTGCGTTTTTCATCAATAACCACCAAATAGCGTTACCGAAAGTTCATACCCCGAAGTCGTTCGAAATCCCGTAACACCCGCGATTGTGGACTCATTCATTTTGCTGACTGGTTCGGCTTCCTGTGACCTTTTGCGATCTTCAGCAAATTGCCACGGTGAGCGATAACTGTCCTTGGACCTCCCTCAGCAAAGTTTGTGTCAGACCTATGAAGGCGGTTCGTACGATCATGTTCGAAAGCCATTGGGCTAAGACAAAGTGTCAATGTCCTCCTGTGACGGTCGTGAAAACGGCCGCCATTCTCCTCCTTTTGGCGAGTCTTTTAGGGTGTCAGGGTTTGAGCGCCAGCAAGGGATCGACTCAAACTCCTCCGCCATCCGGCGACCTTGGTCTGAGCAAATCGTCCATCACTTTCGGCAATGTTGTTCTCGGAAAGATGGCAACCCAAACTATTACCGCTACAAATAGCGGAAACGCCTCCCTCACCGTCAGCAGCGCCAAATCCAGCTCTCCCCAATTCTCTGTAACGGCTCCATCCGTTCCCTTGATGATTGCTGCCGGCCAAAGCGCGAACCTAAGCGTTGCTTTCACGCCTTCGGCTGCGTCCGCCAGCTCTGCAACCATTTCGTTTGCCAGCGACGCCTCCGATAGTTCTCTCTCGCTGTCTCTGACTGGAGCCGGGATTACCGCGGGACAGCTTTCTGCGAATCCGGCCAGTGTGAGCTTCGTAAACGTCCAAGTTGGTAACACCGAAACTCAATCGGCCACTCTCACGAACACCGGCGACGCGAGCGTGACAATCTCGCAGGCGACGGCGACCGGATCCGGTTTCAGCATCACAGGCTTGACGCTGCCGCTCACTCTCTCTTCTGGCCAAAGCGCGACCGTGAACGTAGTGTTTGCACCGCAATCGGCCGGAACTGCGAGCGGGAACGTCGCATTTTCAAGCGATGCTTCGAATACCACTTTGAACCTGCCTCTGTCTGGCGCAGCGTTGGCTCCGGGATCACTTATTGCACAACCAACAAGCGTCTCGTTTGGAAGCATCCAGGTCGGAGGCAGCCAGCAGCAATCCGCGACTTTGACCAATACCGGCGGCAGTAGCGTAGCCATTTCCCAAGCTTCGGCCACTGGCGCTGGATTTACCGTAAACAACAGTTCGTTTCCTCTGACCTTGGCGGCAGGCCAGAGCACGACATTAACGATCACCTTTGCTCCACAATCGGCGGGTTCGCCAACTGGTAGTGCGACGGTCACGTCGAACGCACCCAACCCAACCCTGACCATCCCACTTTCCGGCACGGCGGTTTCGCCTGGAGGTCTAAGCGCCACTCCGCCCAGTATCAGCTTCACGAGCGAACAGGTTGGGAACTCGGAATCGCAGAGCGAAGTGCTAAAGAACACCGGTGGCCCGGATGTCACAATCTCGCAAGTTAGCGTGACAGGGGCAGGCTTCAGCGAAACCGGACTCACGGCTCCCGTAACCCTGACGCCGGGTCAGAGCTTTACATTCAGCGCGATCTTCGCCCCGCAAAATTCTGGAAGCGCAACCGGCAGCATCTCGATCACCTCGAACGGTTCGAATCCCAGTTTGAGTATTCCTCTTTCCGGCACTGCTACTCCCGCTGGTCAATTGGGTGTTTCACCGACGACCATGAATATTGGAAACGTCGTCGTCGGCTCAAGCGGGCAATCAGCAGGATCGATCAGCGCGACAGGAGCCAGTGTGACGGTGAGTTCGGCAAATTCCAGCAGTTCCGAATTCGTATTCAGCGGCTTATCACTTCCCGTGACAATTGCTGCAGGCCACAGCGCAGGCTTCACCGTGACTTTCACCCCGCAATCGACGGGCACGGCCAATGCGACCCTTACATTCACCAGCAATGCATCGAATTCCCCAACCACCGAATCTCTGACCGGAGTCGGCACTTCCCCAACTCCTCATAGCGTGGCCCTGTCCTGGACAGCGAGCACTTCTCCGAACATCAGCGGTTACAACATCTATCGCGGCACGGCTTCTGGCGGCCCTTACACCAAAATCAACTGGGCCCTGAATTCCGGAACAACTTATACTGACAGCTCTGTAACCAACGGCCAAACCTACTATTACGTCACTACCGCAGTGAACTCCAGCAATGAGGAAAGCAGCTATTCCAACCAGGCTTCTGCCGCCATTCCCCAGTAGGAAAGCAGAGTTCCAACCGGCCACAAGCGCATTCCTAGGCCTCGTGGATTTCCAGCGAGCCAGCGATTGGTGCGGCTGACACTCGGGTTCGTTCTACATTTCTCCAAACGAGAAGATCAGACACTCGCGTCAAATCCTTGCACCTTGCCCATTTACGCGCATTCCGAAATTGTCCTAGTGGACCGATCACATCGGCCAGATTCCAAAATGAACTCCATCGACCTTTTGGTGTGCGGGATGTACCTTTGAGACCTTCTCTGTTTCTCTGGAAGCTTTCACACTGGAGGTATGAACCTCCCCCAAGCAGGCTCTAGACAGGCGTTTTGGTCCCTTTGCGTTGTCCCGCTGCTGTTTGTTTCAACTAGCGTACTCGCGCAGCTGAGCGTTAGCCCCGGAAACCTTCACTTCACAAAAGTAGGCGTGGGTCAGTCGAAGACCCTTACAGCCAAATTGACCAATAGCGGTTCACAGTCGGTGACAATCTCCAGTGTGAGCTCCAGCCTGAACCTGTTCGCGGTGAGTGGTCTCAATGTTCCCTTCACCTTGGCCGCAAAGAATAGCGTGCAATTCTCGGTGGTCTTTACTCCTTTAGCAGATGGCTATGACACTGGAACTATCAACTTCAACACTACCGCCGCAACTCTGAACGTGTTCGGTTGGGGTACCGGTAGTTGGGGAGTAACAGCGAATCCTCCCAGCTTGAGTTTTGGCAGCGTGCCGGTAGGAAGCACGTCCACGCTGAACATGTCCCTGACCAACAGCGGCTCTTCTTCGATCACGGTTTCGCAAGAGAAGTTCACCGGTGCTGGCTATTCGGTCGGTGGCTTGAGCTTGCCGCTTACTCTGGGAGCGGGCCAAAGCTTCACTTTCACGATTAGTTTCACACCTTCGGCCACCGGTGGCTTTAACAGCTATTTCGACCTGACGGGCCCCGGTTATCCGGTCCTGGGGATCTCTCTGAGTGGCACTGGGACCTCGGCCGGCCAACTCAATGATTCGCCGTCTTCAATGAATTTCGGAAATGTGAACGTCGGCAACAACTCAAGCCAGTCCGGAACTCTCAGCGTTAGCGGCGCCAGCGTCACGGTGACATCGGCATCCAGTTCAAATTCGCAATTCACGATCAGCGGTGTCAGTTTCCCCGTCACGATCACTGCGGGCCAGAGCCTCCCCTACACCGTCACCTTTGCACCGCAATCCAGTGGATCGGCGTCCGCGAACTTGTCGTTCGTAAGCAATGCCTCTGATTCCAATCTCTCGGAATCTCTCAGCGGCACGGGCGTCCAAGCCCAGTACAGCGTCGCACTAACTTGGGACGCAAGCACCTCGCCGGTTTCTGGATACAACGTATACCGCGGTGCCAAGTCCGGCGGTCCGTACACAAAGGTCAATTCCGCATTAGATCCGAGCACCGCTTACACTGATTCCACTGTCTCCGCCGGTCAAACCTATTATTACGTCACCACGTCTGTGAACTCGAGCGGGCAGGAAAGCACGTATTCGAACCAGGTGCAAGCCATCATTCCGTAGCGTGTAACTGACCGTAGCGTGTAACTGAGATCCATGCTCGTACCGGCCCCTCGGCCGTTTCTCGATGAGTGCGACCGCACTCCGTCCGTTAACTTTTGTAACTAAGAGCTTTACCCGATTACGCCGCCAATCGACTTTGGTTATCTATGGCAATTTCCATTCCTCAACCATGCTTGCAGCATGCGAAAAATTTTCTTTGCGCTCACTCTCCTTCTGCTTGGCAGCTTCGCGTCGGCTCAGACTTGTTCCTCGAACCAGTACGACATGCTCGCGTGGATGGCGCCGCAGATCATCACCTCTAACGGACATTACAACGTGGTTTATCCTTCGGCCGGAACTTTCTATTGGGTGAAGGGCAGCAATGGGTATCCTTGGGACGTCGATAATTTCGACAACAATTACATCTATCAGTCGATCACGGAAGAGACTTGGAACGATCCCACGACCTACAAGATTTTCGAGAATCAGTTGCCCTGGATGCCGCGCTGCATCAACATCCCCTCCGCACCTGGAAAGATCGCTTCGATCCTCGTTCAGCCGGAAAATACCAACTTTGACATCCACACCTCCTGCAGCGAATTCACCACACAGAACCTTGGTTATGTCGTGAACGAAATCTGGGGACCCTATAGCCAGGTCATTGGCAATCTGCCTGCAAATCCGACTCTTACGCTCTCATATCGCTACTCGTGCGACAGCCAGTATGACAGTTGCCATGACAAGGAAACTTTCGCGATGCAGAAAGGCAACGGCATGGTGCAGTGGACCCACTACGTTCTGGAGAACGGTGTCTATGTGCAGGTGAACCAGACCACTCACGGTGCGGCGAGCGGTTCCTCGGTTACGCCGGTTCATCCCTGTTGGCAGTAGGAATTCATAAGCCTTCTTCGAGTGGCATCACGAACTCTCCCGGCACACCGTTTTGGGTGTGCCTTTGCTTTTGCACTTCGGCCTGCTCTCCTTGAATGTCGGCCATGCCTGATTGACTCATTAAGCGACCGTGCAAGCACACTCTCGAACGAGCGCTAAGTTCTGCAGATCATTTCGGCGCAAAAGAAAAAGGGCACGCATGATGCGTGCCCTGGATGCGTGCTGGGAGATTCTACGGCAACCAGGTGAAGTTCAACTCATCCAGATATACCGTGTACGGAGTCTTCGTTTTGTTCAAGTCAATCTGATAATTGACCGTGATTCCGTACCATGTGGTCCAAGTCGGCGTGTCGTACCGGTTCAGCGTCGTCTTCGTATCGTTCAACGTGATCGACTCGAACAGGAGGTGATTATCCGACGTGCGCTGTGCCTGCAAGATGAGATGGTTCCACCCTACGATGGGCCAGCAGCCGGCTCCACTCGGCACCCAATACTTTCCGCCGTTATTCCACGTATCCCATTCATTTCCTCCGGCAACTCGGCACTCATGTCCCCAGATGTAGGACTCGTTGCCAACGAACTGGTTGATGTCGAACTCGAGCGCTTGAGGAGCCGTGTTGTTGCTGAGGTAGAACCAAACGTCGTAAGTGAAATTGTGCAGTGTCGGTGTCAAGGTCTTGTCCTTGTCCGGCAGGCCTTGCGACGAGAAGTCGCCGATCAGATGGTTATTCCAGAGAACATCGGAATATGCTTCGTTCCCACCGATCGTCGTCTCAACCGCTTGCCCGTCCAGTGATGGATTTGTGATTCCCGGTGTCCACGACCAGGTCACATTAGGGCCGCCCGGGCCGCAGCTCGAGCAGATTTGATAGGACGGAGGCAGTAAAGCGTATCCAGTCCAACCTGCCGTCTCGGCCTGCAAGCTCCAGAACGTGCCGCCGGTGCTCGTTCCACTCACAGTAATCGTGATCGGAGTTTTGGCGCTCCCGCCGCAGTTGTCCCACTCCTGTACGGTCGTGTCATAGGTTCCGGGACTCAGTGTCAGGGAAGTGTCGAGGCTCGCGCCATTGGTTGAGTAGGCCAACACGCCGCTCGACGTGTAGATTCCCATTGCCGAGACGCCCTTCGCGCAACTCGTTGTCGCGGTTGCGGTGTATTGAACTGGCGAGCTGACTGTGCTGTTGTTGACGGGAGAAGTGACCGTCACCCCCGGCCCGCTGCTTCCAACCGTGATCGTGATCGGAGTGCTCGATGCGCCGCCGCAATTGTCCCACTCTTCTACGGTGGTGTTATAGGTACCTGCGCTCAGAGAGAGATTTGTGTTCAAGCTGTTGCCGTTCGTGCTGTATGCCAATTTGTTAGGGGCGGTGTAAATCCCCATCGCGGAGACGCCTTTGGAACAACTGCTCGTTGCCGTCGCAACGTAATTCACCGGTGACCCTACTGTGCTGTCGTTCTTCGGGGTCGTGACCGTGACTCCGCTATTGCTCGAAACCGTAATCGTGACGGGTGCCGTTGCCGACCATCCGCAGTTGTCCCATTCTTGGACCGTGGTGTTATACGTTCCCGGATTGAGAGTCAACTTCGTGTTCAACGACGATCCATTGACCACGTATGCAAGCTTGCCCGGAGAAGTGTAGATACCTATAGAAGCGACGCCTTTCGAGCACGCCGGCGAAGATGCCGTGGCAATATATTGCACTGGCGAGGAAACCGTCGAGCCGCTCGCCGGCGACGACACTGTGACGCCCGCGTGAACGGGCCTGACCCAAAACGCGAAAAGACAGACGAACAGGAACAACCTTCTCATCCCAGCCTCCAACTTTTTTTGTGTTGAACGAATTGGCGCACTGAGAACCTGGGTTGCTCGGATTCTAGGAAGCGCCATCCTCAGGCGCAACACCAAAGTAGAAGAAGGATCAATCAGAAGTACGTTGATTAGGCATGCACTTAGACGAAAACCTTAGAGTTCCACAATCAGAGTTCCTTGTGCTGCGAGCGGAAAATAAGAACTTCCGCACTCGGCCAATCCGCTGAAACCAGCCACCAGCAAGGGTTCTCTGAGTAACGAATAGTTTCAAGCCGAAGTTCGTCTTGGTGATAAAGTAGATTTAGGGATGATGACGTCATCCCGAAGCGCAGTAGGCGCGAGGCAAGAATCATCCCAAGCGTCTGCGGGACTTTCGGTCCAGCTTACGCCACTTCGGCCGCCCGGCTGGCGCCGATTTGTTTAGACAGGGTTTCGCGGGGCCTAACACCGTACTAAATTGGGTGCGTTGATTCCTTTGGTAGCGTTTCGCGTATCGACCACCAACTGCGATTCCCGAACGATCTTGGCGAAATCGTAATCCGAGTGATCGGTTACGATCACCACGCAATCATATTCCGCCAAGTTATCCAGACTGGCGCACTGCATCTGCAGATCGTATTTTCGCCCTCGACCCACAAACTTGAAGTAGGGATCGTTGTAGCTTACTTTCGCACCCTGGTTCTGCAGCAATTCAATAATTGTCAGCGATGGTGACTCCCGCAGGTCATCGATATCCTTCTTGTAGGCCAATCCCAGCACGAGAATCTTGGCTCCATTGACCGTTTTTCGGCGCTCATTCAGCGCCGAACCGATCGAGGTCACCACGTGATATGGCATGTTCAAGTTCACTTCGCCGGCTAGTTCAATGAACCGCGTGTGGAAGTCAAACTCCTTCGCTTTCCACGAGAGGTAAAACGGATCGATGGGTATGCAGTGCCCACCCAACCCAGGTCCGGGATAAAAAGGTTGGAACCCAAACGGCTTGGTCGAAGCTGCATCGATCACTTCCCAAATATTGATTCCCATCCGCAGGGATAGCAGTTTCAGTTCGTTGACGAGCGCGATGTTTACGCAGCGATAAATGTTCTCGAGCAGTTTCGTCATCTCCGCTGCTGCCGGCGTGGAAACCGGAACCACGCGGTTGAAAATCGATCCGTACAATCCGGCCGCCAACTCTGACGCCGTCACATCCAGCCCACCAACGACCTTCGGAATATCCCGCCGGGCTACCGTTTGGTTTCCTGGATCTTCCCGCTCCGGCGAGAACGCCACATAAAAATCGCCGCTTTGCTGATTGCGCACGGCTTTCAATCCTGAAGCGTTCCCCTTCTCAAGAATCGGAACCAGAACTTCTTCGGTCGTCCCCGGATAGGTCGTGCTCTCCAGCACGATCAACTGCCCGGCGCGCAGGTGGGGAGCAATCGACTGCGCCGTTGACGTGATGTAGCTGAGATCCGGCTCGTGATATTCGTCCAGCGGTGTCGGTACGCAAATAATGATCGCGTCCATTTCTCGCAAACCGATGAAATCTGTCGTCGCCGAAAAGCCCCCGTGCCGCGCGACTTCAATGTCTGTCGACGGAATGCGGTAGATATACGATCCGCCACCATTCAGCGTATCCACCTTTTTCTTGTCGATGTCAAAGCCAGTGACAGGAAAATGCTGCTCATTGAACAGCAGCGCTAGTGGGAGTCCGACATATCCCAGGCCGATAATGCCGACTTTCGCTGTGCGTTTCTGGAGCTTGGTCTTGAATTGCTGCGACTCACTGACTTGATCCTTAGGAAGACTGGACATAAATAACTCCGAAGAACAAGAATTTCCTCATCTCGAACTTACTGGGGGAACAGTTTACAGGGTACCGCGGAATCGGTGCTGTGACGCGCGCACCAAGTGCTGGGGGAATTTCGATTATACCGTCTGCTTGCGCTTCGGTTGTAGAGTAATTTGGCTCCGGCTGCGTAGCACTTAAAGGCTGGCGCGTGGGATCTCGCGCTCGAGCTGCACCATGGGGCTGCTGCACTGGACCGCGATTCCGAACGACTTTTCGGCGGCTTCCGGCTGCAGGCGGACAACTTCGCCCTTCCCTTTGAGCTGGACCGGACGTCTCAAGGCACCGCCCTTGACCGTCATGACAAAACTGATGAGCGTATGGAGGGGGATCTCGGTGGGTACATCCAACAAAAGGCCGCCAACACTCAGATTCTTGCTCTTGGCAGTGATTTCCTTGCTTTTCCCATCCGTCTCAAAATGGATAGAGACCGGATATTCCAAATCGTAGCGGCGGTACTTCCGCTCCCTTGGAAATGACTTATCGCCTAAATCCTTTGACTCCAGCATAGGCCTTCGTTCTCCACGAACTACAGCCGATGTTAGGTTTCCGGTTCCGATCCCGCCAGAGCACCAAGGATCAATGCAACTCGTTAACAAACTTGATTGTACCCTTTCACGTTACAGTCCAGCGAAAAGACATCGACAAGCCCTTTGAAAGAGTCCGAACGGACAATGGAGAAAACAAGGTAATCAAATTTTGCAAACTATGGTAACCTTTGGGCCGATTACCGGCACGAGCTGGCCATTGTTCGCCTCGTCCTGCTCCGGTAGTACTTGTACTGTTAGACGATGTCGAAGGTTCCCTAAAGTTTATGAGCAGAATCTGCCCGCATCCGGTTGTCAGGTTCGCGATCGCATTATCGTTTCTGCTCGCACTGTTCTCCGGCGCAGCACTTTCCCAGGAGGCGTCTCTGAAACTGGTCAGCGCCAATAACTTTGAACCCGTGATCAGCGCGCCAGTTGCGCGACCGGAATCTCTGCCTCTCGCGCCAAGCCATCGTTTCTGGGATAAAGAAAATCGATTCCTGTTTGCTTCTGTCGCGGCTACGAGCACCCTCGATTTCGCAGTGACCTACTCGAACCTGCAGAATGGTGGAAGGGAACTGAATCCGGTAACGCGCTTGTTCACCGGCAGCACTCCTGCTCTCGCGCTTAATTTTGCGGGGGAAACCGCGGGCGCGGTCGGACTCAGCTATTTCTTTCATCGCACGGGCCATCACAAGCTGGAGCGTATTGCTCCACTAGTGAATAGCTGCGCTTCCGGCATCGCTGTCGGCTACGGCCTTTCTCACCGTTAATCTACTCTTATCGACGATCGTAGAAGCCGCTCGGAAAGCCGCTCTGCGGAACATTGGTCACCACAGCTGACAAACACTCGCGTGCCACTCTCGTATCACAGAGTCTGATAACTGAAGTTATCTAGGCTTCCAAACCTCCAGGCATTAACATAATCGTTACTTGGGGGTGAAATGAAGCATCGTCCGAATCAGGCAAGAAAACCAAACCAAAGCGGTTTTTCTCTAATTGAGTTGTTGATCGTAGTAGCCATCATTTTGATCATCGCAGCCATCGCGATTCCGAACCTGTTGCGTGCGCGTATTGCTGCCAACGAAGCGTCCGCCGTCCAGTCGATTCGTACCACGAACACGGCGCAGGTTACGTATCAGTCGACCTACCCGAATGTCGGGTATGCGTCCACTATGGCAATTCTCGGCCCTGGAGCCGCGAGCTGCGGCACGCCAACGGCTACGAATGCCTGCTTGTTGGACAATCTTCTGGCCAGCGCGACCGCTTCCACCAAGCCGAAGAGTGGATACTATTTCACTCTCACTGCGGCGGCCGCCGCAGGTGGCACCGTGAACGATTACACCGTGAGTGGCGATCCGGCCTCATTGAATCAGACCGGTGTCCGTGGCTTCTGCTCGAGTTCGGATGGCGTCATCCGCTTCAAGAGCCCCGGACCGACCGGCGTCACTACAACCGCCGGCTGCGCCGCATTGACTCCGTTGCAATAGTCAGAACAAGGTAGGAGTTCAGTTCTGACTTCGTTGAATTCTGCGACCCGCTCGGGCCTGCTGTGGCATGCCCCGAAACGGCTATGCGATACTTCAGGAGCAGGCGCGTAGGTCAAACGGATAGAGCATCGGATTTTTGAGTCCGTTTTTGAAAGTTTGCACCGAGCCGCAAAACAGCGCAGCAATACTTCAACGTCTCGACCTTATTCTTCAGGGCACCAGCTCGCAGTTAGCGCCGACCTCATAATCCCTGCTACGCCGCTCTTTGCTATCTCTGAGCAAAAAACACCGTCCCAGCTGAGCTATTTAGTGTGACTGCCGCGATTAATTGACGTGTTGCGCCATCCGAGAGTAAATAGTCAACTGCTATGCCGGACCCGGTTTGATTTGGAAACGCACATGGCGCTGCGCCATACGTTATTGAAACGTTGAAGAAATTCTTGCCGGAGCTGTCCGGTGTAATTGTTGCCG